>Ga0182792_1000423_pt1 | contig 40576 bp, 32 predicted proteins | sample Passage237B_FD_130497 | JGI IMG/M metagenome (GOLD analysis project Ga0182792, IMG submission 130497) | Cellulose adapted compost microbial communities from Newby Island Compost Facility, Milpitas, CA, USA - Passage2 37B (version 2) (version 2) ...
CCACCGGGCCGCGCCCCACGGGGGTCGGGACGAAAGCCGGTGGCGCGAGCGTGATTGCGCTGGCGGGCAACTGGACGACGACCACCGTCGCCGAAACCGATCGCACGCTGCGCGAGATCGAGGCAGATCCTGGAGGGCGGCGAATCGCGATCGATCTGACCGGCATCCGCCGCTTCGACACGGCCGGGGCATGGCTCGTCCATCGTTTGATTTCGAGCCTGCGGCAGGGCGGGGCGGAGGTTCAGATCGTCGGCATGAGCGGCGACGTGGAGACGCTCATCGGCGCCGTGCGCGAGGCGACCGAGGAGCGCCGCGAGGAGCCGACGCCCCGGCGCGACTGGCTGGGCCTTGCGCTGCTGGAAACGCTGGGACGCGGCGTCTTCAGCCTGATCGCCGACGCCAGGCTCAGCCTGCACATCCTCGGCGCCACGATCCGCGGCGCCCAGATGAAGCTGGGGCGCGGACACGCCGTCAATCCGGCCGCCATCGTCAGCCACATCGACAGGATCGGCATCGGCGCCGTCCCCGTCATCCTGCTGATGTCGGCCATCGTCGGGGCCATCGTCGCCCAGCAGGGGGCGTTCCAGCTGCGCTTCTTCGGCGCCGAGATCTTCGTCGTCGACCTGGTCGGCATCCTCGTGCTGCGCGAACTCGGCGTGCTGATGACGGCGATCATGGTCGCCGGCCGTTCGGGCAGCGCGATTACCGCCGAGATCGGCTCGATGAAGATGCGCGAGGAAGTGGACGCGCTGACCGTGATCGGACTCAATCCGGTTGGCGTGCTGGTGTTTCCGCGCCTTGTCGCGCTGGTGATCGCGCTGCCTTGCCTGACCGTGCTGTCGAACTTCGCCGCGCTGATCGGCGCGATGCTGGTTGCCTGGACCTATTCCGACATCCCGCCGGAAGCCTTCATCGACCGCCTGCACGCCGGCATCGACTTGACGACGATCTTCGCCGGCCTGATCAAGGCGCCTTTCATGGCGATGATCATCGGCATCATCGCTTCCGCGGAAGGGATGAAGGTCGAAGGCAGCGCCGAGTCACTCGGCCGTCACGTCACGGCGTCGGTGGTGAAGGCGATCTTCGTCGTGATCGTCGTCGACGGCTTCTTCGCCATGTTCTACGCGGCGATCGATTTCTGAGCGGGGCAGATGGCGCAGGCAGTCGAAACCGAGGCAATGCCGCCCGCGGTTCCCTCGGGAAGGGAACCGGTGATCTCCGTGCGCGACCTGACCGTCGGATTCGGCGACAAGCTGGTTCTGGAAAACCTGTCGCTCGACGTCCAGCCCGGAGAGATCCTCGGCTTCGTCGGGGCATCGGGTTCCGGCAAGTCCGTGCTGCTGCGCACCATCCTGGGACTGGTCAGGAAGCGCGCCGGCACGATCCATCTGTTTGGCGTCGACGTGGACAATGCGAGCGAACTCGAGCGAATGCGCCTCGACATGCGCATCGGCGTGTTGTTCCAGCACGGCGCGCTGTTCTCCTCGCTGACGGTGCGCGAGAATGTCCAGGTGCCGATGCGCGAATATCTCGACCTGCCGCGCAAGCTGATGGACGAACTGGCCCTTCTCAAGCTGGAACTGGTCGGGCTGGACGCCGAGGCCGCCGCCAAGATGCCGCACCAGCTCTCCGGCGGCATGATCAAGAGGGCCGCGCTGGCACGCGCGCTGGCGCTCGATCCGGAGGTGGTCTTCCTGGACGAGCCGACATCTGGTCTCGACCCGATCGGCGCATCGGAATTCGACGAACTGGTCGGCAAGATGCGCGATACGATGGGGCTCACGGTGTTCATGGTGACCCATGACCTCGACAGCCTGTTCTCCGTATGCGATCGCATCGCCGTGCTCGGCAACAAGCGCGTGCTGGCGCAGGGCAGGATCGAGGACATGCTCGAGATCGACGAGCCGTGGATAAGGTCATACTTTCGCGGCAAGCGTGCGCGACAGATCGTGCGACCCTGAATGGCGGCGGCTGAAAGACCGGATTGATGGAAACCAGAGCCAACTACATCGCGGTAGGTCTTTTTACGCTGCTTGCCATCTTCGCGGCCTTCGGCTTCGTCTACTGGACGGCCGGCGGCGTCGAGCGCGGCGAGCTGGTGACGCTGCGCGTGCGCATTCCGGGCTCCGCGTCGGGGCTCGGCCGCGGCAGCGCGGTGCTGTTCAACGGCGTCAAGGTCGGCGACGTGCGCCGCGTCTACATCGACGTGACCAATCCGAGCGTGGCGATCGCCGACACCCGCGTCGACCGCCTGACCCCGATCACAAAGTCGACCAGGGCCGACATCGGCATCGCCGGCCTGACAGGCCAGGCAAATATCGAATTGCGCGGCGGCCGTACCGACGAGCCGAACCTGCTGCAGCAGGCGGAGGAGGCCGGCACGATCGCCGAAATCCAGGCCGAGCCCTCGGCGGTCACGAACCTGTTGCAAACCGCCCAGACCCTTCTCAATCGTGCCGATCGCGTGCTGTCGGGACTCGAAGGCTTTGTCGACGATGCGCGCGGGCCGCTGACCGACACCGTGCAAAATGTCCAGCGCTTCTCGAAGGCACTGTCGGAGAATGCCGACGGGATCGACAACTTCCTGGCAAGCGTAGGCAAGCTGTCGGACACCATCACCGGCGTCTCCGATCAGCTCTCCAGCACGCTCGCCTCGGCCGAGGAATTGCTCAATTCCGTCGACCGCGACAAGATCGGCGCGATCGTCGACAATGTCGAGCAGGTCTCCCGGAACTTCCGTGACGCGACCGCCGACCTCGACCAGATCATGGGCCGCGTCGAGGAAACGGTCGCCACGATCCGCGACTTCTCGGCCGATGCCCAGACGGCCATCGACAAGGTCAACGCCGTGCTCGACGGCGTCGATCCGGCGACCGTCAGCACCGCGCTCACCAATTTCGAACAGACCAGCACGACGATCAACTCGGCCGCCAACGACATCGCAAAGGTCGCGCGCCGAATCGGCGAGCGTTCGGGTGACATCGACAAGTTCATTGCCGACGCCAGCCAACTCGCGGACCGGCTGAACAAGGCTTCGGTGCGCGTCGACGGAGTGTTGCAGAAAGTCGACAGCCTGCTCGGTTCCGACGAGGCCGAGGGGCTGATCGCCGATGCCGGCGCAACCCTCGCGGAGTTCCGAAAGGTCGGCCAGACGCTGAACGCCAGGCTCGGCACGATCACCGACAATTTTGCCAATTTCTCGGGCCAGGGCCTGCGCGACCTGCAGGGATTGATCCAGGACGGCCGCCGGGCGATCCAGCGAATCGAGGCCGCCATTACCGATTTGCAGCGCAATCCGCAGCGCATTCTGACCGGCGGAGAAGGCACCATCCGCGAGTATGACGGCCGCGCCCGGCGTTGACTTTGGGCCGCACCCGCCCCAAGAACATTGCCTGACGCGAGAGTGGCATCGCCTGGAGGGGCGCGGCCAAGCGACCGGTGGAGTGGCGTGACCCGAGGGCGGATTGCATACGTCGTGCTGGCATGCGCGTTGTCGCTGTCGGGCTGCGCACTTCTCGGCGGCGGCTCATCGGAGCCGCTCGATACCTATGCGCTCACCGCGGCCACGCCCGAGCCAGGACAGAGGTCGCGCAGGCAGATCCTGATCGCCGAACCGACCGCCATCCAGGCGCTCGACGGCCAGGGCATCGTCATCAAGCCCGAGGCGAACGTCATCCAGACGCTGAAGGGTGCGCAATGGGCGGACCGGCTGCCGCGCATCGTGCAGGCCCGTCTCGCCGAGACGTTCCAGCGATCGGGCCGCTACGGCGGTGTCGGCAAGCCGGGCGAGGGGCTCGCAATCGACTACCAGGTCGTGGTCGACGTGCGCTCCTTCGAGATCAGGGTGGATGGCGCCGACCGTGCCGAGGTGGCGCTCTACGTGCAGTTGCTCAACGACCGCAACGGGGTGGTTCGCAGCTCGCGCCTGTTCAACGCGACCGTGCCGGTGTCCGGAAGCGACAACGACGCCTTCGTCGCCGCGCTCGATCGCGCGTTCGGCATCGTCGCGACCGAGATCGTGAACTGGACCGCGACCCAAATCTAGCTGGCGGCCCCCGCCAGTCCCATATAGTTGGCACGAGAGGCGTGCGCCGCTTGACGAAGGATGGGGCCGCACCTATTGAACCGCCTGGTGCGGCGCACCGGCGAGGCCTCGTGGCGGAGTGGTTACGCAGAGGACTGCAAATCCTTGCACCCCGGTTCGATTCCGGGCGAGGCCTCCAGAAATCCGCCATGCGTCGAGCTGGCGACAGTGCCGCAGCGATAGAGTGTTCAGGGCGCATCCGCGCCACATCAGCCGGGCATGGGCCAACATGACTGTCGATTTTACCCAGCGCCGCATCAAGATGGTCGATGGCCAGCTGCGCACCACCGACGTCAACGATGCCCGCGTCCTGGACGCATTCCTGGCGGTACCGCGCGAAGAATTCGTGCCGCGTGCCAAGCGGGAGCTGGCTTATATCGACGAGGATATCGAGGTTTCGCCGGCCGGCCGCGACGCCGGCATGCCGCGTTTCCTGATGGAGCCTTCGCCGTTCGGGCGACTGGTTCAGCTGGCCGAAGTCCGGCCCACCGACTTCGTCCTCGATATCGGATGCGCCACCGGCTACTCGGCGGCCGTTCTGTCGCGCCTGGCAAGCTCTGTCGTTGCGCTCGAATCGGATCCGGAACTGGCGCAGCAGGCGACGGAGACGCTGTCGAGGCTTGGTTTCGACAACGTGGCGGTGGTCGAAGGGCCGCTCAACCAGGGCTGTCCGGCCGAGGCGCCTTACGACGTGATTCTGCTCGGCGGCGCGGTTGACGAGATTCCGGAAACGCTTTTTGCACAGCTTCGCGATGGCGGCCGGCTCGTCGCAGTAACCGGCGAAGGCCTTGCGGGCGTAGCCCAGGTATTCCTCAAGTCCGGGGAAATCGTCAGCGGCCGGCGCGTCTTCAATGCCGCTGTGCGGCGCCTGCCGGGCTTCGAGCGGTCTCCGGAATTCGTTTTCTGAGGCGTATGGGCAACACCTGACCGACGGGTGTGTCCGCACTCCACTGCCGAAGTTGATTGTTTCTTGCATGGGCCTGCCGGCCCGTGTAGCCATTTCAAAACTGTTGATTTGATCCGGCAGTTTGCTGCTGGGGCGGGGGTTGGCGCGCGATGGCGTGCCATTGGTCCGGATGAGGTGGATGGTGTTTCCAGTCCGTAGAGGTCTGTTCGGGGCGCTGGCGCTTTCAGCCGTTCTGATTGCAGCGCCTGCTTCCGCCGAAACGATTTTCGGCGCGTTGGCCAAGGCCTACAACAACAATTCCAGTCTGAACTCCGCGCGCGCAGGGACTCGCGTGACCGACGAATCGGTGGCAATCGCCAAGTCCGGCTTCCGCCCGACGATCGCCGGCTCATCGAGCTGGAACCATTCGACGCGCAGCGGCGCGGGGCTCACCACTGGCTCTTTCGGCATCCAGCTCAGCCAGCCCCTGTTCGACGGCTTCCAGACCAAGAACAACGTACGAGCCGCAGAGGCCCGGGTCCGGGCCGCGCAGGAAGCACTGCGCAACACCGAGGAGAACACTCTGTTCGACGCGGCCGCGGCCTACATGGACGTGATCCGCGACCGCGAGATCGCGGCCCTGCGCGAGCGCAACCTGGAGTTCCTCGGCGAGCAGCTGCGTGCCGCCAACTCCCGGCTTGAGGTCGGCGAGGGCACGCGCACCGACGTCGCGCAGGCGCAGGCGAGCCGCCAGGCTGCGATTGCCCAGCTCAGCGCCGCGCGCGCTCAGGTGCTTGCGAGTTCGGCCACCTACAGGCAGGTGATCGGGGAAGATCCCGGCAATCTGAAGCCGGGTTCGCCCCTGGCCAAGCTTTTGCCGCGCAGCTTGGAGGAAGCCTTCGCGATCGCGCTGCGCGAGCATCCGGCAATCATCGCCTCCGAGCATCTGGTCGACGCCGCCGCATTCTCGGTGAAGTCGGCGGAAGGTGCGCTGCTGCCGCGGGTCGAGGCCGGCGCCAGCGTCTCCCAGAACTACTCGAGCGCCGCGACGGGCGGCAGCCCGGCTGGCTGGTCCACCTCGGCCGGCATCGGCGCAACGCTGACGGTTCCGATCTATTCGGGCGGCCGCACCTCTGCGACGGTCCGCCAGTCGAAGGAATCGCTGGGACAGGCGCGCATCGACGCGGACGTCAGCCGCGACAGCGTGCGTCAGGCGGTGGCTTCCGCGTGGTCGGGCTACCAGGCGGCGGTGGAATCGGTTGCGGCGAACCGCGAGCTTGTCGCGGCCGCCCAGCTTGCACTCGACGGCGTCGTCGAGGAACGCAATGTCGGCCAGCGCACGACCCTCGACGTGCTCAATGCCCAGGCCGATGTCATCAGCGCGCAGATCAGCCTGGTCAGTGCGCAGCGCGACGTGGTGGTGGCGAGCTATGCCATCCTGTCGGCCATCGGCCGCCTGTCGGCCGAGCAGCTGGGCTTGCAGGTGGCGGTCTACCGTCCCGAGGAGCACTTCAACGCGGTCAAGGACAAGTGGTTCGGGCTGCGCACGCCTGACGGCCGCTGATCCGCTCCCGAGCGCTCCGGCCCCAGCGGCCGGATCTTGCCGCGCCAGCCAATTTTGTGTGGAAACGACACATGCGCTCCATCGGGGATTCAATCCCGGTCGAGGCTGGGTTACCGTAGTGCCCTGATTCGGCGAGGGCGGACGGCGGTGCGCCTTCGGCAGGGGAAACGCGGGTGGCGAGAGACAGCATGGCACAGGCGGGTGGCGCGGCGGCACGGGAACCCTCGATGGAGGAAATTCTCGCCTCGATCAGGCGCATCATCGAAGACAGCGACGGCGCTCGCGGTCCCGGTTCGGAGGAAGAGGGCAGCTCCGGCAACGTGACGACCATGGAAGCCGAACCCTTGCAGGCCGAGGAACCCGCCAACGAGCCTGCCGCTCCCGAGATCGAAGCCTTCCGGTCGGAGTTTACCGACGCGTCGCGCCAACCGGCGCAGCAGCCGGCCTTGCGGCCGGTCGAGTTGCCAAGGCCCGGCGAGGCGACGGTCCAGACCGGCAGTCACTTTCTGAACGGCTCTGCGGCCCACGGCCACGAACCGGGAGAGAGGGAGCCTGTGCGCCGCGAAGCCGACGGCGGCTCGCGCGCCGCGATCATCTCGGAATCGGCGGGCCGGCAGGTGGCGGCCGCCTTCGAGGAACTCAACGAGGCGTTCATGGCCAGCCGCAAGCGCAGCTACGACGAGATCGCTGAGGAACTGCTGCGCCCGATGCTTCAGGAATGGCTGGACAACAACCTGCCGCTGCTGGTCGAGCGTCTGGTGCGTGAAGAGATCGAGCGCGTGGCCCGCGGCGGCGCTCCGCGTTAGTTCCACGATCAATTTCAATCGCTGTCCGGGAATTCGGGTCGGCTGGCCGCCATCCGGGTGCTCCCCAAATCCGCTGCGAGCGTCGCCTTCCCCCGGTCGGCCTCCCGGCGATTGGGTTGCGGACGGTATGCGCAATTGACTTGCCCGCGTTCATCCGGTTTACACCGGGCGCCGCTCCCCCTTCCGAGACGACCCCATGCTCGACAAGACCTACGACGCCGCAACCGTCGAACCCAAGATCGCCCAGCGCTGGGAAGACGCCGACGCGTTTCGCGCCGGGGCTGGCGCAAAGCCGGACGCGGAGCCGTTCACGATCGTCATCCCGCCGCCGAACGTGACGGGCTCGCTGCACATGGGGCACGCGCTCAACAACACATTGCAGGACGTGCTGATCCGCTTCGAGCGCATGCGCGGCAAGTACGTGCTGTGGCAACCGGGCATGGACCACGCGGGCATCGCCACGCAGATGGTGGTCGAGCGACAGCTCGCACAGAGCGGGATTTCGCGGCGCGAGCTCGGCCGCGAGCAATTCGTCGAGAGAGTCTGGACCTGGAAGGAGCAGTCGGGCGGATCGATCATCCATCAGCTGAAGCGGCTCGGCGCTTCGGCCGACTGGAGCCGCGAACGCTTCACGATGGACGAGGGTCTGTCGGAAGCCGTGCTGGAGGTGTTCGTCTCGCTCTATCGCGAGGGGCTGATCTATCGCGGCAAGCGGCTGGTCAACTGGGACCCGACCTTCGAGACGGCGATCTCCGACCTCGAGGTCGAGAACAGGGAAACCCCCGGCCACATGTGGCATTTCAAGTATCCGCTGGCCGGCGGCGAGACCTACACCTACGTCGAGAAGGACGCGGACGGGAACGTCATCTTCCAGGAGGAGCGGAACTACATCTCGATCGCGACCACCCGGCCCGAGACCATGCTGGGCGACGGCGCGGTGGCGGTGCATCCGTCCGACGAGCGCTACAAGCCGATCGTCGGCAAGCTGTGCGAGATTCCGGTTGGGCCTAAGGCGCACCGGCGCCTGATCCCGATCATCGCCGACGAGTATCCCGATCCGGACTTCGGTTCGGGCGCGGTCAAGATCACCGGTGCCCACGACTTCAACGACTACCAGGTGGCGCGGCGCCACAACATTCCGCTCTACCGGCTGATGGACACTCGTGCCCAGATGCGCGACGACGGAGAGCCCTACGCCGTGTGTGCGGCGCGCGCGCTGGAGATCGCCCGCACGGGCAAGCTGCCCTCCGAGGAGGAGGTCGACCAGCTCAATCTCGTGCCCGACGAATATCGGGGGCTCGACCGCTACGAGGCGCGCAAGCGCATCGTCGAGGCGATCACCGCCGAGGGGCTCGCCGTCACGACCAGGGACGCCGACGGCAACGAAATCCCGTTCGTCGAGAACAAGACGATCATGCAGCCCTTCGGCGACCGCTCGGGCGTGGTCATCGAGCCGATGCTGACCGACCAGTGGTTCGCCGATGCCAGGACGCTGGCCCAGCCTGCCATCGAGGCCGTGCGCGAGGGCCGCACCAGATTCGTGCCCAAGAACTGGGAGAAGACCTATTTCGAGTGGATGGAAAACATCCAGCCATGGTGTATCTCGCGCCAGCTCTGGTGGGGACACCAGATTCCCGCCTGGTACGGCCCGGACGGCAAGGTCTTCGTCGCCAAGTCCGAGAAGGAGGCGCTGGACGAGGCGGTCGAATACTATCTGGCCGTCGACACGCCATGGAAGGCGTGGGTCGAGGACAAGCTCGAGAATTTCAAGCCAGGCGAAATTCTGACGCGCGACGAGGACGTGCTCGACACCTGGTTTTCGTCGGCGCTTTGGCCGTTCTCGACGCTCGGCTGGCCGAATCAGACGCCGGAACTCGCCCGGCACTACAAGACCGACGTGCTGGTCACCGGCTTCGACATCATCTTCTTCTGGGTCGCCCGGATGATGATGATGGGCCTGCACTTCATGCACGAGGAGCCGTTCCACACGGTCTACGTGCATGCGCTCGTTCGCGACAAGAACGGGCAGAAGATGTCGAAGTCGAAAGGCAACGTCATCGACCCGCTCGACCTCATCGGCGAATACGGTGCGGATGCGCTGCGCTTCACGCTGGCGATCATGGCCGCGCAGGGCAGGGACGTGAAGCTCGACCCCGCGCGTGTCGCCGGCTACCGCAATTTCGGCACCAAGCTGTGGAACGCCGCCCGCTTCGCCGAGATGAACGGGGCGGCGCACCGCGCCGACTTCCGTCTGGCGGACGCGAAGCTCACCATCAATCGCTGGATCCTGACCGAGTTGTCACGCACCGCCGATGCCGCCACCGAAGGAATCGAGACCTTCCGCTTCAACGAGGCGGCGGGCGCCGTCTACCGGTTCGTCTGGAACCTGTTCTGCGACTGGTATCTGGAACTCCTGAAGCCGGTCTTTGCCGGCGAGGACGAGGCGGCCAAGGATGAGAGCCGTGCGGTCATGGCGCATGTGCTCGACGAAATCCTGAAGCTGCTGCACCCCTTCATGCCCTTCATCACCGAGGAGCTTTGGGAGCAGACGGCCGATCAAGGCAGGGCACGCGAGATGTTGCTGTGCCACGCGCCCTGGCCGGCCCCGGACTTCGAGGACGTGGAAGCTGCGGCAGAGGTCAACTGGCTGGTCGATCTCGTCAGCGGCATACGCTCCGCCCGCTCGGAGATGAACGTGCCGCCGGCGGCGGTGGCGCCGCTCGTGCTGGTGGGAGCCGCGGCCGCGACCCGCGAACGCGCTGCCCGGCACGACCCGGCGATCCGGCGGCTGGCGCGCGTGGGCGAGGTGACGTTCGCCGACGCTGCCCCGAAGGGCTCGGCGCAGATCGTCATAGGCGAGGCGACCGCCTGCCTGCCGCTCGGCGACCTGATCGACCTCAAGGTCGAGGGCGCGCGCCTTGCGAAGGAACTCGCGAAGAACACCGACGAGATCGCGCGGCTCGACAAGAAGCTCGGCAACGAAAAGTTCGTGGCCAATGCGCCGGCCGAAATCGTCGAGGCTGAGCGCGAAAAGCTGGCCGAGCTGCAGGTGGTGCGCAACCGTCTCGAGACGGCGCTGCAGCGCGTCCGCGAGGCCGGCGCCTGACGGGGTCGGCAACCCCGTCCAAAGCTCCGCCACAGGCGCCTCTTTCGACCCCGGCCGGTCGCCGCGCCATCCCCTCCGGGCGCGCGTCGCTCACGCTTTGTGGCGTCTTGGCAACACTCTTTCAACAACCCGCGCGCTATAAATTGGCGGGGGTCGGGACGCCTATTTCCCGCCATAAACACGGCGCACGCCGGATGTCTGTTACGGCGCCCATGCGGGCGAGAGCGAACCAGGCGACCGCGCCTGCGCGGTCAGGAAACGTATGAAATTGCGACGCAATCCGGCGGGTATGGCATGGTTGGCGGTCTGGGCCGCCGCCTTTCGCTCGGGCCTGCTGGACAGCGCCCGGGATGGCCGCCTGGCCAGGGCGGCGAGCGACCGAAATGCGTGACTTTGCAGCATTCAGGGCGGGCGTTCTTGCAGCGGCGGTAGCCGCGTCGTCGCTGGCGCTCCCGAGCTCGGCCTTCGCGCTGGACGAGAAGACCGTCGTGAAACCGGAGCGCAGCCCTTGGGCGGTTTTCCGGTTCGGTTTCTCCGCCTACAAGCAGGGTCACAAGCAGGAGGCCATCGAGGCGTACCGCTACGCGGCCGAGAACGGGCAGATCGGTGCGAGCTGGAAGCTGGCGCGCATGTATGCCGAGGGGGATGGGGTCGCGCGGGACGACTACCAGGCGTTCAAGTTCTTCAGCGAGATCGTCAGGGAGGATGTCGAGCCCGGCAGCCCTGATGAAAGCTACGTGGCCGACGCGCTCGTCGAGCTTGGCAACTACTATCGGAGCGGCATCCCCGGCTCGGTGGAGCCCAACCTGCAGGCCGCGCAGGACTATTACATGCGCGCAGCCGCGACCTACCGCAATCCTCAGGCGCAGTACGAGATCGGCAAGATGTTCCTCAACGGCGAGGGCGTGAAGCAGAGCCTGAGGCAGGCCGGCCGCTGGCTGCAGCTGGCCGCCGAGAAGGGGCACACCGGCGCGCTCGCCACACTGGGCAACCTGCTCTTCCACAGCGGGCAGACGGTGCGCGGCCTGGCTATGCTGACTGCCGCGCTCGGGCGCGCCCAGCCGCAGGAAGCCGAATGGATCAGGCCGCTTCAGGAAGAGGCCTTCGCGCTCGCGGCAGAATCGGAACGGCGCACGGCGGTCGCCCTGGCCGACCACATGCTCACGGGCGATTCCCAGTAGCCATGTATCGGCAACCGGCTCGCCCCTGACGGTGGCACCCGCGCCCGGCTGGCGGCACGAGACAGGTCTGGCTTTACGCAATTGGCGGTCGGCATTAGCTAAAATGCCGAATGTGCCGAACCGAATTCGTTAAATCGTTGTTTATACCCTCCCGGCAAGAAAGCGGAACTGCACCGGCTTGCAGGAGGTCGGCATGGCGGCCCAGAGCGTTCATCGCGATTTCGCTGCGGTTCTGGACGAACTTCTGCGGGACGAGGCCACGCGGCGCGCCTGGTCGAGCCTGCCGGAAGCGCAACTGGATTATCTGAGCGTCGTGGACGCGCTCCACGACGGGCGGATCGTCATTTCCGACGATACGGCGGCTGCAAGCTATCGCGAGGCCGCTGTCGAGTGGGCTGCCGCGGAGCTCCTCGCTGCCGCGGAGGCCTTCCAGAAGGCGGATGCCCAGGGCGATGAGGCACCGCCGCAACCGCCCACGGATCCCGCGGAAATCGCGCGTGAACTCGGGCTCGGCGATGGCAGGTTCAAGGGCGACATCGACGCCCTGCGACGGCGTTTCGCCTTTGCCAACCATCCCGATCGGGTCGATCCCGCGCTTCGCAAGGTGGCCATGGCGCGCATGCAGATTGCCAACATGCTGATCGACGAGGCCAAGCGGCGGATGGCACGCCGTCGCTAGTCTAGAGGCTGACCCGCCAGGCGCGGTGGATGATGCGCTCGCGCATCAGCCAGCGCAGGATCAGGAGCGTGGCCACCACGGCCAGTCCGGCCGAAAGCCCGATCCAGATGCCGTTGCCGCCGAAGCCCGCCCAGAAGGCCAGCACTACGCCCAGCGGCAGGCCCACGCCCCAATAGCCGATCGCAGCGAAGATCATCGGCACGGTCGTGTCATGCAGGCCTCGCAGCATGCCGCTGCCGACCGCCTGGGCGCCGTCGACGACCTGGAACAGGGCGGCGAAGGCCAGGAAGACCACGGCCGTGGCCACGACTTCGGCGTTGGCCGGCGCGTCGATGTCGACGAAGGCCGCGATCAGCAGGCGCGGCGCGGTGATCATGACGAGCCCCATTGCCGCCATGAAGCCGACGCCCATGACCAGCGCGGTCCAGCCAGCGAGTGCGATTCCGTCCGCGCTGCGCGCCCCGAAGGCGCGGCCTACGCGCACCGTCACCGCCTGGCCGATGCCCAGCGGCACCATGAAGCTGACGGAGGCGATCTGGAGAGCGATCGCATGCGCGGCAAGCTGGGTCGCGCCGATCAGGCCCATGAGAAACGCTGCGGCGTTGAAGATCGACACCTCGAAAATGAGGATGCCGCCGATCGGAAGGCCAAGGCGCAAGAGTGCCCGAAAGCGCGGCCAGTCGGCGCGCCAGAACCGGCCGAACAGGCGGTAACGGCGAAATGTCCGCTCCAGTGACACGACGGCAGCAAGCCCCGCGAACATCAGCGTCGAGGCCAGCGTGGTGGCGATGCCGGAGCCGACGATGCCGAGCGCCGGAAAGCCGAGATTGCCGAACATCAGGCACCAGTTGGCGAAGGCGTTGAACACCACGGCGCAAACGACGATGACGAGCGCCCAGCCAGGCCGCTCCAGCGCCGAGATGAAGGAGCGAAGCACGATGTACCAGTAGAAGGGCAGGGCGGCCCATTGCATGGCGTGCATGTAATCGGCGGCCATGCCCGCCAGGTGAGGATCCTGGCCCATGGCGAGAAGGATGGGTTCTGCCTGCCAAAGCAGAAGCCAGAGCGGGATTGCCCATGCCACCGCCATCCACATCGCCTGGCGCACGGTGCGGCGCACGTCGCGCACCGAATGGCGATTGCGGCCGAGCTCCGACGAAATCATCGGGGAGGCTGCCGTGACCAGGCCCAGACCGAAAATCTGCGGGGCGAAGTAGAGGCTGGTGCCGAGCGCCCCGGCGGCGAGCACGTCCGCGCCAAGCCATCCCATCATCATGACGTCGGTGGTCGTCATCGCGGTCTGGCCAAGATTGGTCAGAACCATCGGCCAGGCGAGCGCCAGCATGGCGCGTGCCTCGGCAATCCCCCTGTTTCCGGCGGCGGGCGCGCCGGATGCGGCAATCGTCATCTCAGCCTGCTCCCCGTGGAGCCGCCGCTTCTAGCCGGCTTGGCCGCGGATGCAAGCGGGAAGGGTTGGGCCAGTGTACCGGCCGCCGCCTTCGAGCGGGCGCCACCCCCGGCAGGGCGGGAGCACTGCCGCCCCAAAAGAAAAGTGCGGCGTCTGACTTTTGTGCTGGCGGAATCAGTTCCCCGGCGCTAAGCGTCAGTTCCCATGGCGCGATATGTATTCATCACAGGCGGCGTGGTTTCCTCCCTCGGTAAAGGCATTGCGGCAGCGGCTCTCGGGGCGCTGCTGCAGGCACGCGGGTACAGGGTCCGCATCCGCAAGCTCGACCCGTACCTGAACGTCGATCCGGGCACCATGAGCCCGTATCAGCACGGCGAAGTGTTCGTCACCGACGATGGCGCGGAAACCGACCTCGATCTGGGGCACTACGAGCGGTTCACCGGCCGCTCCGCCAACCAGAGCGACAACGTCACCACCGGCCGCATCTACAAGAACATCATCGAGCGCGAGCGGCGCGGCGATTATCTCGGCGCCACGGTGCAGGTGATCCCGCACGTCACCGACGAGATCAAGAGCTTCATCCTCGATGGGAACGACGAGTTCGACTTCGTCCTGTGCGAGATCGGCGGCACGGTCGGCGACATCGAGGCGATGCCGTTCCTCGAGACGATCCGCCAGGTGGGCAACGAACTGCCGCGCGGCGGCGCGGTCTACATCCACCTGACGCTGATGCCGTATATCCCGGCGGCCGGCGAACTGAAGACCAAGCCGACGCAGCATTCGGTCAAGGAGCTGCGCTCGATCGGCATCGCGCCGGACATCCTGCTGGTGCGCGCCGACCGGCCGATCCCGCGCGAGGAGCGAAGAAAGCTCTCGCTGTTCTGCAACGTTCGGGAGAGCGCGGTCATCCAGGCGCTGGACGCGGCGCACATCTACGACGTGCCGATGGCCTACCATAAGGAAGGGCTGGACTCGGAAGTGCTCGCCGCCTTCGGGATCGATCCCGCGCCCAAGCCGCGGATGGAGCGCTGGCAGGAGGTCTCGGACCGCATCCACAACCCGGAAGGCGAGGTGACGATCGCCGTCGTCGGCAAATATACGGGCCTGAAGGACGCCTACAAATCACTGATCGAGGCGCTGTCGCACGGCGGCATGGCCAACCGCGTGCGGGTCAAGCTCGACTGGATCGAGAGCGAGATCTTCGAGAAGGAGGACCCTGCGCCGTTCCTCGAAAAGGTGCACGGCATCCTTGTGCCGGGCGGCTTCGGCGAGCGCGGGTCGGAGGGCAAGATCCTCGCCGCGAAGTTCGCGCGGGAGCGCAAGGTGCCGTATTTCGGCATCTGCTTCGGCATGCAGATGGCTTGTATCGAGGCTGCACGATCGCTGGCCGGTATCGAAAAGGCTTCTTCGACCGAGTTCGGCCCGACGCCCGAGCCTGTCGTGGGCCTGATGACCGAGTGGCTCAAGGGCAACATGCTGGAGAAGCGCCAGGCCGCCGGGGACCTCGGCGGCACGATGCGGCTCGGCGCCTACGAGGCGGTGCTCCAGTCTGGCTCGAAGATCGCCGAAATCTATGGTTCCGAGCGGATATCGGAGCGCCACCGTCACCGCTACGAGGTCAATATCGACTACAAGCAGCGGCTTGAGGAATGTGGGCTGTTGTTCGCCGGCATGTCGCCGGATGGCGTCCTGCCAGAGACGATCGAATATCCCGACCATCCCTGGTTCATCGGCGTGCAATATCATCCGGAGCTGAAGAGCCGCCCGTTCGAGCCTCACCCGCTGTTCGCCAGCTTCATAGAGGCGGCGGTGGAGCAGAGCCGGCTGGTCTAGCTTTCACCGTCAGGGGTTCCGCTTGAGAAGTTCGTCGAACACCTGCTCAGCGGGTAATCCGACGCGTCAGACGCTCTTGCGCCCCCGACCGCCGCTAGCTGTAGTTCTCCGCGAACACGAGCACCGGCCGATCCTGCCACAGCGCAGGGAACATCGCCTTCATGTCGTCGATCTTCGGCTGGTCGACATATTCGATGTACCCGGGATTGACCCGCTTCGTGTAGGCATTGTCCTGGTGGTAGTCCTCTGCCTGGTAGAAGTTCGAGTAGGGCGTCACCTCGGTGACGATCTTGCGCGGATAGACGCTGGCTCCGTCCAGCTGTTCGACGTAGGCGCCAGCGATCTTTTTCTGCTCGTCGTTCATCACGAACAGCGCCGAGCGGTAGCTCGGCCCGACGTCATTGCCCTGCCGGTTGAGCGTGGTCGGGTCGGCGATCACCGAGAAGAATATCTGCATGAGCTGGCCGTAGGTGACGACGCTCGGGTCGTACTCGACCTTCACGGCCTCGGCATGCCCCGTGGTTTCGGTAAGGACCATCTCGTAGGTGGGATTGGGGACGTGGCCGCCCGAATAGCCCGAGATTGCGCTCTTCACGCCTTTTACGTGCTGGAAGACGCCCTGAACGCCCCAGAAGCAGCCTCCCGCGAACACCGCGGTCTGGATACCGGACTTGGGCGCCTCGTCGACCAGCGGCGCGGGCGCGCGTACCGGCAGCAATCCTTCGGCGTTGGCGGGCATCGGCAGCAGCCTTGGGCCGGCAACCAGCCCGGCAGCCACGAGCGCCACGAAGGCAAGGGGGAAGAGTCTCCGCATGGCGAGGTCTCCTTCGTCTGAACGGGCGCCCTGGCGGTGCCACGAGAGGTATCGTCGCCGTTTATCAGTCAGGCGCCGCATGCGCGCCAGTGGGCCTTGCCGACTTGTGATCGGAAGTGAAATGACGGCATCGGGCCGTGAACACGCGAATCCCCACGCGACGCTGTCGGACTGGATTCCGTCAGAACTTCGCGTCGCCCGAAAGCGCCTCGGCCAGCATCCGCTCATAGCGGGCGCGCGGCACGTCGATCGCGCCGAAGCGCTTCAGGTGTTCGGTGGTGAACTGCGTGTCGAGCAGTTCGAATCCGCGGCTTGCGAGGTGCCCGACCAGATGCGCGAGGCAGACCTTGGAGGCATCGCGCTCGCGGGCGAACATGCTTTCGCCGAAGAAGGCGCGGCCGAGCGACACGCCGTACAGGCCACCGACCAGCTTGCCGTCGCGCCACGCTTCGACGGTGTGGCAGTTTCCGCGCCGGAACAGTTCGCCGAACGCCTCGCGGATCGGCCCGTTGATCCATGTGCGCCGGCGACCGGGCCGCGATTCGGCGCAACCGTCGATGACGCCTTCGAAGTCGGTGTCGCGGCGGATCTCGAAAATGCCCTTTCGGATCGTCTTCGCCAGGCTTCTGGGGATATGGAGGCAGTCGAGTGGCAGGATGCCGCGCGTTTCAGGGCGCACCCAGAAGACTTCCGGGTCGTCCGCGCTCTCCGACATCGGGAACACGCCCGAGGCATAGGCCCGGATCAGCAGATCCGGGTCGATCCGATAGCCGGGCGCAAACGGTCGGGTCATGGCAGGACGTCCTCGTTCCGACCATTGCCATGGCGATTATGGTCACTCACGGCGATGGATTCAACGGGCAGGGACGGGGCTTTCAGCCGTGCCAAGGCGCATCGCGCTCATCGGCGACGACGCTCTGCACGAGCGGCTGCAAGGCGGACCCGACCGTTGCCCGGCAAAGGAATATGGGGCCTCAGGACGCCTTTGCGAGGTATTTTTCCAGCCAGTGGATATCGTAGTCGCCATTGGCGATATCGGGGTTGGTGACGAGGTCCTGGAACAGAGGCAGCGTCGTGTTGATGCCGTCCACCACGAACTCGCCGAGCGCCCGTTTCAAGCGCATCATGCACTCGACGCGGTTGCGCCCGTGCACGATGAGCTTGCCGATCAGCGAATCGTAATAGGGCGGAATCCGGTAGCCGGCATAGACGGCCGAATCGACGCGCACGCCGAGCCCGCCCGGCGTGTGAAAGGTGGTCACCGTGCCCGGCGAAGGCGTGAAGCTGCGCGGGTCCTCGGCATTGATGCGGCATTCGATGGCATGCCCGTTGAAGCGCACGTCCTCCTGCCTGACCGAGAGTCCTCCGCCGGACGCCACCCTGATCTGCTCGTGCACGAGGTCGATGCCGGTGATCGCCTCCGTCACCGGATGCTCGACCTGCAAGCGGGTATTCATCTCGATGAAGTAGAATTCGCCGTTCTCGTAGAGGAACTCGATCGTGCCCGCGCCCGAATAGCCGAGCTCGGCCATCGCGTTGGCAACGGTCATTCCGATTCGGTTTCGGTCTTCCGCGTTGATGGCCGGCGAGTGCGCCTCCTCCCAGACCTTCTGGTGGCGCCGCTGCAGCGAGCAGTCGCGCTCACCGAGGTGCACGGCTTTGCCGGCGCCATCGCCCATCACCTGGATTTCGATGTGGCGCGGCTTCTCGAGATATTTCTCGATGTAGACCGCATCGTCGCCGAAAGCCGCGCCCGCTTCCGAGCGCGCCGTCGCCAGGGCGACGGCGAGGTCGTTCTCGTCGCGGGCAACCTTCATGCCGCGGCCGCCGCCGCCGGCCGATGCCTTGATGATCACCGGATAGCCGATCTCGGCCGCGATCCGCTTGGCTTCCTTGTCGTCAGTCACGGCCCCGTCCGACCCGGGTACGACCGGAATGCCGAGGCGCTTGGCGGTACGCTTGGCCTCGATCTTGTCGCCCATGACGCGGATGTGCTCGGCCGCAGGACCGATGAAGGTGATCTTGTGGGCGGCCAGGATTTCCGCGAATTTCGCATTCTCGGAGAGGAAGCCGTAGCCCGGATGGATGGCATCGGCGCCGGTGATCTCGCAGGCCGCGACGATCTGGTGGATGTTGAGGTAGCTGTCGCGCGAAGGCGGCGGGCCGATGCACACGCTCTCGTCCGCCAGCCTCACGTGCATGGCATCGGCATCGGCCGTCGAGTGGACGGCAACCGTCTGAATACCCAGTTCCTTCGCCGCGCGCAGGACACGCAGCGCGATCTCTCCGCGATTGGCGATCAGGATCTTGTGGAACATCGGGCTCGCCTATTCGATGATGACGAGCGGTTCGCCGAACTCGACCGGTTGCGCATCCTCGAACAGGATCGCCGTCACCGTGCCCGAGCGCGGCGACGGAATCTGGTTCATCGTCTTCATCGCTTCGATGATGAGCAGCGTCTGGCCCTCGCGGACCGTCTGCCCGACCTCGATGAAGGCCTTGGCGCCGGGCGAGGGGGCCACATAGGCGGTGCCAACCATGGGCGACGTTACGGTGTTCTTCGAAATGTCGCCCTTCGGTGAGGCGACCGGCTCGGTTGGCGCCCCCGCGGGCTGCGACGCCGGCTGGCTTGCCGGCACGGGCGCCGGGACCGCCGCGGCGAAGGACTGCACGGCGGACTGACGCGAGACGCGAACCTTGAGGTCGTCCAGTTCAACCTCGATTTCGGTCAGGTTGGTTTCGTCGAGTATGCCGGCGAGGTCGCGGATCAGCTGGCGGTCGATTTCGGGTTTCTTTGTCGTCATTCGTTCTTTTCGCCCTCTTCCCAGAGCGCCCGTCAGATGCGGGCGGCCAGCGCGTGCAACGCCATGATGTAGCCCTGCGGGCCGAAGCCGCAGATCATGCCCGTGGCAACCGGAGCGATCATGGATACATGGCGAAACGTTTCGCGTGCGTGAATGTTCGAGAGATGCACTTCCGCCACCGGCAGCGGTGCAACGGCGCGGATCGCGTCATGCAGTGCAATCGACGTGTGTCCGTACGCGCCCGGATTGATGATGAGCCCGGAAGCATTGCCGCTGGCCTCCTGAATCCAGTCCACCAGCGTACCTTCGTGGTTGGACTGCCGGAAATCGACATCGATGCCGAGCGCGGCGCCGGTCTTGCGGCAGTCCTCGCCGATCGCATCCAGCGTCTTGCCGCCATAGATGCCCGGCTCGCGCTTGCCGAGCATGTTCAGGTTCGGGCCGTTGAGGACGAAGACCAGTTTTGCCATGCAGGATCGTTTCCCCGTGCCCCCTCGGGCGGACCGGCACCTCTATAGTCGGCATATGTCGCCGCGAAAAGAGCGCAAGGGCCAAATCAGGCTGTCCACAGGGCAGGGCGCCGCTCAGCACGCCACGGCGGCGCAGGCCTCGCGGGCAGCGTCAATCTTTTGTGCCAGGGTCTGGTGGCCGATCGCTCCGAACATCACTTCGTCGCCCACGATGTAGGATGGCGTGCCGGTGATCGACAACCTGTTGGCGAGTTCATAGGTCTTGTCGAACTCGGCACTGATGTCGGGATTCTTCATTGCCTCACGCAGGGCGGTTTCGTCGACGCCGAGCGACCTGGCGACGCGGATCGCCGCGGCTTCGTTGGCGCGGCCTTGGCTGCCGAGCAGCCGCGTGTGGAACTCGGCGTACTTTTCAGGCGCCAGCGTGCGGAATGCCATGGAAACGACATGCGCCTTGATGCTGTCCGGCCCGAGGATCGGAAACTCCTTCATGATGAAGCGTATGTCGGGGTTGTCCCTGACCAGCTTCTCCATGTCGGGCAGCGCCTGGCGGCAATAGGTGCAGTTGTAGTCGAAGAACTCGACGACGCTGACCTTGGCGTCGGGATTGCCGATCAGCCCGTCATAGCTCGCATTGTAGATGAGCTCGCGCGCGCGCTCCAGCGTTTCGGCCTGGGCAAGCCGGCGCTCCTCGTCGCGCCGCGTTTCGAGCGCAGTCTGAACCTCGATGAGCACATCGGGATTGGCGACGAGATATTCGCGCACGATCTGCTCGATGTGCGTCCGGTCAAGCTGTTCGGCGGTACGCGCAGTCACCACCTGAGGGATGGGAGCTTCCGCATTGCCGAGATTGCCTCCGGCGACGAACCCAAAGGCAAGCATGGCGAAGGAGAGGGCCACGCCGAGAATTCCAATGACGAATGCGTTTTTCATGCTTGCCTCTGGTGGTCCCGGGGCCGACTTCATGCGAAGCCAGTGTGCCGCAGTGTTGGTAAAGTTTCCAATGATTTGCGGCTAATTTCGGGGCGGCTTGAAGTTGATGATGTCCTGGGCGCGGACCCAGGGCGGCGAACCTTGTCTCAGATTCTTCTGCGCGCGCGCGGCGAATATCTTCGCCTCTCTGTACTGGGCTGCCCGGTAGTGCCCTTCAGCGGTGGCGAGCTCGGCCAGCCCGATGTCGCCAGTCGCGCCGTAGGCCTGGGCGAGATAGCGGTATCCGGTGATGTATTCGGGGTCGCGATCGAGCCCGCGACGAAGCTCCTGGATCGCTTTCTCGATGTTCGCCTTGCGGCCCGTTGCAAGCAGCGCCTGGCCGTAGCCGATCCGCAGCAGCCCGGACTTGTCCGGGTCGAGTGATACGGCGGTCGCGTATGACTTTGCTGCCTCGTCGGCGCGATTTGCCTTGATCAGCACGTCGCCGCGCAGCTCGTGCAGATATGGATTGCGAGGCTGCTGACGGATCAGCTTTTCGACCTTGGCCAGAGCATCCTTCGGATTGCCGTAGAGAAAGGTCAGGATCGCGTCGCCATAAAGCGCGGCCGTTGCGCGCGGATCGTCGCGGAACATGCGTCGGACCGCGCCCTGGCCCTGCGTGTAGGCAGCGATCTTGGCGCGCATCATGTCGTGGCGCAGCTGCAGCGCCGATGAGTCCCTGGCGTCGTAGTAGGGGCTCTGCCGGGCGATCGTCTCCAGCGTGGCGATGCGGTCGCGCGGCGTGGGATGGCTCAGCTCGTACGGGTCTATCCTGGTGCCGGACAGCGCAAGCGCGCTATCGAAGCGCTTGAAGGTGTCGAGCATGCCCCTGGCAGATTGGCGGGTCGCGTTGAGGTAGGTGATCGCCGAGCGATCGGCCGTGGTTTCCTCGGTGCGCTGGTAGCCGAGCAGGCCGCGTCGAGCCATCTGCGGCACGCCGGCGGCGATACCTGCCCCGAGCTGACCCATGCCCTGCACGCCAGCGGCCGATCCGGCAGCACCGATTCCGGCGCCCAGCAACATGCCGACGACGGCCATGGTCTGGAAGCTGGACAGGCGCTCCTGCAGCCGCTCCTGGTGATGTCCGGCAAGATGGCCGGCCTCGTGCGCCAGCACGCCGATCACCTCGTTGGGCGTCTCGGCGGTCATCAGCGCCCCGGTGTTGAAGAAAATGCGCCGGCCGTTGACGAAGGCGTTGAAGCTGGGGTCGTTGATGAGCACGACCTGGATGTTGGAGCTGGCGAGGCCCGCGGCCTTGAGGATGGGGCGTGCATAGTCGCGCAGCAGCGCCTCGATCTCGGCATCGCGCACCACTGGCAACGCCTGCTGGGCACGCGCCGGTGTCGGGGCAAGCAGCGACAGATGCAGCGTTGCGGCAAAGCCAAGCATGCCGGCAAGGAACCGCGGAAGGGACGGGCGGGCTCGAGCTGCGGCGGTTGGCGACGTCATCGGAGTGCTCTTAGACGAGGGCGGGGTGGGTGAGAAGGCGAGCATCGCGTGCTTCATGAACTTGTGAACCACACGCCAATCGGGCAATTGTGCGACAGCCCTCACTTCCGGCCGAACGGATGACTTTACCGATTTCCCGACGCGGCGCAGCCGAACCCTTCCATGCCATGGACGTGCTGGCCGAGGCGAACCGCCTGCGGGCGGCAGGCCACGACGTCGTGTCGCTCGCCGTGGGCCAGCCGTCGGATCCGGCGCCGGAGGCCGTGCGGCAGGCAGCGCGCCGCGCGCTGGAAGCGGGCGAAATCGGCTACACCGACGCGCTCGGCATCGCCCCACTGCGCCGCGCGATCGCAGCCCACTATGGCGAGCACTACGGGCTCGACCTGCCGGAAAGCCGGATCGCGGTCACGACCGGCTCTTCGGCGGGCTTCAATCTGGCATTTCTGGCACTTTTCGACACCGGCGACCGGGTGGCGATCTCCTCGCCGGGATATCCGGCCTATCGCAACATCATGCACATGCTGGGGATCGAGACGGTCGAGATCGAGGAAGGCGAGGAGGGCCACCTGACCGCCGCGATGCTCGAGGCGGCGCATCGCGAAAAGGCGCTCAAGGGCGTGCTGTTCGCCAGCCCCGCCAACCCCACCGGCGCGATCATCCCCGAAAGCGAGATGCGGGCCATACTGGCGCTGGCGCGCGAGAACCGCATTTCGGTCATCTCGGACGAGATCTACCATCGGCTCGCCTACGCCGCGCCGGACGTGTCTGCGCTGGCGTTCGACGACAACGTCACGGTCATCAACTCGTTCTCCAAATACTATTGCATGACCGGCTGGCGCATCGGCTGGATGGTTTTGCCGGAGATGCTGTCGCGGCAGGTCGAACGCATCGCACAAAGCCTCTACATCTCGCCGCCGGCGATCTCGCAGATCGCCGCGATCGAGGCGTTCAGCGCCACAGAGGCGTTGGAGCGGGTGAAGGACCGGTATCGCGAGAATCGCGCTTTGCTGATGAGGCGGCTGCCCGAACTCGGCTTCCGCATAGCCGCCCCGATGGACGGTGCGTTCTACGCCTATTGCGATGTGTCGCGGCATACCAACGACAGCATGGAGTTCGCACGGCGGATGCTGGCCGAGGCGCATGTCGCGGCGACGCCGGGACGCGACTTCGACACGCGGTCGGGACATCGCTTCATGCGCATGTCCTATGCCGGCAGCCCGGCGGAAATCGCCGAGGCGCTCGACCGCATCGAGCGATGGCTCAGATGAGGGCAGGGGAACTGGCGATGTCGATCGAGGACCGTTTTGCCGTATCGAGCTGGTCGGTGCATCGGCTCCTGGGAACGACGCATCCGCACGATCTCGAAAGCCACGCCGTTCCGCCGGCGCAGCCGACGTTTGGTCCAGGCAGCATCACCCTGCTCGATCTTCCGGCTCAGGTCGCAGCCAACGGTCTCAAGCGCCTCGAGATATGCTCCTTCCATTTCCCGAGCCGCGAGCGGGCCTATCTCGCCGAGCTGAAACACGCTCTCGCGTCGGCCGGCGTGCGCTTGCAAACGCTCCTGATCGAGGCGGGCGATCTCAGCAATCCGGCGACGGCGACGCGCGACCTGGATTGGATCGCCGGATGGGTGGAGGTTGCCAACGAAATTGGAGCGGAGCACGCCCGCGTCATAGCAGGCAAGCAGAAGCCGACGCCGGAGGCGCTCGCCCTGTCTGCCAAGGGATTGAACGAGTTGGCGCGGCGCAATGCCGGTTCGCCCGTAAAGCTGGTGACGGAAAACTGGTTCGACCTGCTTTCGGCACCCGGGCACGTGAACCGGCTGTTGGACGTCACGGAGGGACGCATCGGCCTCAACGGCGACTTCGGAAACTGGTCGGCACCGGGCAAGTACGATGCGCTTGCGCAGATTTTTGGACGCGCCTCCCTCTGCCATGCCAAGGCAAGCTTTGCCGCCGGCGCCATCGACGCGGACGACTACGGGCGCTGCGTCGATGTTGCCGAGGCCGCCGGGTACGAAGGGCCGTACACGCTGATCTTCGACAGCGAGAGCCCGGGCGAATGGGAGGGCGTCGCCATTGAGCGCGCCCTCATTCGCGACCGGCTTGCGGCTGCCGCCTGAGGCCTCAGAAGAAGCCTTTCCGCTGCCACCAGCCCTGCTTGCGCGGACGCTCTTCCGTGGGCTCCGGTGCTCCCCCCGATACGACGGTGACGACCGGCTCGGCCGGAGCCTTGGAAGCGGACTTCGCGGCCTCATCCTCCACAGGCTCTGACGACGTGTCCGCAGCGGCTTCTCCAGCGGGAGCCGGCTGTTCTTCAGCAGCGGCGGCCGATTCCCGTTGCGCCGATGCTCCGGCCTTCGCGCGCGAGCGCCTCGACGGGGCCGGTGCAGCTTCGTCGGCAGGTGCGGTGTCCGCCGCAACCGCCTTCTTCCGCGAGCGCCGCGCCGGTTTTTCGGGGGCGGCGGAAACGGGCTCCGCCGCTATTTCCACCGATTGAGCAGCCTCGGTCGGCTCGGCAATGGTCGGCAGTTCGCCTTCCGCATCGGAAGCCTCCCTTTCAACGACGGCGGCGGGCTGGGCCTCGCTTTCGGTCGCCACAAGCTGCGCTTCGTCGTCCGACGGCTCGTCGAATGCGCCGCCTTCCTGATCGGCGAAGGAGCCCGCCTGGGTCTCGTCCTGGCGGCGGTTGCGCCGGCCGCCGCGCTTGCCGCGCCGGCGCCGCTTGGCGTGCCCGCCATCCTGCGGCGCCTCGCCGTTGGCCGGCTCATGTGCCTCGCCTTCGGCCAGCTCCGGCTCGGAGGTCTCGCCAACGTCGTGCTGGATGGCCTCGACCGCTTCGGTCGGTCCGGTCTCGCGATGGTCGCGACCGCCGCGACGGCGCCGCCGCCTGCGGCGCTTGCGGTGGTGCTCGCCGTCCTCGTCGGACGCAGGTCGGGCTTCGACGGGCTGTTCCGCTTCGGCCATGTCGACTTCGTCGATCTCGTCGTCCATCTCCAGCGCCGGCGGCTCGATCACCGGCGGAGCCGGCTGGACGCTGCGATCGACGGGAGCGCCCTTGAAGATCGCGTAGTGCTGGGAGCCCACGGCTTCATCGACCTCGATCGTGATGGTGAGGCCAAAGCGGCGCTCCAGATCCGTGAGATTGGCGCGCTTGTGGTTGAGCACGTAGAGCGCGGTCGCGGCCGGCGTGCGGACCGTGATGTGGAAGCGGTTGTCCTTGAGCAGATATTCCTCGATGGCGCGCAGCACGAGCAGCGCGACCGAGGAATCGGAGCGGACATGGCCCGTACCGCCACAGTGCGGACAGGGCTGCATGGTGGACTCGAGCACCGAGGCGCGGATGCGCTGGCGCGACATCTCCAGCAGGCCGAAATGCGAAATGCGGCCGACCTGTATGCGCGCGCGGTCGTTCTTGAGGCACTCCTTGAGCCGTTTCTCGACCGCCCGATTGTTGCGGTTCTCCTCCATGTCGATGAAGTCGATCACGATGAGACCCGCCAGGTCGCGCAGCCGGAGCTGACGAGCGATCTCCTCGGCAGCCTCCAGATTGGTCTGCAGCGCGGTATCCTCGATCGAGTGCTCCTTGGTGGAGCGACCCGAATTGACGTCAATGGAAACGAGTGCCTCGGTCTGGTTGATGATGATGTAGCCGCCCGACTTCAGCGTCACCTGCGGCTGCAGCATCTTGTCGAGCTGCGATTCGACGCCGTAGCGCACGAAAAGCGGGATGTTGTCGCGATAGGGCTGGACCACCTTGGCATGGCTGGGCATCAGCATGCGCATGAAGTCCTTGGCCTCGCGATAGCCTTCCTCGCCGGCGACCAGTACCTCGTCGATGTCCTTGTTGTAGAGGTCGCGGACCGAACGCTTGATCAGCGAGCCTTCCTCGTAGACCAGGGCGGGCGCGATCGAGCTGAGCGTCAGCGTGCGGACGTTTTCCCACAGCCGCATCAGGTATTCGTAATCGCGCTTGATCTCGGCCTTGGTGCGGCTCTCGCCGGCCGTGCGCAGGATCACGCCCATTCCTTCTGGAACGTCGAGTTCCCTGACCACGTCCTTGAGTCGCTTGCGGTCCTGGGCGTTGGTGATCTTGCGCGAAATGCCGCCGCCGCGCGCGGTGTTGGGCATCAGCACCGAATACCGGCCGGCGAGCGAAAGGTAGGTGGTGAGTGCGGCGCCCTTGTTGCCGCGTTCCTCCTTGACGACCTGGACGAGCAGGATCTGCCGGCGCTTGATGACTTCCTGTATCTTGTATTGCCTGCGCGGGAAGCGGCGCGCCCGGCGCACTTCCTCGACCGCGTCGTCGGCGCCGACCGACTCGACCTCGCCCGGCTCACTGCCGGAACCGTTGACCTCTTCCAGTTCGCCATTGACGGCGAGGTCCTCGGCAATCACGTCCGCCGCCGCGTCGTGTGCCATCGCCGCTGGCGATTCTTCCTTCGGGTCGTCGGAAACGTCGACCTCTCCGCGCTCGGCGAAGGTGGGGGCGGCTTCCGCGGCTGCCCCGGCTACGTCGTCAGAAGTTTCCGTCGCAGCGTCGTTCCCGGCGGCAGCCGCGGTCTCCGCATCGGCCGCTTCCGCCTGGAAGCCGCCGCGATCGGCGCGGCCCCGGCCGGCACGCCGGCGGCGCCGGCCGCGCCCGGAGCGCTCCTCGTCCTCCTCCTCGTCCTCGGCCTGCGCCGCTTCCTGCTCGGCGCGCAGCAGCGCCTGCCGGTCGGCAACCGGGATCTGATAGTAGTCGGGATGGATTTCGCTGAAGGCAAGGAAGCCGTGCCGGTTCCCGCCATATTCGACGAAAGCTGCCTGAAGGGACGGCTCGACCCGCGTGACGCGGGCGAGATAGATGTTTCCTTTGAGCTGCTTCTTGTCCTGTGACTCGAAATCGAATTCTTCGATGCGGTTACCGCGAACGACGACAACGCGGGTTTCCTCCGGATGGGAGGCGTCGATGAGCATTTTGTTGGGCATTATTGTTTGTCTCCCCGGCAGCACGGAGAGCAGGCACGGGCAATCCAGTGGCGCGCGCCATGATCGTTGTTTCCTGCTTGCCGGATAATCTGCGGTCCACAGGAGCCGCGCCCTTAGCGCTGGCGAAACCGGCCGCCGCCGTCATGGCGCGGGATATTCCGGTTCGTGCCAGGGATGTGCGTTGGGGCATCGCTGGGTCCTGCGGAACCTCATTTGAACCACGGCCCGGATGTCGGGCCAGCCATTCGCTCGTGACGAGCCGGCTGGGACAGCCGTCCCCGCCGCATTTCTACACCAAGGATTCCGCCTTTCCGGGAAACCTTGAGGAAATCTGTCGGATCGCTGATTCCGCCGGACGAATTCCGTTCGCCGTGAGGTATCGTTCTTCTTGACGCCGCAATTGAATCGACACACCGGGCAGACTGCGGACATTGCCGCGACCCGGCTTCGCTTTTATGATTTGGCGCGGTTCAAGGCAACCCCCCGTTGCGCCGAGCCACAAAGGGGAGGGGACAAGTTCACGGCAGCAAGCCTTGGTTAACCATACCGGGCTACGAGGCAGGGACGGCCCATCGAGAGCCGGCAGCGTGAGGGGTTAGACGCAAGGCAATGCAGGAAGGCTGCGCCACCAGCCGCAGAACGGCGAACGACCTGTGGGGGTCGGCGTCGACGGCGCGGCTCATCGTTGTTGCGCTGGTTTTCCTGCTGGCCCAGGTCCTGCAGGCCGCGCCATCGCTTGCGGATGACGGGAAGCCGCTGCGCGCTTACGGATTGAAGATGGAGGGCGATTCGGCGCATGTCCGCTTCGTCCTTCAATTCGACAAGGAGCCGTCGCCACGCTGGGTTCAGCTACGCGCGCCGCACCGGCTGGTGGTCGACTTTCCCGGCACCCGCATGTTGATCGACCCGAAGGCCGCCGAGCCGGCCGGGCTGGTGTCCTCCGTTCACTACGGCAAGATCGATGACCGGAGTTCTCGTCTGGTCATCGCGTCCGACGGCCCGTTCGTGGTCAAGGGACTCGATGTGCTCCCCGAAAGGACAGGGCGGGGCTTCCGCATGGTGGCCGATCTGGCTGCGGCATCGGAGGCGGAATTCGAATCGGCGCTGGCCGACCAGCTGGCGACGACCGGAGCGACGCAATCGACTCCCAAGGGAGACCGGGTGGTCACGTCGACCGCGACTGCGGCCGGCAAGCCGTTCACGATCGTGATCGACCCGGGCCATGGCGGCATCGACAGCGGGGCCGAGGGCGTCAGCGGGACGCTCGAAAAGACGATCACACTCGCCTTCGCCCTGGAACTGAAGAAAAAGCTCGAACAAGACGGCCGGTTCGCCGTCCACCTGACGCGCGACCGCGACATCTTCCTGCGGCTGGACGAGCGGGTCCGCATCGCCCGACAGCATGGGGCGGACCTGTTTCTTTCCCTTCATGCGGACACGATCCGCTACAAGTCGATCCGTGGTGCCACCGTCTATACGGTGTCTGACCAGGCCTCCGATGCAGAAGCTGCCGCCGTCGCTGCCCGCGAGAACCTCTCCGACGAGCTTGCGGGCATGGCGATCGAAGACGGCAACCACGAAGTCACCGACATTCTCATGGACCTCGTGCGCCGCGAGACCCACACCTTCTCGATGCGCTTCGCCAATGTGCTGGTCGGCGAACTGTCGGACGACATCGCGTTGATCAAGAATCCGCACCGCTACGCCGGCTTCAGGGTACTCAAGGCACCTGACGTGCCGTCCGTGCTGCTGGAACTGGGCTATCTTTCGAACCCGGAAGACGAGGCGCAGCTGAGGGATGTAGAGTGGCGCGCCAAGGCGATCGAGGACATCGCGGCGGCGGTCAAGCATTTCGCGGGGGCGCGGGTCGGCAGCGGCAACTGACGCGAACGGGCAGACGCTTGCGGGCCCGGACGAATCGTTGCACCGAGACAACAGCAGGCGCGCGAATTGAATTATTGGCGTCCCTGCCGCATTTTGCCCACATGCTCGCGTGAGTTAGGGCAGATCGGAACGGGATGCGGCAGCTGGCTTCGAGGACGCGGCACCTCCCCGTCCAGGGACCGGAGTGGGCATGATCAGGCTTCTTGGATACTTCTTCGGCGTCGGCGTCATGCTGGCGCTCGCGGCGGCAGCCGGCGTTGCCATCTACATCAGCAGCCTCGTCAAGGATCTGCCCGACTACGAAGTTCTGGCCAAGTACGAGCCGCCAGTGACGACGCGCATCCATGCCTCCGACGGCTCGCTGATGGCCGAATTCGCGCATGAGCGGCGGCTCTACATCCCCATCCAGGCGATCCCCGATCGCGTCAAGGCGGCGTTCCTGTCGGCCGAGGACAAGAATTTCTACAGCCACCCCGGCATCGATCCGATCGGCCTCGTCCGAGCCGTCATCACCAATGCGCAGAACCTCGGCACCGGCCGCCGTCCGGTCGGCGCCTCCACAATCACCCAGCAGGTCGCCAAGAACTTCCTGCTGTCCTCCGACCAGACCATCGAGCGCAAGGTGCGCGAGATGCTGCTGGCGTTCCGGATCGAGCGGGCCTATTCCAAGGACCGCATCCTGGAACTCTACCTCAACGAGATCTTCTTCGGGCTCGGCGCCTACGGCATCGCGGGGGCGGCGCTCACCTATTTCGACAAGTCGGTCAACGAACTGACGATAGCGGAAGCCGCCTACCTGGCGGCGCTCCCGCGCGGGCCATCCAACTATCATCCATTCCGCCACACCGAACGTGCGATCGAGCGCCGCAACTGGGTGATAGACCAGATGCACGAGAACGGCTACGTCACGGCCGAAGAGGCGGAAAAAGCCAAGGCCAGCCCGCTCGGCGTGACGCCCCGGCGCGGCGGCACCTACCTGTTCGCCGCCGAGTATTTCACCGAGGAAGTCCGGCGCCAGCTGATCGCGCGCTATGGCGAGGATGCCCTCTACGAAGGCGGACTTTCGGTACGCACCACGCTCGACCCTGGTCTGCAGCTGATGGCGCGCAAGGCGCTGCAGCACGGGCTGATGAAGTACGACACGCTGCGCGGTTACCGCGGACCGATCACCACCGTCGGCATCGAGGGCGACTGGGGCAAACCCTTGTTCGAGGTGCCGGAGCTGGGCGACGTTCCCGAATGGAAGGTGGCCGTCGTTCTCGATGCAGACGAAAGCGGGCTGAAGATCGGGCTGCGGCCCGAAGCGAAGGTTTCCGGCGCCATTGGCGACGAGCGCGTCGAGGGTTCCGTCGCGCTCGACGACATGAAATGGGCGCTGCGACACACCGTGGACGGCAAGATGGTGAAGGCGAAGTCACCGGCCGAGGTGCTCAAGGCCGGCGATGTCGTCTATGTGGAGGCGAAGAAGGACGCGCCGGGCCAGTACGAGTTGCGGCAATTGCCGGAGATCGGCGGCGCGTTGGTAGCCATGGACCCGCATACGGGGCGCGTGCTGGCGCTGGTCGGCGGCTTCTCCTACTCCGCCTCCGAGTTCAACCGCGCGACGCAGGCCTACAGGCAGCCCGGCTCCTCGTTCAAGCCGATCGTCTACTCGGCCGCGCTGGACAACGGCTACACGCCGGCTTCCGTCGTCCTCGACGCGCCAATCCGCGTCGTCCAGGGCAACCAGGTGTGGGAGCCCAAGAATTACGGCGGCGAGTTTGCCGGGCCATCGACCCTGCGCGTAGGCATCGAGCGGTCGCGAAACCTGATGACCGTGCGGCTCGCCAACGACATGGGCATGAACCTGGTCGTCGAATATGCGGAGCGGTTCGGCGTCTACGACCATCTCCAGCCTTATCTTCCGATGGCGCTGGGGGCGGGCGAAACGACCGTCATGCGCATGGTCTCCGCCTATGCGGTGATGGCCAATGGCGGCAAGCAGATCCGGCCGTCACTCATTGACCGCATCCAGGACCGCTACGGCAAGACCGTCTACAAGCACGACGATCGCGGCTGCGAAGGCTGCGTGGCCGAAGAGTGGAAGAGCCAGTCCGAGCCGACGCTGATCGACAATTCCGAGCAGGTGCTCGACCCGATGACGGCCTACCAGATCACCTCGATGATGGAGGGCGTCGTGCAGCGGGGCACCGGCTACGTGATCCACGATCTCGGCTACCCGATTGCCGGCAAGACCGGCACGACGAACGACGAAAAGGACGCCTGGTTCATCGGCTACACCCGGGACCTCGTTGTCGGCGTGTTCATGGGCTACGACCAGCCCAGGCCGATGGGGCACGGCTCGACCGGCGGCGGGCTGGCGGCGCCGATATTCAAGGAATTCATGGCGCAGGCGCTGGAAGGCACCACGCCGAAGGATTTCCCGATCCCGGCCGGCATGAAGCTGATCGCGGTCGACCGCAAGACCGGCATGCGCTCCGAACCGGGCGCGCCCGGCGCCATCATCGAGGCGTTCAAGCCGGGTACCGGACCCGCCGACAGCTACTGGGTGATCGGCATGGGCGACGACCTGTCCGCGGGCAGTGGCGAATTGCTGTCACCGGCGGCGAGCCAGGCAATCAGCACCGGCGGCGGCGGGCTTTACTAGGAATTTCTGCAACTTCTGCAAGAGGTTAGGGCAGGGGGCTTGCGCCGACCAGCCGCTTCGCCTGCATATTCCTGGCGGCCGGTCGATTGACTTTGCAAGGTCGAGTGAGGAGGCAGACTGCGCTTTACATGCCTCGCCTGCCTCCCTATGTTCCGCGCCGACTCCGGGCCGGCCGGCCCGATCCGTGATGCAAGGAAAGCATTCCCGACATGCGTGCCGAAACTGAAGTTCTGGTCGACGAAATCAGGCAGGCGATTGCCCTGCTGAGGAGGCATCTTTGACTGGGATCAGGCTGTAAAGCGCCTCGATTACCTCAACATGCGCGCGGAAGATTCCGCGCTATGGAACGACCCCGCCGAAGCGCAGAAGCTGATGCGGGAGCGCCAGAACCTCGAAGAGAACATCACCGCCATCAAGGGGCTCGCCCAGGCGCTTGACGACAATGTCGAGCTGATTGCGCTGGGCGAGGAGGAGGGCGACCAGACCGTCGTATCGGATGCCGAGGCCGCGATTCGCTCGCTGGCAGGCGAGGTGCGCGCGCGCCAGGTCGCGACCATGCTGTCGGGCGAGGCGGACGCCAACGACACCTACCTCGAGGTGCACGCCGGGGCTGGCGGGACCGAGAGCCAGGACTGGGCAGCAATGCTTCTGCGCATGTACACGCGCTGGGCTGAGCGCCGGGGCATGAAGGTCGAGGTGCTTGAAATGCACGACGGCGAGGAGGCGGGGATCAAGTCCGCCACCATCCTCGTCAAGGGCGACAGCGCCTATGGCTGGCTGAAGACCGAATCGGGCGTGCACCGGCTGGTGCGCATCTCGCCGTTCGATTCCAACGCCCGCCGCCACACGTCCTTCGCGTCCGTCTGGGTCTATCCGGTCGTCGACGACTCGATTGACATCGTCATTCCCGAATCCGACGTGCGCATCGATACTTACCGTTCGTCCGGCGCGGGCGGCCAGCACGTCAATACGACGGATTCGGCCGTCCGCATCACCCATATACCCACCGGCATCGCCGTTGCGTGCCAGGCAGAGCGCTCGCAGCACAAGAACCGCGCCAAGGCCTGGGAGATGCTGCGCTCGCGCTTGTATGAGGAAGAGCTAAAGAAGCGCGAGGCCGAAGCCAGCGCCACCGAGGCCGCCAAGACGGACATCGGCTGGGGCCACCAGATTCGCTCCTACGTGCTGCAGCCGTACCAGCTGGTGAAGGATTTGCGCACCGGCGTCGAAAGCACCAGCCCGTCTGACGTGCTCGACGGCGATCTCGACGAATTCATGGAAGCCGCGCTCGCGCACCGCATCCAGGGCGGAGCGGCGGGCGAGGCCGTGGCCGACATCGAGTAGGGTCGGTCGGCCGTCGCGTCACCGCTGCGTCCCATCCATACATTAGTCGCATAAGATATATTATGGAACTGACATGACCATGGGGACGCAACAGACAACCCGACGATCTCCTTGTGAGTCCAATAGCTTCTCAAAGGATGCTATAGCGACGTGGATAGCGCTCAATCCGGCGTGATGTCCGCCACTTGCGCGGCCGCGGCCTCAAACAGCGCCTTGGGATCGGCGGCAAACACGGCATCGTGTGCGCCAGCTGCGGCCCAGACGACGTCGAACGCCAGCAGATTCCTGTCGCCGAACGTCGGCAGCGGCTTCTCGTAGCCGATCGGCGAGACGCCGCCGATTGCGAAGCCGGTCTCGTCGCGGATGTGGCGCGGGTCGCCGCGCTTCAGCGGCTGGCCGGCAAGCTTGGCCGCCTTGCCCAGATCGAGCTGGCGGGAGCCTGACACGAGGAACAGATAGAGTCTGCCATCCTCGGTGCCCTGGAAGATCAGCGACTTGACGATCTGCGCGACCTCGCAGCCGCATTGGTCGGCTGCTTCCTGTGCGGTGCGCGTCGACTCGCCCATGCGCTTGACTTCGAGCGGCAGCCCGGCCCTGGCGGCTGCGATCTTGACCCGCTCGATGCTGCCCAAACCTGCCATTTCGTCCACCCGCTGCGTTCAAAGCTCCAGTTCGATCGTCTGTCCGTCATAGGCTGGCTCGACGTGACCCGGCGTCTCGCGCATCACCGTGTCATAGTCGAGCGGCGTATGCATATGGGTAAGCAGCGCCCGGCGCGGCTTCAGCCGCTCGATCCACTCGAGCGCCTGGCCAAGCGAGAAATGCGACGGATGCGGCTTGTATTGCAGCGCGTCGATCACCAGTACCTCGATGCCGGCCAGTCTTGGCGGCGTCTGGTCGGGATAGTCGCTGATGTCGGGACAATAGGCCAAAGGCCCGACCCGGAACCCCAGCGACAAGATATCGCCGTGGATCTGCGGCAGCGGCACGAAGGTGAGGGGACCGCCCTGCCCTTCTATGGCGACGGGCGTATCGTGGTCTATCATGTGCGGTTCCAGGATCGGCGGATAGCCGCTCCCCGGAGGCGTCTCGAAACAATAGCCGAAGCCTTCGCGCAGCCGCTGCATGGTCGTGCCGTCCGCATAGATGTCGATGCGGCGCCGCTGGGTGAGCGCATAGGTGCGCAGATCGTCGATCCCATGGATATGGTCGGCATGCCAGTGCGTGTAGATGACGGCATCGATGCGGTCGGCCCCGGCAGCGATCATCTGCGCGCGAAAGTCGGGGCCGGTGTCGATGACCACGCGCGTGGTACCATCCGGAGAAACGCGCTCGGCGAGCGCCGCGCAGCGCGTGCGCGCGTTTTTCGGATTCGACGGGTCGCAACTGCCCCAGTCGCCATTGATGCGCGGCGTGCCGGGTGAGGAGCCGCAGCCGAGGATGGTAAAGCGCAACCGGTCCGCCATGCGCTCAGGCCTCCGCCGGCCTCGGCACTTTGGAGAAAAGCCGGAAGAAGTTGTCGGTGGTAACGCGGGCGATCTCTTGCTCCGTCACACCGATCGTTTCGGCGAGCACGGTGGCCGTGTGCGCGACGAAGGCCGGCTCGTTGCGCTTGCCGCGATGCGGCACGGGCGCGAGGTAAGGCGCATCCGTTTCGATCAGCAGCCGTTCGCGCGGCACGTCGCGGGCGATCGCGCGCAGTTCGTCCGACCGCTTGAACGTCAAGATGCCGGAAAACGAGACGTAGCCGCCAAACCGGATGCCCGCTTCGGCCAGCGCGCGCCCCGACGAAAAGCAGTGCAGGATGAAGGGAAATGCCCCCTTTCCCGTCTCGTCCTCGAGGATCGCCGCAACGTCGGCGTCGGCATCGCGCGCGTGGATCACGAGGGGCAGCCCTGTCGCGCGGGCGGCAGCTATGTGGGTACGGAAGCCGGCCGCCTGTGCCTCGCGCGGCGAGCGGTCGTAGAAATAGTCCAGCCCGGCCTCGCCGATCGCCACGCATTTCGGATGTTCGGCAAGCCGCACCAACTCGTCAGCGGTGACGTCGGGTTCCTCGGCCGCATGATGCGGATGCGTGCCGACCGAGCAAAAGACCTCCTCATGCGCCTCGGCGATTGCGCGCACTTGGTCGAAACGCCGCACGCGCGTCGAGATCGTCACCATGCGGGCCACACCTGCCGCGGCCGCGCGCGCCAGCACGCCCGCGCGATCGTCCGCCAGGTCAGGAAAGTCGAGATGGCAATGGCTGTCGACCAGCATCAGCCGCCGACTCCGGCCTCTTCCTTCTCGACGTAGCGGGGGAAGACCGGCTCAGGCGGCGGCAGCACCGTGCCAGCCTTCAGCGCATGCGCATCGGAGATGTGCGCGAAGTCGCGCGCGTCGGCCGGCACGGCAAGCAGGTCGAGCAGCCTGGCGGCAGAGCCGGGCATGTAGGGTTGGCATAGGATCGCCACGCGGCGGATCACCTCGGTCGTCGTCCACAGCACCGTCTCCATGCGCGCCGGATCCGACTTGCGCAGCGCCCACGGCTCCTGGCCGGCGAAATAGCGGTTCGCCTCGGCGACAACCGCGAAGATGGCCGCCAGCGCCTGGTGAATCGCCTGCTCGTTCATCGCCTTGCGCGCGGTCGCCAGCGCCGCGGCCGCCTGGTCGAGGATCGCGCGGTCGTCGCCGGAAAGCGCACCGGAGGAAGGCACCCTGCCCTCGAGATTCTTGGCGATCATGGACAGCGACCGCTGCGCCAGATTGCCGAGGTCGTTGGCAAGGTCGGCGTTGGTGCGGTTTACGATCGCCTCGTGGCTGTAACTGCCGTCCTGTCCGAACGGCACCTCGCGCAGCAGGAAATAGCGCACCTGGTCGAGCCCGTAATGCTCGATCAGCGCGAACGGGTCGACGACGTTGCCGACCGACTTCGACATCTTCTCCCCGCGGTTGAACAGGAAGCCGTGTGCATAGACGCGCTTTGGCAGCGGCACGCCGGCAGACATCAGGAAAGCCGGCCAGTAGACCGTATGGAAACGCACGATGTCCTTGCCGATGATGTGCAGCGCCGGCCACCAGTCCCATTGCGGGCTGCTCGTGTCGGGATAGCCGGCGGCGGTGATATAGTTGGTCAGCGCGTCGACCCAGACATACATCACGTGCTTCTCGTCGCCCGGCACCGGTACGCCCCAGCTGAAGGTCGAGCGTGACACCGAGAGGTCGCGCAGGCCGGACTTCACGAAGCTCACCACCTCGTTGCGGCGCTCGGCCGGCCCGATGAAATCCGGCTGCGTCTCGTAGAGTTCGAGCAGCCGGTCCTGATAGGCGGAAAGACGGAAGAAGTAGGTCTCCTCCTCGTTCCACTCCACCGGCGAACCGAGCGGCTCGCGCCGTACTCCGTCTTCGCCGACCGTGGTCTCGCTCTCGTCGAAATAGGCTTCCTGGCGCACCGAGTACCAGCCCGAATAGCGGTCCAGATAGATGTCGCCATTGGCGGCCATGCGCTCCCAGATCGCCTGCGAGGCGCGCTTGTGCCGCTCCTCCGTCGTCCGGATGAACTGGTCGTTCGAGCCACCGACCGCCTCCACCATCCCGCGGAAGATCGCCGAGTTGCGGTCCGCGAGCTCCTGTGGGGTCAGCCCTTCCTTTTCCGCCGTTTGCTGCATCTTCAGCCCGTGCTCGTCCGTCCCGGTGAGGAAGAACACGTCCTTGCCGTCGAGGCGTTGGAAACGCGCAAGCGCGTCGGTGGCGATCACCGTATAGGCGTGGCCGATATGCGGCTTGCCGTTCGGATAGAAGATCGGCGTCGTTATGTAGAATTTCTCGCGGGCCATCGTCTTGATCGGAAAACATCTTGGGACGCGGTCAGATAGCGCATCGTCGCGGGCATGGCTATCCCGCAGCGTTGCGCATCAGGCGCCCTGCAGGGCCCGATGCGCGTGCATGAGCCGACCCAGCACGTGCTGGCGCTTGTCCAGATTGAACGTGTCGGTCTCGGCAACCGCCTGCCGGACTTCCGACCATGAGGCGGCGAGCATATCTGCCACGCCGGGCGCACCTTCTCGTGCGGCTCGTGTCGCGCGTTCCGACAGTGCGGTCAGCAAGTGCTCGTTGAACAGGTCGAACTGGATCGACTGATCGCGACCGCTGACGGCGTCGGCGATCCGCATGGCGGCGGCCGGATCGAAGCCGGGTGCATCGAGCACCGAATCGACCGCCGCCGCGATTTCAAGTCCGCCGTACTCGGTGAGCAGGATCGCAGCGCGCACGCTTCCCGCCGCACGGCGTGCCAATTCCGCGCGCGCGGCTTCGTCTCGAGGCGCGGACAGACCGAGCCTCGCAAGCACGTCGAACACTTCGCCGTCATCGAGCCGATGGAGGCGCAGTGTCTGGCAGCGCGAGCGGATCGTCGGCAGCAGCCGCCCGGGCGAATGGGCGATCAGCACGAAGACGGTACGTGCAGGTGGCTCTTCCAGGCCTTTCAGGAGGGCATTCGCCGCACTTGCATTGAGGTCGTCGACCGGATCGACGATGACAACGCGATAACCCCCGTCATGCGCCGTCATCGACAGAAAGCGCCCAAGCCGCCGGATCTCGTCCACCGTGATGACGGTCTTGAAGCCTTTCGTGCGGTCGTTGGCCGGCCGCGTCAAATGCAGCAGCGAGGGGTGCGCGTTCTGCGCGATCGAGCGGAACAGCGGTGAATCGGGGTCGGGCAGCACCAGACGGTCCGGCGCGTTGGCCGGATCGCGGAAATTGAGCAGGTGCCAGGCGAGTCTGAATGCGAACGTGGCTTTCCCGATGCCCGTCGGCCCGGCCAGCAGCAGTGCGTGGTGCAGCCGCCCGGCGCGGAAGGAGCTGGCGAGCAGGTCGGCCGCCACCTGGTGCCCCACCAGGTGCGGATGCTCGCAAGGCTCCGGCACGCCCTCGATCGTGTCGTGCTGGACCGGCGCGATCCGCGAAAACATCATTGCGCGGCTCCCGCCGCTTCTTCCGCCGCGGCCCCTTCCATCGCGGCCAGGGCAGCCCTGACCACCTTGAGAATGACCGCGGCCGTCTCCTCCTCGCGTGCGGCGGCCTCAATGACGACGCAGCGATCCGGCTCGGCCTCCGCGATCGACAGATAGGCCTCGCGGCGCTGCCGCTGGATTTCGAGCTGCTCCTTCTCGTAGCGGTCGGCCGCCTCGCCGCCCGGCCGGCGCGCAGCCGCCCGTCGCATGCCCTCCTCGGGGTCGATGTCGAGAATGATCGTCAGGTCCGGCACCATGTCGGCCACGGTGATGCGCTCGAGAGCGCGCATGAAGTCGACGTCGAGGTTGCCGGTGACACCCTGGTACACGCGCGAGGAATCCATGAAGCGGTCGCACAGCACGATCTTGCCGGCGGCGACGGCCGGTCGGATCACCTGCTCGATGTGGTCGGACCGGGCGGCGGCGAACAGAATCGCCTCGAGTTCGGGGCCGAAGGGCTCGGCCGCGCCCGACAGCAGCACGTGGCGGACCGCCTCGGCGCCGGGCGAGCCGCCGGGTTCGCGGGTCACCACAACGTCACGCCCTTCGGCGCGCAACGATTGCGCCAGCCGCCTGATCTGCGTCGACTTGCCGGCCCCCTCGCCTCCCCCGAATGTGACAAAGAAACCGCGCGCCAAGCGCTGCCCATCCTTCCGATCGTTGATTCCCGGGCAACAGTCCGCCCGGCCGCGGTACCTATCTAATCGTTTCGCGTCCGCTTTGCAGCATTCGGCGAAGTGCATGGTGAAGGACGGTTGGCGCCCTTTCTACCTCAGCCAGCCGACGGCCAGTTCCTCGACGGCGCCCAGGGCACGCTGGAACAGTGTCCCCTTATCGACCGATTCGGCCGCATAGAGCGGCGTTTCCTGGCTCAGCATGTCTCCGATCCACACTTTCAGGGCGCCGATCTGCGTGCCCTCATCGACGGGTGCGAGCACTGGCCCCCGGTAGACGATGCGTGCAACCAGGCGGTCGCGATTGGTGATCGGAACGAATATGCCGAGCGGCCCGTTCGCCCTCAGCGCCACGCCCGACTTGGCCCCGCCATAGACCTTGGCCTCACCGACGACTTCGCCGTCGCCGAACAGTTCGACCTTCTCGAAGGCGCGGATGCCCCAGTCCAGCAGCTTGCGCGCTTCCTCCGCCCGCTCGTTCTCGCTTTCCATGCCGCTCATGGCGACGAACAGCCGGCGCCCGTCCCGCTCGACCGAGCCGACGATGGCGTAGCCCGATTCCTGCGTGTAGCCGGTCTTCAGTCCGTCGGCGCCGATGTCCATGGCCAGCAGCGGATTGCGGTTGCGCTGACGGATGCCGTTCCAGGTGAACTCGCGCAAGGCGAAGTACTCGTAGAATTCCGGGTACTCCTTCCAGATGTGTTGCGCCAGCTTGACCAGCTCGCGCACCGTGACGACCTGGCCCTCCTCGGGCAATCCGTGCGGGTTCTTGAACACCGACTTGGGCATCCCCAGCGCACGCGCCCGTTCGGTCATCAGCCTGGCGAAGTTCGCCTCGGAACCGGCCATGCCCTCGGCGATCACGATGCAGCCGTCATTGGCCGACTGGACGATCACCCCCTTGATCAGGTCCTCCAGCCGGATCGCGGAGCCAAGCTCGGCAAACATGGTCGAGCCGCCCGACCCCGCCCCGCCGCGGCGCCAGGCGTGTTCGCTCACCACGAACTTGTCGTCCAGAGTGAGCCGGCCCGACCTGATGGCGTGAAAGACGACCTCCATCGTCATCAGCTTGGCGAGCGAGGCCGGCGGAACGAGCGTGTCGGCGTTCCTGGAGAAAAGGATCGTGCCGGTCTCGGCATCGATCAGGATCGCTTCCTTGGCGCGCGTCTCGAAGAGCTGCGCCTGCGCGGGAAGCGCGGCGAATGCCATCCAGGCCAGACAAAGCAGCGCGGCACCAAGCGCCCACCGTCCGGGCACGCCCGATGCCATTGTGTATGCTGCGATTTTCATGGCCGAACGCTAGCAGCTTGCGGCGTGGCAGATCAACCGAGGCAATGCGGTTCAGTCGCGCACGATGAAGGCGTCGGGAGCGCCGTTTTCCCAGGCGTGCCTGACCAGTTCGTCGATGTCGCCGCGCCCGTCGGTGGCGAGCACCACCGAGAAGGAGCCGGCATCGGCCTCAATCGAGACCCTGCCGAATGCGGCAAGCCTGGTCGCGAGCGCGCCGGCTTCGTCGCGGGTGCCGAACGTGCCCGCGGCGACGTAGTCGCCTTCGCCCTGCCCCACATCGGCTGTGCCTTTCATGCGCTTCCAGGAAGCGACGATCGCGTCCGGGCTCAGCCCCGAGGACGCATCGAGCGCTGAAAACGCCTGGCTCGCGGCGACGACGCGCTCGTCGGCGTAGGACAACGCTCCGAGCGAGGCGACCTGGACGGGCGAGGTCACGTCGACGCCCCTGCCCGGCCGCTCGGGAAGCTCCGGGCCGATGTCGGGCAGGGAGGGATCGCCTGCCGCCACGCTCGAGATTGCCTGCGCGGCACGTGCGGCGATCGGCTGGGGTCCCGTGGCAGCGACCGCGACCGGAGGCAGCGGCGCGAGGCTCCTCGTGGCAACCGGGAATGCCGGAGCCGACACCGGGGAATTGGGCGTGCGGCCGGCCATCGCAACCATCACTCCGGCGGGAAGTCCGTCGTCCATGCCGGGGGCGCCTCCCTTGCCCGGGCGATACGA
>Ga0182792_1000424_pt1 | contig 40507 bp, 37 predicted proteins | sample Passage237B_FD_130497 | JGI IMG/M metagenome (GOLD analysis project Ga0182792, IMG submission 130497) | Cellulose adapted compost microbial communities from Newby Island Compost Facility, Milpitas, CA, USA - Passage2 37B (version 2) (version 2) ...
CTATTTTATTTATTTTTGTAATAATATATTTTATAAGATAATCAGAGAGGAGGTGGCCTGCCATGCCGGTGTCGGACCGCCCGACGCCGGAGTCGCTCCCCCGGGAGCCGATGGCGCGCCTGCTGGCCGTCATGGGCTGGCTGCGCGACCGCCAGCACGGCTGCCCCTGGGATCTCGAGCAGACCTTCCGGACCATCGCCCCGTATACGATCGAAGAGGCCTACGAAGTGGCCGACGCGATCGAACGGGACGACCTCGGCGCGCTCAAGGAGGAGCTGGGCGACCTCCTGCTCCAGGTCGTCTACCATTCCCAGATGGCCAGCGAGGCTGGTGCTTTCGACTTCCCGGCCGTGGCCGCGACGGTGGCCGAGAAGATGATCGCGCGCCATCCGCATGTCTTCGGGAATGCGACGATCGACACCGCCGAGGAGCAAACCGTCTCCTGGGAGGCGCGCAAGGCGGCCGAGCGCGCCGCCAAGGGCGGGGGTGAGGCCGACCAACGTCCGGCAGGGGCTCTGGACGGGGTTGCGCGTGCCCTGCCCGCCCTGCTCCGAGCCGAGAAGATCCAGAAGCGGGCGGCCCGCGTCGGCTTTGACTGGAAGGAAACCGCCCCAGTCATCGACAAGATCGAGGAGGAGTTGGGCGAGCTCCGGCGCGAACTGACGGCGGACGGCGTCGATCCGTCCCGCGTGGCCGATGAGCTCGGGGACGTGCTGTTCGCCGTCGCGAACCTGGCGCGTCACTGCAAGGTCGACCCGGAGGCCGCCCTGCGGGCCACGAACGACAAGTTCGAGCGCCGCTTCCGCCATATCGAGCGGCGGCTGGCGGAGAGCGGCCGAAAGCCGGCCGACGCCACGCTGGAAGAAATGGAAGCCCTGTGGCAGGAGGCCAAGACGGCGCCTGCCGGATGACACGAGGCGAGGTCAGACTTTGGGCGGGCTGCCGGCGAACAACGGCAATTCGATCGCGTCGACGAGGCCCCTCACCTCGGCCATGACGTTCGAATCCACCGCCGAGATCAGCCCGTCGCCAAGCGGCTGGCTCGGTACATAGGGCCGGCCGTCGAAGCGTTCCGCAAGGCCTCCCGCCTCCGCCACCATCAGCGTTCCGGCTGCGTGGTCCCAGGCCTTCGTCGAGCGGTACAGGTTGAAGTCGGCACGGCCGGCCAGAATCTCCAGGTATTCGGCGCCTGCGCAGCCCAACGTCGACAGCCGGCCGACGGTGCGCCGCCGCTCGGGCGGGAGTTGGCGCTCCAGCGCCTTGCGGATCTTGAAACCGACAAACCCCTTGAGCGGGCCGGCCTGGCGTTTCCGCCTGACCGGAACGCCGTCGAGCCTCGCGCCGTCGCCTCTGAGCGCCACCGCCATATGGCCGCGCGGCACGTCCAGGATCCAGCCTCCGACCGGGACCGTGTCGTGTACCAGACCGACGATCATCGCGAACCGGTCGCGCCCCGCCGCGAAATTGTTGGTCCCGTCGAGCGGATCGACGATCCAGCATGCCTCGCCGGGCCGTCCGATCAACTCCACCAAGGCTGGATCGCTTTCGACCGCTTCCTCGCCCACGACGGGAACACCAGGCAGGATCTTGGCCAACCCTGCGGCGAGCCGATGCTCGGCGGCGACGTCCGCGACCGTGACGACATCGCCCGGCCGCTTCTGTCGGATGTCCTCCTTGGCCAAGGCCCGGAAGCGCGGCAGCAGCTCGGCGGCCGCGGTCTCGCGCATCAGCTCGGCGATCCGCTCCGAATCGGCCGAGCGGAGCATGGCGTCAGCCCACGATGCCGAAGAGATCCTCTTCCTTGAGAATGACGTGGTCGACGCCCGCGAGCTTCACCTCGGTGCCGGACCACTTGCCGTACAGGACCTTGTCGCCGACCTTGACGTCGAGCGCCTGCAGGCGACCATCCTCCAGCCGCTTGCCCTTGCCCACAGCGACCACTTCGCCTTGCATCGGCTTTTCCTGTGCGGTGTCGGGAATGATGATGCCGGCCTTGGTCTTGGTCTCGGCAGGCAGTGGCTTGAGCAGCAACCGATCGTGCAAGGGCTTGAATTTCATGATGTTTTCCTTCCGTGGGACCGGAGCTTATAGGTAGCGGGCCGCGCCGCTGTCAACGCAGCAGGCGCCGCTCGAACTGGGCCGACGCCGCGGCGTCGAGAGCGACGGTCAGGTGTGCGGTCTCACCGTCGTCGTGCCGGCTTCGCACGTCTCCATGACGGTACAGCCAGGCGATCGTTGCACCGTCGGCGAGCGGCACCGTGACTTCCCTCGCCTCCTCGGCCCGCCCGAGGAGGGCAGCGATCGCCTCCAGGAGCTGTCCGATCCCTTCTCCGGTCGCGGCGGAGACGGGGTATTGCCGTGCGCGCTCTGCCCCCGTGGCGGCCCGAGCCTCCAGCCGATGGCGTGCGTCGGGCGGCAGCAGGTCCACCTTGTTCAGCGCTTCGATGATGGGACGCGAACCGCCCTCCTCCACCACGCCCAGGTCATGCAGCACCGCCTCGACGTCGGCGCGTTGCCGTTCCGTGTCCGGATGGGATACGTCGCGCACATGCACGATCAGGTCGGCCTCGAGCACCTCCTCCAGGGTGGCCCGAAACGCCTCCACCAGATGCGTCGGCAGGTCGGAGACAAATCCGACCGTATCGGAGATCACACAGCCCTTGCCGTTGGGCAGCTTGATGGACCGCATGGTCGGATCGAGCGTCGCGAACAGCAGGTCCTTCGCCATGACCGTGGCACCGGACAGCCGGTTGAACAGCGTCGATTTGCCCGCATTGGTGTAGCCGACCAGCGCAACCGTCGGCAGGCGCGCCTTGCGACGGCCGGCGCGGTTGATGGCACGGGTGCGCCGAACCGCCTCGAGGTCGCGCTTGATGCGCACGATACGCTCGCCGATCAGGCGGCGGTCGATCTCGATCTGCGACTCGCCGGGACCGCCCAGGAAGCCAAAGCCGCCGCGCTGGCGCTCGAGGTGGGTCCACGACCGCACCAGGCGTCCGCGCTGATAGTCCAGAGCCGCCAGTTCGACCTGAAGGCGTCCCTCATGCGTGCGGGCGCGGGCGCCGAAGATCTCCAGGATGAGGCCGGTCCGATCGATGACCTTGGCTTCCCATGCCTTCTCGAGATTGCGCTGCTGGACCGGCGTCAACCTGTCGTCGACGACCACGAGGCCGATGTCCTGTGCCTGGACGAGATCCTTGATGCGCTGCACGGAGCCCCTGCCGATCAGCGTCGCCGGGGTGACGCGCCGAAGCGGCACCGCTTCGGCCAGCCTGACATCGAGATCGATGGCACATGCCAGGCCGACGGCTTCCTCCAGTCTGGCCTCGCGGTCGCGCTGGTCGCGATGCATCCCCGGCTCATACGGGCACAGCACTGCGGCCACGGTCCGCGGACGAACCGTGTCCAGCGCCTTGCGCTTGCGCCTATCCTGTGCGGTGGGCTGCAGGTCCTCGGTCAAATCAGCCCGCGTCGGCCTTGTCCCCATCGAACAACTGCACCGGCGTCACCGGCATGATCGTCGAAATCGCATGCTTGTAGACCAGCTGCGAATGGCCGTCCCGGCGAAGCAGTACCGAGAAGTTGTCGAACCAGGTGACGATCCCCTGCAGTTTCACGCCATTCACGAGGAATATCGTGACGGGCGTCTTGTTCTTGCGCAGGTGGTTCAGGAAGACGTCCTGAACGTTCTGTGCCTTTTCGCTCATGTTCTTGGCCTCTTGCTGGGCGTCGTGGCCACCCGAAGGCAGCCGTTGGGGAGGCGCGGGTCTCTATACCCGCTACCGAGTTGGTTGGAATATAGGCGACGTTCAAGTCAAAGCAATGCCGCCAGCTCATTACAATTGCGTGCTCTCAAGCGCGGCGGATGATCCAGAAGCTCGCCGGACAGAGTCTCTGCACCGCCCACCAGCACGGGCAGGCAGCCCGCCGCATGGGCGCACTTCAGGTCGGCCAGCGTGTCTCCGACCATCCACACCGTTTCGTCCGGGGCAATTCCCGTGCCGTCGAGCGCCCTGAAGACGGGATCCGGAGCCGGTTTGTCGCGGGCACAGTCGCGCGCGCCGACGGCGCGGGAAATCCACTGTCCCCAGCCAAGATGGGCGAGCTCGGTCCGCAGATTGTCGCCGACCTTGTTGCTGACCACCGCGACATAGCAGCCGCGGCTGTGACATCGCGCCAGCAACGCTGCCGCTCCTGGCAGCGGCGACAGCCGCTCCAGATGGATGCGGCGGAAGGTATCGTAGAATACCTGCTCGGCCTGCCCCGCACGTTCGCCGAACAGCACGGGAAAAAAGTCACGCAGCGAACCATGGGCCCGCATACGCACTTCCTCTGCCGTCCATGCTGGCAGATCCATGGCGGCGAACGTGTCGCTATAGCATTCGACGATGGTCGGCCAGGTATCGACCAGGGTGTTGTCCCAATCGAACAGGATGGCGCGCGGCGGCTTGAGGCCGGAGACCTCGTTCACGTCACGGCCTCGCCCGCCGCCGCAAACCGCACATATTCCTCGCGCAGCCGCCGCGCCACCGGTCCGACCTTTCCGTCGCCGACGACGTCGCCGTCGATCCTGACGACCGGTGTGACGAACGAGGTCGCGCTGGTGATGAAGGCCTCCTGCGCCGCCTTGGCCTCCGCAAGGCTGAAAGGCCGCTCGACGAGCTTGAGCTGCAGGTCGCCGGCCAGGGACTTCAGCGTGTGCCGCGTGATGCCCGCCAGGATGCCGTTGTCGGTCGCCCGCGTGACGAGCTCGCCGCCCTTGGTCACGATCCAGGCATTGGTCGACGCGCCCTCCGTGACGTTGCCCTGCCGGTCGATCAGCCAGGCCTCGTAGGCACCGTTCTCTCGGGCCGCCTGCTTGGCCAGCACGTTGGCCAGCAGCCCTACGGTCTTGATGTCGCAGCGCTGCCAGCGGATGTCTGGCTGGCTCTTCACGGCGATGCCCGGTCCGGCATCGGCCTCGGCGCGCTTGCTGTTCTTGGTCGTCAGCACGAGGGCGGGCTTGACCGGGGTGCCGGGGAAGGCATGGTCGCGGCGGGCCACGCCACGCGTCACCTGCATGTAGACCAGACCGTCGCGCAGGCGGTTGCGGCGCATCAGTTCGCGGATGATGAACTTGAGCGTCGCGCGCGGCACCGGCTGTGCGATCCGCAGCTCCGACAGCGAGCGGTCGAGGCGGTCCAGATGCAACGCTTCGTCGATCAGGCGGCCGTCGCGGACACCGACCACCTCGTAGACCCCGTCGGCCAGTTGATAGCCGCGGTCCTCGACGTGGACCATCGCCTCGCGATGGTCGACATAGCGTCCGTTGACGTAAGCATAACGCGCCATTTCCCTACGCTCCTCCAATCAATCCGCGACGTCGCCGACGCCGCGTTCGTCGCCGGCCCCGCCGTGCAGCCCTAGAGACTTGAGCTTGCGGTGGAGCGCCGAGCGCTCCATGCCGACGAAGGTCGCGGTGCGCGAGATGTTGCCGCCGAACCGCGTCACCTGGGCGAGCAGATACTCGCGCTCGAACACTTCCCGCGCCTCACGCAGGGGAAGCTGCATGATCTCCCCGCCCTTCTCCCAGCGCAGCACCGAGGGCGCGTCCTCGCTGACGTCGTTCGGCAGCACGTCGGCGCGGATCGGCCCACCGCCGGCCGGCGCCAGGATCAGCAGGCGCTCGATGACGTTGCGTAGCTGGCGGATGTTGCCCGGCCAATCGTGCCCCTGCAGGGCGGCCAACGTGTCCTCGCCGATCGACCTCGGCGACAGCCCTGTCGCATCGACGACGCGCCGCATCAGGTCGCTTGCCACCTCGCGGATGTCCTCGCGACGTTCGTTGAGAGCCGGCACGCGCAGCGCCACGACGTTGAGCCTGTGGAAAAGTTCTTCGCGGAACTTGCCGGCCGCGATCTCCTCCTGGAGCGATCGGCCCGTCGAGGCGAGCACGCGGACGTCGACCTCGACCCGCGTCGTTCCGCCGTCGCGCGTGAAGGACTGTTCCTGCAGCACCCGCGCCAGCCGGCTCTGCAGCGAGATCGGCAGGTCTGCGACCTCCTTCAGCATCAGGGTGCCGCCGTGCGCCATCTCGAAGGCGCCCGAGACGCGCAAGGTATCCGCGGTCGCCTCGCCATCGGTACCGAACAGCTCGATTTCCAAGCGTTCGGCCGGCAAGGCCGAACAGTTCACCACGACGAACGGTCCTTCGGCGCGCTTCGAGCCCTGGTGGATCAGCCGGGCGACGGTCTCCTTCCCGGATCCGGACGGGCCGGCAATCAGGACCCGGCTGCCGGTCGGCGCGACGCGCTCGATCTGTGCGCGTACGGCAGCGGCGGCGCTGGACGAGCCGACGAAGGTCACCTCACCGCCAGCGCGCCGGCGCAAGGTTGCATTCTCCCGCCTCAGGCGGTCGGCCTCGATGGCGCGGTCGACGACCAGCAGCAGCCGGTCGGCCTTGAACGGCTTCTCGATGAAATCGTAGGCGCCGCTCTTGATCGCGGATACGGCCGTGTCGATCGTGCCGTGGCCGCTGATCATGACCACCGGGACCGGAGGATCCTCGCGCCGGATGACCTCCAGGATCTGAAGCCCGTCGAGCTCGCTGCCTTGCAGCCAGACGTCGAGGATAACCAGCGCCGGGCGTCGCTGCCGGACAGCGTCGATCGCCTCGGTGCTGTTGTGGGCACGGCGCGCCGTATGCCCCTCGTCCTCCAGGATGCCCGCGATCAGCGTGCAGATGTCGCGTTCGTCGTCGACGATGAGAATATCGTGGCCCATGACTCTTCGGACTGTCCGCGATATCGGCTGCGGATCATTGTGCGGCCGATGCATGTGACCGGACCGACGCGACTTCCTTCGCGTCCCGCCGGAATATCAGACTGATGCGCGCGCCGCCACCCTCGCGGTCATCCAGCGCAAGCAGGCCGCCATGATCCTCCATGATCTTCTTGACGATGGCCAGGCCGAGGCCAGTGCCCTTGCTGCGGGTGGTCATGTAGGGCTCCGTGAGCCGCTCGCGGCCTTCCTTGGGCAGGCCCCGCCCATTGTCCTCGACGACGATGCGGACGGTATCGCCGTCGTCGCGCAGCGTGAGCGCGATCTCGCCCGGCGGAAGCGTAGTGCCCGAAGGGGCGTCCCGGCCGTCGATCGCCTCGGCCGAATTCTTGAGGATGTTGGTCAGCACCTGCGACACCTGGCGCCGATCGCACAGCAGCGGCACCGACCTGTCCGGCAGGGTCGCCACATAGCGGATCTCCGGATTGCCGTTGCGCTGCAGGAAAAGCGCCTGCTGGCAGAGTTCCTTGGCATCCTCCGCCTGGACGGTCGGTCGCGGCATGCGGGCGAAGGACGAGAATTCGTCGACCATGCGGCCGATGTCGCCGACCTGGCGGATGATGGTGTCCGTGCAGATCGAGAAGGTCTCGGGATCCTCCTTGATCTGCTTGAGGTAGCGTCGCTTCAGCCGTTCGGCGGAGAGCTGGATGGGGGTAAGAGGGTTCTTGATCTCGTGGGCGATGCGTCTGGCGACATCGCCCCAGGCAGCCATGCGCTGGGCCGACATGAGGTCGGTCACGTCGTCGAACGTGACCACGGCGCCGGCATCGGAAGCGGCGGCGATGCGCACCAGGAGGATGCGCCGCGTGCCGTGCTGCAGGATCTCGATCTCGCCTTGGGTCATGCGCTCCGGCCGCTCCGCCGCCTGCGCGACCAGCGGCTTCAGCTCGGGCATCACGTCGGTCAGCCGGCGCTCGACCACGCCATCCTCGGGCAGCCCCAGCAGTTCGAGTGCCGAGCGGTTGCTGCGCGTGATATTGCCGTCGACGTCCACGCTCAGCACGCCGGCCGATACACCCGCCAGCACCGCGTCGGTCAGGCGCCGCCGCGTGTCGAGCTCTTTGTTGGCGTCGACCAGATCGCGGCGTTGCTGCTCGATCTGGCTGGCCATGCGGTTGAAGGACCGGGCGAGCTGGCCCAGCTCGTCGTTGGGCGGGCCCTCCTCCACACGCACCGTGAGATCGCCGCCGCGCATGCGCTCCGCGGCCGCCATCAGGCCGCCGATCGGCTCGGTGATGCGCGAGGCGAACAGGATCGCCAGCCAGACGGCGGCCAGCAGCATCAGGAGCGCGATGGCGCCGCAGATGACGAAGATCAGGAGCTGACTGCGGCGCATTGCCTGCTCGATCTGCGAATAGAAGGAGCCGGCAACCTCGATTTTCTTGATGTAGTCGACGACTCGCAGGTCGACGGCATGCCCGGTCACCAGGAACAACGGCTCGCCCACGAAGAGCTGCATCAGGAAGTAGGCGCCGTTGGCCGCCTGGATCTCGACAGGCCCGGCTTGGTTGACCGCACGCCACAGCGCCTGCGCCGACGGCATCGGATTGGCGGCACCCTCCGCCCCGGGGGCGACGGCGCGGGCCAGCACCCCCTTGTCAGCGTCGATGATCAGGGCCTCGATGATCGGCCTGCCGTCGATCAGCCGCTCCAGCATGCCTTCCGTGATGTTCTTGTCGCGCGCGTCGTCGATGCCCAGCGCCTGGATGGGGGCGGCGATCGCGCCGATGTCCCGCAGGATCTCCTCTTCCCGGGCCCGCCGCACAGGCTCGCCGATGGTGCGTGCCGCGTCGAAGGACGCCTGCGCGGGCTTCACCACGAAGTCGGTGAGATTGACGAGCAGCAGCGACAGGATGATCGCAACGGTCAGGGTCGGCACGATGGTGAAGACGCTGCACACGAGGACCAGCCGCATGTGCAGGCGCGACCCCGCGGCGCCGCGGCGCCGGTCGAGCCAGAGCTGGGTCAGGCGCACGGCCAGCAGCGCCACCAGCGCCACGGCGATCACGAGGTCGGCCACCAGCAACCCGCTGATCCAGCCGCGCGTGTTGAAGGCGGCCGGCGCCAGCCCCGCCAGCCAGGCGTAGGTTGCGGCCCCCGCGAGTATGGCCAGCACCGCCAGGGAAACCGCGGCGGCGCGACCGCTCAGGCCGCGCATTACCGCGGCCGCCACCCCGCCCAAGCGTCCAACGCCCAGCGCAGCCGTCAAAATGTCACCCGCCTCGGCGGACCTGCGGCGTTCTCACCACGGGGACGTCGAGGTCCTTGATCTTCTTGCGCAACGTGTTGCGATTCAGCCCCAAGAGACGGGCGGCGCGCAACTGATTCCCGCGTGTAGCCCCCAGGGCCAGCGAGAGGAGCGGCCGCTCGACTTCCGAGATGACCCGGTCGTACATCCCGTCCGGCGGCAGGCGATCGCCATGGGCGGCAAAAAGGGCCTGCAGATGGCGGTCCACGGCATCTCCCAGCGACATGTCGGCGGTATCGGCGCCATTGGCCGCTTCCATCGGCTCGATCGCGGCCATGGCGTCGGCCAGTTCGGCCTCGATGATGTCGACGCCGATGACTTCCTCCGAATAGAGCGCCGACAGGCGCCGCACCAGGTTGACCAGCTCGCGGACGTTGCCAGGCCAGCGGTGTTGCTTCAGCCGGGCCATCGCCTCCGGCGACAGGACCTTTGCGGGCAGGCCGTCGGCAGTCGCCTGGCGCAGATAGTGGTTGGCCAGTTCGGGGATGTCGTCCAGCCGCTCGCGCAGCGGCGGCAGCCGGATCGGCACGACGTTCAGGCGATAGAACAGATCCTCGCGGAAGAGCCCCTGCTGGATGAGACGCCGCAGGTCCCGATGGGTCGCGGCGACGATGCGAACGTTGGCCTTGATCGGCGTGCGGCCGCCAACCGTCGTGTACTCGCCTTCCTGCAGGACACGCAGCAGGCGCGTCTGCGCCTCGGGCGGCATGTCGCCGATCTCGTCCAGGAACAGCGTGCCGCCGGCCGCCTGCTCGAACTTGCCGGCCGAACGCTGGACGGCGCCCGTGAAGGCACCACGCTCATGGCCGAACAGCTCGCTCTCGATCAGCTCCCGGGGAATGGCCGCCATGTTCAGGGCGACAAAGGGGCCTTTGCGGCGCTTGCCATAGTCGTGCAGGGCGCGCGCCACCAGCTCCTTGCCGGCGCCCGATTCGCCCGTGACCATCACCGTGAGATCGGTCGACATCAGCCGCGCCAAGGCGCGGTAGATCTCCTGCATCGCGGGCGAGCGGCCGATCAGCGGCAGGCGCTCGCCCTCTTCCTGGGGCTGCAGGACGCGAGCCGCAGTGGGCGCCGGCGCCGACAGCGCGCGATTCACCACCGAGATCAGCTCGTTGAGATCGAAGGGCTTGGGCAGATACTCGAAAGCGCCGCGTTCGGTCGCCCGCACCGCGGTGAGCAGCGTCGACTGCGCGCTCATGACGATGATGCGCAGGTCGGGTCGCAGCTTGCGGATGCGCGGCACCAGGTCGAGGCCGTTCTCGTCCGGCATCACGACGTCGGTGATGACGAGCTGCCCCTCGCCTTCCTGGACCCACTGCCAGAGCGTGGACGCCGCCCCGGTGCTGCGGACATTGTGCCCCTGCCGGCCAAGGGCCTGGTGCAGCACGGTACGGATCGCCCGGTCGTCGTCGGCGACCAGAATGGTGGTTGGGCTGCTCATGGAGCGGCCTTGAGAGACTGCAGCGGCAACATAACCCTAAAAAAAGTGCGGCCGGGCTCGCTGTCGAACTCGATGGCCCCGCCATGGTCGTTGATGATCTTGGCGACCAAAGCAAGACCCAGGCCGGTCCCGGTGGGCTTGTTCGTCACAAAGGCGTCAAACAGGTTGGCACGGATCTCCTCCGAGATGCCCGGGCCATTGTCGCGCACCGAAACGACCAGCGGCAGGTTCACCTTGGCCTGCTGTCCGGGCACGGCGAGCCGCAGGCCGTGGCGATAGGCTGTGGACAGCTCGATTTCCCGCTCGCCGTCGCCCGGCGCCTCGCAGGCGTTCTTCACCAGGTTCAGGAAGACCTGGATGAGCTGGTCGCGGTCGCCATGGACGTCGGGCAGCGAGGGGTCGTAGGTCTCGACGAAGCGCACGTTCTTGCCGAAGCCGTTCTGTGCGATGCGCAGCACGTGGTTCAGGACCTGGTGGATGTTGATCGGGCTGCGCTCGATCGGCCGGCCGTCGGCGAACGCTTCCATGCGATCGACCAGCGCGACGATGCGATCGGTCTCCTCGCAGATCAGGCCCGTCAGTTCGCGTTCCGAGTCGGGCACCGACTGTTCGAGCAACTGGGCGGCACCGCGAATGCCGGACAGGGGATTCTTCACCTCATGCGCCAGCATCGCGGCCAATGCGCTGACCGAGCGCGCGGCGCTGCGGTGCGACATCTGCCGGTCGATGTTGCGCGCGATCGTCTGCTCGGCGAGCGACACCGCCACCAGCCCCTCGCTGTCGACGATCGGCGACAGGCGCAGCGCACAGAACCGGTTGCCGATGCGTGGCGAGGCGAGAGTCACGCCGTTCTCCGCCACCGCGCCGCCCGTCGTCACGACCTGATCGAGCAGCGAGAACAGCGGCGAATCCTCCGGCACGAATTCGTCGAGCGGATGGGAAACCAGGCGCGTGCGGCCGACGCCGAAGAACTGCTCGGCCGAGAGGTTGGCGTAGTGCACAAGTCCGCGCGCATCGACCACGACGATCGCTTCGGAAAGCGAGTCGAGGATCGCCGTCGGAAACTGGTCGCCGGGCGCGTTCGCCCGCTTGAAGGACTGGAGCGCCATCTCAGGCAGCCAGCCGCTCGAGCGCGGGCAGGAAGAACGCCGCGAGCATGGAACGCACCTTGTCGGCTTCCGTCTCGCGATTCACGGCGGCTCGGAATTCCGCCGAAGCCGGCAGGCCCTTGGAATACCAGCCGAGATGCTTGCGCGCCATGCGCACGCCCGTTTCCTCGCCGTAATGCGACAGCATGGCCTCGAAGTGGGCGTGCACGGTGGCATACTGCTCGACCAGCGGCGGATCAGGCAGCCGTTCACCCGTCCGCAGATAGTGCATTGCCTGTTTCAGGAACCACGGCCGACCGTAGGCGCCGCGCCCGATCATCACGCCGTCGGCGTCCGACTGGGCGAGAGCGGCGTCGACATCGTCCAGCGTATTGATGTCGCCGTTGACGATCACCGGCAGGCGCGTCGCCGCCTTCACGTCGGCGACGAAGGCCCAGTCGGCATGACCGTCGTAGAACTGGCAGCGCGTGCGGCCGTGCACGGTCAGCATCCTGATGCCGCAATCCTCGGCGATGCGCGCGAGGCTCGGCGCATTGCGGTTGGTCGAATCCCAGCCGGTGCGCATCTTCAGCGTCACGGGCAGCTTCACTGCCTTGACGGTGGCTTCGAGGATCTTCGCGGCATGGACCTCATCGCGCATGAGCGATGAGCCGGCATGGCCATTGACGACCTTCTTCACCGGACAGCCGAAGTTGATGTCGATGATTGCTGCACCGCGATCCTCGTTGAGCCTGGCGGCGTCGGCCATGACTTCGGGCTCGCAGCCGGCCAGTTGGACCGACATCGGGAACTCTTCCGGCGAGTTCTTGGCCATCAGCAGTGTCTTGCGGTTTTCGCGGACCATGGCCGCCGAAGCGATCATCTCCGAGACAACGAGGCCTGCCCCGCCCTGCTTGACCATCCGGCGAAAAGGCATGTCGGTCACGCCCGACATCGGCGCCAGGATGACCGGATCATCGATCCGCACGGGACCGATCTGGAGAGGTTTGAGGCGCGAAGGCGAATCCATGTCCACTGATCAGTTTATAGGCAGCTTGTGCAGTGCACAATATTTGAGCGAGCCATAGCGGGTCCCGGCAGGCGGTGCAAGGGTTGCAGTGCGCGGGCGACGAGGTCGGTGCTATCTAGGCGCCGTGCCTAGCTGCGTCGCCCTGATCGTTGCCGCCGGCCGGGGCAGCCGGTTCGGCGGTCCCTTGCCCAAGCAATATGCCCTTTTTGAGGGCCAACCCGTCCTGCGCCGGACTTTGGCGGTGTTCCGGGCCGCGCCAGGGATCGACCGGGTCCGGGTGGTCATCGCCAACGGCGATCAGCCCCTCTACCAGACGGCGACCGAGGGCCTGGACCTGGGGCCGCCCGTGCTGGGGGGCGCCAGTCGCCAGCAGTCGGTCCTGAACGGTCTGGAAGCCTTGGCGGCGGATCCGCCCGCGCTCGTCGCCATCCACGATGCCGCCCGGCCGTTCGTGCGGGTATCGGACATCATGGCTTGCCTGGAAGCGCTCGATGCTCCGGGTGTTGCAGGCGCCGTTCTGGGCGTGCCGCTGGCGGATACCTTGAAGCGGATCGCCGACGGGGGCACCGTTGCCGCGACCGTTCCGCGCACCGGCCTGTGGCGTGCCCAGACGCCGCAGGTGTTCCGCTTCGACCACCTGCTCCAAGCACACCGGGCCGCAGCTCGGCTCGCCGCCGACGAAGCGACGGCGCTGACGGACGATGCGGCGGTCGCCGAACGGGCCGGTCTGCGCGTCGTGATGATCGAAGGACACGACGACAACGTGAAAGTCACCACGCCACACGATCTCGCACAGGCCGCCGGCATGGAAACGCGCACCGGTCTCGGTTTCGATGTCCATGGCTTTGCCGAGGGCGATGCCGTCATGCTGGGCGGGATCGCCATTCCGCACGGGCGCAAGCTGGCTGGGCATTCCGACGCCGACGTCGCCCTGCACGCCCTGACCGATGCGGTTCTGGGGGCAATCGGTGCAGGCGACATCGGCCAGCACTTCCCGCCATCCGATCCGCAGTGGCGCGGCGCTTCCTCCGATCGCTTCCTGAAGCATGCCGTCCAACTCGTGGCTGCCGCGAGCGGGCGCATCGTGCATCTCGACCTGACGGTCATCTGCGAGGCCCCACGCGTAGGTCCGCACCGCCAGGCCATGGCGAAGGCGATCGCCCGGATCGCCGGCGTGGCGCCTCATCGGGTGAGCGTGAAGGCGACGACCACCGAAGGGCTCGGCTTCACCGGCAGGCGGGAAGGAATTGCGGCCCAAGCCGTCGCGACAGTGGAAATGCCACGGAGGGACGCGTGATGTTCGACCACGAGATGAGAGACGCCGCGGAACGCGTGCTGCACTCCTGCCGCAAGCGCGGTTTTAAGATCGTCACCGCCGAATCCTGCACGGGCGGCCTCATTGCGGCGACCCTCACCGCCATCGCCGGCTCGTCCGACGTGGTCGACCGTGCCTTCGTCACTTATTCCAACGAAGCCAAGCACGAGATGCTGGGTGTGCCATGGGAGGCCCTCATGGACCACGGCGCCGTCAGCGAGCCCGTGGCGCGCGCAATGGCGGCGGGCGCGCTGGGCCATTCCAATGCGCAGTTGGCGGTGTCGGTGACGGGCGTCGCCGGTCCTGGCGGCGGCACCGCCGCAAAGCCAGTCGGCCTGGTGCATTTCGGCGGCGCCCGCAGCGGACAGGATATGGTGGCCGAGCACCATGTCTTCCCCGGCGATCGCGACTCGATCCGCCGGGTGTCGGTGCTCACTGCATTGACGTTATTGGCGTCCCTGGCCGAACGGTAGGGATGCCGTAGAGCTGCCGCGCGCGGCCTTCGAAGGCGCCCACCATGCGCTTCACGGCTTCGGCGAAGAGGACCTGCACCGTCTTCTGCAGCAGCACCGAGCGGAAATCGAATTCGAGCTCGAACTCGACCAGGCACCCTCCGGGATGAGGCTGGAAGCGCCAGCGGCTGACCAGGCGGCGGAACGGTCCTTCCGTTCCGGTGGTATCGATCCGCGGGCCATCGGGCGCATCGGGCGTTCGCACGACGCGGGAGGTGAACTTCTCGTGGAACGGGCCGAAGCCGATCGCCAGTTCGGCGATGTCGACGTTGGCTCCCTCCCGCCGCCGGATGCGCGCCGCCTTGCACCACGGAAGGAACTCCGGATAGTGCGCCACGTCGGCCACCAGGTCGAAGAGCTGCGCCGGCGCGTACGGCAGTACGCGGCGTTCGGAGTGACGGGTGATCAAAACGAACGGGAGGCGCGCGCCGCGCGCAGCCGGGCGAAGTCGTCGCCTGCGTGATAGCTCGACCGCGTCAGCGGCGACGCCGACACCATGAGGAAGCCTTTCGCCCGCGCCATGGCTGCCAGCTCGTCGAACTCCGCCGGAGTCCAGAAGCGGTCGAGCGGCGCATGTTTCGGCGTCGGCTGCAGATATTGGCCGACCGTCAGGAAGTCGACATCCGCGGCGCGCAGATCGTCCATGACCTGAAGGATCTCCTCGCGCGTCTCGCCCAGCCCGACCATGAGGCCGGATTTGGTGAACATCGAGGGATCGAGCTCCTTCACCCGGGCCAGCAGACGCAGCGAGGTGAAGTACCGCGCGCCTGGCCGGATCGTAGGATAGAGCCGCGGCACCGTTTCGAGATTGTGATTGAAGACGTCGGGGCGCGCAGCCACCACGGCTTCGACGGCGCCGTCCTTGCGCATGAAGTCCGGCGTCAGCACTTCGATCGTCGTGGCGGGCGCCTGCCGGTGCAAGGCCTCGATCACCGCCGCGAAGTGCCCTGCTCCGCCGTCGGCCAGATCGTCGCGGTCCACCGAGGTCACGACGACATGGCCGAGACCCAGCCTGCCGACCGCTTCGGCGATGTTGCCCGGTTCATGCGGATTGAGCGCCCCGGGCTTGCCCGTGGCGACATTGCAGAAGGCGCAGGCCCGCGTGCAGGTCTCGCCCATGATCATGAAGGTGGCGTGCTTCTGCTTCCAGCATTCGCCGATATTCGGGCAGGCCGCCTCCTCGCACACCGTCGCCAGCCCGTATTGGCGCATCAGGCGCCGCGTCTCGGCGTATTCCGGCGAGTTCGGCGCGCGCACGCGAATCCATTCCGGCTTGCGCCGGATGGGGCTGTCCGGCCGATGCGCCTTCTCGGGATGGCGCTCGGTACGGCTCAGGGGAATCTTGTCGAGAGACCCGTCCATGACGGCCTAGATATGGAGCGTGCGCCCGTAGGCCGCCAGTACCGATTCATGCATCATTTCCGACAGAGTCGGGTGCGGGAATACCGTGGCAATGAGCTCGGCCTCGGTCGTCTCCAGCGTCTTGGCGATGCTGTAGCCCTGGATCAGCTCGGTCACCTCCGCGCCGATCATGTGGGCGCCCAGCAGCTCACCCGTCCTGGCGTCGAAGATCGTCTTGATGAAGCCCTCGGGCTCGCCCAGCGCGATCGCCTTGCCGTTGCCGATGAACGGGAACTTGCCGACCTTGATCTCCAGGCCCTTCGCCTTCGCCGCGGCTTCGGTGAGGCCGATGCTGGCGACCTGCGGCTGGCAGTAGGTACAGCCCGGGATGTTGGCGGCCTTCATCGGATGGACGCCCTTCACGCCGGCGATCTTCTCGACGACCAGGACACCTTCATGCATGGCCTTGTGCGCGAGCCACGGCGGCCCGGCAACGTCGCCGATGGCATAGACTCCGGGCTCTCCGGTGAAGCCCCATTCGTCGATTGCGATGTGTGTCTTGTCGACCTTCACCTTCGTGCCTTCGAGGCCGAGATCTTCCACATTGCCGACGATGCCGACCGCGCTGATGACGCGGTCGACCGTGATCTCCTGGCTCTTGTCGCCCGCCGTGATCGTCGCGGTGACCTGGTTCTTTCCCTTCTTGAGGCCCGAGACGGTGGCGCCGGTCAGGATCCTCATGCCCTGCTTCTCGAAGGCGCGCTTGGCGAAGGCCGAGACCTCCTCGTCCTCCACCGGCAGGATACGGTCGACGACTTCGCAGACCGTCACCTCGGCCCCCATCGTGCGGTAGAAGCTCGCGAATTCGATCCCGATCGCGCCAGAGCCGATCACCAGCAGCGATTTCGGGAACTCGGGCGGGACCATGGCTTCGCGATAGGTCCAGACGAGCTTGCCGTCGGCCTCGATGCCGGGAAGCTGACGCGCCCGGGCGCCGGTCGCCAGGATCACGTTCCTGGCCGTGAGCGCCACATTGCTCTTGTCGTTCATCGCGACCGCCAGCTTGCGGCGACCGCCTTCGCTGCCGGCCAGCTTCGCCGTGCCGTCGAACACCGCGATCTTGTTCTTGCGCATCAGCATCTTCACGCCGTTGCTGAGCTGGCCCGCGACCTTGCGCGAGCGCTCGACGATCTTCCTGGCGTCGTACGCGACTTCCTTGACGGAGAGACCGTAGGCGTCCGCGTGCTTGATGAGGCCGTAGACCTCCGATGTCCGGAGCAGCGCCTTGGTCGGGATGCACCCCCAGTTGAGGCAGATGCCGCCCAGGTTCTCGCGCTCGACGACGGCGGTCTTCATGCCGAGCTGCGCGGCCCGGATCGCGGCGACATAGCCGCCCGGCCCGCCGCCCACCACGATGATGTCGAAGTTCGTCTCGGCCATCGTGAATACCTCTTACGGCGACAGCGTGTGCACGATCAGACCAGCATCGAGGCCGGCTGTTCGACATAGGCACGCAGCGTCTGCAGGAACTGCGCCCCCATGGCGCCGTCGACCACCCGATGGTCCACCGCAAGGGTGCAGCTCATCATGTTGCGCACCACGACCTGGCCCTTGCGCACCACCGCCCTCTCCTCGCCCATGCCGACGGCGAGGATCATCGCCTGCGGAGGATTGATGATGGCGGCGAAGCTGTTGATCCCGAACATGCCGAGGTTGGAGATGGTGAAGCCGCCGCCCTGGAATTCCTCGAGCTTGAGCTTGCCGGCCTTCGCTCGCGTGGCGAGGTCCTTCATCTCGGCCGCGATCTGTCCCAGACCCTTCATGTCGGCGTTGCGGACGATCGGGGTGATCAGGCCACGATCGGTGGCGACGGCCACGGAGATGTCGACCGCGCCGTACTGGATCATCTCCTCCTCGGTCCAGGAGGCGTTGCACTCAGGGTGATCGCGCAGGGCCTTGGCACAGGCCTTGATGACCATGTCGTTGACCGAGACCTTGGTCCCCTTCTTCTCGGCCACGGCATTGATCGCCTGGCGCGCCGCGAGCAGCGCGTCGATCTCGAGATCCACCGTCAGGTAGAAATGCGGCACGGTCTGCTTGGATTCGAGCATGCGCCGCGCGATCACCTTGCGGATCGCGGTGTGCGGCACGCGCGTATCCCCGGGAGCGACGAAGACGGGCTGCGCACCAGGCGCCGGCGCAGCCCGCGGCGCCGCCGCTGGCGTTGGCGCCGCTGTGGCGGGAAGCGGCTTCGCCGCCTCGACGTCGGCCTTGACGATGCGTCCGTGCGGACCGCTGCCCTTGATGCGGGAAAGATCCAGGCCCTTCTCCGCCGCGATGCGCCTTGCGAGTGGCGACGCGAAGATGCGGCCTCCCGAGTCCGTGGCCTTGTCGGCAGCAGCCGGCGGGGGCGTCGCGGGGGCGGCCGGCTTCGGCGTAGGCTCCGCCGGAGCTGGCGTTGCCGAAGCTGGCGCTGCCGTCGGCTTGGCCGCCGGCGCCGGTGCAGCCGCAGGCGCGGCGGCGTCCTTCGGCACGTCCTTCTCACCTTCCTCCAGGAGGATGGCGATGACGTCGTTGACCTTCACGCCCTCGGTTCCCTCGGCCACGACGATGCGGCCCACCTTGCCTTCGTCGACCGCCTCGACCTCCATCGTGGCCTTGTCGGTCTCGATCTCGCAGATCACCTGCCCGGCCGTCACGGCGTCGCCTTCCTTGACGTGCCACTTGGCCAGCTTGCCCTCCGTCATGGTGGGCGACAGGGCGGGCATCAGGATATTGATCGACATTCTCCTGCCCCGCTTCAGCGATTGCAGACTTCGCGGGCGGCCGCGACGATGTTCTCCACCTGCGGCAGGGCCAGCTTCTCGAGGTTGGCGGCATAGGGCAGCGGCACGTCGGCGCCATGGACCCGCTTCACCGGTGCATCCAGCCAGTCGAAGGCGAGCTCCATCATCTGGGCTGCCAGCTCCGAGCCGATGCCGGCGAAGGGCCAGCCCTCCTCGACGGAGACCAGGCGGTTGGTCTTCTTGACCGAATCGACGAGCGTGTCGCTGTCGAAGGGCCGCAGGCTGCGCAGGTTGATGACCTCCGCGTCGATCCCCTGCTTGGCAAGCTCGTCCGCCGCGGCCAGCGCCTTGCCGACCATGATCGAGAAGGCGGTGATCGTGACGTCCTTGCCGGGGCGCTCGATCTTGGCCTTGCCGATCGGCAGCACGAAGTCGGGATCGTCCGGCACATCGAACGACTGGCCGTAGAGGATCTCGTTCTCCAGGAAGATCACCGGATTGGGATCGCGGATGGCGGCCTTCAACAGCCCCTTGGCGTCGGCCGCGCTCCAGGGCGCCAGCACCCGGAGGCCGGGCACATGGGCGTACCAGCTGGCATAGCACTGCGAATGCTGGGCCGCGACGCGCGCTGCGGCGCCGTTGGGACCGCGGAACACGACCGGACAGGTCATCTGGCCGCCCGACATGTAGTGCGTCTTGGCGGCGGAGTTGATGATCTGGTCGACCGCCTGCATGGCGAAGTTGAAGGTCATGAACTCGACGATGGGCTTCAGCCCGGCGAAGGCGGCACCGACGCCCAGTCCCGCGAACCCATGCTCGGTGATGGGCGTATCGATGACGCGCTTGGCGCCGAATTCCTCGAGCAGGCCCTGGCTGACCTTGTACGCGCCCTGGTACTGCGCGACCTCCTCGCCCATCAGGAAGACGCTGTCGTCCTTGCGCATCTCCTCGGCCATCGCATCGCGCAGCGCTTCGCGCACGGTCACATGAACGGTCTTGCCCTTCCACTCCGGCTCGGCCGGCATCGTCGGGGGCGCCGGCGGCGCAGCAGGCTTCACCGGCAGTTCCGCCTTCGGCTCTCCGGCCGTGTTCGGAACATCGGCCTTGGCGGCACTGGCTTGCGGCGGGTGCTGGGCAGCCGCCTCGGCGCCGCTTTCGCCTTCGGCGGCGAGAACGCAGATGGGCGTGTTGACCGCGACGCCCTCGGTACCCTCCTGAACCAGGATCTCGGCCACCGTGCCCTCGTCGACCGCCTCCACCTCCATGGTGGCCTTGTCGGTCTCGATCTCGCAGATCACCTGGCCAGCCTTGACGGCATCACCGACCTTGACGTGCCACTTCGCCAGCTTGCCCTCGGTCATCGTCGGCGAGAGCGCTGGCATCAGAACCGGAATGGACATGGATCAAGCTCCGACCAGGACGTCGGTCCACAGTTCGGACGGGTCGGGCTCGGGACTGTGTTGGGCGAACTCCGCGGCATCGTTCACGACCTTGCGGATCTCGGCATCGACCGCCTTGAGCGCAGCTTCATCGGTCATCTTGTCTTCCAGCAGCAATTTGCGCACATGGTCGATGGGATCCCGCTCGTTGCGGTACTTGTCGACCTCTTCCTTCGTCCGGTACTTGGCCGGATCGCTCATCGAGTGACCCCGGTAGCGGTAGGTCTGCATCTCGAGGATGTAGGGTCCGGCGCCGCTTCGGGCATACTCGACGGCCTTCTCGCCCGCGGCCCTGACCGCCAGCACGTCCATGCCGTCCACCCGCTCGCCGGGAATGCCGAAGGCCTCGCCATGCCGGTAGAGCTCGGTGATCGCCGAGGCGCGCTCCACCGAGGTCCCCATGCCATAGCGGTTGTTCTCGATGATGTAGACGACCGGCAGCTTCCACAGCGCCGCCATGTTCATCGCCTCGTAGACCTGGCCCTGGTTCGCGCTGCCGTCACCGAAATAGGTCAGGGAGACGTTCTTGTCGCTGCGATACTTGTGGGCGAAGGCGAGCCCCGTCCCGATCGGGACCTGGGCTCCGACGATGCCGTGGCCGCCGAAGAAGTTCTTCTCGCGGCTGAACATGTGCATCGAGCCGCCCTTACCCTTCGAATAGCCGCTGCTGCGCCCGGTGAGTTCGGACATGACGCCCTTCGGATCCATGCCTGCCGCCAGCATGTGCCCATGATCGCGATACGACGTAATGATGGCGTCGCCGTCCGTGATGGTCGACTGCATGCCGACGACCACCGCCTCCTGGCCGATATACAGGTGGCAGAAGCCGCCGATCAGACCCATGCCGTAGAGTTGGCCCGCCCTTTCCTCGAATCGGCGAATCAGCAGCATGTTGCGATAGAAGGACTCGAGCTGGTCGGCGCTGACACTGTTGTCGCCGGCACCCGGCGGCCTGGTCGCAGCCTTCGGCTTGTCGGGAAGAGACTCCACTTTCGGCTTCGCCGCCGCTTTCGCCATAGGATCCCCCCTCCACTCGGACCACACTCGCCTTATAACATCGCCCAAGGCGATGTGGTTGATCTAGCAGGAAAAAACAGGACCCTTGTTGCGTGCGATGCAGCAATTGAGCGATTGTTTTCGAGCAGCCGTGCGGACCGGACAGTTTGTTTCAGATGGCCGCGCAGCGAACGCGGCGGCGCCGATCAGCGGGTCGGTGTGAAGATGATGATGTCGTCCTTGCGCGCGAAGTTCAGCAGCACCCGCGCACGCTCGTCCAGCATGTCGGGATCGAGGCTCTGGTTGCGCAAGGCCGATACGCGACGCTCCCAGATCTTCCGGGTCGTCTCGGCCTCGGCGAGATTGTGATCGGCGATCTGCACCTCGCGCTCGAGATGCGCCATGGCCAGCAGGCCGCGATCACCGTTGACGAGGTGATAGCCGAAGTAGCCGAACACCGTCGCGAAAATGATCGGCGCCAGAATCTGACGTGGCCTCAACAACATATGCTGACTTCCTTATGTCATAAGGCAACATATGGTGTCGACAAGTCAAGGTCTTTCGGCAAGCGCGATGCGGATGCGGCGGTTGTGCCGGCCCTTGTTGTCGATCTTGAGGATGCGGAGCGGCGGCGAGGCGCCGGTGGAGGCGAGATGCGTTCCGCCGCAGGCCTGCCGGTCGAGGCCGACGATCTCGACGATCCGGATCTTTCCATCCGGCGTCGGCGGCGGCGCCACCGAACGGCTGCGGATCAGCCCGTGCTCAGCCTGGGCCACGGCAGCGGGCACGTAATCCAGCCGGACCTCGACATCCTGGGCGATGACGTCGTTGATCGGGCCTTCCAGTGCCCGCAGGCGCTCGTTGTCGGCCCCCTGCAGATCGAAGTCCATTCGGGCCGTGCCGTCCTCGGACATCTGCACGCCCGTCACCAGGGCTCCTTCGAACTGCTGGAACACCAGCGCATTCAGGATGTGCGTTCCGGTGTGGAGCTGCCGCATGGTCTGGCGGAAGGCGGCGTCGACGACGGCCTCGACCTTGCCCGACAGTTCGACCTGCTGATCGAGGAGATGCCAGATGCGACCCACGCTGACCTCGAACCCGATCACCCGCGCTTCGCCTCCGGACCAGCGCAGCATGCCCTTGTCGGCGAGCTGGCCGCCGCCGCCCGGATAGAAGGGCGTGTCGGCGAGCGCGACCTTGCCGGGCCACGCCGCAACGGCCTCAGTTGCGACTTCCAGCGTCTCGGGATGCTCATGACAATAGAGATGCATGGCCCACGTCTATCTCGGGCACAGCATCGGGTATTGGCAGAAATTGTACCGTTCAGCCGGTCGCGGCCCGGGCGAATTGCAGCGGCGTGATGCCGAACACGCGCTTGAAGTGCCGGTTCAGCGCGCTCTGGTCATAGAAGCCCACGTCCGCCGCCACCTGCGCGATCGGCCGCGAACGGCGCAGCAGGCGGCAGGCCTCGTTCAGGCGGATCTGGGTCAGGTATGTGTGCGGGGTCAGGCCGGTCGTGCGCTTGAACAGGCCAATCAGTTGAAAAGTCGACAGGCCAACCTCCGCCGCCAGGTTCTCGAGGCGCAGGTCACAGGCAAAGTCCGCATGCACGCGTTCGCGAACCTGGTGCAGGAGGCGCCGGTCGCGAGGCGCCGGCGGAATGGGATCGCCGCCGCTGCCGTGCCGCCCGAACAGCTTGCCGAACGAGGCCGCCAGCAGCTCTCGCTGCCAGAAGGCGTCCTGCCCTTCCTCCATCGCCCGATGCAGGACGAGAAAGCCTTCGATCAGGTCGGCGTCGCCGAACATGTTGCACACGAAATAGGGTACGCGCTCGACACCCAGGGCGTCGGCCAGCCGATCGAGCGCGTGCTGCGTCAGGTAGAACGAACGGTAGCGCCACCGTTCGCTCCGCCCCATCCAGCCGGCATGAGGTTCCGCCGGATTGAAGACGAACAGCGTCGACGCGCGGGCCTCCTCGACACGGCCGCGGCTCTCAACGACGGAACCGCCCTGTTCGGTGACGGCCACCACCATCGCCTCGTGGGTGTGGCGAGGATATTCATGAGTCGTGAAATCGGCACACAGGAGGCTGAGGCCGGTCAGGTGCCGGTCCCACCAGTACTGCGACGAATTCCTGAGATCCCGGCGCGCCATGCACAATTTCTACCAATAGCCGCCGGGAGCGCGCCACTAGGCTCCGGCGCATGATTGCACGCATCTGGAGAGGACGGGCGACCACCGGCAATGCCGATGCCTATGCCCGCCACGCAACCCGAACCGTCTTTCCCGGCCTGAAAGCCATGGCCGGTCATCGCGGCGCCTGGCTGCTCCGGCGCGACGTCGAGGGCAGCACCGAGTTCCTGGCGCTGACGCTCTGGGATTCGCGCCAGTCCATCGAGGCCTTCACCGGCCCCGACATCGCGCGATCCGTCGTCGAACCCGAAGCGCGGGCCGTCCTGAGCGAGTTCGACGACGTCGCGACCCACTACGAGGTGGTGTTCAGGACCGAAGAGCCTAACGACTGAGGCTCTCTCGTCGTCCCGAGCAGAGCCGCCGAGGCGGCGCAGTCGAGGGACCTTGCTTCAACGATCGGTTAGCCGATTGTCGACAGGAGGTCTCTCCGCTGCGTCGTCCGGTGCGCGGCTCCGGTCGAGACGACGGAACGAATCGACCAGCGACCGACTGCTCTACCGGCCGCGCAGGATCGACGTGCCGGCATAGCGGGCCTGCGGGCCGAGCTGTTCCTCGATGCGCAGGAGCTGGTTGTACTTGGCGAGCCGGTCCGAACGCGACAGCGAACCGGTCTTGATCTGCCCGCAGTTGGTGGCGACGGCGAGGTCGGCGATGGTCGCGTCCTCGGTCTCGCCGGAGCGGTGCGACATGACGGCGCCGTACGAGGCGTGCCGCGCCATCGCCACCGCTTCCATGGTCTCGGTCAGCGTGCCGATCTGGTTGACCTTCACCAGGATGGCGTTGGCCAACCCGTTCCTGATGCCGTCTGCCAGCCGCTTGGGATTCGTGACGAAGAGGTCGTCGCCGACCAGCTGGACCTTCTTGCCGAGCTTGTCGGTGATCGCCTTCCAGCCCGCCATGTCGTCCTCGGCCATGCCGTCCTCGATCGAGACGATCGGATAGCGCTTCACGAGATCGGCGTAGTAGTCGACCATGCCCGCGACATCGAGCGACTTCTTCTCGCCTTCGAGCTCATACTTGCCCTTCTTGTAGAACTCGGTCGATGCCGGATCGAGCGCCAGCATGACGTCCTCGCCGGGCTTGTAGCCCGCCTGCTCGATCGATTTCATGATGAAGCCCAGCGCCTCGTCGGCCGACGAAAGATTCGGGGCGAAGCCGCCCTCGTCGCCGACGTTGGTGTTGTGGCCGGCCTCCTTGAGCTGGCTGCGCAGGGCGTGGAAGACCTCGGATCCCATGCGCAGGGCTTCGGCGAAGCGTTCGGCCTTCACCGGCATGATCATGAATTCCTGGATGTCGATCGGATTGTCGGCATGGGCGCCGCCATTGATGATGTTCATCATCGGCACCGGCAGGACCGAAGCCTGGCTGCCGCCGACATAGCGATAGAGCGGCAGCCTGCTGTCCTGCGCGGCCGCCTTGGCGACGGCCAGAGAGACGCCGAGGATCGCATTGGCGCCCAGTCGCGCCTTGTTGGGCGTGCCGTCGAGGTCGATCAGCGCCCGATCGATCTTGATCTGCTCGCGGGCATCAAGGCCCGCCAGCAGGTCCATGATCTCCGCATTCACCGCCTGCACGGCCTTCAGAACGCCCTTGCCGCCGTAGCGTTTCTTGTCACCGTCGCGCAGCTCGACGGCTTCGTGCGCGCCGGTCGAGGCTCCGGACGGAACGGCGGCACGGCCGACCACGCCGTTGTCGAGCTCGACCTCGACCTCGACGGTGGGATTGCCACGGCTGTCGAGGATTTCACGGGCGCGGACATCGGCAATGACACTCATCGGCGGAACTCCTGTCTAGGCGCGGCCTGTCTAGCGAGCCGTCCGGCAGGGAGCAAGTCACGCGGGCCTTACCGTTGTCACGGCAGACGCCTCACCCTTCCGAGCCGAACTCCTTCAGGACGTCCGAATCGGGTTCGCATCCCAAGCCGGGCCCCTGAGGCACGGCAAAGAAACCGTCCACCGGCGTCACGAGATCGCCATACAGACTGGCCTGGAGGTCCATGTGGTAACGCTCGATCATGCCGCCAGGCGTGCCGCGCGCCGCCATGAGCTGAAGGGTCGCGAGAAAACCCGGCCCGAAGTAAGGGGAGTGTGGCATCAGCGTGACACCTGCGGCATCGGCGAGCGTTGCCACCTTCAGGAATTCGGTGATGCCCCCGACCTTGGTGACGCTGGGCTGGGCATAGTCGACCGCCCCTGCCGCGAACATGTCCCGGAACTGGAAGGACGTGCAGTTGTTCTCGCCGGCCGCCATGGCAACGCCCGTTCCATCGCGCAGGCGGGAGATGGCCGCGAAATCCTCGGGTGGGAAGATCGGCTCCTCCAGCCAGTGGAGGCCGTAGTCGCGCAGCTTGAGCGTCATGTGCCGCGCCTGCTCGGGCGTCCACGGGCAGTTGGTGTCCACCATGATCGCAACGTCATCCCCCGCGGCCAAGCGCGCCGCCTTGACCTCCGCCACCTCCGTCTCATGCAGCTTGACGTGACGATAGCCCTGCTCGACTGCCAGCTGCGTGCGGGCCGCCACCTTCTCGGGGTCGCGGTACTTCAAGAGGCTGGCATAGGCCGGCAGCCTGTCGCGACTGCCGCCGCCCAGCAGACGGTGCAGCGGCAGCCCGGCGGCCTTGCCGGCGATGTCCCATAGGGCGATGTCGAGGCCGGACAGGGCGAAGATCGTGATGCCGTAGCGTCCGAACAGGTGCAGCTTCTGCTGCAGGTCGTAGGAGAGGCCGGCGATATCGTCGGCCGCCTGGCCGACCACGATCGGCGCGATCATGCCGTGAAGGGCTCCGCGCACCGCATCGGTGCAGCCGTAGCAGAAGGCTTCACCCCAGCCGACGATGCCGGTGTCCGTCTCGACGCGGACGAGCAGGATGTTGTTGGTCGTCCAGTTGCGTCCGCCATAGCCCGTCGAAGCGCCGCCGAACGTGAACGGGACCTTCACCGAACGGCTGTCGACCTTCGCGATCTTCATTCGATCCTCCCCTTCCGCCTGATGTCCTCCAGCAGCGCCACGGCATGGGCCCGATCGGACAGCCTCTTGGAGGTGAAGCGGGGATCGCCCTCGGGCGCCACGGCCAGGAGATGGTCCTTCAGCAGCGGCGGCAGTGGCGGCGGCTCGCGCGCATCCTCCGGCATCTCGACTTCTGCCTGGGCGAAGTAGGTCCTGCCGTCTGCCCCCTTGAAGAAGTCGACGTCCCAATGGAAGGGACCGTCCGTCCACGAGAAGCGCGCCTTCTCCAGGGTCTCCCGCCTCTGGGTCCAGAGACGCTCGAAATCCTGGGCGCTTATGTCCGTCTCGATCTCCACCACTTGCCCGTCGATGGGCCGCTTGTAGGTGAAGACATGGCGCCGGCCGCCTTCGCCCTCCAGCGACCGGATGCGCAGCCCCGGCGCATCGAGATAGGCCTGACGCAAAAAGCAGCGCACCACCCCGGGTGCGCGGGCCAGCGTCGCTTCCAGATGGTCATCGTCCTTCAGGACAAACTTTCTTTCATTCTCGATCGGCATGCTAGAATCACACTATGGCTGCACAGACACTCGATGACTTGCCGACACCGGCGCTCATTCTCGACCGGGCGATCCTGCGCCGCAACCTCAGGCGCATGAACGAACGCATGCACGCCGCGGGAATTGCGCTGCGCCCCCATCTGAAGACCGCCAAATCGGCCGCCATCGGCCGCATGGTCGTGGAAGGGCATGACGGACGCATTACCGTGTCCACGCTGGCCGAGGCGCGCTACTTCGCCGATGCCGGCTTCACCGACATCCTCTATGGCGTGGGCATCGTGCCGTCGAAGCTGCCTGCAGTGACCGAACTGCGCCGACGCGGAGTCGATCTGCGGATCGTCACCGACAATATCGCCGTTGCCAAGGCCATTGCCGATGCGGCGAAGGACGGCGACCGCTTCTCGGTCTTCATCGAAATCGACAGTGGTGGCGGTCGTGCCGGGCTGCCCTATCCCGCATTGCCGAGCCTGCTCGACATCGCGCGGGTGCTGCAGGACGCGCCGGGCGTCGAGCTGGCAGGGGTCATGACCCACGCCGGCCATTCGTATCACGAAAGCACGCCCGACGGCATCGCCGCCGTGGCCGAAGAGGAGCGCCGCGCCGTGGTGTCGGCCGCCGAGGCCCTGCGCGCGGCCGGCGTCCCCTGCCCTATCGTTTCGGCCGGCTCGACACCGACGGCGCTGCATTCCCGTGACTTCACCGGCATCACCGAGATGCGGCCCGGCGTCTACGTCTTCAACGATCTCGACCAGCAGTTCATCGGCTCCTGCGGCGCCGGCGACCTGGCCCTGTCGGTGCTGGCCTCCGTCATCGGCCACTATCCGCATCGCAACCAGATGCTGATCGATGCCGGAGCCCTCGCCTTGTCCAAGGACATCAGCGCACAGGAATTCAAGCCGCAGGTCGGCTTCGGCACGATCATGGATGCGCCGGTGCGTGACATGGCGGTCGTCGCCTGCTCCCAGGAACACGGCTTCGTCGGCGCCGACGAGCCGATTCCCTATGGCAACCTGCCGATCGGATCGCGCCTGCGTGTCCTGCCCAATCATGCCTGCATCACCGCCGCGGCGTACGACCGATACTATGTGGTCGACAGCGATCTCGACGGCGGCAGGTCGGTGGTCGACGTCTACGATCGGATCAACGGGTGGTGAACGGTCGCTAAAGCGAATTCACCGTGTGGCCGCCGTCCACGGTCACCACGCTGCCGGTCATGAAGCTGCCGGCCTCCGACGACAAGAGCAGCAGCGCGCCGTCGAGGTGCTCGGGCTTCCCGATGCGCCGCTGCGGGATGCGGTCGATGAGGCGCTTGCCGGCGGGCGTCTTCCAGAAGTCGCTGTTCATCTCCGTCTCGATATAGCCCGGACAGATCGCGTTCACGCGGATATCGTGCCGCGCCCACTCCATCGCCAGCGCCCGCGTGAGATGGATCAGGCCCGCCTTCGAGGCGTTGTAGGGCGCGACATGCCCGATCGTGCGGAGGCCCAGGATCGAGGCGATGTTGACGATCACGCCGGGCCGCTTCGCGGCCAGCCAGCGCTTGGCGGCCGTCTGGGCGACCAGCCACGCGCCCCGCAGGTTGGTGTTCACGACCGAATCCCAGTCCTCCTCCGGCATCTCGAGCGCGGGCCTCACGATCGAAATGCCGGCATTGTTGATGACGACGTCGATCGGGCCGAGATGTCGTTCGGCCGCATCGAAGGCATTCGCGATCGAAGCGCTCGACTGCACATCGAGTTCGACGGCCGCGACCTTGGCGCCCTTCGCCTGCAGTTCCGCCTGGAGGGAGGCAAGCCGGTCGGCGCGCCGTGCCGCAATGGCGACCGAGGCCCCTGCTTCCGCGAGGGTCCTTGCGAAATGCACGCCCAGTCCCGACGAGGCGCCCGTCACCAGGACGACCTTGCCCGTGAGGTCGAATCGCTTGGACATCGCAACCACTCCCTAGTTTGATGCCCCGCCTTATAGGCGAGCGTCACTTTCGGAGGAAACAGTCCTGACTTCGTCGCGAACACCGTGGGGAGTCGTCGGGCTGCTGGTCGCGGCCGGCATCGTCGCCGCCTTCCATGTCGGCAAGGTCCCGCCCTCGATCCCGTCGATCCGTGAGGATCTCGGTGCAAGCCTGCGCCAGGCGGGTTGGCTGCTCGCGATGGTCAACCTGACCTCGGCCCTCGGAGGGATGGCCATCGCCTTGACCGTCGACCGCATCGGCCATCGCCGACTGGTCGTGCTCGGCACCGCCCTCTGCTGCGCAGCCAGCCTGTTCGGCGCCTTCGCCGGCGGAATCGCGCAGCTTCTCGCCTGGCGCTTCATCGAAGGGCTTGGCTTCATCACGGTGACCGTGGCGGTGCCGACCCTGGTGCTGCGGATTACGGCCATGCCGGACCGGCATCGCGCCATGACCTTGTGGACGGCCTACATGCCGGCGGGGGCCGGCTGCATGATGCTGATCGCTGCTCTCGTTCTGCCCATCTCATCCTGGCGGACCGTCTGGGTCGTGGCGGCAGGCGCCTCGTTCATCATGCTGGTTGCGCTGCTGCTGCGCGCCGTCCCGCGGCGCGAGCTGGACGCTCTGCCTGTCAAACGCCGTCCCATCCTGCACGAGATGGCCGAGGTGGCCACCAGCGGCGGCCCGATGGCCATCGCACTGTGCTTCGGCGCCTACTCGGCCTGCTGGTTCGCCGTCGTGGGCTTCCTTCCGACGCTGCAGGTCGAGCGTCTGGGCTTCTCGACATCGGCGGCGGCGGTCGTCACGGCTGTCGTGACCATCGCCAACGTCGCAGGCAACCTGTGGGCCGCCTGGCTGCTCCAGCGAGGCGTGCCGCGCGTCGCCGTGATCGCCGGAGCAGCGATCGCCATGGCGATCTGTGCAGCCGGTGTGTTCACGAGCGGCGTGCCGGATCTGCTGCGCCTGCTGCTGGCCGGCCTCTATTCGGCCGTGATCGGCGTCGTGCCGGGCGCCCTGTTCACCGCACTGGCCGTGCATGCGCCGCGGCCGGAGCTTATCGGCGCCTCGACGGGCCTGCTGATGCAGGGTTCCAACCTGGGCGCCCTTCTCGGACCGCCGATCACCGGTGCCCTCGTGGCATCGAATGGCTGGCCGGCGGCCGCGTGGCTGACCTCCGTCGCACTGGGACTGGTGGCCGCGGCCGCGGTCTTCCTGCACTGGCGCGAAAGGCGTAAGCTCGCCTCATGATATACGTCGACATCGTCTCCGACACGATCTGCCCGTGGTGCTACATCGGCAAGCGTCGGTTCGAGCGGGCGCTTGCCCAGAGCGGCCGTGCCGACGTGGCCGTCGCCTGGCGCCCCTTCCAGCTCAATCCCGACATGCCCGTCGAGGGCATGACGCGCGACGACTATGTCCGGGCCAAGTTCGGCGGTGGCGACCGCCCGCGCCAGATCTACCAGGCGATCGCCGAGAGCGGGCGCGAGGCGGGCATCGAGTTCCAGTTCTCCAGGATCCGCCGCACGCCAAACACGGTGCTGTCGCATCGCCTCATCCACTGGAGTGCCAGGATCAACCTGCAGGACGAGGTCGTGGGCGAGCTGTTCAGGCTCTACTTCGAGGAGGGCCGCGACGTGGGCGACCTCGACACGCTCGTGGAATGCGCTGTGCGCGTCGGCATCGACGAGCAGCGCGCGCGGCGCTACCTCGCGAGCGACGAAGGTCGGCAGGAAGTCGTGGCGTCGGATGTCTATGCCCGCCGGCTCGGCATCAACGGCGTGCCCTGCTTCATCGTCAATCGCAAGTACGCCGTGTCCGGCGCGCAACCGCCGTCGGCCTTCATCGAGGTCTTCAACCTCGCCGAACGCGACGCCGCCACCAGCGCCGCACAGTCGACCGCTTAGACCAGTCGCCTTTCACTGTCTCCATCCACGGCTCTCTCATCGGAGAGCAGCTGCGAATGCTTTCGTCTGCGTTCTGCATTCATCCCATTACATGTCCAGTAACATATGATATGTTAAGCGACATATAATGCCTCAGAGCCCCGCCCGCGTCGCCCGCACCCGGGCCGACATCCTCGATCATGCAGCCCGGCTGTTCCGGCTGCGCGGCTATGCCGGCACCAGCATCGACGACGTCATGCTGGCATCCGGGCTGACGCGTGGCGCCTTCTATGCACACTTCGATTCGAAGGAAGACCTCTTCTCCGAAGCGGTGCGGGCCGGCCATGGCCTGCTCGCCCGGCTGCGCAGCGGTGAGTCCGCGACGGTGCTCAAGGCTTATCTGCAGAAGGCCGACCTGGCCGCCACGGCACAGGGCTGCACGCTGGCCGGTCTCGCCGGGGACATTGCCAGAGCCCCCTTTGCGGCACGCCTCGCCTACGCCAATCTTCTCCATGCAGCGATCGGCGAACTCGCAAGGAACAAGCGGCGCAAGCTCGATGCCGACGCCACGGCCGCCGCGATCCTGGCCGTCGGTGCGGTCACCCTGGCCCGCGCCTCCGGCGACACGCGCCTGTCGGATTGGCTGCTGCGATGTGCCGGACGCGCTGCCTTGCCGCTGCTGAAGCCCAGGACTCGGTTGACGCCGCGCAAGACCAGGAAGAAGGCTGTCCGGAAGCCCGGGAAACGCCGGATCGGGCACCGCGGATAGGCTGATCCCGCCGATCGAATCTGCTAGACAGTCCTCAATCAGGAGGCGAAGCGATGTCGACGTGGGCACGTTGCGTGGTTCGATCTTTCGTGGCGGCCGCCTCTTTGCAGGCGGCTATCGCCGCGGCCCAGCCGCTCGGTCCGCTACCGTCCATCATGCCGTCGGAAGGGATGCCGCAGCCGGTACCCGGCGCCGGCCACTATGATTTCGACGGAGGGATTTCTCCTACCGCCACCGGCCGCAACCTGGCGGCGAAGCTCGATGCCGTCTCCCGGCCCGAGCCTCCGCTTCGCATGCGCGGCGCCCGGGACATCGAACTCTACCGCAGACTATCCCCGTCCGTGGCGCTCATCGTGACCGAGGACGGGTCGGGTTCCGCGTCGTTGATCAGGCTCAAATCGCCCGTCTTCGCCACCAAGGGCGGTGTCCTGCTGACGAACGCGCATGTCGTCGGGGACGCTTCCGAAGTGGGCGTCGTTTTCAAGCCGCAGAAGGATGAGGCTGCCGAGATGGTGCGCGGCCGCGTGAAGAAGATCGATCCCATCCGCGATTTGGCCCTAGTCGAGGTGGAGCGTGTTCCTTCCAACGCGGTGCCGATTGAACTTGGCAACATGAGCGGGGTCGTGGTCGGCGCCGACGTCCATGCAATCGGCCATCCCGAGGGGCAGAACTGGACCTACACGAAGGGGCTCGTCAGCCAAGTTCGGCCTGGCTTCGAATGGCGGATCAGCGCTTCCGGACCGAAGCACGTTGCCGACGTCATCCAGACCCAGACCCCCATAAACCCCGGCAATTCCGGTGGCCCCCTGCTTGACGACAGCGGCCGCATGATCGGCGTGAACGCCTTCAAGCACGGCACGGGCGAAAACCTCAACTTCGCCGTATCCGTCGGCGAGGTCGAGAAGTTCCTCGCGGCCGCCCGCGACGGCGCCTACGATCGCCAGACTACGGTTGCGGCCTCGACGCCCTGCAAGTCGAAAGTGCTGTTCGAAGGAAGGGCGGCCGACGGCAAGGGCTTCATCCGCAACGTCGACATGAAGTGCTCCGGCCGCGTGGACGCGAGCCTGTTCGTCCCCGACGACAAGTCTCTGCCCGTCGTCCTGAGCTTCGACGCCAATGGCGACGGCAAGGCCGACGGCTGGGTGTTCGACGAAGACCGCGACGGCAAGTGGGATTATTCGCTCTGGGACGAGGATTCCGACGGCAAGCCCGATCTGGTCGGCCATCATCCTGACGGCAAGGCGAACCCGGCGCGCTTCGAGAAGTATGTCGCCAAGCCCTGACCCTGCGCTCCCGCCGCGCGCTCAAGCCGCGAGCTTGGCCAGGGACGAGACGATCGAAGTGACGCCGGACAGCCGCTGGCGGCCGTCGTTCCAGACGCGCTGCACGATGACGCGGTGGTCCGGCCGCAGGCGCACTAGCGGCGCATTCTTCTGCAGCCAGGCGACGAGCCGGTCGGGCTTGGCGAACTTGTTGTCGCGCAATGCCAGCACGACCGCCTTCTCGCCCGCGTCGATGCGCTCGACGCCCGCTGCGCGGCACAGCAGCTTCAAGGCCACCGTGTTGAGCAGGAACTCCGCCTCCGGCGGCATCTTGCCGAAGCGGTCGACCATCTCCGCCGCGAAGGAGTCGATCTCGGCCCGGTTGGCCAGAGCGCCGATGCGGCGATAGAGGCCCATGCGGACCGACAGGTCCTGCACGTACTCCTCCGGGATGAGCACCGGAATGCCGAGGTTGATCTGCGGCGACCACTCCGCCTGCTCCGCCTCGCGCGCGCGGCCGCGCGCGGCCGCGACGGCTTCCTCCAGGAGCTGCTGGTAGAGCTCGATGCCGACTTCCCGGATGTGGCCGGACTGCTCCTCGCCCAGCAGGTTGCCCGCCCCGCGGATATCGAGATCATGACTGGCCAGCTGGAAGCCGGCGCCCAGCGTGTCGAGCGTCTGCATGACCTCGAGGCGCTTCGACGCCGCCTCGTTGAGCGCGCGGCCCGGCGGAACGGTCAGATAGGCATAGGCTCGCATCTTGCCGCGGCCGATGCGCCCGCGCAGCTGGTAGAGCTGGGCGAGGCCGAACATGTCGGCGCGGTGTATCACCATCGTGTTGGCGTTCCTGATGTCGAGGCCGCTTTCGACGATGTTCGTGGCCAGCAGGACGTCGAACTTGCCGTCGACGAACTCCTGCATGGTGTTCTCGATGGTCGTTGGCGGCATGCGGCCGTGTGCCATGGCCATGCGGATCTCTGGCACCAGCTCGCGCAGGGTGGCGGCCACTTCGGCGAGATCCTCGATGCGCGGACAGACATAGAAGCTCTGGCCGCCGCGATACTGTTCGCGCAGCAGCGCCTCGCGGATCGCCACGGGGTCGAACGGCGTCACGAAGGTGCGCACGGCCAGGCGGTCGACCGGCGGCGTGGCGATCAGGCTCATGTCGCGCACGCCGGTCAGGGCGAGCTGCAGCGTGCGCGGAATCGGCGTGGCGCTGAGCGTCAGCACATGGACATCCGCCCGCAGCTCCTTCAGCCGTTCCTTGTGGGCCACGCCGAAATGCTGCTCCTCGTCGACGATCAGCAGGCCGAGATCCTTGAATTCGATGCTCTTGGCGAGCAGCGCATGCGTTCCGCACACGATGTCGACCGTGCCGTCCTTCATCGCCTCCTTGGTCGCCTTTGCCTCCTTGGCGCCGACCAGCCGTGACAGGCGGCCTATGCGCACCGGCAGGCCCTGGAAGCGCTCGGTGAAGGTACGATGATGCTGTCGTGCCAGCAGCGTGGTGGGCGCAATGACGGCCACCTGCTTGCCCGACATGGCGGCGATGAAGGCAGCGCGCAAGGCGACCTCGGTCTTGCCGAAGCCGACATCGCCGCAGACCAGACGGTCCATCGGCTTGCCCGACGACATGTCGTCAATCACGTCGGCGATCGCCTGAAGCTGGTCGTCGGTCTCGGCGTAGGGGAAACGCGCGCAGAACTCCTCGTAGGCGCCCTCGGGCGGAGACATGGTCTCCCCGCGTCGCACCGCGCGGTCGGCGGCGATCTTGATCAGCCGGTCCGCCATGTCGGCAATGCGCTGTTTCAGCTTGGCCTTGCGCGACTGCCAGGCGACGCCGCCCAGCCGATCGAGCTGGGCACCTTCTTCGCCCGAGCCGTAGCGACTCAGCACGTCGATGTTCTCGACCGGGACGAACAGCTTGTCGCCGCCCTCGTAAGTCAGGCGCAGACAATCGTGACGTGCGTTCTGGATCTCCAGCGTCACCAACCCTTCGTAGCGGCCGACACCATGCTCCCGATGCACCACCAGGTCGCCTTCGCTGAGCGCCGACGCCTCGGCGATGAAGCGCTCCGACGGGCGCCGCTTCTTGGCCGGCCTGGACAGGCGATCGCCGAGGATGTCCTCCTCGCCGATCACCTCCAGCCCCTGCAGGACGAAGCCGTGCTCCACCGGCCACACGGCGACACCGAGGGCGCCGGTCGGCAGGCGCTCGGCCGTGGCGAAATCGGGCACCGGAACGGGCGTCGTGGCGCCGTGCTCCTGCAGGAGATGATGCAGGCGGCTGGCCGAACCCTCCGTATAGGCCGCGACCATGACGCGCCGGCCGGCGGCATTGGCAGCCTTGACGTGCTCGGCCACGACCTCGAACAGGTTCACGCCCTGCGCGGTTCGCGCCCGCGCGAAGCCCTCGTGACGACGGCCGCCGAGATCGATGGCATTGGGCGTATCGATCGCCGCGTCGAAGCTGGTGAACTGCGCGGCGGCATGACCTTCGAGCAGGCGGTCCCACTCCGACGGCTTCAAGTAGAGACGTTCCGGCGGCACCGGCTTGTAGTCGGCGGCCCCCGTCATGCCGCCCTTCCCGCCGGTTCTCACGCGGGCATCGTAGTAGTCCGTGATCAGCTCGTGCCGAGCATCGAAAGCTTCGCTCACCTGGTGGTCTGCGGTGACGAGGGCTTCCGGACAATAGTCGAGCAGCGTCTCCAGCCGCTCGTGGAACAGCGGCAACCAATGTTCCATGCCGACATGCCTCTGGCCGGCCGAGACGGCTTCATACAGGGGATCATCGGCCGGATTGCCGAACAGCTCGCGATAGCCGCCGCGGAAGCGCGAGATGCTCTCCTTGGTCAGCAGCACCTCGCTCACCGGCAGCAGGACGACCTCGTCGCGCGTCCCGGTCGATCGCTGGCTCATGGGATCGAAGGAGCGAATCTCCTCCAGCACGTCCCCGAACAGGTCGAGACGCAGCGGCTCGGCCGTGCCGGGAGGAAACAGATCGACAAGGCCGCCGCGCATGGCGAACTCGCCGGGCTCCATGACGGTCTCGGCGCGGCCGTAGCCGTTCTGTCCCAGGAAGCCGGTCAGCCAGTCCGCGTCGATGGTCTGGCCCTTGCGCAGCATGACGGCGGCTTCTGCATATAGGCTGCGCGGCGGCACGCGCTGAAGCGCCGCGCCGACCGAGGCGAGGACGATGCGCGCCGGCGCGCCGGCCTTCTTGGGTGTCGCCAGCCGAACCAGGGTCTCCAGCCGTTCCGCCACGATGTCCGGGTGCGGCGACATGCGATCGTAGGGCAGGCAGTCCCAGGCCGGGAAGACCAGCACCTCGCGCTCCGGCGCAAAGAAGCGCAGCCCATCCTGCAGCCGCTCCAGCCGCTGCCCGTCGCGCGCCACGTGCAGGATGTCCTGTCCACCGGTCGTCCGCGCGAGTTCCGCCAGCACCAGCGCGTCCGCGCCTTCCGGCAGGCCGGCGACGGTCCAGCGGCCTGACCTGCGGTGGATGACGGCAAGGGTTTCGGACAGCGACGCCAACTAGAACCTCACGCGAAACGCCTTGAGCCTGCGCAGCACCGGGGAATCGGCTTCGGCCGGAATCTCCGCCTGCCCGGTCACCCAGTCGAAGATTTCATTGTCGCCGCGGGCCAGCAGACGCTCGTACTGATCGAGCTCGTCATGCCCGAAGGATTCGATATGAATACGCGCGAACTGGCCTAGGAGGATGTCGTTCTCCTTGTTGCCACGATAGATGCTGCGATAGAGCAAACGCTTGCGCCGCAGCTCGAGATCCGCGTCGCCTGTATTGTCCGTCATCTTTTCCCCAGGCCCGGCCCGAAAAGCGGCGTAGCATATAGGCGGCGGCGATGGCGAAGTCACGCGGCCCGAATGCCTCATCACCCATGCGCCCCCAGAGCCTGACGCCCCTCTTCGCCCAGACGACCTCCCTGCCCGGCATCGGGCCACGGCTGGGCAAGCTCGTCGAGAAACTCGCCGGTCCGCTGGTCGTCGATCTGCTGTGGCACCTGCCCTTCGCGGTGATCGACCGGCGGCATGCGCCGGAGGTGGCCGCCGCACATGCCGGCGAGATCGCCACCCTGACCGTGACGGTCGACCAGCACCTGGTGCCGCGCAGCCCGCGGCAGCCCTATCGCATCTGGTGCAGCGACACCACTGGGCGCCTGTGCCTGACCTACTTCAATGGACGCGAGGATTACCTCGGCAAGCTGCTGCCCGTGGGCGAGGTCCGCGTCGTCAGCGGCAAGGTCGAGATCTATCAGGGCGAGGTGCAGATGACGCACCCCGACCATGTCGTGCCGCTGGACCAGCGCGAACAGGTTCTGCGCGTCGAGCCGGTCTACGGCCTGACCGCCGGCCTCACCCAGCGACCGATCCAGAAGGCCATCGCCGCCGCGATCGAGCGCGCGCCCGAACTGCCGGAATGGCAGGATCCCGCGTTCGTCGACCGGAACGGCTGGGAGGCATGGCGCTCCGCCCTGGCGCGTGCCCACGCACCATCCGAAGAGTCCGACCTGTTGCCGGATCACCCGGCGCGCGCGCGTCTCGCCTATGACGAACTGCTGGCCAGCCAGCTCGCCATCGCGCTCGTCCGGCATCACAACCGGACACTCGCCGGACGCTCGACGGTGGGCGACGGCAGCCGCCGCCATCGAGCTCTGGCCAGCCTGCCCTTCGAGCTGACGAACAGCCAGAAAACCGCCCTTGAGGAGATCGGAGCCGACCTGGCCAGGCCCGAGCGCATGATCCGCCTGCTGCAAGGTGATGTCGGCAGCGGCAAGACGCTGGTCGCCTTCCTGGCCATGCTCGTCTGCGTCGAGGCCGGCGCACAGGCTGCGCTCATGGCCCCGACGGAGCTGCTGGCGCGACAGCACCACGCGACCATCGCCCCGCTCGCTGCGGCTGCCGGCGTGCGGCTGGCACTGCTGACGGGGCGCGACGGCCAGAAGCAGAAGAAGGAGACGCTGAAGGGGCTCGCCGACGGCACGGTCGATCTCGTGGTCGGCACCCATGCCCTCGTGCAGGAGGACGTTGAATTCGCCGACCTGGCGCTCGCGGTGGTCGACGAGCAGCATCGGTTCGGCGTCCACCAGCGCATGGCACTGTCCTCGAAAGGCCACGGCGTCGACCTGCTTGTCATGACGGCGACACCCATTCCGCGGACACTGATGCTGGCCGGCTACGGAGACCTCGACGTCTCCAAGCTCACCGAGAAGCCGGCGGGACGCCAGCCGATCGACACCCGCACCATCCCTCTCGAGCGTGTCGGCGAGGTCGCCGAGGCCGTGGGACGGCAGATGGGGACGGGCGCCCGGATCTACTGGGTATGCCCTCTCATCGAGGAATCGGAGGAAGTCGATCTCGCCAATGCCGAGGAGCGCTTCCGGCTGCTCGCTGCGCGCTTTCCCGGCAAGGTCGGCCTGCTGCACGGGCGCCTGAAGAGCGTGGAACGCGAGGCGACCATGGCGGCGTTCGCCGAGGGACGGCTGTCGATCCTGGTCGCCACCACGGTGATCGAGGTCGGCGTCGACGTGCCGGCCGCGACGGTGATGGTGATCGAGCATGCCGAGCGTTTCGGGCTGGCGCAGCTCCATCAGCTGCGCGGCCGCGTCGGCCGCGGTTCCGCCCGGTCGACCTGCCTGCTGCTCTACGCTCAACCGCTCGGCGAGACAGCAAAGGCCCGGCTCGCCATCATGCGCGAGACGGAGGACGGCTTCCGCATCGCCGAGGAGGACCTGCGCCTGCGCGGCGCCGGCGAACTGCTGGGCACGCGCCAGAGCGGGCTGCCTAACATGCACCTCGCCGATTTCGCTGCCCACGGAGAGCTCCTCCAGGCGGCACGCGACGACGCACGGCTGGTGATCGAGCGCGACCCCGACCTGCAGTCCCCGCGCGGTGCCGCGCTGCGCGCCCTGCTCTACCTTTTCCGCCGCGACGACGCCGTCAGGACGCTGCGCGCCGGCTGACGGGCCGGCGGCTGCTTGACCCAGCGCAGCTTCCGTGAGAGTTTGGTTGGTATACCAATCAACCACCATATGTCCTCAGCCAAATCCGCCGTCCGTGAACGCCTGCTTCTCGCCGCCGTTGCGCTGATCCGCGAACACGGGCTTGCCGGCTTGACCCAGCCCCGGGTCGCGAAGGCGGCGGGCGTGTCGCAGAGCCATCTCACCTACTATTTCCCGACGCGCGACGCGCTGCTGACGGCGGTGCTGACGCGAACGGCCGACGACCAGCTTGCCGGGGTCGAACAGGCGCTGGCGACCGGCGCCGCCGATGCCAAGCAGCTTTCGCGAACGATGGGTGCCGCCTTCGAGAAAGCGGAGAACAGTCGCGTGCTCATCTCCTTCGCCTTGGCGGCCAGCGAGAACCGCGACGCGCGCGAGACGTTCGAGCAGCTGACGCGCGGCATCCGTGGCGGCATCGCCGGCGTTTCCGAGCGCATCGGCATACCCGACGATCCCAGGACGATGGCGCTCGTGCATTCCCTCGCCGTCGGCCTTTCGGTTCTCAATCTGGCGCTGGGCGGCTCGCCGCTGCGGCCGCCGCCGGCCGAGTGCATGGCGATGCTCTTCAACCTTCTCGAAAAGAAGGCGACGACCCCGAAACGGAGACGGCGTACATGAGTGTCTGGCTGGACAATCTGATTCCTCTGAAAGGCCGGCTGAGCCATCTGCAGCTGGCGGGCTGGCAGCCGACGAGGGTTGCGGAACAAGGGCTGGGCTGTCGGCTGCTCGCCGACGTCATGATCCCTATGAAGGACGGCACGCGCCTGTCGGCGGACGTCTACATCCCCAAGAAGCCGGGCCGCTACCCGGTGATCCTGCAGTTCTCGGCCTACAATCGCGACCTGCATTCGATCGGCGTGCCCAAGGGCACCAACGAGATCGGCTCGCCGCCGGTCATCACCAATCGCGGTTACGTGCAGGTCGTCGTGACCGCCCGCGGCATCGGCCGCTCCGAAGGCGAGCTGATGCGCTGGCATGCCGAAACCGAGGTGCAGGACCATGCCGCCTGCATCGCGTGGGCCGCCGAGCAGCCCTGGTCGACGGGCGACGTCTGCCTGTTCGGCACGTCGTACTACGGCATGAACCAGCCGAATGTCGCATCCTTGCGTCCGCCTGCCCTCAAGGCGTTCTTCTGCAACGAGATCTGCACCGACTTCCGGCGTCACGTCTTCCGCTACGCAGGTTACCCCAACATCGAGTTCTTCGGCCTCTGGACGGGTGCCAACTTCACGGCCTCCGGCGTCAAGCTGTACGTGCCACCCGTCATCCGCGCGGCGCTCAGCCATCTCGTCAATCGGCCCTTCCTCTGGAACCTGATCCACCGGCGCATCGATGGCGTGATGCAGGGCTTCAAGAAGAACCAGCCGATCGACCGGGCGCTCGAGAACCTCGTCGCCTTCTTCACCGATACCGACAACGATCCGGCCAACCGCACCTCCGAGGGTGCCTTCCGCCGCCTGTCGCAGATCGAGATTCCCTTCGTCGTCGCGCAGAACCGCGGCAACATCTCGCTGCACCAGTTCGGCTCCTACGACCTCTTCGAGCGTTCGGCGACCCCGCGTGGCCGCAAGTGGCTGATCATCGGCCCGGCGGAGTACGAGCTTCCCGCCTTTGCCTGGCAGCTCGAAGCGCTCGCCTTCTTCGACCACATCGTCAAGGGCATCGACAACGGCTACGACCGCCAGCCAGCGGTGCGCTGGGCTCGCGATGGCGCCCGCGGCGACGAACCGCACTGGGGCGGCGCCAAGGACTTCCCGCCGCCCGCAAGCCGCACGCTTGCCCTGCATCCCGCCGCGGCAGACAAGACGGGCCACGGGGCGCTCGGCACGGAGACGCCGCCGGAGGCGGCCAGTCACTGGCTGGCCGTACCGCAGGTCCCGGGCCTGGTCCCCGGCACCGACAAGGGCATGCCGC
>Ga0182792_1000426_pt1 | contig 40412 bp, 32 predicted proteins | sample Passage237B_FD_130497 | JGI IMG/M metagenome (GOLD analysis project Ga0182792, IMG submission 130497) | Cellulose adapted compost microbial communities from Newby Island Compost Facility, Milpitas, CA, USA - Passage2 37B (version 2) (version 2) ...
CCGACCGACAGCGGTGAATCTCGCCTGGGCCCTGGAGCGAATGAAGCGTGTCCAACCCTGCACGCCCGCGGAACTCCTGATTCACGCCAAAGCCATTCACGACGAAGACCGCGAGATGTGCAAAGCCATCGGGCGCAACGCACTGCCTCTGCTCGAACGCTGCGTGCGTGGAACCGTCGGCGGCGGTGGTGGGGTGCTGACCCACTGCAACGCTGGCGCTCTGGCTACAGGGGGCATTGGAACCGCCACTGCAGCGATGTACATGGCTCACGGCCGCGGTTTGCGATTCAGGGTATATGCGGATGAAACCCGCCCGCTACTGCAGGGCGCCAGGCTCACCGCGTGGGAACTGTCACGGGCCGGGATTGATGTCACGCTGCTCTGCGAAGGCATGGCCGCGCAGCTGATGCGTGAAGGAACTATCGACATGGTCATTGTCGGCGCGGATCGTATCGCCGCCAATGGTGACGCAGCCAACAAGATCGGAACCTACAGCCTGGCCGTGCTGGCTCGCCATCATGGCATTCCGTTCTACGTGGCAGCGCCCAGCTCAACGTTCGATTTCAGCATCGGTGATGGCAGCCTGATTCCCATCGAGCATCGCGGCTCGGATGAGATTACCAGCAGCTTCGGTCGGCGGACGGCTCCGCCTGGCATCAAGACCTACAACCCGTCGTTCGACGTTACGCCCAACGATCTGATCACTGCCATCGTCACGGAAAAAGGCCTGATTGAGCCGGTCAATACCCGCAGGGTACGCCGCATCCTCAAGGGCCTGGCACCGGGGATGAAAGATCCCGACGAAGAAGCAGGGCAGCGTGAAGCGTGATGCTGTCTGGCACGATGAAGACACAAAAAAACTCAGGCCGCGAAGCCTGAGTTTTTTAAATTGATGTTTGGAGGACTGATCGCAGGGATCAGAGCTTGGTGGGGTTGGGAGCGTCGCCGTAGACTTCCTTGGGGTCAAAGACCTTAGTGTCTTCGGTGAAGGTCAGGACCGGGCCCTTGGCGGCGAAGGCTTCGCCGGTGGGGACTTCGCGGTAGAAGCAGGACTTGTAGCCCACGTGGCAGGAAGCGCCGTTGCCCTGCACTTCGACACGCATCCACACGCAGTCCTGGTCGTCGTCGATCAGCAGCTGCTTGACCTTTTGAACCAGGCCCGAGCTTTCACCCTTACGCCAGAGCTTCTGGCGGGAACGGCTCCAGTAGTGCGCTTCGCCGGTTTCGATGGTGCGCGTCAGCGCGGTGGCGTTCATGTAGGCATGCATCAGGAGCAGGCCTGAATGGTATTCCGTGGTGACAACAGGGATCAGGCCATGTTCATCGAACTTCGGGGCCAGTTCATGGCCTTCTTCGACCTGTTCAACGGAAGTGCGAGCGGAGAAAATCGATTGGTTGTCTGCCATGGTTTATCCTTCACCGGCGTGGCGCATGCACCGTGCATGCCAAGCAGCGCATTATAGTCAATTTCGCGTTGCAGGTGATTGGAGGGTTCAATTTTTAAGTCAGTTTTGGCCTAAATCCTGATGTTTCAGAAGCATATCGCGTCCTTTGGGGTGTAAGCTGCCGGGGCAGGCCCGAAAAAAGTTCTATTCTGGCAGGGCTAAAAAAGGCTTGGTGGGATTGAGCGGACTGGCTAAGATGCGTAATGTCCCTTACGCAATCGGATCAGCCGAGCGAAGGGCCTGAACACCTGCGTTGTTACGAAAAACTGGGTTCGGGGGTTGCGTGGAGCGAGGCATGGTAACAGACATTCATTCGCGTACAGGCGGCCGACGTGAGTGGCTGCCCCAATCAACTCTGTTGTACGAAGATGAATACATCTGGCTGGCAATTCTTTCAGCAATCGACGTTGTTCTCACTTACTTCTATCTGCAGTTCGGCGGACAATTGATTTCGCCCTTCGTTGATGCTGTGCTCAACGAAGCGGGACTCTATGGCCTGCTGGTGATCAAGCTGCTGAGCGTGGCCATTGTGGTGATGGGTTGTGAAACGCTGGGCCACCGTCGGTCGGCGCTTGGCCGCAAGGTGATCACGATTGTGAACCTCTTGGCCGTGGTCGCGGTCACGCATGTGGTATATGCGATGGCGCTGCACTACTGGTTCTTCATGTCGTGAGAAAGATTCAATCCGCATTCAGGAAAGGGCGAGCTGAAAGGCTCGCCCTTTTTTATTGGGGGGGAAGAGTGTTGGGGGGAGTGGAGACGCAGACCCAGCCGTGCAACGGCTGGGCTTTGAAGGGGGAGGAGTGTGGACGCGTCTGCGGTGTACACGTCAGGAGAGTGAGTACCTCTCCCAAAAACAAAGCCCAGCCATTGCATGGCTGGGCATCAGCGTCCATTAACACATCTCACATCATCTAACACATCTCACATCATCTAACACATCTCACATCATCACTCGATCAAACCGCCAATCCGGTAATTCACTCTGCGGCGATCAGTTCGATTCGCACTTCCACGATACCCGAATCATCCCCGATGGATTGTGGCTTCAGCGGCGGCATGACAGGAGTGTCCTGTGCATCCCAGGGTCTGCTGCTGGGCGTGGGGATCACCAGCCAGTCCAGCGGCGATTGGCTGGTAGGGAAGAGCGATTCAAGGCCCTTGAAGGCTTCGCGCTGAGCAGCGGATTCCGAAGCGGCGGCAGTAGTCCACTCTGCAAACGAACCACCCGAAACACTGCCCAGGAAGGTCCGCAGATGTGACACCATCGGCTCGGGCAGGCGAATGGAGATCGCCTGGGCCTGCCTGGGGGCAGGCGGGGGGAGCATCAGAGGCTGATGGCTGCCTGACTGCTGCGTGGCTGGAGCCGTACTGGCGGTCATCGGCCGAGTGTCGAGAATCTGGGCCTGATAGGCTTCGATCCAGCGCGTCAGGCGTCGCTCGGTGACAGCCGGCTGACTGGTGGTCAGCTGCATGATCAGATCCACCTCAGGCAGATCGGCCGAGGGCGTCATTGCGGTGGTTGTCGTAGGCGATTCGGTGTCCAGCGGCTGAGGCTGAACGGGAGCCGCGGTGATTTCAACAGGCGAAGGGCTGCCCTGAATGTCCGCGGGGATATTCGAGCTGGCTGTTGAAGTTTGCGCTTCCGAAGTGATGGTGGCTTCAGCCGGGCTGGGCGTTTCGGGGGTATCAGGTTTGGGCTGAGGCGGAATCGTGGTGGTCAGCGGCTGCGTGGGGCGGATGCCCGGCGGCAGCAGCGTGCCAGAGCCCATGTCACTCATCGGCGTTTCCTGCGAGAGCGAGACGAGCGTGGTCAGGAAGACGCTGGCGACCAGGGCAAACATCGCAGCCATGCCAACCAGAACACCGATGCGACGCCAGCGGAGCTGACCCGTCTGAGCCGTGTGGATCTGAGCGTTTGGAGCAGGGCGGTCGCCCAGGAGCATGGACCGCTCAAGGCGTTCATGCACGACATCCATCAGATGCGCCGGCGGCTGTTCGTCGGGCATCGTGCGCAGACGATGGCGATCCAGAACCATCTGGGCTACGAGATTCCGCAGACGCGGATCCTGAAGCATCTGGTTCTCGAAGGCCAGTCGCTTATCGTGAGGCAGTTCGCCCTCGACGTATTCAAGAAAGAGTTGTTCGTCGTATCGTTCAACCATGGCTCACCTCCCGCGCCGGAGTTGCGGGTCGGGGCGGCGGACAAAGCTTGAGCATCTCATGTCGAAGCGCCAGGCGGGCTCGGAACAGCCTGCTCTTGATGGTACCCACAGGTACATCCAGGACGGTGGCAATCTGCTGATAGTCCATTTCCTCGATGTCCCGCAGGACCAGTACGGAGCGGAAATCTTCCTCCAGACTGGCCAGTGCTTTCTGCAGATGCACGAGCATCTCTTTCTGTTGGACGCTCTCAGAGGGCTCAAGTTCCCGACGATCTTCCACCTGCTGGCGAAGCGTCGCCGACTGATCGTCCATACTGGCCGGGCTGGCGGTCTGGGAATACTCCAGGCTCGTGGCCTGTCTGACTTTACGCTTGCGCAGGTGTGAAATCGACAGGTTCATCGCAATGCGGATCATCCAGGTGGAAATATTGGCCTGGAGGCGAAAATCCTGGACATGCTCAATAATTTTGAGCATGGCTTCCTGGGTGACCTCGGCGGCGTCGTCCCGGTTACCCACCATCCGCAGGCAGACGTTGAACAGTCTGGGCTGCATAAGCTCCAGAAGTCGACCAAGGGCGTGCTGATCGCCCTTAATCACGGCTGCTACAAGTTGTTGCTCGTTGTCCAGCGTCATGAGTGGCTACTGTACGGACAGCGTGGCCTTTCGTGGGGCCCGGTGCATGGCGTTGTGGCCTGCCCTCCAGCCGGCCTTGAGACATCATAAGCTGTTAATATGACGTCCTGCGCCGGGGCGGTCAATTTTATCGGCCGTTGTTGGATGGCGGGGGTCCGCCAGCCTGAGTTTGGGAATTGATCCCAAGGTACGTAAGCTATCGACATCCCGCGCCGGCCGGTTCATTCCCGCCGGCAGCCTTTTTTTATCTGGAGCCCGCGACCATGACTGCTTCGACGACTCACGACCGTTACGAATCCCCGCTGGCCAGCCGCAATGCCTCCGCGGCCATGCAGAATATCTGGTCACCTCAGCGCAAGTTCTCCACCTGGAGACGCCTGTGGCTGGCTCTGGCGGAATCGGAAAAGGAACTGGGTCTGGAGATCACCGACGAGCAGATCGCCGAGCTCAAAGCCCATCTCGACGATATCGACTTTGCCAACGCTGCTGCCCATGAAAAGCGTCTGCGCCATGACGTGATGGCCCACGTCTACACCCTGGGCGATGTGGCCCCCAAAGCCCGTCCCATCATTCACCTGGGTGCCACCAGCTGTTTTGTCACTGACAACAGCGAACTGATCCTCATCCGCGATGCGCTGACCCTGGTAGCCCAGAAGCTTGCCAGCGTGATCGACCGTCTGGGCAAGTTCGCGGCCAAATATCGTGACATGCCTACCCTGGGCTTTACTCACTATCAGCCCGCCCAGCCCACGACCGTAGGTAAGCGTGCAACGCTCTGGGCTTACGATCTGGCTCTGGCTCTGGAAGAAGTGGAATTCCGCCTGTCGACGCTGCGTTTCCGCGGCGTGAAGGGCACCACGGGCACGCAGGCGACGTTCCTCCAGCTCTTCAAGGGCGACCATGAAAAGGTCCGCGAACTGGACCGTCGTGTCGCGAAGCGCATGGGCTTTGATGCGGATCACATCTACCGCGTGACGGGGCAGACCTATCCCCGCGTGGTGGATGCCCAGATCATCTCCTCGCTGGCAACCGTGGCTGCTGGTGTGAGCAAGATCTGTAACGACATCCGCCTGCTGGCCAACCGTAAGGAAATCGAAGAGCCGTTTGAGAAGGAGCAGATTGGCTCCTCGGCTATGGCGTACAAACGCAACCCGATGCGCTGCGAACGCGCCACCGGCCTGGCCCGCTTCGTCATCAGCCTGACCACAAGCCCCTACATGACCGCTGCGGCTCAGTGGCTGGAGCGCACGCTCGACGACTCGTCGAACCGTCGTCTGTCGCTGCCTGAGCCTTTCCTGGCGATCGATGGCTGTCTCGACCTGCTGAACAACATTGTTGATGGTCTGGTGGTCTATCCCAAGACCATTGCCAGGAACCTGCAGGCCGAGCTGCCTTTCATGGCCACGGAAGAAATCATGATGGCTGCAGTGCAGCTTGGCGCTGACCGTCAGGAAGCCCATGAAGTCATCCGCACCCATAGCCAGGACGCGGCCCGCATGGTCAAGGAAGAAGGCCTGCCCAACGACCTGATCGAGCGTCTGCGTGGCGAAGAAATGTTCAAGGGCGTGGACCTGTCCTCGGTGCTTGATGCGGGCAAGTACGTCGGCCGATCGCCGCAGCAGGTCGATGAGTTCGTCGAAGAAGTCATCAACCCCATCCGCAAGCGTTACGCCGCGTCGCTGGCGTACAAGCCTGAGCTGAAGGTCTGATGGCCGAGCTTCGCGTGATTGATCTGGGCAGGATGGCCTACATCCCCGCGTGGGATGAGCAGCGGCGTATCCATGACCTGCTGCTGGAAGACCCCTCGACGCCCGAGACCGTGCTGCTGGTGGAGCATGATCCGGTGATCACCGTTTCGCAGCGGAAATCTGCGAGGGATCACCTGGTGACGCCTCGCCAGCAGCTTACGGCGATGGGGATTGACGTTCAGGAAACGGATCGTGGGGGCGATGTCACCTATCATGGCCCGGGCCAGCTGGTGGCGTATCCCATCATCCGCCTGGCGACACATGGGCTCAACGTTGGCAGGTACATGAAACTGCTGGAAAACGCGGTCATCCGCACACTGGCGACCTTTGGCATCACAGGCTATCTCGATCCCTCCGCCATCGGAGTATGGGTCGATCAGCCTGTCGGGCCGGCGGCCAAAATCTGTGCGATGGGCGTGCGCGTTCGCCGCAATGTCACGCTGCATGGCCTGGCGCTGAATGTCACCACCGATCTGTCGCACTTTGCCACGATCATTCCGTGTGGCTTGGCGGGCAGACCTGTCACGAGCATGCAGCAGATGCTCGGCCCCAGTACGCCTGCGATGCAGGTGGTGAAGGATGAACTGGTCAGGCAGCTGCGCGAAGCGCTGGTGTGAGAGGATTGTGGTGTGATACGCTATGCCTGTCAGCCGATAAGGTGACTGCTCTGGAGGTCGGCCATGCGTTGCCCGTTTTGTGGAACAGATAACGACAAGGTGATTGACTCGCGCGCCAGCGACGAGGGCAAAGCCATTCGCCGTCGCCGATGCTGCCTGAACTGCAATAAACGCTTCACCACCTACGAGCACATCGAAGAACGCACCCGACTGACCGTTATTAAACGCGATGGCAGCCGCGTTCCCTTTGATAAGAAAAAGATCTTCGACGGCGTGGACAAGGCCTGCTACAAGCGAGCTGTCTCAGACGAAGCCATTCAGCAGCTGGTGGATGAAGTCGAAGAAGAAATCTTCCGGAATCACGAACGTGAAGTGCGCTCGCTGGAAATTGGAAACACCATCGCCAGCAAGCTCAAGAAGCTGGATCAGGTGGCCTACGTGCGATTTGCCAGCGTGTACAAGCAGTTCCGCGACATCGAAGACCTGCTCGAGGAAGTCCGCGAGGTGATGCGCTCCGGTCACGAACCACCACCGGAGCAGGGCAAACTCTTCTGATCGCAGATTTGTCAGAGACCTTTCGATGTACCACTTACCCAAGCCCGGGTTCACAGAACCTGGGTCTTTTTACATCGAAACTTCCTGCATCAGTTCCCGGATTCTCACTTCCAGCGCCTGCGTGATGTGCAGCTGACGCCGTTCCATCATCTGGTTCGCCGTATGGACGAACTTATCGAACGCATGAAGCTCGCACCGCTCATCGGTCATGAATGCGAAGCGTTCGACGTACTTGGGAGCAAAACCCGAGACGGCCAGCATCGCGCCCGTCCCAATGCAGGATCCGGTGAGCAGTCGCGTTCCAATGGCAGTGCGAACAAAATCCCCGATCACGGGCCCGAGCTTGGTCAGGCCTGAATCTTCCGCAGGCCCGTCCGCAGTCAGCTTCATCCGCACGGACCCATAGGTGTTCTTGAGATTGCTCGCGTTGGTATCTGCGCCGAGATTCACCCATTCGCCGACAATACTGTTCCCCAGATAGCCGCTGTGAGCCTTGTTGGAGTGCCCCTGAACGATGATGGCACTGACCTCGCCGCCGATGACGCAGCCCGGGCCGATGCTGCAGAGCGCCCGCACATGTGAGTGGGGGGCAATCATCGTTTCTTTCCCGATGTAACACGGCCCGGCGATCACGGCGAAGCTGCCAATGACAGCATGGTCATCAATCACCACCGGGCCTTTCTCGGCGTTGATCACCACCATCGGATGAATCCTGGCCGAAGGAGCTGCCTTCACAGGCTCGCCGCCCAGCACCGTCACGCCCGGATCAGGGCGGGAATATGCCGGGATATCGCAGTGATGCAGGTCATCTCGCAGTGTCGCATCAAGCTGAGCATGGATATCCCAGGGCCGACGGATCAGCCTGGCAGCATTGCATTGCTCGACTTTCACACCCGCAGGAACCTGATGCGCCGGCTGGTTGAACCACGCCATCGCCTGTGAGGCAGAGACGCTGGCGGCGATGAGATGATCATTTGCGTCTACAATGCCCTGTCCGGGCTCAAGGGCAGCGATGGCTAAGTGCAGTACGGGGGCTGCCGCTGCAGCGTTAACCAGCAGCCAGGCATCATCGGATGCAGGCAATTGATTGATGCTGCAATCGGGGTATTGTTCCCGGGCGATCCCCTCAAGCGATGCAGGCACACGCAGGGCCCGGATGGGGCTTTTCAGGGTGCGACTGAGCCTCTGAGCCGTGGTCAGCATGCCCGTGCGCAGATTGCCTGTCAGGCGCAGGTCCGTCAGGGGGCCCATACAGCCGATCTGGTCATCAAACAAGGCCAGGTTGGTGGGTTTCATGATCGTTGCTTGCGATGAAATAGATGATGAGCCTGACAGAGTTTGCGAGGATTCATTCTACCTGCTGTCGTGAAGTTTCCATGATGGGGAAAGGCAGAAAAATCCTGCGGGTTTTGTCAAGTCGACGCGCGGGAGGTGGGATGATTGACATCATCGCGTTGGGGTCGTACTTTTGAGGGGCAAATTGAGCAGAGGCTCTGGTTGTTGGCGCTGGTGGGCGCCAGCCATGACTTGTTACAACTGGGGTTTCACGATCGGCCAGTCCGAGCAAGATAGTTAAGAAGACGTATGACTAAACTTGATAACGCGCTTTGGCGCGACATGATGGATTATCTGCGCCGCCGACACGCGCCGATCTGCAGACAGTGGTTTGAAGAACTTGAACCGCTGGAGCTGAACTCCGGACTGCTGAAGATCCATACCAGCAACACCGTTCAGCAGAATTATCTGCAGCGCAAATGTCGTGAGCAGTTCATGGAAGCCGCACAGGCCACCACAGGCCTGCTGCTGACGGTGCGCTTTGTCACCGGTGAAGAGGCTGTGGCCTCTGCTGCTGCGGCCTCCGATGCGCCTGCTATTGGCCAGGCTGCTGGGGGTGGGGCTCCTGCGCCAGCGCCTGCTGCCCCGAATATCAGTGCTGCGATTCCTCAGCCTGTGCGTACCACGCCTTCGCAGCCCATCGCCTACAGCAGCTCCAGCGATGATGACGCCGGCTTCGACCAGATCGTCATCAGCCCGGACTACAGCTTCGACAACTTCATCACCGGTCCGGGTAACCAGCTGGCCTACGCCGCTGCAGTCGCCGTGGCCAATCAGCCCGGGACGGCCTACAACCCGCTGTTCATCCATGGCGGCGTCGGGCTGGGCAAGACCCACCTGCTGCAGGCCATCTGCCAGACCATCATTCAGAAGCAGCCTGGCGTCAAAATCACCTACATGTCCTGCGACGCCTTCATGAATCAGTTCCTTGACTGCGTTCAGAAGGGCCAGATGGCGGAGTTCCGCAATCGCTACCGTCATGTCGACGTGCTGGTGATTGACGACATTCACTTCCTGGCCAACCGCGAACGCACGCAGGAAGAATTCTTCCATACCTTCAACGCGCTGTATCAGCTCAACAAGCAGATTGTGCTCAGCTCCGACTCGCCGCCCAATGAAATTCCTCAGCTTGAGGAACGTCTGGTGAGCCGCTTCGGCTGGGGCCTGGTGGCTAACGTCTCGCGTCCGTGCTACGAAACGCGCGTGGCCATCGTGCGAGCCAAAGCCAAGATCCGCGCGCTTGACATCCCCGACGATGTGATCTCCTACATCGCCACCAAGATCGACACCAACGCCCGTGAGCTCGAAGGCGCGCTGACCACCATTCAGGGCCACGCCGCACTGCAGAACCGTCCGATCGATCTGGCCCAGGCCCGCGAAGCGCTGGGCGAAACGGGTAACGCAGGCGGTGTCAGCCAGGTGACGCTGCAGAACATCATTGATGCGGTGACCCGCTTCTACAACGTCAAGCTCAGCGACCTGCAGTCGAAGCGTCGTCACAAGTCGATCACCGAACCTCGCCAGATCTGCATGTGGCTGGCCCGTAAGCGCACGCGCTTCAGCCTGGAGGAAATCGGTGGCTATTTTGGCGGCCGCGACCACACTACGGTGATGCACTCGATTCGCACGGTGGAAGACCGTTCCCGCGCTGACAGCAATCTGGCCCAGGTCCTCGCCCAGCTCGATGAGCAGGTGGTTTCAGGCCGGTCCGTCTGATTCAACGCGACATCTTCATCACCCAGACTCCGGGAACTTTCGGGTGAATACAACTCAGATGAACAATGCAGCAGGCTTGCAGGCGTCCAGCGTCTGCAAGCCTGTTTCGTTTGGCACTGTTCTGGCGGGCTTGCCATCTAACACTGCCCGGGAGTGACATCCTCCCATGCGCGACGCAGATCATACTGCTGCCCCTTTACCCCGTCGTAAGCGGGAGAAGCTGCCTGCGGAGCCCACGCCGTGGTGGGGGCCGTTCTGCACGCTGGCAGTCGTCTGGATTGCAGGAGTGCTCGCTGGCAGCTGGTGGCCAGTCCCTTCGCACTGGCTGATGGCAGGGGCGATCCTGGCGGTGAGCATGGTGGCTCTGTACTGGCGTGGCGTGCGCATGGTGTCCGACGCAGCGGCTTTGCTGGGACTCATGACGCTGGCGGCAGGATGGACGGCGCTATCTGCTACGACGACTACCGCGGGTCATGTGAGCCAGTACATTCAGCCGCAGAGGCAGCTGGTACGGGTAACCGGGCAGATCGACAGTCCGCCTCGCGTATCGCGTGAAGCTCGCGGGGCGATGGCACGCTTTGGCTATCGCAGTCTGTCGACGCTTTATGAGCTTCGCGTCCATACCATCACGACTGATCAGGGTGAAGTGCCCGTCAAAGGTCGGCTGCTGGTTCGCGAGCCGCAGCTGAACTACAGCGTCAGACAGGGGCAGCAGGTGCGTCTGGTGGGCTGGCTGCGCGGGCCAGGCGATCTCTTGAATCCTGGGCAGATGGACTTCCGCGCCTGGCTGGCCAATCGTGATCTGGCAGGCTTTCTCACACTGCCTGATGCTCAGAATAATCCGCAGATTGACAGCCCGGAACACGAAAGCACGCTCGTGAAGATGCAGGCCGCTGCAGGCCATCTGGCAATGCAGTCACTGGGGCGAGGCCTTGAGCGATTCCCTTCCGAACATGCTCTGCTGCAGACGTTGCTGCTGGGGCGCAGGAGTCAGGGGATTGATGGCACGGAGACTGCATTTCGCCGGGTCGGGCTGGCGCATATTCTTTCCATCAGCGGGGCGCATCTGGGAATCCTGATGGCCATGCTCACGCTGGGGATGGTGGTGGCAGGTGTACGGCCGTGGAATGTGGTGCTCATTGTGCTGGCGGTGCTGATGTTCTACCTGCTGGCCATTCCGCCTCAGGTTCCAGTGGTGCGTGCGGCGATCATGACCGTGATGCTGGTGCTTGCCTACGCGATGGGCAGGCGGGTTCCCAGACTGGAGCCTCTGGCGATTGCCAGTCTCATCGTTCTGATCTGGCGGCCTCACGATCTATTCACGCCGGGATTTCAGCTGAGCTTTGCAGTGGTCGGGGCGTTGATCTGCTTCACCTCGCCTGTCGCGCGATGGCTTGGGCCTGAGCCGATGCTCGTCGCCGGTCCGCGGAGCCTGGGGTACACGATGGGGCGATTCGCCAGCGGCTATATCGCTGCCAATGTCGTAGCGTTCATCGCCTCGGCACCGCTGGTGATGTATCACTTCCAGAACATCAGCCCGCTGACGATTCCGCTGAGCATTATCACGCTGCCTTTGATTTCGATTGTGCTGTGCATGGGGTATCTGAAGATCGCCATCGGCGTTGTTCTACCCGGGCTGGGAAGTGATATCGCCCTGCTCCTCTGGGGCGTGACGTATGTACTGACGCAGATGGTCAAGTGGAGTGCGTCCTGGCGCATTTCGTTTGTGGAACTGGCCCATGGGCCGAGCGTTGCGTGGACATTGGTCGCAGTAGGGCTGGGCTTTGCGTGGATGGCTGGCGCATTTGAGCGTCGCAAGCTGGCGCTGACGGCCAGCGTGCTGCTGCTGGCGGGCTGGCTGGTCTTTCTTCAGAGCGGCTATCGCACGCAGCGATCGACCTGGCCCGCTGAGCTGGGCCCGCAGGTGGCGATGCGCGTGAATTTTCTGGCGGTGGGGGATGGCAACTGCTATCTCATCCGCCTGAAGCAGCCGGATGGTTCGATCTACACATTGATGTACGACTGCGGGTCTCGCTCGGTCGATGGTGGACTCAATGCCATTCTCCCCGCACTGCGTGAACTGGGCGTCAGGCGGATTGATACACTCATCATCTCGCATGCCGATATGGACCACTTCAACGCCACCCTGGATGTGGCCTGGCGGATTCCCGTGGGACGGGTATTGCTCTCTCCGCAGATGGCCAGGTCGATTGATGAAGACACAGCTCGTTCAGCGCCGGCGTATCTGTTGACGCAACTGCGGAATCACAATCTCCATGTAGAGCCGGTCAGCCGAGGCTGGTCACAGACGCTCGCCGGTGCGCAGTGGGACATGCTCTGGCCTGCGCCTGATTTCACCACACCGGCCGAGAACGATAATGACCTGTCTCTAGTGCTCTCCATTCGCATCGCAGGGCGTCGGCTGCTGCTGTGTGGTGACATTCAGGAACTGGCCATGCGTCAGCTGCTGAGTCTGGGAGAGGACCTGCAGGCCGATGTGATGGATCTGCCTCATCATGGCAGCTTTGTTCGAGGGAATTCCCTCTCCTGGCTGGACGCAGTTAAACCGATAATCACTGTACAATCCTGCGGTATGAATCGTGTGGAGAATGATCCGTGGGCATCCTACTGGCCAGCCGACATGACAAGGTTGCGCACCGCCGAGGCCGGGATGATTGAACTGGATATCCATCACGATGGCACGCTGAGTTGGCGAGCATTTCGACAGGGACAGATACAGCAGAGTGTGACGGCGAATACGCCCTGATGAACAGTCATGGAAGACGTCTGAGCAGGTTGGGAGAAGGATTCATGAGTCGTGCGGGTTGGGCGAAACTGGGGCGGGCGATGGCATGGCTGACGGTCATGGTCATTGCTCTGACTACCACAGCCGGTGCATTATGGTTCTGGCGACTCATGCAGGGACCTGAGCCCGTGCTGGAACTCGCTGAGCATTATCGACTGATGCTGATGGTCTTCAGCCTGCTGATGATCGCCCCCTGGTGGGCGCTTCTGGCTGTAGGGTTCAGTCGCTTCAACTGGCTGCGCGATCCACAGCCTTCTACACCGAATGCCGACACCTCGGTCAGCAGACGGGCTTCTTCCTCAGCGGTCTGAGTTGGGATCTTTGGCAAACGCTTCGGTGACTGGTTCATAGGTCACGCGGAAGATTCTGCCGCCGTTGTCGTCAGCGAACAGCAGATCACCCACTGGTGTAACCAGAACACCCACAGGTCTACCCCAGCACTGGGCAGAATCTTCCTTAAGCAGAAAGCCGGTGACGAAATCTTCATAGGCACCCGTCGGCCGCCCATCCTTGAAAGGGATGAAAACAATCTTGTAGCCCGTGGCAGGCTTGCGATTCCATGAGCCTCGAAACGCAGCGAATGCTCCGTTGCGGTAGTACTCGGGAAACTTTCCCTGGTTGTAGAACGTCAGCCCCAGTGCTGCGGAGTGAGCCTGAAAGAGGACATCGGGTGTGCGGGTGCGGGTGATGCGATCCGACGCTGCCTGCTGATGATCCGGGCCGATGCGCGGGTCCACATTTTCAGGCTTGAGGTACACATAAGGCCAGCCGAAAAATTCATCCTGCCTGATGCGCGTGAAGTAATCAGGAACCAGATCATGGCCCAGGTTGTCACGCTCATTGACGGTTACATAAGGCTCATGGGTGACCGGATGGAAGTCCAGCCCGACGGGATTGCGGAGCCCTGATGCGTAGACCTTCACATCGCTGCCATCGAGATTCATTGTGATGACTGCGGCGCGAGGGAGGGGCTCGATGCTGTTGTTGGACTTGCTGCCAATGGTGACAAAAAGTCGTTTGCCATTGGGGGCGACGCGGACGTTGCGCGTCCAGTGCTGGTTGTAGCCGCCGCCAGGCAGGTCGATGAGCTTGACGGGCTCGCCCTTGAGCTGCTGCGTGCTGGCGTCGTACTCGTAACGCAGAACCGCATCGGTATTACCCAGGTAGAAATAACCCTCGTGAAACGCCATGCCGAATGGAGCGTTCGCTCCGCGAGCTTTATCGAGGAACACGATGGCGTCATCGGCTATGCCATCGTTGTCCTGATCTTTGAGCAGGTAAATGGTGTTGGACATCGACGCCGCGCACAGCACATCGCCTTCGGGGGTCAGTGCCAGCCAGCGTGCATGTCGGATGCCCTGAGCAAAGACGTTGACCTTGAAGCCCTGTGGCGCATAGAGGGCTGCATTTTCGGGCGGGGGTACGAGGCGGGATGTCACCCGCGCCGCTTCCTCGGGGCGAGGCGGGGGCAGGTCTTCCACCTTCAGTTCAATGGGTGTGGGCGTGAGAGGCAGCGTGCGGATGTTGATGGGCTTTTCCAGCGCCTGAGCCATGGAGGCAAACATCATCGCCGCAGCAGCACATGCCACAACGATCCGCCGGAACTGTTGAGGGGTGATGTTCATGAGAACATCGTACCTGCTGGACAGTGTGCGCAAAGAAAAACCCAGCCAAGGGAGTGGCTGGGCTTTGAATAGGTTTTTTCTGGATTGACCGCCTGGCAGGCGATGAATCAGTAGCGGTAGTGCTCGGGCTTGTAGGGGCCTTCCACGGGCACGCCAAGGTACTTGGCCTGCGCAGAGGTGAGCTTGGTGAGCTTAACGCCCAGCTGGTCCAGATGCAGACGGGCGACCTTTTCATCCAGATGCTTGGGCAGCACATAGACCTTCTTCTGGTACTTGCCACGGTTGGTGGCCAGTTCAATCTGAGCGATGGTCTGGTTGGTGAAGCTGTTGGACATCACAAAGCTGGGGTGGCCGGTGGCGCAGCCCAGATTCAGCAGACGGCCTTCGGCGAGAATCATCACGCTGTGGCCGGTCTTCTTAAAGGTCCACTTATCGTACTGAGGCTTGATGTTGGTCTTGACGACCTTGCCAGCCTTGGCCAGCTTGTTCAGGCCAGCCATGTCGATTTCATTATCGAAGTGGCCGATGTTGCCCACGATAGCGCCATCCTTCATCCTGGCCATGTGCTCGGCGGTGATGATGCCGAAGTTGCCCGTGGTGGTGATGAACACGTCGGCGTAGGCCAGCGTGTCTTCGATGGTCAGGACCTGGAAACCTTCCATCGCGGCCTGCAGGGCGCAGATGGGGTCGATCTCAGTGATGATCACGCGAGCGCCCTGGCCCTTGAGCGACTGGGCGCAGCCCTTGCCCACGTCGCCATAGCCGCAGACCACGGCGATCTTGCCCGAGAGCATGACGTCGGTGGCGCGGAACAGGCCGTCGACCAGCGAGTGACGGCAGCCATAGAGGTTGTCGAACTTGCTCTTGGTCACCGAGTCATTGACGTTGATGGCCGGGAACAGCAGCGTGCCAGCCTTCTGCATTTCGTAGAGACGATGCACGCCGGTGGTGGTTTCTTCCGAAACGCCGTGGCATTCCTTGGCAACCTTGGTCCAGCGCTTGGGGTTTTCGGCCAGCAGGCGACCCAGCAGCTTCAGGACGATGGCATATTCTTCGTTGTCAGCGGTCTTGGGGCTGGGAACCTTGCCAGCCTTTTCAAATTCGACACCCTTGTGGATGAGCAGGGTGGCGTCGCCGCCGTCGTCGACGATCTGAGTCGGGCCGCGACCGTTGCCAAAGTCCAGAGCACGTTCAGTGCAGTCCCAGTATTCCTCGAGGGTTTCACCCTTCCACGCGAAGACGGGGATGCCCTTGGGGTTGGTCGGCGTGCCCTTGGGGCCCACAGCGACCGCAGCAGCGGCCTGGTCCTGTGTGGAGAAGATGTTGCACGAGCACCAGCGGACTTCCGCGCCCAGGTGGACGAGGGTTTCGATGAGCACTGCGGTCTGGATGGTCATGTGCAGGCTGCCCATGATGCGCTGGCCCTTGAGGGGCTGCTTGCGGCCGAACTCGGCGCGGGTGGCCATCAGGCCGGGCATTTCCTTCTCAGCCAGTTCAATTTCCTTACGACCCCAGGCCGCCAGTTCGGCGAACTTCACGGGATCGTTCATGTGAGCGACTTTGAATTCCAGCGGGGCAGCGGCCGGCTTGGCTGCTTTGGCGCGGCGGGCAGGCTTGGACTTGGTGGCGGTGGCCATGATCTTCAATACTCCTGAAACGGTTGGGTTGAAAGTTCAATCTTCAATAGGCCCGGGCATCCTGTGCCCAGGCGAGGTTTGGAAAAATTCGACGCTGAGGGTCAGACCTTTCTGCCTGCGGTCGAGGCCAGCAGCAACGCCGGGCCCCGGGCTTCGGGTTCGGGAGGCAGCGGACGGATGACAGGATCATTCAGGCCTGCGGAGGTCAGCAGGTCCGCCAGTTCCTGTTCGGAAAAGCCTGGCCAGTACTGCTCCATCTGATGGCGGAAATCCTCGCGATCATGTCGCAGCAGATCCACCACCACTACGCAGCCCGCAGGCTTGAGAATGCGGGCCGCTTCGCGAAGAACCAGCAGCGGGTCGGGTACGTAAGTGAGCACCAGTGAGAGAATCACGCCATCACAGGTCTGATCGTGAATCGGCAGTTGTGACAGCTCGCCTCGACGCAGATCTACCTGAGGAAGTTCTGCAGTGCGCTTGCGGGCGGCTTTGAGCATCGCAGCAGACTGGTCTACCCCGATGACCTGCTTCACGTAAGGCGCCAGTTCCGCGGTAATCGCGCCCGTTCCGCAGCCAAGGTCGGCCACCACCCAGTGGCGGGGCAGCAGGGCGGCAATGGCGGCATGCGGAAAGAGCTGGCCATAGAGTTCGGTCCGCAGTTTGTCCCACTGGCCTGCAGCACCGGCGAAAAAGCTCTCGGCCTGGGACTGCTTCTGACTGAGCCTGCGCGACAGACGCAGCTGGTCCTGGCTGATGGTCGGCCAGTCCTGCGTTTCCTCGCGAGCCAGCAGCCAGAACTTGCGCGCGGATTCGTCGAGGGTGTCCAGATTCATCCGGTAAAGGTTGGTTGTGCCCTGACGCCGGCTGGTGGTCCACTTCTGATCGGCCAGCACCTTCAGATGCCGGCTGACGGTGGACTGGGGCATCTGCAGCACATCGCACAACTCGACCACACCCAGTTCATGACGCTCCAGCAGACGCAGCAGGCGCAGGCGCGTGGCGTCGGCCAGGCTGTCCATGCAGCCCAGCAGGGCATCGGGTTGGGATCGAGTTCTATTCATCCTTTAATCCGGATGAAAGGTTAGATCAAACATCAGAACGAGTCAACTTTTTTGCCCCTGATTCCGGGCAGGGGTAGAATCGGCGGGCAGCCTGTTCCGGAGGCTGGCAGCCTGATGCAGACACCGGCTTTACACTCCAGCGAGCTGAGCGCCGACCGCTGTCGGCCTTTTTCAGAAAGACGAGTTGAGAACATGACTTCGAATGCTCCCGTGAAGATTGGTGTCGTGGGCCTGGGGGGATATGCACACTCGATCATCAATCTGATCCGCAGTGAGTACCCGGAGCATCCCAGGCAGTTTGAACTGGTGGCCGTATGTTCCAACGACTTCCACAAATTTCCCGATCGCGTGGCAGAGCTTCGTGCCAGTGGCATCGAGTGCATCGAGGATATGGATGCCTTCCTGAAGCTGCCCTTTGAGGTGGTCTGGCTGCCTGTTCCGATTCCGCTGCATCGGCCTTTCACAGAAAAGGCGTTGGCGGCGGGCAAGATCGTCGTCACCGAGAAGCCGGCGGCTGGTGTGGTGGACGATGTCGATGCGATGATCGCGGCTCGCGAAAAATACGGGAAGCCTGTAGCCGTGGGCTTTCAGGATGTGTACGACCGCACCACACTGCCTCTGAAGCGCGAGATTCTCTCGGGGCGCATTGGTCAGGTGAAGTCGGCGACGGTGATGGCCTGCTGGCCTCGCAGCAACAAGTACTACGGCCGCGCCAGCTGGGCCGGGGCGTTCAAGATCGGCGAACACTGGGTCATGGACAGCCCGGCCAATAACGCGCTGTCACACTACATGAACATCCCGCTGTTCCTGCTGGGCCTGGATGAAGCGTCCACCGCGCAGGTGAAATCCATCGAAGCCGAGCTCTACCGCGCCAATCCCATCGAAAACTATGACACCTGTGCGCTGCGGCTGCATCTGACCAATGGCGTTCCGCTGCTGGTGCTCTTCACCCATGCCTGCATGGAAACGCACAACCCGGTGATCCGCATTGATGGAACTAAGGGCACGATCACGCGGTCGAACTCGCAGATCGTGATTGAAACGCCGCAGGGCACGCAGGAAATTCCGCGTGATCACATGAAGACGCGCTATCACATGCTCCAGCGGCTGGCGAACCTGGCCCGCAACATCCCTGATACGGAACATGGGCTGGCGACGCTGGAAGTGGCCCGTGCGCAGGTGCTGGCCGTCAATGCAGCGTCAGAAGCATCGCCCGTGCATCAGATTTCGCCGGACCACTTCACCATTCGCGCCGTGGAATCGGGCGATACCTTCCATCACGTGGGTGGCATTGAGGAGCTTTTCAAGCATTGTGCGAAGCACAACGTGATGCCTCATGAATCGGGGCTGGCATCGTGGACGAAGCCGGCCGGCGTGAAAGATGGGCTGGAGCATTACACGCACTTCAGCGGCCCGAAGCTGTAATTCTGATCTTCGACTCAGGACATTGATTTCATCGGCATGAAGAAACCCGCCTCGGCTGTGCTGATCCTCCTTGCAACGCTGATTTCAGCGTGGGGGTGCACATATGAGCGTGTGGTGCGCGATGATATGGATCCCTGGCGCAAGCTGGCTTCAGGCGAGCGTGCTCCCGATCTGCCGACGATGCCCACGTTCTCGTCGGCCAGTGGGTGGGGCATTGAGCTGGCGACATTCTCAGGCCGCCGTCGTTTTTCCCAGGCCAATCAACTGGTGACGTTCCTCAAGGAAAAGACAGTCATTGATGATGCTTGGATCAATGACATGGGCACGCACGTGGCGGTGCTGCGCGGGCGATTTGAATCGCCAGATGCCCAAGTGGCGCAGGAACTGCTGCATCAGACGCGGGAACTGACCATCGACTCCACCAGGCGATTCGAGAAGGCTCAGCTGGTTCCCTTTGGCAAAGCCACGCAGTCGGCGGTGATGGCCTCTGATCTGGCCCAGTTTGTCGGGATGGAAGGCTATACCCTCCAGGTGGCGGTGTTCGATTCTGCAGGTGGCCCACGCTACCGCGAAGCCGCCGAGGCCTACTGCAGGCAGCTGCGCGAGAAGAACGAACAGGCCTACTACTATCACGGGCCGAACCGGTCGATGGTGACCATCGGGCTGTTCAACGAGTCTGACATGGTCCAGGTGGGCCCCCTGAAGCAGTACGGGCCGCGCATCCGCGAAGTGCAGCAGCGGTTCCCGCATAATCTGGTCAATGGTTCAACGGTGGTGGAAAGTGCGGGCGGCCAGATCATCGGCGACCAGCCCAGCACGCTGGTGCATCTGCCTCGCATGTGAAAAAGTCCATCGTCGCAGCCCGACAAAATCTGTTACGCTTGAAGCATGACGACTCTTCGCATTGTGATGCTCGGTGACATTGTTGGCAGGCCAGGCCGCCAGGCTGTGGCTCAGCAGATGGCCACCATCCGCCAGCGCTATCAGCCTGATCTGGTGATCGCCAACGCCGAGAACGCCGCCAATGGCTCGGGGCTGACGCCTGAGCTGTATCGCAAGCTCTGCCAGGCCGGCGTCGATGGCATGACGCTGGGCGATCACATCTACAAGAAACAGCAGATCGTCACCGTGCTCGAGCAGGAGTCGAACATCACCCGCCCGGCCAATCTGCCCGCAGGGGCCAAGGGCAAGCGATGGATGAAGCTTCAATCGCCTCGTGGATCGATCTACGTGGTCACCCTGCTGGGGCGGATCTTCATGAACCTGCCCGCAGCGGATCCATTTGTCACCATCGATGAAATCCTGGCCACGCTGCCTGAGAAGGATGCCATTGTGCTGGTGGAAATCCACGCCGAAGCCACGAGCGAAAAGCAGGCGATGGGCTGGTATCTCAACGGCCGGGTTGCTGCGGTGGTGGGAACCCATACACATGTGGCCACAGCCGATACCCGCATCCTCGCGCCGCAGGCCGGCCCCAGTGCGCAGCAGAAAGCAGGGGGCATGCTCACAGGAACGGCCTATATGACCGACCTTGGCATGTGCGGCCCGCAGGAGTCCGTCCTGGGCAGACAGATCGCCCCGGTCCTCACCCATATGACCACCTCCATGCCCGCGCCATTCGACGTGGCCGAGGGCGATCCGCGTGTCTGTGGCATCTTCGTCGAGATCGACCTCAAGACCCGCCTGGCCTGCGCGGTGGAACGCATCGAACTGGCTGCCGACCCGACTAAGCCGCCTTTCACCGCAGTTTGATGGGCTGCTGACAAGTCTGGCCTGCTTACTTGCGGATCGCCTCACTCCTTGAACGCGAATCCTTGTGATAGTCCGCGCTGCAGGGCTGCCTGTCAGCATCTGCTCACCTCGCCTGCATAAGTTATCCCCGTTGGTTTTTCAGTCCGGCGCGTATGTTCAACCGTCCGCAGGAAAGCGATAATCTCAGCGCCAGCCGCGGGGATGGATGAGGGATGAATCATCCTCGGGCCAATGGTATGCAAGGAACTCGTCATGGCTGACACAACGACAACCACCCCTGCGTCGCCTGCTTCCAAAGGGCGTAAAAAGAAATGGTTCATCGCCGGCCTGGCGGTGGGCTCGCTGATACTGCTGCTTCTGATTGTCGTAATGCTGCTGCCCATGCTCATCAGTGGCGGGCTGCTGCGGGCCAAGCTTCAATCCACCGCCAGCGACATGATCGCCGGCTCCATCACCTGGGATAAGCTCAACCTCGGCTGGGGCAGAGGCCAGAGCATCGAAGGGCTTCGTATTCTCGATGCCCAGGGCAATGTGCTGCTTGTCGCCTCCAAAGCCGATGCGCCCGATGTGTCCCTGCGATCTCTGGCGATGGGCAGCAAGGCTCTGGGCAAGGTCACGCTCACCATCGATCAGGCCGACATCGTTCAGGAAGCTGATGGCCAGCTCAATATCCTCAAGGCTCTGGAGTTCACGCAGCCTGGAAAACCCCGCACGCCTTACCCCGCGCCGCTGGAAGGGTGGACGGTGGTGGCGCAGGTTAAAGGCAGTGGCATCAATATCCAGCCTTTGAATGCCCCGGCGCTGCAGATTGCATCGATGGATATTCTGGCAGATCTGTCCGATCCGGGCTCGAAAGTTGATCTGACCTATCAGCTGGCGATTCAGCAGAACGGCCAGCCTGCAGGCCAGTCACAGGGCAGCGTCACGCTTCATGATCTGTTCAACGCCACGGGCGATCTTCAGCTGGCACTGACAAAAATCCAGGCCGAAGTCAGCGTGGACAAGCTGCCTGTGTCGCTGATCGCCGCGCTCACGGGGCAGGACCAGAAACTCGAAACCACACTGGGCAGCAGTGTCGATGCGTCGCTGACACTCGATGGCCCGGTGATGAATCCGCAGGGCCAGTTGGTGCTCCGCACTCCCGCGCTGTCGCTGGAAACCAGGCTGGCTTCGACGGATGACACCCTTGAAGTTACCCCGGGCCGCGTGGTGCATTTCCGTCTGAGTGAGCAGGCCTGGCAGGCGTGGAGCGCCGACCCGGCGATGCAGCTTGAACAGCCGGTGGAGTTGGATGTTCAGGTCCGCCAGCTGATCATGCCTCGGAGTGGGCTGACGTTCGACTGGCCGGCTGCGAAAGTCGATCTGCAGCTCAAGGCCACACCGCTGCATCTGCGTGGCAGTGAGCAGGCGGGGCGGCTGTCACTTTCCGATGTGCAGATGGCGATCCAGAGCGAATCGCTGGGCAGGCGCGTGACGATTAACGCTCAGGCCGCTGCGGCCCGCAATGAGCATCAGGGACAGTTCAGGCTCAACTCCCAACTGCGCGATCTGATGGATGCCAATGGTCAGGTTGATCTGCGTCAGCTTCGGGCGTCGCTGGATATGGAGGCGACCAATCTGCCTGTAGCTCTGGCGGATCAACTGCTGGCGTCGCCGGGGAAGTATGAAACGCTCATCGGGCCCAACCTGCAGGCGCGGGCCAAAGCCACCATTGAACCTGCAGGCGGCGATGCGCTGGCGACCGGGCCTTTTGAACTGACGTTCAGCAGCGATCAGCTCCAGGGACGGATTGTCGGCAGCCTCGATGCGCAGGCACTGACGATGGATGATGAATCGGCATTGGCTTTCACGCTGACGCCACGTGGCGCCACTGCTGTGGGTCTGCCTGCTGAGATGCTTCAGTCGCCTGCGGTGATCAAGCTGGCGATTCGTCAGGTCCATATTCCGCGTCGAGACAGCACGCTGGCCATTGAGCAGGGCCGGGCTGATGTCACGCTCACCAGTGAGCCCCTGGTGCTTGCGGGCATCGGGCAGTTCCAGTCGCTGAGCATTTCCGGACTGCAGGCCGCCATCAGCACGCAGGCGCTTGGCAAGGAAGTGAAGCTATCAACCAGACTCAGCACGCAGGCTGATGGCAACACAGGCAGCCTGGTGGTGGATGGGACCGTCCGCAATCTGCTGGCCGAGGCCCAGAGCACCACACCGCCGGCCATGGATGCCTCGTTCAAGATGCAGGCCGATCGTTTCCCCGTTGCGATTCTCGAAGGCTTTACGGGCCAGGCAGGCAGCATTGAGCCCTGGATCGGCCGACTGCTGGATGTCGCCATCTCTGGCCAGACCACGCAGGGCCAGTCCTCCTGGCTTGAGCAGGGCAGTGCCACCGTCCGTCTGCAGTCGGATCTGCTGCAGACCGATCTGGCGGCGAAGATCGAAAAGGGCGTCCTCCATCTGCAGCCCGCCAGTCAGATTGATCTGCAACTGGCCGCCAATGTTCTTGAAACGCAGGGCATCACGCTGGCCAAGCCGGTGAAAGTCACCGTGCGACCGGGCAGCATTCAGCTGCCTGTTTCGCCGTTGAATCTGGATGCGGCGGTGATCGATCAACTCACCTTTGAAACCACACCCGTCGAGCCTGCGGGTGATCTGGCGCTGACAGGCTATCGTATCTCCGCCCTGCAGGGGCAGCTGGCGTCACCTCGTCTGAGTGATCGCCTTACGCTGGCGATTGATGGCAAAATCAGCCGACCTGACGTGGCTGACTCGCCGATCCGTGTGCGAGGCAATCTGCGCCAGCCGATGAGTGCTCAGGTAACAGGCGATGGCAGCATCCTGCTGGAGCAGGTGGCCGTGCCCGTGGTGGACATGATCCTCAAGCAGAACGGCCTGCTGGTTGATGCCCTTGGCCCACTGGTGGAGAAGCTGGAAGTCAATCTCCAGACCGATGGCACGCCTGTGACCAACGGTGCAACCTGGCAGTATCAGGTGGCGATTAATGCATCGCACCTGAATGTCTCCTCCCTGCAGGGCCGGTTCACGCCAGGCCAGCAGCTGGTGGTGGATTCCGGCGGCGTGGTCCGTCTGAAACTCACGCCTGGGCTCTACGCTCGATTCATGACTGAGTCTGCTAAATCATCGGGCAGCAGCACAGCGCCCAATGCGGCTGCAACGGGCAAGGGCGCAGGCAATCCGATCCGCTCTATTCTTGGAGCAGTGCTGCCTCCCAAGTCGGCCACGGCCAAAGCCAGCGAGCAGACGCAGGCTCCAGAAGATTATGTCCTGGCTTCGCCTGCCAACGTGGTGCTGACCCTCAACGGGGCGAAGCTGAACCTGGCATCGAAGGAAGCCACTTCCGCTGAGCAGGCCGCGGCTATGGATCTGGCGGATGTGTCATTCGATGCATCCGTAACGATTGATGAACTTGCCCTGACGCGCACTGCTGCTGGCGATACCCATCGCCTGCGCGATGTGAAAGCAACTCTGCAGACACAGCCCGACGCTGCTCGCGCGGTGCATGTGAAAGCCGTGGGGCAGACGTTGTCTGAACCGCAGGTGGATCAGCGGCCCGGCCGCCTGGATGTTGATCTGACGCTGGCGCAGCTGAGCATGCTTCCCGAAGGCGGTGTGAACTGGTACGACGCGCGGATTCAGTCGCGCATTGCTCTGCAGTCATTCCCCACCGCGTTGATCGATCATCTGGCCAGCCAGCAGGGCAGGCTGACGAGTCTGCTGGGTGCATCCATGCAGTCGCAGGTCACGGGCAGCATGCCGGGGAATCTGGATGTGAGTCTGCAGTCGCCTCAGTCGACGCTGACAGCGCTGCTGGCGATTGACGAACAGCGGGTCATCCGTCTGCGTGAAGACCTGAAGCTGGAACTGAACCCGACCCCGGAAGCCGTGGCGGTGCTTGGACTGATCAACCCCCAGCTGCTGGCACTGGAATCGGCGCAGGAGCCTGTCTCACTTCAGGTGAAGAAGCAAGGCTTTGAACTGCCGATGCCCCGGCCGGGCCAGCCCTTGGATCTGCAGAAGGTGCACAGCGAGCTGACACTCAACGTCGGCCAGGTGCGGCTGCGACGCGAAGGCATGGTCAAGGATGTCTTTGAAGTGCTCGCCGGCGTGGGCGGCAAGTTTGCATCCAACCCGATCATGGATGTGCGCTTCACGCCGCTTGAGGTGAAGCTCGATCAGGGGCACCTGACGACCAACGACCTGTGGATGATCAGCCAGGATCTGATCATGGGCACGCAGGCCAAGGTGGATATGACCCGAGCGGGTATGCCTGCGGTGGTACACGTGGGGCTGTCAGGCCAGACGCTGCGTCACCTGCCCGGAGCCCGGAGCAATCTCCCAGCCGATCTGGTGGTGGATGTGAAACTGGCGGCGCCGCTGACGGAGATCAAGCTGGATAAAGCCGCGCTGGCCGTGCAGATCACACCGCTGCTGGTGACGGCGTATGGTGGCAAGCAGGGCGTTCAGGTGCTGCAGGGTGTGTCGCAGGGCGTGAGCCTGCTGGAGCGTCTGGCAGGTAAGAAGCCGGCCGAGACGCAGGGCGTCATGTGGCTCAATCATCCCGCGCCTGAAGTAACACAGCAGGTTGTGAGCACGCAGCCTGCCGACACTCAGCCTGCAGTCGCAGAGTCTGCCACGACCCAGCCTGCTCAGGAGAAGCCGAAGGAGAAGGAATCGCCCGTCGACAAACTGGACAAGCTCTTCAACAAGATCAAGCCTGCTGCGACGACGCAGCCATCGCCAGAAGAATCAGAGTCTGATGAGGCAGCGCCTGCGACGACTCAGCCGGCCGAAACAAAGGAATCGCCTGTCGAGAAGCTCGATAAGCTTTTCAATAAGATCAAGAAGCGATGAGTTGGCGGGAGGGCGTAGGGAAGTGGTCGGGAAAGCGGGTGAAGGGACTCGAACCCTCAACATTCAGGATGGAAACCTGACACTCTGCCATTGAGTTACACCCGCAGCAGTGTGCAGATTATAGCGTGATGCTGCCAATGGGGGCAAAGGGCTTTTTTCCACCAGTCATCCGCAGGCATGGCATTGGAGGGACGACGCAGACGTTCTCCAGACCATCACACTTTTCCTCGGAGTTGTCATGTGCGGGCGATACCTTCTGTTTACGAATCCTGAGAAGCTGGCACTGATTTTTCGTGCCAGGATTGATGCCCTGATTCGTGAGCAGTGGCAGGCCCGCTACAACATTGCCCCATCCTCGCCAGCGCTGGTGGTGCGGATGGCGGATATTGGCCGGGTGATTGAGCCGATGCGCTGGGGCCTGATTCCGCACTGGTCCCGTGAGCCGGTGACGAAGTATCCCACGTTCAATGCCCGCTCCGAAGAGGCCGCAGACAAGGCATCTTATCGCGGGCCGATGCGCTATCGCCGATGTCTCGTGCCCGTCGATGGCTTCTATGAGTGGCAGCGCAGCGGATCGCAGAAGCAGCCTTATGTCATCCGCATGGCTGATGAAGCTCCCTTTGCCCTGGCGGGGCTGTGGGATGCCTGGCAGGAGGAGCTTCAGAGTTTTTCGATCCTTACCACCAGGCCCAATGAGGTGATGGAGAAGGTGCACAACCGCATGCCTGTGATTGTGCAGCCCGAAGATTACACACGCTGGCTGGATCCGAATATCACGGATCCCCAGGCCGTCGCCGACATCCTCAAGCCTTTCCCGGCCGACCAGATGTATGCGGCTCCGGTTTCGGATTACGTCAATAACGGACAGCATGACGGCCCGCAGTGCATGACGCCTGTCACCTGAAGCAGATCAATGACCTGCCTGTGAAGCGATGTGCTGCTTGTCTATCTGGAAACAAAAAAGCCCCCGGAGCCTTTATGGTTCCGGGGGCTGTGTTTCACAGGTGACTGGTCCGTGTGGATCAGGTTGTTTCCAGCTGACGCTGAACCGCATGGCGGACCAGCTCATTGCTGGAGCGCAGATTGAGCTTGGCCTTGATGTGTTCGCGGTAGGTTTCGATGGTCTTGACGCTCAGGAACAACTTCTCGGCGATCTGGCGGGTGCTCAGGCCCTGGCCGATCAGCTCGAACACGGTCAGCTCACGGTCTGACAGTGATTCGATGGGGGAGCGGTCTTCTTCGAGTGGCTTGCCTGCTGCACGCTTGAGCAGGCGGTTGGAAATGGCCGGGCTGACACAGATTCTGCCACGAAGCACCTGTCGAATGGCATCGAGGAACTGCTCGCGTGAGGCTTCCTTGCTGATGTAGCCCATGGCCCCGGCTCGCAGAGCACGTTCGGCGTAGAGCGATTCATCATGCATGGAAGAGACGAGCATCTTCACATTTTCATAGCGGGCACGAATGTCCTTGATCAGCTCGATGCCATCGCCATCTTCGAGTGTGATGTCGACGATGATGGCATCAGGTGAGAGCTGGCCCACCATGTCGATTGCCTGGGCAGCACTTGAGGCTTCGCCGCAGACGTCCATGTCTTCCTCACGGGCAATAATCTGTGCTAGACCATGACGCATCACGGGATGGTCATCAACCAGCAGGATGGCAGACTTATTGGCCGTCGTCCGATTGATCTTGGTAGCTTTCAACGGAAAAACCCCTGAGATGTAACGATTGTTTACCCTCTCAACACGATGTGACACAGTTATGCAAGTTCAAGGCCTGAAAGGTATCGCCTTTTACCTGAGAACATTCTAGGAAAGCGATCTTAAATCCCAATTAAAATAGGGGCGAAACTGAATAAATATTTGCACCCATGCTTTATTGCGATTCTGAAGGAAGCTCCGCGGATTTCAGCCAGAAGTCTTTAAGTGAGCTGAGCTTCTGCAGGAAGGATGTATAGTCCACGGGCTTGGTAATATAAGCATTGGCACCGAGTCTGTAACATTCCGAAATATCGCCAGGTCTTTCAGACGTACTGACAACAATCACAGGAATGCTGCGTGTATGTTCATGGCTGCGGATGGCCTGAAGCACCTCGAAACCATCGACACGTGGTAATCTCAGATCAAGCAGAATGATATTAGGAAGTTCCTCATGCGATAAAGGCTGAGGAGTGGCAGGGTTACCATTGGACGAGGGATCGGACTCAGATTGCACCGGGGCCGATGCAGGAAACAATACCGCCATTGCACTTTCACCATCGCTTAAGTGCATGATCTGATCGTTGGACTGAGACGACTCAAAGGCTCTGCGCATGATGCGAGCGTGGACGGGATCGTCCTCAACCAACATGATCTTGCTCATAATGTCTTCATTCCATCTCATTGTTAACTTCAACCAGAAGAGGAGTTTTGAGGGGTTTTGAGGTTAAAGGGGTGGAGGGTTAGAGGGATGTTTTCTCACCTTGAGAAAACGGGAAACGAATCAGGAAGCTAGCCCCCTGGTTGACGTTCGATTCCAGACTGACTGAACCACCAATACGCTGGATCAAACGTTTGACTGCTGTCAGCCCAATGCCTGATCCGTCAGTCTTTTCCTTGTTCACCAGACGACGGAAAGGCTTGAAGACCCGTTCATGATGAATGGGGTCGATGCCAGCGCCATAATCGCGCACCCGGAAATGGCACCATTCATTTTCAGTCCAGGCATTCACATCAATCACAGACTCGGGCTTGTTGCAGCCATACTTGATGGCGTTATCAATGAGATTGCTCAGGCATTCCTCAATGATGGCTTTGGGCATGAGGATCGCTGCAGGTGTGACCCTGGCGTTGATGCGGATACTCTGCTGCTGACACAGTGCCTGATAGCGCTTCAGGCAGGTATCCACCACTTCCTGCAGCTGCGTTGGCATTGTGCGAGGGCGCATCTGTTCAATGCGGCCAAGCTCGCTCAGGCGAGTGAGCATCTCCTTCATGCGATCGCATTCGCCCAGAGACAGATCGAGATTCTGTCGGCTGTCCGGGTCGAGTTTGTCGTAACAATCTTCCTTGAGCAGTGTCAGCAGACCCTGAATCCCCACGATGGGGTGTTTCAGATCATGGGCTGTGATGGAAAGCAGTTCTTCCATGTCTTCACTGCGCTGCGCAAGTGAGGCATTGGCCAGTCGCAGGTCCTGCTGGCTCTGGCGCAGTTCGGCCTGGGCACGGCGCTGGCGGGTGATGTCTTCCACCTTGCCGATGTAGCCCACAAGTTTGCCGTCGTTAAGTACCGGCGCCGCGCGAACATGGACCCAGGCCACCTGGCCCTGCGTATGCGTGAGCCGGCAGATTTCCTCGAAGCGCTGACGCTGCGCCATGGCTGTGTTCCACGCGGCTTCATAGCGAAGCTTGTCATCAGGATGAAGCAGGCGGCTCAGGCCATGGGTACGTAAATGTGAATCATTCTGATGCGTGATGTGCTTGAGCTGATCGTTGGCGTACTGATATTTGCCAAGGTGATCCGTGATAAAAACCCCCAGAGGCGAAGCATCGACCATGGTGCGGAAGCGGGCTGCATTTTCACGCAACGATTCTTCCGCCAGCTTGTGATCGCTGATATCCATGCAGATGCCCAGCATGCGGCGGGGCTTGCCTTGCTCGTCATGAATGATCTGCCCGGAGGCAAGAATCCACTGTACGCCGCGCGGAGAATTACGCAGGCGATATTCAAGCTGGAATTCGCGTCTGGCCTGCAGCGACTGTGCCAGATGCTGAGCGTTAGCCTCGGCGACCAGCCCGATCCATGTATCGAGCGTGATAGGCTGATTGGCAGGCACGCCATGGAGCAGCCTCAGTTCATTGGACCAGTGAATTTCACCCGTGATCAGGTTCCATTCCCACGATCCGGCTTTGGCACACTTGAGCGCCAGCTTGAGGCGCGATTCGTTCTGCGCCAAAGCCGATTCCATGCGTTTACGGTCGGTCAGATCGACCATGACCGCCAGGGCACCGTTGGTCCTGCCTTCGCTGTCGTGGAGGGGCACGGTGTAGCTCATCAGATCCACACGCGTTCCATCGCCGCGGATGATGGTGTATTCCTCACCCAGACCACGCCGACCTTCACTCGCGGCTTTGTACAGCGGCCTTTCGCGGGGGAGCAGCTCCTTGCCATGATGCAGCACCTTGAGATTGATCTTTTCAATCTCAGGATCCAGCGGCGAGGGATTCATGCCCACCGGGACACCGATGAGCTGCGCCGCCACCGGGTTCATCGTGCACTGTTCGCACTTGTTGTCATGCGCCACGACGATGCCCAGCGGGAGCACTTCCATCAGTGAGTGGAAGAGATCGCTGTAGAACACGCGGGAAAGCGAGGGTTTCTGCGATTTGATACCCGGGATGGGCCCGGCCGGCCGGGACTGGCGATTGAGCAGCATATTCACCAGCCCGGGCAGGGTGGTCTGCAATGCCGACAAAGGCAGATGAATGATCGAGGTGACCGCAGCCAGCGGACCATCGGGCTCAAAGGATTCCGAGCGGGAGGCATCTGCTCCAGGCTGATCTGAATTGATGATGATCAGTGGCAGATTGCCCATCGGCTTGTGCTGCAGGAGGGTCTGAACCAGTTCGCCCTGAGGTGTCTGAGACAGGCTCAGGCTGTCAGTGACCAGCATGGCGGTGTCAGGCCCGAGATGTTCAAACAGATCATCAGGATGACTGCAACTAAAATAAGGAACATCCTGCGTTTCAAAGATGCGCTCGACAGCCGAAAGTAAATGATGAGATTCACCGGTGAGCCAGACCAGAAGCGATCTGGCTGCGACTATGTGTGCGGATGAAATTGGCGTCAGAGTCATCAAGTGTTCCAAGCTTGCTCAGGTCTGCTTGAGCCAGGGCGGTTATGGGAATTCTCTTAACCTGTGGTTACTCCGATGTGTTTCGGAAGTAGGGATCAAGAGCAATAATCCACAAGCCTTTATCGTTCTTATGTACTTGTCTGACAGGCGTCAGCGAACGATGGAGGTGAAGATACAGCATGCCTCCAAGTGTTGACTACCAGCAAATCCCTTAGGACATTAAAAAAGTGCATCAGATGATGCACTGGGGAGTGTAGTTTCTTAAAACTACGGTCATTACTGACGATAAAAGCGTATTTACGCCGGATTGGTATTCGTTACCTGGTGGTAATCCCATTTGAACTTGTCGCAGTTGGCCCGGGCATGGATATCCCAGGTGGGCTCGTCGGCCGGTCTGCCACCTGGAAAGCAGTCCACGGCGAAGTATCGCAGGTTCTGTTTGCCTTCATTATGAATGCGATGCCAGGTTCCCACGGGTATACGTACGGTGTCGCCGGGCTTGATCTCAAAGCTCTGAGGGGGGGAACCTGCTTCGAGCCGGCCATGGCCTTCAATAATGAAGAAGATCTGCTCGGTGTCGTCATGCTTGTGCATGGGCGGCGCTTCGCCGGGCTCGAGGATCACAAAGAACACTTCCGAGCTCTGGGCCTGGCTGCGACACATCACCAGGTCGTTGGTGTGGGTGGGGAATCGGTAACGCTTGAGATTGGTTTCAGGAAAGACGTATTGCATGGCTTGTGTGTATCCAGTGTAAGAAACAGGGTAGGGTCGGCCGTCAGAACTGCCGAGGCTCCGGCCGTTCCTCAATCAGGTCCAGCCAGGCTTCGGGGAGCACTTCCAGCCAGTATCGGCCATGGATGCGGCGGACAAACAGTTTGCAGCCGAACGTCTCGGTCAGCGTTTCAGGCGTGATGACCTGCTCGGGGGTTCCCTGGTGAACAATTTTGCCATCGCGCATCAGAAGCACCTGACGGGTGCGAGGCGAAAGCTCCTCCACGTGATGCGTAATCAAAAGCACCGCCGGCGGATTGGGGCGGGCAAGGATCAGTTCAATTGTCGCCAGCACCTGTTCACGACCCGCCAGATCGAGGCCGGCCGTGGGTTCATCAAGAATCAGCAGTTCGGGCATATGTGCCAGCGCCCGGGCAATCATCGCCCGCCGCTGCTGACCGGTGGACAGGAGCGAGAATCGCAGATCTATTCTCGAAGCCAGGCCGACGTGCGTCAGCAGTTCTTCCGCCCGAGCGATCTGCTGGGGTGTGGGCTTGTCGTACAGGCCGACGGTTCCAAAGAAGCCGGTGAGGACGACATCGCGTGCGGAGAGCTCTGCATCTACCAGTGCGCCGCTGTTGGCCAGGTGGCTGTCGCCGGCGTTGGGATTCACCATGCCGATGCGCCTTCGCAGCGCGCGGATATCCGTCTGGCCGATGGTCTGGCCCAGCACATCGAGATGGCCTTTGGTCATGAAGGTCTGGCCAGTGATGCAGCGGGCGAAGGTGGTCTTGCCACAGCCGTTGGGCCCGAGGATGGCCGTGCATGTGCCAGCGGGGATGTGACACGACAGGCCCTGCAGAATCGTCGTATCGCGGCGGACAACCCATATGTCACGCGCATCGACCGCGGCGGGTGGGGTACGGGTTTCGGGCGATGAGTCCTGACTGCTTTGCATGGAAGTGCTTTGAAAACAGGTATGATATCGCTGCTGTAAGTTCCCCTAATTTATACGAAATTCTGGAGTGGAGCCTATGCAGGCTGCGAAGCGTAAGACGTATCACCGCTGGTTGGTGGATCTGACAAGCCTTCCGACCGCAGCGGGGCGCGAAGATCGCGTGGTGGCCTATATCCGCCAGTGGGCGTCGTCGCGTCGCAGCGTTTCGCTGACTGCAGATACCTTTGGCAATCTCACGCTCCGGCGTAAGGGGCTGCGCAAGTCCGCTAAAACGCCTGCGCCGATCTACATCGAAGCTCATATGGATCACCCGGCCTTCGTGGTTCAGCGGGTGCTCAGTGGCAAGAGTCTGCTGGCGGTCTTCCGTGGCGGGGTGAAGCCTGAATACTTCGCGGGTACGCCCATTCTGCTGCATCATGGCAAGGATAAGCCTGTTAAAGGCAAGGTGATCAACTTTGAGAAGGTTGATCCCAACACCGACCCGATGATCGACGATGGCGCCAGCCTGCTTCGCATCGAATTCAAGCAGGAAGTGAAAGCCTCGGTGGGCGATGTCATTACCTGGGATGTGGGCAGAACCCGCATTGCTGATGGCAAACTCTACGCCTCGGCCTGCGATGACCTGGCGGGCGTGGCTGCGGCGCTGGCAGCGTATGACCAGTGGCTGGAATCACCCACATCCGCCGACCTGAGGCTGCTCTTTACCCGCTCGGAGGAAATTGGATTCATCGGCGCCATCGCCGCCTGTAAAGCAGGGACGATTCCGAAAGATGCCCGGCTGATCTGCCTGGAGAATTCCAAGAGCTTCACTGAATCGCCCATTGGCGGGGGGCCGATTGTCCGTGTGGGCGATGCCACCAGTACCTTCGATTCCGATCTGACCTTCCGCTGCAGTCGGCTGGCGTTGAGCGCCTCGCAGCAGGATGCCACCTTCCGCTACCAGCGCAAGCTCATGGCCGGGGGGACCTGCGAAGCCTCCGCGTTCCAGGCGTATGGCTACATCGCCACCTGCTTGTGTCTGCCTCTGGGCAACTATCACAATATGAATGAACGCACGGGCAAGATCGATTCCGAAATTATCAGCATGGATGATTTCGATGGCCTGGTGAAGCTGCTGGGCATCATCGTTGACAATCTGGATGACCCCAAGGCTTCGCCCGCACTGCTCAGCCGGCTGGAAGAGCTCTTCGAGAAGCGCAAGCACGTGCTTGATGAGTGAATGGTGTTCATGGCCTGAACTCTCAACCCCGGCTTTGGTCGGGGTTGTTTTTTTGCGCTTCGGGCAGGGCGGTGCGCTGCTTTGCGCGTCCGCGCAGACCTTGCGCTTTGCAGGTGCGCGTTGCGCATGGATGGAGGGGGATGCCTCCATCGGGCTCTGGCATCTGTTTTTTCGTTATTCCCGATAAAAAGACGCCTTTCGCCTTGATTCCGTCGCTTTTGAAGAGAATCGGTCAGGCCTGCTCAGGCTGCGGGCCGTTCTGGCATTGATGTTGCCAATAGTCGACAGGACTCCCATGCCCCTGTCGGGCTGAAAGGCGACGCAAGTGACCCAGAGCATCCTCGAGACATTCAGGCAATCAGGTGATGCCAACATCGGCCAGACGCTCATTCGTCTGGCGAAACTGGCGCAGGCGCGTCATCAGTTTGAACAATCGGCTTTCGTTTCGATGTCTGGTCGGAAAGAATCGACCCCGGTGCACGGAAGCGGCCGGGCGGCTGTCGTGGATGGTCTCCCTTTCGGGGATGACCAGTCGAGCCACATGGAGGTGGACCGATGAACTACGGCCTGTATCTTTCCGCTTCAGGCGCCCTGGCGAATATGTATCGTCAGGACGTCTTTGCCAACAACCTGGCCAACGTGAACACCGTCGGATTCAAGCATGATCTGGCAGCCATCACGCAGCGCAGGCCCGAATCGCAGGAAGGCGGCTTCGGGGCTGACGTGAGCCAGAAAGTTCTCGACCTGCTCGGCGGCGGCGTGCTGGCCGGGCCTCAGAAGGTCAGCTTCGCCCAGGGGCCCATCCAGCAGACGCATAACCCGCTGGACGTGGCGCTGACCCGCAGCGGCGAGTTTTTCGCCGTGGAGTCCGCTCAGGGAGGCATCCGCCTGACCCGCGACGGCCGATTCGCGCAGGATCGTGACGGCTATCTGGCGACCGTCGCCGGTGGCCACCGCGTGCTGGGTGTGGGCGATACCCCCATCCGCCTCAATGGAACCGGTGAAGTGACCATCAACGGCCGGGGCCAGGTGCTCCAGAACGGCCAGGTGGTCGGCCAGCTTCAGGTTGCCCAGGTGACCGATCAGGACCGCCTGCGCAAGGTGGGGGGCAACCTCTTCGCCTGGACCTCAGGCAGCGATCCTCGCCTGCCCGTGCAGAACGTGGTCCTGGAGCCTGAAGCCGTTGAAGGCAGCAGCGTGGATCCCATCACCGCGATGATGAACCTGATCGACGCCTCGCGTGCTGCGGAAGGCAACGCCAATCTCATTCGTTTTCATGACACCCTGATGGATCGTGCGGTCAACGTGCTTGGCCGTATTGCCTGACTGCTGGAGTTTTAGACCATGGCCACCATTGCTCTTCATTCTGCTGCCACGGGCCTCAGTGCTCTGTCGACTCAGCTGGATGTCATTTCCAATAACCTGGCTAACGCCAACACCACGGGCTTCAAATCGTTCCGCACGAACCTTGAAGACCTGATGTATCAGGAAAAGAAGCAGCCCGGCGTGGAAAACGCCAATGGTGATGCCCGTCCGACTGGCCTGTACGTCGGCCTGGGTGTGCGTGTGGCCGGGACGCAGAACATGCAGACCACCGGCTCGCCCATCAACACCAATGCTGAACTGGATCTGATGATCGACGGTGCAGGCTACTTCATGGTCGACATCCCCCAGAACCTGGGTGACGGCGTGGGCTACACCCGCGCAGGCAACCTCACGCTCAACCGCGATGGCGAACTGGTCCTGGGCAACGCGGGCGGCCCCCGTGTGCTGCCCAATATCACAATTCCCGCCAACGCACAGTCGATTTCCATCGCCTACGACGGAACGGTCAACGTCTTCCTGCCCGATCAGGTCGAGCCCCAGAACGTCGGTCAGCTGACGCTGGCCACCTTCATTAATCCCAACGGCCTCAAGCCGCTGGGCGGGACGATTTTCGTCGAAACCGCTGCATCAGGCCCGGCCATTGAAAGCGTTCCCGGCGAAAACAACGCGGGCCAGATCCTTCAGGGCTTCATTGAATCATCCAACGTCGACCCCGTGGTGGAACTGGTGAACCTCATCAAGACGCAGCGCTCGTTCGAGATGAACAGCCAGAGCATCCAGGCGGCCGACCAGACCCTGCAGGTCATCAGCAATCTCCGCCGCTGATTGAGCTTTTTCCTCACTCCCTTGAGTAACGCCATGATCAGCAGACCTCGAAAAATCAGCAGGATTTCAGCCGCAGTGACGCTGCTGGCGGTGCTGCTGTTCAATGTGTCGCTGACGCTGGCCAATGACATCACGCTGCGTCAATCGGTGACCCTGCCTGCGGGGGCGGTGCTGCTCAAGGATATTGCCACGCTCAACGGTGAGCAGGCCCAGCAGCTGGGCCAGACGGTGGTGGGGCAGATCGATAAAGCCGGCCTGACCATCTCCATGCAGGATGTCCGCTCGAAGCTCGACGCCGCTGGCGTCAACTGGGCCAGGCTGTCGCTGCGTGGGTTCATGAGCTGCCAGGTGTCGCTCAAGACCATTGAAGCTGAAACCGCGGCATCGCTCGAAGCGCCTGCCACAGCGGTGGTGATGGCTAACCCCATGCACGCCGTGGCCAGCGATTCGGTCATGACGCTGCGCGATCTGATTCTCAGCGAATTGTCCCGCCACACCGGCCAGAGCCGCGATGACCTGCGGGTGACCTTCAATCCGCGTGATAAGCAGATTCTGGCCCAGAGCGTGCTGGCCGACCGCTGGGAAGTGGAAGTGGCCAGCGCCGGGCGCCTGGGCCGTGTGCTGCTGACGATCCGCCGCTGGCAGAACGACCGCGTGACACAGACGCATCGCGTGGGCGTGGATGTGGCCCGTCGAGCCTTGGCGGTGGTGGCGGTGCGGGATATCCGACGCAGTGAAGTCATCGCTGCTGGCGATGTGGAAATTCAGGAGGTTTTCCTGACCGATCCGCATCGTACCCCGGCGACCGATTTGCAGGCAGTGATTGGGAAAGCGGCCCGCGAGCCCTTCACCAAGGGGCAGATGATCTACGCCAGCGAAGCCTCGAAGCCTGAGCTCATCAAGCGGGGCGATCGGCTGGTGGTTCGCTGCGTGGTGGGTGGGCTGGTGGTCAAGATCAGCGCCCGGGCCGTCGAAGGCGGGGCGATGGATGACATCATCACCGTTGCCAATCTCGATTCCAACGAACGCTTCAAGGCTCGTGTGGTAGGTACCCGTGAAGCCATGCTGGTGGATGCGCCTGAAACCGACAAGGAGACTCGTCATGACTAAAACCACCATGCTGGCTGTGGTGCTCGGCCTTGCGCTTCAGGGAATCGCCGGCGCGCAGTCCTCGTCGCTGTATGTCACGCCTGAAGGGCAGCCTCAGCAGCCCGCTCGGCCGCGCATCAACGATGGCACGCAGCCTATCCAGTGGATGAGCAGCTCGGTGGCCACCACCAGCCTGACCGCAGTGCGCATGCCTGAGCCCAAGGTTGTGGCGATGCATGACCTGGTGACCATCGTCGTGCGTGAAAGCGTGGAAGCCGACTCCAGCTCCTCGCTCGAAACCAAGCGTAAATTCGACCAGAAAGCTGAGATTTCCGACATTCCGCGCCTTCGCCTGATGAATGAATTCATGGGCCTGCTCAGCGCGACTGATCTGACCGACAAGCCCAGGCTCGGCGTCAGCGCCAAGAGCGATTTCAAGGGTGAAGGCGACTACAACCGGCGTGACAGCCTCACCACCCGCATCACCGGCCGCGTGGTGGATGTGAAGCCCAATGGCACGGTGGTGATCGAAGCCCGCAAGTTCATCAAGAGCGATAAGGAGTCGCTGACGATGATCCTCACGGGCACGGCCCGCGTGCGCGACATCTCGGTGGACAACACCATCCTCTCCACGCAGATCTACGACCTGCATCTGGAAAAGACCCATACCGGCGAGCTGCGTAATGCCTCGAAGAAGGGCGTCTTTACCAAGGTGCTCGAAAAGGTCTTTAACTTCTGAGATTCCCTCCCACTTTTCAGATAAAGGCGGAGCCTTTCATGAAAAAGTTTGTATCCATCCTGACCCTTGCACTGATCGCTCTGGCGCTGTCCTGGCAGGCGTCGACGGTATCGGCCGTGACGCTGCAGGACCTGGTGCGCATCAAGGGTGCTGAGCAGAATCGCCTGGTGGGCATGGGGCTGGTTGTCGGCCTGCCTGGAACGGGTGATGGTGGCAAATTTGCCCCCACCAGCCGCCCGCTGGCCAACGCCATCGCTCGCTTCATGGATGAAAGCGTGGTGGCGGCCGAGCTCAAGGATTCCCGCAATGTCGCCCTGGTGACCATCGAAGCGATCATTCCCGCCAGCGGTGCTGCGGAAGGGGATCGTGTCGATGTGCGCATCAGCGCCATCGGCCCGGCCAAGAGCCTGCAGGGCGGACAGCTGTTCATGGCGCCTCTCACCGGTCCGCTGCCCGATTCGCCGGTGTTCGCTTACGCTTCGGGCCCGGTGCTCATGGAGAACCCCATGAGCCCGACCAGCGCAATCGTGCGCAAGGGAGCGCAAGTTGTGCGCAACATCCGCCCGCAGTACGTGAGCACGGGCGGTCAGATCACGCTGGTTATCAACGACGATGTGGCCACGATCCCCATGGCACAGACGCTGGCCTCGATTGTCAACGGCCGCCTTTCGCCTGATGGTCCCAACGTGGCCAAAGCCATCGATCAGAAGCATGTGGTGATTGACGTTCCCGTGTTCCAGCGCCGCGATCCGGTGGCGTATCTGGCTCCGGTGCTGCTGGAATACATCGACCCGGATCTGATTGATGTTGGCGCCCGCGTGGTGATCAACGATCGCACGGGAACCATCGTTATCAAGGGTGATGTGCAGATTTCGCCGGTGGTGATCTCGCATGAGAACCTGACGATCACCACGATCACGCCGCCTATGCCCGTTGTGCCCGATGCTAATGGCGTGATGCCCGACCCTGGCATGCAGAGCTTCATCGGGGTTGATCCTGAACGCCGTGGCGGAACGCGTCTGGTGGAACTGCTGGCAGCGTTCAATCAGCTGCGCGTGCCTGCCAAAGACAGAATTTCCATCCTTCGCCGCATGAAAGAAAGCGGCGCACTTCACGCGGTGCTCATTGAGGAATGATTTTTGCTCTATGTATGCATGAACCTGCATAAGGCGCAAAAATGACCATTACCTCTGACATCACGATGCTCTCCCGGCCTTCGACGGCTGCGGTTGTGTCGGCTGCCGGTGGCGACGGGAAAGACTTCAGCCAGCTGATGACCCGCCGTATGAAGCAGCTGGCCGCTCGCGGGGCAGATCAGAAGGAGCAGGCCTCCAAAGCGGCTCAGCAGTTCGTCTCCACGGCGCTGGTCATGCCCATGCTCAAGCAGATGCGAAGCAGCACGTTCAAGTCGGAATACTTCCACGGCGGGCATGGCGAAGACGCGTTTGGCCCGCAGCTGGATCAGATCCTGGCAGACCGCATCGTGCAGCGCATGAGCACGCCACAGCAGGACAGCACCGATGGCCCGGCGAGACAGGGCCTTGGCTTGGTAGATGCGGTTTACCGCCGCATCTTGCGACAGACCGATCAGGCCCACACGAATGCTTCGGCCTTTAAGCGAAAGAAAGTCGATACCCATGGATAACACGCTGGAAAAATCGCTGCATCAGCTTGAAGGTCTGCTCAACACGCAGATCACAGCGCATGAAACCCTGCTGGGCATCATGCTTCGCAAGCGTCAGGCGCTTCAGACGGCCAATGTCCAAGTGATGAACGACTGCACGCTGCGTGAAAACGAGCAGGTCAAGCTCATCGCCCAGACCGAAACTCAGCGTCTGGAACTGGTGGCCCGCATCACGCTGATGCTTGATCCCAAAGCTGCTGCTCCCATGAAACTGCTGGAACTGGCCGAGCGCCTGTCTGAGCCTTATCGCGGCCGGGTGCTGGTGCTCCGCATGAAGCTGCGTGAACGCATGGAAAACGTGCAGCGTGAAACGGGCGTTGCCCGCAAGGCCAGCGAGGCGCTGCTGCGTCACGTGCATGGTCTGGTTCAGATGATCGGAACCGCCTGCACGGGTGTCTCCACCTACGGCCAGCAGGGCATGCCTCACCGGGCAGCCACCGCAGTGAGCACCTTCAACGCTACAGCATAAGGAAGGCTGCGGCGAAAGGTGATTGTGAACGGATTTTGATTCAAAGGCATGGACGCCTGACATGAGTCTCAACAACGCACTACAGATCGGCCGATCAGGATTGCTCGCCAGCCAGGCGGCCATCCAGGTGACGGGTAACAACATGGCCAACGTGGCCGTGGCGGGTTATCACCGTCAGACGGTCAGTCTGCAGCCTGTGCGCGATCAGCAGATCAATCAGAATGCCTTCATCGGTCGTGGCGTTCAGATTCAGGCTATCGTCCGGCAGGTGAACCTTGGCCTGGAATCGCGTCTGCGTGATGGCATGTCGAACGAAGCTGGTTCGCTGGCGCAGCACAACATTCTGACGCAGATTCAGGCCATCCAGAACGAATACAGCGATTCGGATCTTTCCTCGCAGCTAACGGCGTTCTTCAACGCCTGGAGCGAACTGGCCAACAACCCTGGCGATGCCTCGCAGCGTTCGATGGTCATCGCTCAGGGCCATGCACTGGCCATGCATCTGAACACGATGCAGAAGGAAATGACCCAGCTGCGCGACAGCGTGGACACCGCTATCCACCAGGACACGCTGGCCGCCAATGACTTGCTTTCCCAGATCGCGGCGATCAATCAGCAGATCGTGTTGGCTGAAGGCGGATCGGGCCAGGCTCATGCCCTGCGTGACCAGCGAGACACACTGCTCACCGAGCTGTCGCAGTACATCGATATTTCGATCAATGAGCAGCCTAACGGCGCCATTGACGTGTTTGTCGGTTCGCTGCCTGTGGTGCTGGGCCATAAGAGCCGTGGCATCGAAGTGCGTTCTTCCACTGTGGATGGCCGGCTCAAGCTTGATCTGGTCATCTCAGCCGATGGCAGCGTGCTGACGCCTCAGGCTGGCAAACTTGGGGCTCAGATCAGGTCGCGTGAAGAAGATGTCGTCGCGGGCATTAACGCACTGGATGACTTTGCCTCGCACCTGATTTACGAAGTCAACAAGATTCACAGCCAGGGGCAGGGGCTTACCGGCTTCGACAGCGTGACCGGCTCCTACCGTCTGGCCGATGTGACCGCTGCGTTGAATGATCCTGCTTCGGGCATGGCGTTTACGCCCACCCATGGCAGCTTCAAGATCTACGTCACGCAGACCTCCACCGGCCAGCGTGTGGAATCGCAGATCAATGTCGATCTC
>Ga0182792_1000427_pt1 | contig 40349 bp, 37 predicted proteins | sample Passage237B_FD_130497 | JGI IMG/M metagenome (GOLD analysis project Ga0182792, IMG submission 130497) | Cellulose adapted compost microbial communities from Newby Island Compost Facility, Milpitas, CA, USA - Passage2 37B (version 2) (version 2) ...
CCCGACCGCCAGCGGGCAGCCGGTAAGCCGCGCCAGCAGCACGGGCTCGTCGCCGTAGGGGGCCGGTTCCGCGGTCGGCGGGGTGGCGCGCGGGGCGGGGGGGCGGGTGGAGGGCGTGGCGTGGGTGCGGGCCGAGGGCGATCCGGCCCGCTACGGCGACGAGCCCGTGCTGCTGGCGCGGCTTACCGGCTGCCCGCTGGCGGTCGGGCGCGACCGCCCGGCGGCGGCCCGCGCCCTGCTCGACGCGCATCCGGACGTGAACGTCGTGATCGCGGACGACGGCTTGCAGCATTACGCGCTGGCGCGTGACGTCGAGATCGTCGTCGTCGACGAGCAGGTGCTCGGCAACGGCTGGCGGCTGCCGGCCGGGCCGCTGCGCGAGGGCGTCGCGCGGCTGGCCGAGGCCGATCTGGTGATCGCGCACGGCGACCTGTCACCCCGGCTGCGCGCCGCGGCAGGCGGGGTGCAGATCGTGCCGATGCGGCTGTCCGGCGATGTGCTGGAGCGCATCGACGGTGGCGAGCGCCGGCCGCTGTCGGACTTCGCCGGACGGCGCGTGCATGCCGTGGCCGGCATCGGGCGGCCGCAGCGCTTCTTCGACCAGCTGGCGGCGGCGGGGCTCGACGTCGTGCCGCACGCATTCCCGGATCACCACGCTTACGCGCCGTCGGATCTGGCCTTCGGGGGCGACGTGGCGCCGCGGATCGTGACGGCCAAGGATGCGGTAAAATGCGCCGCATTCGCGCCGGCCGACACCTGGGTGCTGCCGGTTCGCGCAAGCATCGACGCGGCTGCGTCGCAACGCATCGTGGAGAAGCTGACGCATGGAACACCGGCTGCTTGACATCCTCGTCTGCCCGCTGTGCAAGGGGCCGCTCGATCATCTGCGCGAGGCGCAGGAACTGGTGTGCAAGGCCGACCGGCTGGCGTTCCCGATCCGCGACGGCATCCCCGTGATGCTGGAGGACGAGGCCCGCGCCATGACCGCCGAGGAGGTCGAGGCGGTACGGAAACGCGGCGCATGACGGCCTTCCGCGTCGTCATTCCGGCGCGTTACGCGTCCACGCGGCTGCCTGGCAAGCCGCTGGCCGACATCGGCGGCAAACCCATGATCGTGCGCGTGATGGAGCGCGCGGTGGCGGCCGGCGCCGTCGAGGTGCTGGTGGCCACGGACGACCGGCGCGTGCTCGAGCGCGTGCAGGCCGCCGGAGGCCGGGCGCTGATGACGCGTGCCGATCACGCCAGCGGCACCGACCGTCTGGCCGAGGTGGTCGAGACGCTGGGTTGGGGCGACGACGAGATCGTCGTCAACGTCCAGGGTGACGAGCCGCTGATCGACCCGGACCTGATCCGCACGGTCGCGCGGACGCTGGCCGACGACGCCGAGGCCGCGATCTCGACGGCGGCCCACGCCATCGACGACGCCGGCAGCTTCTTCAATCCCAACGTGGTGAAGGTGGTGTGCGACGCGCGCGGTCACGCGCTGTACTTCTCGCGCGCGCCGATCCCGTGGGCGCGCGACGACCTGGCCCGCACGCGCGAGGCGCTGCCGGCCGGACTGCCGGTGCTGCGCCATGTCGGCATCTACGCCTACCGCGCCGGCTTCCTGCGCCGCTACACGCGGCTGGCGCCGTCACCGCTGGAGCAGTGGGAGGCGCTGGAGCAGCTGCGCGCGATGTGGCATGGCCACCGCATCGCGGTGCGGGTCGTCGACGAGGCCCCCGCGGCGGGCGTCGACACGCCCGAGGATCTGGAGCACGTGCGCGCCGTCTTCGCACGGGAACAATGAAACCGCCGGCCATGGCCGGCGCCGACAACGAGGGCGGACCGCAGCGCGGACCGCGCAACAGGGAGGTTGTATGCGACTGATTCTTCTCGGACCGCCGGGCGCCGGCAAAGGCACGCAGGCCGGCTTCATCAAGGAACGCTTCGGCATTCCGCAGATCTCGACCGGCGACATGCTGCGCGCTGCCGTGCGCGAGGGCACGCCGCTGGGCATCGAGGCCAAGAAGGTCATGGATGCCGGCGGCCTGGTGTCCGACGACATCATCATCGGCCTGGTCAAGGACCGCCTGACCCAGCCCGACTGCGCCAACGGCTACATGTTCGACGGTTTCCCGCGCACCATCCCCCAGGCCGACGCGATGAGGGACGCCCGCGTGGCGCTGGACTTCGTGCTCGTCATCGAGGTCGACGACGCGGAGATCATCGAGCGCATGAGCGGCCGCCGCGTGCATCCGGCCTCGGGCCGCACCTACCACGTCCGGTACAACCCGCCGAAGGTCGAGGGCAAGGACGACGTGACCGGCGAGGACCTGATCCAGCGCGACGACGACCGCGAGGAAACGGTGCGGAAGCGTCTGGAGGTCTATCACGCCCAGACCAAGCCGCTGGTCGAGTACTACACGCGCTGGGAAGCCTCGGGCGATGCCGCCGCGCCGAAGGTGCGCCGCATCTCGGGCATCGGCGCGGTCGAGGCAATCACGCAACGCGTGCTCGACGCCCTGAAGTGATCCCGTCGCGGGCCTTGCGGGTCCGCGCGCATTCCCGTGCGGGCCGCCGTGCATGCGTGCCGGCGGCCCGCGGTGCATTCCGATGAAGAATCTGCTCTACGCCCAGTCCGGCGGGGTCACCGCCGTCATCAACGCCAGCGCCGCCGGCGTCATCGAGGCTGCCCGCGCGAGCGGGCGGGTGGGTCGCGTGCTGGCCGGCCGCCACGGTCTCGTCGGCATCCTGGAGGAGGCGCTGTTCGACACCTCGGCGCTCGGCGCCGACGACGTCGGGCGGCTGGCCCGCACGCCGGGCGGAGCCTTTGGCTCCTGCCGCTACGACCTGCCCGATCCCGAGGACGACCGCGTGCCGTACGACCGGCTGTTCGAGGTGCTCGCGCGCCACGACGTCGGCTGGCTGCTCTACAACGGCGGCAACGGCTCGATGAACACCGTCGCGCAGATCGCGCGCGAGGCGCAGCGGCGCGGATTCCCGCTCGTGACCGTCGGGGTGCCGAAGACCGTGGACAACGACATCGAGGCCACGGACTGCTGTCCGGGTTTCGGGTCGGCGGCGAAGTACGTCGCGGCCTCGATGCTCGAGGCCGGGATGGACCTGCGCGCGATGGCGAGCCGCGTCGGCCGCGCCTTCGTGTTCGAGGTCATGGGGCGCAACGCCGGCTGGCTGGCGGCGGCCACGGCGCTCGCGCGGCGCGGCGAGGAGGATCCGCCGCACATCGTCCTGATGCCCGAGGTGCCGGTCGACCGCGCCCGCCTGCTCGCCGAGGTCGAACGCGCCGTCGCGCGCGTCGGCTACTGCGCGGTCACGGTGTCGGAGGGGGTGTCGTGGTCCGACGGCACGCGCGTGATGGAGCAGAACGTCGATGCCGGGGGCTACGTGCAACTGGGCGGGGCGGGGCAGACCATCGCCCGGCTGATCAGCGCCGAGCTGGGCTACAAGCATCACTGGGCGATTCCGGACTACCTGCAGCGCGCGGCCGGCCATCTGGTGTCGGCCACTGACGCGGCGCAGGCCCGGGCGGTCGGGGCGACGGCGGTGGAGTACGCGCTCGCCGGCCGCGACGGCATGATGCCGGCCATCCGCCGGCTCTCCGACCAGCCGTACCGCTGGGACATCGTGCCGGTGCCGGCCGCCGAGGTCGGTAACCGCGAGCGCCTGGTGCCGGCGCACTTCATCCGCGAGGACGGCCTGCACGTGACGCCGGCCGCGCTCGACTACCTGCGGCCGCTGGTGGAGGGGGAACTGCCGGTGCCGTTCCGCGACGGCGTGCCGGACTGGCGGACCTTCGACCTGCCGCTGCACGTGCCCGGCAGGCGCCCGGCCTGAGGCCGGGCGCGCGGGTTCATTGCGTGTCCGGCAGGCGGTAGCGCTGCTCGCGGTACAGCCAGGACGGCAGCAGCGCGTGCGCCAGCGCGCGGCGCGCGCGCGGATCGTCACCGGACAGGGTCCGCTCTTCCGACAGATGCTTGCGGACGGGGTCGTAGCGGGCCAGCATCGGCGGTTTCTCGGCGCGCAGCACGACCACGTCCCGGCCTTCGATGTAACCGTAGTTCTGCTCGTACTGCATCATCGCGCGGCCCGGATGGCCCGCCGGCTCGGCCGAGAGGTCGCGGCCGATCATCGGCGTGTCGGCCGCGACGCCCATCAGCGACAGCACGGTCGGACCGAGGTCGATCTGGCTCGCCACCGTGGTCAGGCGGCGGGGCTCGATGTCCGCGCCGAGGATCAGGCCGGGGATGTGGAAGCGCTCGACCGGGATCAGGGTGTTGCCGCGCACGCGGATGTCGTGGTCGGCGACGACGAGGAACAGCGTGTCCTTCCAGTACGGGCTGGCCTTGGCCTTCTCGAAGAAGCGGCCCATGGCCCAGTCGGCGTACTTGACCGCGTTGCGGTCGGTGGCCTTCTCGGCATCGTACGGTTCGATGCGTCCGTCGGGGAACTCGAACGGCGAATGGTTCGAGGACGTGAACACCAGCCCGAAGAACGGCTTGCCGGCGGCGTGGTGCAGGCTGAAGCGCTCGTGCGCCTTGTCGAACAGGTCCTCGTCCGACACGCCCCAGCTGCCCTTGAATACCGGGTTGGCGTAGTCGTTCTGGTCGACCATCGAGACGAAGCCGTTGCCCTTGAAGAAGCCACGCATGTTGTCGAAGTGCGACTCCCCGCCGTAGATGAACTCGGTGTGGAAGCCCTGGCGGCGCAGCGTCTCGGCCAGCGTGTAGAAGCCCTGCTGCGCCAGCGACAGCTTGACGACCGCCTGCGCCGGCGTGGGCAGGAAGCCGGTCGTGACGGCCTCGATGCCGCGGATCGAGCGCGTGCCGGTGGCGTAGAGCTGCTCGAACCACCAGCCCTCGTGCTTGAGCTTCTCGAGCTCGGGCGTGACCGGCACGCCACCGAGCGATTCGACGAAGGTCGCGCCGAGGCTCTCCTGCAGGACGATGACGAGGTTGAGCGGGCGCGGGCGCATGCGCGTCGGCGTCAGCCGGTTGAGCGTCGGGATGTCGTCGGACAGCCACGGACGCGGCGGGCCGCCGAAGGCTTCGGCGGCGGCGCGGACCTCGGCGAGGATGTCGGTCTCGGGCAGTTTGCCGTAGATCTCGCTCGAGATCGCCTCGTCCTTCATCCGGTAGGCCTCGTAGGTGACGGACCAGGCGGAGTTCAGGATCAGGCTGTTGACCATCGTGTCCGGCGTCAGCGCGAACAGCGCCGGGTTGGCCGGGCGGTGGTCCAGCGTCGAGCGCACGCCGAAGATCACGAGCAGCACGACGAGCGGCCAGCTCGCCAGCACCGCCCACCACGGCCAGCGTGCCGGCTGCTGCTTCCACGGCGCGACGAAGCGCGCGGTCAGTACGCCGCACAGCGCGGTCGCGAGCACGCCGGCGACGAGCTCGAGCTTGTAGCCGCCCCACAGCATCGAGAACACCTCGCGCGGGTACTTGAGGTACTCGATGAAGAAGCGGTTGGGCCGTACGTCGTACTCGAGGATGAACGGCGGGGTGGCCATCTCGAGGAAGGCCAGTGCGGCGATGGCGGCGATCAGCCACCACCGCGTGAACGTTCGCCACGCCGGCCAGGCGCGGCGGAACGAGAACAGCGGCAGCAGCAGCAGCGGGATGATGGCCAGCAGGCCGAGCTGGATGAGGTCGACGCGCACGCCCTGCACGAGCAGGGTCGCCCAGATGCCGGTGTCGGCGACGCGCCCGGACTGCCACAGCATCAGGCCGATGCGCGAGGCCGACAGCAAGGCCAGCCCCAGCGCGTACAGCGCCAGCAGTGGCGCGTAGGGGCCCGCCCACGCGAACAGCCGCCAGTGGCTGGTGGCCGCGGGAGGCGCGTAGGTGGCGGCGGCGATGCCGTGGTTCATGCGGAGGCCTTGCGCAGCACGTAGGTGCGCCACATCGCGTAGCGTGGCAGGAAGTCGAGGCGGGCGACGAGCTCCCAGCCGCTGTGACGGAACTCGGCCTCGACGACGTCGGCCGGAATCACGAAGCGGTTCTGGTAGGCCTTCTCGCCCCGGCGGGCGCGCCGTTCCTCGAGCCTGCGCCGGCGCCAGGCCTTGAGGTTGCCGTCCACCCAGAGCGACAGGATCAGCGTATCACGGCTCACGCGGTGCATCTCGCGCAGCATCAGCTGGCGGTGTTCGGACTCGCCGACGTGGTGCATCAGCCGCATGCAGAACACGCTGTCGACGGAGGCGTCGGGCAGGTCGATGGCAAAGGCCGACGTCTGCATGGTCTGCACGCGATCGAGCAGTTCGGGCGGCTGCATGCTGCGCGCGACGGCCAGCATGTCGGTCGAGTTGTCGGCGGCGATGACGACCCGCTTCGGGTTCTCGGTCAGCACGGGCCAGAAACGGCCGGCACCGCAGGGCAGGTCGAGCACGAGCTCGGGTTCGCCGGCCAGTCGCAGGGCCTTGCGCGCGATCTGCATGTCGCGCCAGTTCGACAGGCGCCGTGCCAGGCTGGCCTGATGCTTGCGGAAGTAGTTCAGGGCGTGCTCGCGTCCGTACTTGTCGGAGAACTGCAGTTTGACGCTGGTCTGGGTGCTGCCGGACATTGGGGGGCTTCCGTGGTTCCGAGAGCCGCAGACTAGGCCGTCCGGCATCAAGCCGGGGTCGCGCGAGTGTCAAGATTTCATCAAACGCGCCGGACCCGGGTTTGGCCGCAGCGGCCGCGTGCGCGTACCATGAGCCGGCGAGTACAGGGGCGCGGCCCCGGGAGGAGGCATGACCAGACCCGAGGGAGGACGATCGCTGTTCGGACATTCCACGCTGCTCGCACCGGTGTTCGTGCCGGCGGTGGTGGTGGCGGCCCTGCTGGTGATTGGCACGATGAGCAACCCGGCGCTGGCCGGCGAGGCCTTCGGTGCGGCACTGGCGTGGATCACGCGGCATTTCGGCTGGTTCTACATGCTGGCCGTGGCGCTGTTCCTGATCTTCGTGGTCGGCGTCGCCCTGTCGAGCTGGGGCAGCACGCGGCTCGGGCCGGACCATGGCGGGCCGCAATACAGTTTCCCGGCCTGGTTTGCGATGCTGTTCTCGGCCGGCTACGGGATCGCGCTGCTGTTCTTCGGTGTGGCCGAACCGGTGCTGCACTACGCCTCACCTCCGGTCGGCGCGGCACAGACCGTGGACGCGGCCCGTCAGGCCATGCGCATCGCCTTCTTCCACTGGGGCTTCCACATCTGGGCGATCTACGGCCTGACCGGGCTGGTGCTGGCGTACTTCGCGTTCCGCCACGGCCTGCCGCTGTCGATGCGCTCGGCGCTCTACCCGCTGATCGGCGAGCGCATCCACGGCCCCGTGGGGCACACCGTGGATGTGTTCGCGATCCTGGGCACGCTGTTCGGCATCGCGACCACGCTGGGGCTGTCCGTGGTGCAGATCAACGCCGGCATCCACTACCTGTGGCCAGCCGTTCCGGTCAGCACGACGGTGCAGGTCGTCGCCATCGTGCTGATCACCGGGCTGACGGCGGTGTCCGTGGGGGCGGGGCTGGAGAAGGGGATCAAGCGGCTGTCCGTGCTCAACATGGGGCTGGCGGCGCTGCTGATGCTGTTCGTGTTCGCGGTCGGGCCCAGCATCTTCATCCTCGAGACCTTCCTGCAGAACACCGGCAGCTACCTGTCGAACATCGTCGAGCGTACCTTCAACCTGCAGGCCTATTCGCGCAGTGACTGGATCGGCAACTGGCCGCTGTTCATCTTCGGCTGGACCATCGCGTGGGCGCCGTTCGTGGGTCTGTTCATCGCCAAGATCAGTCGCGGGCGCACGATCCGCGAGTTCATCGTCGGCGTGATGCTGGTGCCGACGCTGTTCACCTTCCTGTGGTTCTCGATCTTCGGCGACACGGCGCTGCACCTGATCATGGTCCAGGGGTACACCGCGCTCATCGACGCGGTGCAGGCCGACACGGCGATCGCGCTGTTCAAGCTGTTCGAGCACCTGCCGTTGTCGGCGGTGACGTCCTTCCTGACGGTGGTGCTGATCGTGACCTTCTTCGTCACGTCGTCGGACTCGGGCGCGCTCGTGATCGATTCGCTGGCTTCGGGCGGCGCGGCGGCCACGCCCGTGTGGCAGCGCGTGTTCTGGGCCGTGCTGCAGGGGCTGGTCGCGGCGGTGCTGCTGGTGGCGGGCGGGCTGCAGGCGCTGCAGACGATGAGCATCGCCAGCGCGTTGCCCTTCGCCGTGATCATGCTCGTCGCCGCCTTCGGCATGTGGCGGGCGCTGTCCATCGAGAGTCACCGCGAGGTCAGCCTGCAGGCGCACATGCAGGGGGTGCGGCATGCCACGCCGGGCGGCTGGAAGCAGCGTCTGAGTGAGCTGATCGAGTTTCCCTCGCGGGTGGAGGTGGAGCGCTTCATCAATGCGCGGGCGCTGCAGGCCATGCAGACCGTTGGCGAGGCCTTGCGCGAGAAGGGCTGGCCGGCCGAGGTGTGTTTCGATGCCGCCAACCAGCGCAGCTACATCGAGATCGTGCGCGAGGGCGAGATCGACTTCATCTACGAGATCCGTCTGCGCGGCTATTCGCGGCCGAGCTTCGCCTACCCGGAGATGGCGCGCGACGACGACGGTGACGACCTTTACTACCGCGCCGAGGTGTTCCTGCGCAACGGCGGCCTGGCGTATGACATGTTCGGCAGTACCAGTCAGGAGATCATTGACGACATCCTGAACCAGTTCGGCAAGTACCTGCACTTCCTCCACATCTCGCCGGGCGTGCTGCCGTGGAAGATGAACGAGCATGACGACATGATCGACACCGACAAAGTGCCGCAGGCGCCCTCGCCGGCCGACGGGGGCGAGGATCAGAAGTCGTAGCGCAGGCCGATGGACAGCGCGCGGCCGCCGCTCACCGCGCCGTCGTAGCGATCGAGCCCGCGGCGGCGCGCGGTGATGCCGGAGGTTTCGCGCTCGCTGTAGAACTCGGCGAAGAAGGTCAGCGCGTCGCTGTAACGGTGGTCGACGCCGAAATGCACGGTGTTGTCGCCATAGCCCTCGACGCGCGCGAGCATCAGCTTCCAGGTGTTGCGACCCAGGGTGTAGGCGCCGAGCAGGTTGTAGGCCTGCCGGTCGTCGCCGTAGAAGGCGCCCGGTGCGTCGGTGTCGGTGCGCTCGTACTTGAAGGCCAGATACCAGGCGCCCTGTTTCCAGGTGGTGGCCAGGCCGTACAGGCGGTCGCGGTAGCCGTCGGCGTTGCCGCGGTCGTCCAGCCCGGCGGCGATGGTGAACGGGCCGTCGTTCCAGCTGGCGGTGGCCTGCCAGCGACGGTCGTCGATGCGGGCGGTGGACTTCTCGTTGCCGTAGGCCGACGACCAGGAAGCGGCCACGCCGAAGCCGCCCACGCGCGGGCTGTACCACGCCACGGTGTTGCGCACGCGCGGCGTGGTGTAGGTGGCGAAGCCGCTGTAGTAGCTGCTGAACCAGTCTACCGGCGCGGCAATGGCGTTGTAGTAGGGCATCCACTGCTGTCCCAGTGACAGCGTGCCGAAACGACCTTCGAGGCCGATGCGGGCGATGCGCAGCGGTTCGGCCTCGTCGCGGCCGAAGCCGCCCTGATCGTAGGGGTCGCGCAGGCGGAAGTTGGCCGAGTCGAACGGTACCTCGATCTGCGCGAAGGCGCGCGTACCGCCTCCGAAGCGGTAGGCGAGGTTGGCACCGAAGCGCGAATAGGCATCCCGCAGCCCGGTGTAGCTGCCCATCCGGCGGTCCGGCCGCACTGACTCGAACTGCATGCGCAGCGAGCCGTAGTGATCCCAGCTCCAGCCGCTGGCGGCCGGCTCCTGCGCGAAGCCCGGCACGGCCAGTGCCGATGCGGCCAGCGCGCTCGCGATGCGGGACAGGGTGTTCATGGCGTCACTCTCCGGTCTTCAGCGCAGGGCATCGAGGAAATGCATGTGGCGCTCGTACTGGTCGAGCACGTCGGACAGCAGATCGTCGCGGCTCCAGCCCATCACGTCGTAGTCCTGACCACCCTCGCGCAGGTGAACTTCGGCACGGAAATAGCGCAGACGTTCCATGCGGTCGCGTCGCGTATCGCGCATCACGAAGCTGGGCGGCTCGTAGGCGCTCAGATGTACGGAATAGAAGAAGTCGATTTCCTCGCCGTGGCGTACCTCGACCCACACCCGGGTGTGCGGCGGGCCTTCTTCCTCGGCCACATGGACGTCGATGCCGTGGCCGCGCAGTTCGGTGGCGACCGCTTCGAGCGCCGGTTTGACCGTGTCACGCATGAAACGCAGCACTTCGTCGCGGCGCGGCTGATGCACCAGCGTGCGCAGGCGGCGCTTCCAGTCGTTGCTGATCTCGCCGCCGACCGAGCGCACGCGCGCATCACGCAGGCTCAGACGCTTGACCTGATCGACGCGCAGCGCGCGCGTCAGCCCCACGCACATCAGCACCATCACGATGGCAAACGGCAGGGCGGCGGCGATGGTCGCCGTCTGCAGTGCGCCCAGGCCGCCGGCCACCAGCAGCGCGGCGGCGACGATGCCTTCCAGCACGGCCCAGAACACGCGCTGCCACACCGGCGAGTCGTCGTGGCCGCCGTTGGTGAGCATGTCGACCACCAGCGAGCCGGAGTCGGACGAGGTGACGAAGAAGGTGATCACCAGCAGCGTGGCAACCAGCGACATGACCGACGAGAACGGCAGGTGCTCGAAGAACTGGAACAGCGCCACCGAGGTGTCGGCCGCCACCGCGTCGGACAGTTCGCGCAGACCCTGCAGCATGACCATGTGGATGGCGGTATCACCGAACACCGTCATCCACATGGAGGTGAAGCCCACCGGCACGAACAGCACGCCGACGACGAACTCGCGGATGGTACGTCCGCGCGACACACGCGCGATGAACATGCCGACGAAGGGCGACCACGCGATCCACCACGCCCAGTAGAACAGCGTCCAGCCGCCGATCCAGCCTGTCGGTTCGTAGGCGTAGAGGTTGAAGGTCATCGAGAACAGGTTGGACAGATACATGCCCGTGTTCTGCACGAAGGTCTGCAGCAGGAACACCGTCGGCCCGGCCACCAGCACGAACACCACCAGCACCACGGCCAGCACCATGTTCAGTTCCGAGATGCGGCGGATGCCGCCGTCCAGGCCCATCGCCACCGACAGCGTGGCAATCGCGGTGATGACGGCGATCAGCACGATCTGCGTCAGCACGCCCACCGGCACGTCGAACAGGTAGTTCAGGCCGGCATTGACCTGCATCACGCCGAAGCCCAGTGAGGTGGCCACGCCGAAGATGGTGCCGAGCACGGCGAAGATGTCCACCGCATGGCCGATGGGGCCGTGAATGCGTTCGCCGATCAGCGGATACAGCGCCGAGCGGATGGTCAGCGGCAGATCGTGACGGAAGGCGAAATAGGCCAGCGACAGCGCCACCACGGCGTAGATCGCCCACGCGTGCACGCCCCAGTGGAAGAAGGTGATGCGCATGGCCTGGCGCGCGGCCTCGGCCGTTTCCGCGTCGCCGACCGGCGGCGAGACGTAGTGCATGATGGGCTCGGCCACACCGAAGAACATCAGGCCGATGCCCATGCCGGCCGAGAACAGCATGGCGAACCACGAGGTGTAGCTGTAGTCGGGCGAGGAATGATCGCGCCCGAGCTTGATGGTGCCGAAGGAGGAGGCGGCCAGCGCGACGACGAAGACCAGGAAGCCCGCCACCGCCAGCACGTAGAACCAGCCGGCGGAGTGCATGGTCCAGTCGCGGATGGCGCCGAACAGCGCGTCGGCCGTTTCCGGCATGGCCGCGGCGAAGCCGACGAACAGCAGCGCCAGCAGGCCCGAGGCGATGAACACCGGCGGATTGATCAGGATGCGGGGTGTCGGCGTGGCGCCGTCCTCGGCCGGCTGGTCGTGCTCGCTCATGTGGTGTGTCCTCCGTCTGCGCGGCGTCCCGTGGAGGGCGCCGCAGCATCCAAGTTACGCGCCCCGGGTGTCCGCCGTCCAGTGGCCCGACTTGCCGCCGAGCTTCTCGAGCAGGCGGATGCCGCTCATCGTCATGCCGCGATCGACGGCCTTGAGCATGTCGTAGATGGTCAGCAGCGCCACGCTGGTGGCGGTCAGCGCTTCCATCTCGACGCCGGTGCGGCCGACCGTCTCGGCCGTCACGGTGACGACGACGGTGTCCGGCTGCGATTCGAGGTCGAATTCCACGGCCACGCGCGTGAGCGGGATCGGGTGGCACAGCGGGATCAGCTCGCTGGTGCGCTTGCTGCCCTGGATGGCGGCGATGCGCGCGATGCCGAGCACGTCGCCCTTCTTGGCCGTGCCCTCGCGCACCATCGCGAACGTCTCCGGGCGCATCGTGATCGCGCCGGTGGCGACGGCGACGCGGTGCGTCTCGTCCTTGGCGCCGACGTCCACCATGTGGGCCTGGCCCTCGGCGTCGAAATGGGTCAGTTGCTGGCTCATGCGCGTGTGCTGCCGGAACGTTCGATGCGGGGCGCTATCATAGCATCCGTGAAGAAACGACTCCCCGCCCTGCTGCTGGCCGCGCTGATGGCCGCCGGCCCCGTTCACGGCTACAACCTGCCCGATCTGGGCGACGTCGCCGTCTCCGACCTGTCGCATCTGGACGAGCAGCGCATCGGCGAGTCCATCATGCAGGAGATTCGCTGGCGCGACCCGTCCTACCTCGACGACGTCGAGGTCGAGGACTACGTCGGTTCGGTGGGCCGGCGCATGGTCGCCGTCAGCCCGCAGCCGGACCGTCCGTTCGAGTTCTTCGTGATCAACGATCCGCAGATCAACGCCTTCGCGCTGCCGGGCGGCTACATCGGCATCAACTCGGGGCTGCTGCTGACGGCCGAGAGCGAGTCCGAGTTCGCGTCGGTGATGGGCCACGAGATCGCCCACGTCACGCAGCGCCACATCGCGCAGATGGTCGGCAGCCAGGGGCGTTCGATGGCCTGGCTGCTCGGCTCGCTGCTGCTCGGCGCGCTGGCGGCCAACAGCAATTCGCAGCTCGCCGAGGCGGCGATCGTCGCCGGGCAGGCCGGCGCCATCCAGCAGCAGCTCGGCTATTCGCGCGGCTTCGAGCGCGAGGCCGACCGCATCGGTCTGCAGCTGCTGTCCGATGCCGGCTTCGATCCGCGCGGCATGCCGGCCTTCTTCGCGCGCCTGCAGCGCGCCACGCGCATCTACGAGAGTGACCTGCCGGGCTATCTGCGCACGCACCCGATGACGAACGAGCGCTTCGCCGACATGGAGAACCGCGTCGCCCGGATGCGCTACCGGCAGGTGCTCGACTCGCCCGAGTTCGCCTTCGTGCGCGCCAAGCTGCGCGCGATCAGCGGCTCGCCGGTCGAGGCCGTGCGCGAGTTCGAGGCCCGCGTGGCCGAGCGCCGCGACGACGCCTCGCGCTACGGTCTGGCGCGCGCGCAGATGCGCGCCAACCGCCTCGAGGACGCCGCGCGCACGCTCGGTTCGCTGAGCGAGGCCGCGCGCCGTTCGTCGTTCGCGATCCTGCTCGAGGCCGAGCTCAAGCTCGCCGCGCGCGACCCGCAGGGGGCGCTGGCCGTGCTGGAGTCCGGCGTGAAGGACTATCCGGACAGCCGCGCGCTGCGCTACGCGCGCATCGATGCCGAGTACGCCGTCGGCCGGCCCGACCGCGCGGCCGAGCTGGCGCGCGCGGCGCTGCAGCGTGATCGCGCGGATCCGCGCCTGTGGGAGCGGCTCGCGCGCGCCGAGGAGCGGCGCGGCCAGCGCACCGCCTACCACCGCGCGCTGGCCGAGGTGTATGTGCTGCGCGGCGCGCTGCCCTCGGCCATCGAACAGCTGGAACTCGCGCGCGACGCGGGCAGCCGCGATTTCCACGAGCTGTCGGCCATCGACGCGCGGCTGCGTGAGGTCAAGGCCGAGGACGCATTGCGCCGCGCCGCGCAGTATTGAGCAGCGTGCGGGTTCTCCGGTGGCGAGCCGCGGTTTATACTGCGCGCCTCGGCACAGAGGAGTACACCGAATGGAGTTTCACAAGGAAGTCGACGCGCGCGGACTGAACTGTCCGCTGCCCATCCTGCGTGCGAAGAAGGCGCTGGCCGAGGTCGAGAGTGGCCAGACGGTCAAGGTGCTGGCGACCGATCCGGGTTCGGTCAAGGATTTCCAGGCCTTCGCGCGCCAGACCGGCAATGACCTGGTGGGCCAGAACGAGACGCCGGAGCGTGTGTTCGAGTTCTACCTGCGTCGCAAGTGATCCGCGCCGTACGGCGGACATGAAAAAGGCCATCCCGAGGGATGGCCTTTTTGCTTCCGGAGCCGCCCGCGTCAGCGCGCGAGCAGGCGCTCGTACTGGGGACGCAGCTTGTCGAGCGTGGCCGTGAAGGCGGCCAGGCGCTCGCGCTCCTGCGCGACGACGGCGGCCGGGGCGCGCTCGACGAAGCTGGCGTTGCCGAGCTTGCCGTTGGCCTTGGCGATCTCGCCCTCGAGGCGGGCGATCTCCTTGGCCAGGCGCTCGCGTTCCGCGGCGACGTCGATCTCGACCTTCAGCATCAGCCGGTGCTCGCCGACCACGGCCACCGGCGCGAGGGCGTCGGCCGGGATGTCCGTGGCGAGCTCGACCTCCGACAGGCGGGCGAGCGCCGTCAGATAGGGCACGAAATCGGCCACCCCGGCGGCGTCGCCGGCCACGACCAGCGGCAGCTTCTGGGCCGGCGAGACGTTCATTTCGCCGCGCAGGTTGCGGCAGGCGTTGATCATGGCCTTGAGGGCGGTCATGCGGGCCTCGGCGGCCTCGTCGATGCGCGAGGCGTCGGCCACCGGGTAGCGCGCGACCATGATGCTGTCGGTGTCCTTGCGGCCGGCCATCGGCGCGACGGTCTGCCACAGTTCCTCGGTGATGAACGGGATCAGCGGGTGCGCCAGCCGCAGCACCGCCTCGAGCACGCGCAGCAGCGTGCGGCGCGTGGCACGCTGCTGCGCGGGGCTGCCGTGCTGCAGCTGGGCCTTGGCCAGTTCCACGTACCAGTCGCAGTACTCGTCCCAGACGAACTCGTAGATGGCCTTGGCGACGAGGTCGAAGCGGTACTCGGCGAACTGCTTCTCGACCTCGGCCTCGGTGCGCTGCAGGCGCGAGACGATCCAGCGGTCGACGAAGGAGAAGTCCAGGTAGCCGCCCGGCGCGCACTGGTCCGGCGCGTGCGGATCGAGGCCGCAGTCCTGCCCCTCGCAGTTCATCAGCACGAAGCGCGTGGCGTTCCACAGCTTGTTGCAGAAGTTGCGGTAGCCCTCGCAGCGCGACAGGTCGAACTTGATGTCGCGGCCCGGGCTGGCGAGACTGGCGTACGTGAAGCGCAGCGCGTCGGTGCCGAAGGCCGGGATGCCTTCCGGAAACTCCTTGCGCGTCTTCTTCTCGATGCTCGCCGCCTGCTTGGGGTTCATCAGGCCGGTGGTGCGCTTCTTGACGAGCTCGTCGACCGAGATGCCGTCGATCAGGTCGATCGGGTCGAGCACGTTGCCCTTGGACTTGGACATCTTCTGGCCTTCGGCGTCGCGGATCAGGCCGTGCACGTAGACGTGACGGAACGGGATCCGGCCGGTGATGTGCGTGGTCATGACGACCATGCGCGCGACCCAGAAGAAGATGATGTCGAAGCCCGTGACGAGGACGGAGGAGGGCAGGTACAGGTCCAGCGCGGGGTTGGACTGCTGCGGCCATTCCGGCGTCCAGTCCAGCGTCGAGAACGGCCACAGCGCCGACGAGAACCAGGTGTCGAGCACGTCCGGGTCGCGCGCGAGCTCGCCGGTGTAGCCGTCGCGCGCGGCCAGCTCGGCGGCTTCCTCGAGGCTGTGCGCGACCCACACGCGGCTGGTGTCGCCCTCGACCGCGTACCAGGCCGGGATCTGGTGGCCCCACCACAGCTGGCGCGAGATGCACCAGTCCTGGATGTTGTTGAGCCACTGGTTGTAGGTGTTGACCCAGTTCTCGGGGTAGAAGCGGATCTCGCCCGAGGCGACCACGTCGAGCGCCTTCTGCGTGATGCTCTTGCCGTCCGGGCCGGGCTTGGACATCGCGACGAACCACTGGTCGGTCAGCATCGGCTCGATCACGACACCGGTGCGGTCCCCGCGCGGCACCATCATCTTGTGCGGCTTGACTTCGAGCAGCAGGCCGGCGGCCTCGAGTTCGGCCACGACCTTCTCGCGCGCCGGCACGCGGTCGAGTCCGGCGATGCCCTCGGGCATCGGCAGCGTGCCCCGGAGGCGTCCCCGGTGGTCGAAGACCTCGGCCTGCGACGGAATCGCGGCGCCGAGCGTGAGGATCACGATCATGTCCAGCTTGTGGCGCTGGCCCACGGCGTAGTCGTTGAAGTCGTGCGCGGGCGTGACCTTGACGCAGCCGGTGCCGAACTCGCGATCGACGTATTCGTCGGCGATGATCGGGATGTCACGGCCGGTCAGCGGCAGGCGCACGTTGCGTCCAATCAGGTGCGCGTAGCGCTCGTCCTCTGGATGGACCATCACGGCGACGTCGCCGAGCAGCGTCTCGGGCCGGGTCGTGGCCACGGTGAGTCCGCGCAGGCCGTCCACCGGGCCGTCGGAGAACGGGTAGAGGATGTGGTAGAGCTTGCCGTCCTCCTCCTCGGACACGACCTCGAGGTCGGACACGGCGGTGCCGAGCACGGGGTCCCAGTTCACGAGCCGCTTGCCGCGGTAGATCAGGCCTTCGTTGTACAGGCGCACGAAGGCCTCGATGACGGTCTTCGACAGGCCCTCGTCCATCGTGAAGCGCTCGCGCTTCCAGTCGGCGCTGGCGCCCATGCGGCGCATCTGGCGCGTGATCGTGCCGCCGGAGTATTCCTTCCACTCCCAGACCTTCTCGAGGAACTTCTCGCGGCCCAGATCGTGGCGGCTGATGCCCTGCGCGTCGAGCTGGCGCTCGACGACGATCTGCGTCGCGATGCCGGCGTGGTCCGTGCCGGGCTGCCACAGCGTGTTGTAGCCGCGCATCCGGTGGTAGCGCGTGAGGCTGTCCATCAGCGTCTGGTTGAAGCCGTGACCCATGTGCAGCGTTCCGGTCACGTTGGGCGGAGGCAGCAGGATGCAGAAGGCGTTGGGGTTGGCCTTGTCGAGCCCGGCGTCGAAGTGGCCGCTCGCCTCCCAGCGCGGATACCAGCGGGATTCGATGGCGGCGGGTTCGAAGCTTTTGGCAAGTTCCATGGTCGTGTCGTGCGTGCTCGGGCAAAGGCCAGGATTATAGCGGATCGGGCGGCCCGGCCGGCCGTGGCCGGCCCGGAACTGGTAGCATCCGGGCCTCTGCGGACGAGGTTGAGATGAGCGAGCGGGATTTCGATTTCTGGTGGAACGTGGCCGGCGACTGGGTGGAACCGCCCAACTACCGGCGCAACGGCTGGAGCGGCATGGTCCGCGCATCGATCGATGGCCGCATCCACTACGTCAAGCGCCAGCTCAACCACCGCTGCTACACGCTGGGCCATCCGTTCGGCTGGCCGACCGCGAGCCGTGAATGGCAGTACCTGCTGCGGTTGCGCGAGCTGGGTATCGGCGCGCCGGTGCCGGTGTTCCACGGCGCGCGCCGGACCGTCGAGGGCGTCGAGGCCGTCGTCGTGACCGAGGAGCTGACCGGCTACCGCGACCTGTCCGGCTGGGCCGGGCTGGCGCCGGATGCGCGGCGCGCGCTGGCGGCGACGGTCGGCGCGCTGCTCGGCCGGCTGCACCGCGCGCGGCTGCAGCACAGCAGCCTGTACGGCAAGCACGTGATGGCGCGCCGGGACGGGGAGGGCTTCACCGTGGCGCTGATCGATCTGGAGAAGATGCGCCCGCGCCTGTTCGCAGGGATGGCGGCGCGGCACGACCTGGAGCAGCTGCGTCGGCGTCAGGACCTGTTCGACGATGCGGACTGGGCGGCACTGACGGCGGCGCACGCCGCGCGTTTCAGCGGCGCCTGAGGCGCTTTCCGGAGGCGGGCAGCCGCGTCGCGACCATGTCGGACAGGCGCGGCAGCAGCGTCACGCGCAGGCGGGCGGTGAGCTCGGAGCGGATGCGCTCGCGCAGCAGCTCGACCTCGCGCCCGATGACCTCGGGCAGCTCGGCCGCGAGCCAGGTCTCGATCTCGCGCTGGATCGCGGTGTCCAGGTCGATGAGCTGCTCGGTCATCTCGGTGTCCGGCTCCGGTTCGACGACGCCGGCCGGCAGCGCGTCGGCCGGGACGATCTCGGTCACCAGCGGCAGGTCGTCGTCATCGATGCGGAGGGTCTGCGCGCCCTTGCCGCGCGAGAGCAGCGCGTCCGCCTTGCGCAGCAGGGCGTCGGCCTCGCGCAAATCGTCGTCCTCGTCGAAATCGTCGCGCATCACATGGGCTCCCGCCGTTCGGAGTCGAAGGCCTGCAGGGCGTGTCCATTCTGCTTGTAGTGCATCCAGCGCGCGCGCGCCGGCCCGCGCTCGGCCTCGCTGCGCCCGATGATCTCGACGAGCATGCGGAAGCGTTCGAAATCGGGCGGCACGTCACTGGCCAGGTTGAACAGCAGGTCGTCGTGCGGCCAGCCGGTGTGGCCGGCCTCGGCCAGCACGACCGGCGTCTCCGCCGCGAGCGGGCTCGCGGCCGGTACGTGCGGCACGAAGGAGCCGGGGTCGAAGGTCCAGAGCAGCTGGTCGGCGCGGCGCACGCTGGTCGCGTCGGGCAGGCGCAGCGCGATCCGGCGGCCGGAGGCCTGCGCGCGCGCGATCAGCTCGCAGGCGAGCGCCAGCGGGTCCTCGGTATTGTGATAGAACTGGACCCGCATGACGTGTATCAGCCCTGCGCGCGGCCGATCAGGAACTCGGTCAGCAGCGGCACCGGGCGGCCCGTGGCGCCTTTGGCGTCCCCAGACACCCAGGCCGTGCCGGCGATGTCGAGGTGTGCCCACTTGTAGGCCTTCGTGAAGCGCGCCAGGAAGCAGGCCGCCGTGATCGAGCCGGCGGCGCGGCCGCCGATGTTGCCCATGTCGGCGAAGTTGCTCTTGAGCTGTTCCTGGTAGTCGTCCCAGATCGGCAGGCGCCAGGCGCGGTCGCCAGCGCGCTGGCCGCAGGCGAGCAGTTCGTCGGCCAGTGCGTCGTCGTTGGCCATCAGGCCGCTGGGCACCTTGCCCAGTGCGATGATGACGGCGCCGGTCAGCGTCGCGATGTCGATGACGGCGGCCGGCTCGAAGCGTTCGGCGTAGGTCAGCGCGTCGCACAGCACCAGGCGGCCCTCGGCGTCGGTGTTGAGGATCTCGATGGTCTGGCCGCTCATCGAGGTCACGACGTCGCCGGGCTTGGTGGCGCCCCCGCCGGGCATGTTCTCGGTGGTCGGGATGATGCCGACGACGTTGATCGGGAGCTGCATCGCGGCGATGGCCTTGAAGGTGCCGAGCACGCTGGCCGCGCCGCACATGTCGAACTTCATCTCGTCCATCTCGGCGGCCGGTTTCAGCGAGATGCCACCGGTGTCGAAGGTGATGCCCTTGCCGACGAGCACCACCGGCTTGTCCTTGGTCTTGCCGCCCTTGTAGTGCATCACGATGAGCTTGGGAGGCTGGTGCGAGCCGCGGGCGACGGCGAGCAGGGCGTTCATGCCCAGCTTCTCCATGTCCTTGCGCTCGAGCACGTCGACCTTGAACTTGTACTCGCGGCCGAGTCCCTGCGCGGTCTCGGCCAGATAGGTCGGCGTGCAGATGTTGGCCGGCAGGTTGCCGAGTTCCTTGGTCAGCGCCATGCCGGCGGCGATCGCGGCGCCGCGGTCGGCGGCGGTCCTGAGCGCGGCCGTGGCCTTGCCGGGCGTCAGCAGCGCGACGCTGGCGGCGCCGCGCGGCTTGTCGCCGTTCTTGCTTCGCGTGGCCTCATAGCGGTAGGTGGCGTCGGCGAGCAGGCGGGCGCCGTGCAGCATGGCCCAGGCCGCGTCGCGACCCGGCGGCACGACGGCCGCGAGCGACACGGCGGCGCTGCGGGCGGGGCCGTTGGCGAGCCATTTCGCGGCGGCGGACACCGCGTCGCGCCAGGCCTTGTCGCCGAAATCCGCCGACTTGCCCAGGCTGACGACGACCACGCGCTCGGCCGCGCAGCCCTCCAGGTCGGGGATGACGAGCAGCGAGCCGGCCCGTTCGTCGAGGTCGCCCCGCGACGCGATGCGCTCGAGCTTTCCGCCGCAAGCCGCGTCCAGAGCGGCATACGCGGAATCGACCGACTTGCCGTCGGCATGACGGCCGACGATGATCGCGCCCGTGGCGAGCTTGGCCGGGCTGCCGGTCTTTATGGTAAATTCCACCGCTATTCTCCTCGTTCACTCCTCGTGGATGATGCGGCCGATTATCGCCGTGTGCCGCGGGGCCGTCAAAACCGGCTTGTCCATGCAGATTTTCGAAGGTTGGTGATGTTCCCTGGCTCCATCGCCATCGCCTGCAAGCGCACTTCTGCCCCGGCCGGTGCGGGGCTGCGATGATCTTCCGCAACGCCCTCCTCAGGGAATTCCGCAATTCGGCACTGGCCCTGTTCGTGGCCCTGTTCGCCATCCTCATCAGCGTGGTGCTGATCCGCATGCTCGGTCAGGCGGCCGGCGGCCGCGTGCCGCCCGACGCGGTGATGGCACTGATCGGCTTCGGCGCGCTGGCGCAGTTGCCGGTGGTGCTGAGCCTGACGCTGTTCGTGTCGGTGCTGATGACGTTGTCGCGCTATTACCGCGACAGCGAGATGGTGGTGTGGTTCTCGTCCGGCCTGCCGCTGACGGCCTTCATCGGGCCGGTCATGCGCTTCGCGCTGCCGTTTGGTGCGCTGATCGCGCTGATGACGCTGGTGGTCGTGCCGTGGGCGAGCAAGCAGAGCGAGCTGTTCCGCACCGAGCTGGAGAACCGCGACGACACGACACGCGTGGCGCCGGGCGTGTTCCGCGAGTCGCCGGGCGGGCAGCGGGTGTTCTTCGTCGAGACCGTGTCGGAGGATACCGGCCTGCTCGAGAACGTCTTCGTCAGCGCGACGCGCGAAGGGCGCGCGACGATCATCGCGTCCGAGACCGGGCGTATCGAGAGCCGTCCGAACGGCGACCGTTTCCTCGTCCTGGAGAAGGGGCGGCGCTACGACGGTGATCCCGGCGCGGCCGACTACCGCGTGATGCAGTTCGAGACCTACCGCGTGCTGATCGACCAGCGCCGCGCCGTGAGCCCGTCGGTGCGTACGCGCACGACCTCCACGATGGAGCTGCTGCGCAACCGCACGCCTCGCCACATGGGCGAGCTGTCCTCGCGTATCAACCTGCCGCTGGCGGCCGTGCTGCTGGCCTTCCTGGCGATTCCGCTGTCGTTCGTGAACCCGCGTGCCGGCCGCGCCAGCAACCTGCTCGTCGCCGTGCTCGCCTACCTCGTCTACAGCAACGCCATCAGCGTCTTCGATGCGTGGGTGGGGCAGAACCGCATCGGCTTCTGGCTCGCCGCGCTGCTGCCGCACCTGATCGTGCTGGGCGTGATGGCGCTGCTGTTCTACCGGCGCCTGTCGCTGTCTCCGTTCTGGCGGGCGCGCGCATGAGACGTCCGAGCATCATCACCCGTCATCTGGCGCGAGAGGTCGTCCTCGGTACCGGCATCCTGCTGCTGGCCTTCCTCGGCCTGTTCGGCTTCTTCGACTTCGTCAACGAGCTCGAGGACATCGGCAAGGGCGGCTATGGCGTCGTCGACGCGATGGTCTATGTCCTGCTGCTGCAGCCGGGGCGCGTCTACGAGCTGCTGCCCATCGTCGTGCTGATCGGCTCGCTGTACGCGCTGACGACGCTGGCGCGGCATTCCGAGATCACCGTGATGCGGGCCTCGGGCATGTCCACGGGGCGCATGCTGCGCACGCTGGCGGCCATCGGTTCGGTGTTCGTCGCGCTGACCTTCGTGTTCGGCGAGCTGATCGCGCCGCCGGCCGAGCGCGCGGCGCAGAAATGGCGGCTGGCCGCCACCGGGTCGGCGGTCTCGAGCCAGCTCGAGTCGGGGCTGTGGGTCAAGGACGGTTCGAACTTCATCAACGTCGGAACCGTGTTCCCCGACGGCACGATCCATGGCGTGCGCATCTACCGGTTCTCGGACGACCGCCGGCTCGAATCGGTCAGCGTCGCGCGCCGCGGCGCCTTCGACGAGCGGCGCAGCGTGTGGATCCTGTCCGACCTGACGGAGACGCGTTTCGTCGAGGATGCGGTCCAGCTCGTGCAGCACGAGCGCTATGCCTGGGTCTCGCAGCTGACGCCGGACGTGCTGAGCGTGCTGCTGGTGTCGCCCGAGCGCATGTCGCTGACGACGCTGATGACCTACATCTCGCACCTGCGCGACAACCGCCAGGACACGCAGCGTTTCGAGATCGCGCTGTGGAAGAAGCTGACCTATCCGCTCGCGGTGTTCGTGATGATGGCGCTCGCGTTGCCGTTCGCGCTCGTGCACGACCGCATGGGCGCGGTCAGCGTGAAGGTCTTCCTCGGCGTGATGCTCGGCATCGGCTTCCACATGCTCAACGGCCTGTTCGGCAACCTCGGTGTCATCAACGCCTGGCCGCCCTGGCTGGCCGCGCTGACGCCGTCGGCGCTGTTCCTGCTCGCCGCCATGGCGATGCTGCTGCGCGTCGAGCGGCGCTGAACGGGGCGCTGCCGGCGGGTGGCGCGTCGGTGCCTGCGGGCGGCGGACAAACAAAAAGGACTTCCCGGGGGAAGTCCTTTTTTCATGGCCGGCCGCGAGGGCCGGGCAGAGGAGGGGCTCAGGCCTTCTGTTCGGCGGCCTTGTAGTTGAGCTTTTCCTTGATGCGGGCCGATTTGCCGGAGCGGTCACGCAGGTAGTACAGCTTGGCGCGGCGCACGTCACCACGGCGCTTGACCTCGATGTTGGCGACCAGCGGGGAATAGGTCTGGAAGGTACGCTCGACGCCCTCGCCCGACGAGATCTTGCGCACGATGAAGGACGAGTTCAGGCCGCGGTTGCGCTTGGCGATGACGACGCCTTCGTAAGCCTGCAGACGCTCGCGGTTGCCTTCCTTGACCTTGACCTGCACGACGACGGTGTCGCCGGGGCCGAAGTCGGGGATGGTCTTGCCTTCGGTGAGGCGGGCGATTTCTTCCTGCTCGAGTTTCTGGATCAGATCCATGGTTCAGCTCCGTTTGTTGTACGGCCCTTCGGGCCTTGCGGGCAGAGCAGGCCGGGCCTGGTGCTCGCGGTTTGTACCGGGCCGTTCCCGGCCCTTCTCGGCGGGCGCGAATGCGTGTCAGCTTTCGCCACCCTGTTCCTGCCTGAATTCTTCAAGCAGGGTCGATTCTTCCTTGCTCAGCTGCCGCGCCTCAATCAGCTCGGGGCGCAGCAGCCAGGTGCGGCCCAGCGACTGCTTCAGCCGCCAGCGGCGGATCGCCGCGTGGTTGCCCGACAGCAGCACGTCCGGCACGCGGCGACCGCGATGCACTTCCGGCCGCGTGTAGTGCGGACAGTCGAGCAGGCCGTTCGCGAACGAGTCCTGCTGTGCTGAGTCGCCGTCGTTCAGCGCGCCAGGCAGCTGCCGGATGACCGCGTCGAGCAACACCATCGCCGGCAGTTCTCCGCCCGACAGGACGAAGTCCCCGAGCGAGATCTCCTCGTCGACGCAGTCGTCGAGGACGCGCTGGTCGATACCCTCGTAGCGGCCGCACAGCAGCACCATCGCCGGCAGCGCGCTCAGTTCCAGCACCTTGGCGTGGTCCAGCCTGCGGCCCTGCGGCGACAGGTAGATCACGCGTCCTGCGTGGCCGGTGGCCTCGACCTGCGCGGCCCTGGCCGCGCCGATGGCCTGTTCAAGCGGCTCGGCCATCATGACCATGCCCGGCCCGCCTCCGAAGGGGCGGTCGTCCACCGTGCGGTGCGCGTTGGTCGCGAAGTCGCGCGGGTTGTGGAACCCGATCGCGTACAGTCCGCGCTCCAGCGCCCGCCGCGTGATTCCGCTGGCGGTCAGCGCCGCGAACATCTCGGGGAACAGCGTCACGACGTCGAAACGTCGCGGAAGGGCGCCCGGAACCACGCCCTCACCAGTCCTTCTGCCAGTCGACGACGATGCGGCGGCCTTCAAGGTCGACCTTCAGCGCGTAGGCCGCGACGAAGGGAATGAGGCGCTCCGCGTCCCCGTCGACGACGCGCAGCACATCGTGCACGCCGGTACTCATCAACCCGGCGACCTCGCCGAGCGCTTCGCCGTCCTGGTTCTGGACGGACAGGCCGACGAGGTCGGCCCAGTAATACTCTTCGTCGTCCGGCTCGGGCAGGGCCTCGCGTGGCGCCCCGACGAACCAGCCCTTGACGGCTTCGGCCGCGGTGCGGTCGGGCAGCTGCTCGAACGCGGCAATCAGGCCGCTGCCGTGCGGCCGGCACTCGACGAGATCCATCGCCTGCCAGGCCTCGTCGGCGGCGCCGTCGTCGCGGCTGATCCACCACCGGGGCATCTCGCCCCAGCGTTCGGGATCATCCCCGAAGGGTGCGACACGCACCCAGCCCTTGATGCCGAAAGGGGCGACGATGCGCCCCAGGACGATCATGGCTGTATCAGGCTGCCTCAGGCCGCCGCCTTGGCGGACTGCTTGAGCAGGCGGGCGACGGTCTCGGAGACCTGGGCGCCGTTCTTGACCCAGTGCTCGAGGCGCTCGGCGTTGATCACGATGCCTTTCTCGTTCTCGGTGGCGACCGGGTTGTAGTAACCGACGCGCTCGATGAAGCGACCGTCACGACGGTTGCGCTTGTCGGCTGCGACGATGTTGAAGAAGGGGCGCTTTTTGGCGCCACCACGGGCAAGACGAATGACGACCATGTGGGTTTCCTGCAGGTGAATTCGGAAAACGCGTGAATATAGCCGATCCGCTCTCCTCTGGCAAGGACGGTCGTGCCCGGCGGTGGGGCGGGGCGGCTCGCGTATAATCGGCGCCAGTCCATCATTGCGGTGTCCGATGCAACACGAGATCCTGGTCCTGTATTACAGCCACCGCGGCTCCGTGCGCGCGCTGGCCGAGGAGGTCGCGCGCGGCGTGCATGCCGTGCCCGGCGCCGTCGCGCGCGTGCGCACCGTGCCCCGCGTGTCGACGGTGTGCGAGGTGGTCGAGGACGAGGTCCCGGCCGAAGGTCCGCCCTATGTCGAGCCGCGCGATCTGGAGGAGTGCGCCGGTCTCGTGCTGGGCAGCCCCACGCGCTTCGGCAACATGGCCGCGCCGATGAAGTACTTCCTCGACGGACTGGCCGGTGCCTGGGTCAATGGCACGCTGGTCGGCAAGCCGGCCGGCGTGTTCACGTCCACGGGCAGCCTGCACGGCGGGCAGGAGACGACGCTGCTGACGATGATGCTGCCGCTGCTGCATCACGGCGCGCTGATCGTCGGCATTCCCTTCACCGAATCCGATCTCAATACCACCCGCAGCGGCGGCACGCCCTACGGCGCGAGCCACGTCGCGGGGCCCGATGGCGATCCGCGCCTGACCGGCGAGGAGAGCCGGCTGGCCTTCGCGTTGGGCCGGCGCGTGGCGGAGACCGCCCTCCGGCTGACGGGGGCGCGATGAGCATCCGTGCGCTCAACGCCGTATCCAGCGTGCTGCTGATCGCGCTGATCGTGCTGTGCGTGGCGTGGGAGGCGTGGCTCGCGCCGCTGCGTCCGGGCGGTTCGTGGATGATGCTGAAGGCGGTGCCGCTGCTGGCGGCCGTGTTCGGCGTGCTGAAGGGGCGCCGCTACACGTTCCAGTGGCTGTCGATGCTGATTCTGTTGTACTTCACCGAAGGCGTTGTGCGCGCCTGGGATCCGGGGCTCGGTGGCGTGCTGGCGGTGGCGGAGGCGGTGCTGTCGGCGGCGCTGTTCATCGCCGTGCTGCTGTACGCGCGCCAGACCGCCCCGTCACGCCTGCGCCCGCCCGAGGCGGGCTGAGCGCTCAGGAAGCCGGGGGCTCGTCCCGGGTCGCGGCGCTGGCCGTGCGGCGCCGGCGCAGCCAGCGCCAGCCGAGCACGACGTAGCCAGAGGCCGAGTAGGCCAGGAACAGCGCGAACAGCACGCCGGCCGGATAGGTCGACACCAGCGCGAAGCCCAGCACCACCGCGATCACGACGATGAAGGGCACGCTCTTGCGCAGGTTGATGTCCTTGCCGCTCCAGAACAGCACGTTGCTGACCATGGACAGGCCGGCGAACACCGTCAGCGCGGCGGCGAACCAGATCACGTCGGCTCCGGCCACGCCGTTGTCGTTCATGACCCACACCAGCCCGGCGACCAGCGCCGCGGCCGCCGGACTCGGCAGGCCCTGGAAGAAGCGCTTGTCGATCGAGTCGATCGTCGTGTTGAAGCGCGCCAGCCGCAGGGCCGCGCCGGCGCAGTAGATGAAGGCCGCGATCCAGCCCAGGTTGCCCAGGTCCTTCAGCGCCCATTCGTACATCACCAGCGCCGGGGCGGCGCCGAACGACACCATGTCCGACAGCGAGTCGTACTCGGCGCCGAAGGCGCTCTGCGTGTTCGTCAGGCGCGCCACGCGGCCGTCCAGTCCGTCGAGCACCATGGCCACGAAGATCGCCACGGCGGCGTTGGCGAAGCTGCCCTGCATGGCCTGGACGATGGCGTAGAAGCCCGCAAACAGCGCGGCGGTCGTGAACAGGTTGGGCAGGATGTAGATGCCGCGCCGCCGGCTGGGGGCGGGCGGAGGCGGGGAATAGTGGTCCTGCACGGTGTCTTCGTGGTCTGCGTTCATGGCCGCCCATTGTAGCGCAGCGGTCAACGGAAACGGGGCGGGGCGCGCGACCCTGCGCGCACCTCGCCCCGCGGGATCAGCCGGCGGCGATCAGTTCTTCGAGGTGTCGACCAGCTTGTTCTTGCTGATCCACGGCATCATCGAGCGCAGCTGGGCACCAACGGTCTCGATCGGATGTGCCGCGTTCAGGCGGCGGTAGGCGGTCATCGACGGATAGTTGCTGTTGCCCTCGGCGATGAACTGCTTGGCGTACTCGCCGGTCTGGATGCGCTTGAGCGCTTCGCGCATGGCGGCGCGCGAGGCGTCGTTGATGACCTGCGGGCCGGTCACGTACTCGCCGTACTCGGCGTTGTTCGAGATCGAGTAGTTCATGTTGGCGATGCCGCCCTCGTACATCAGGTCGACGATCAGCTTCATCTCGTGCAGGCACTCGAAGTAGGCCATCTCGGGAGCGTAGCCGGCTTCCACCAGCGTCTCGAAGCCGGCCTTGATCAGCTCGACGCAGCCGCCGCACAGCACGGCCTGCTCGCCGAACAGGTCGGTCTCGGTCTCCTCGCGGAAGGTGGTCTCGATCACGCCGCCCTTGGTGCCGCCGTTGGCCGCGGCGTAGGACAGGGCGATGTCGTGGGCCTTGCCCGACTTGTCCTGGTGGATCGCGATCAGCGTCGGCACGCCGCCACCCTTCAGGTACTCGGAGCGCACGGTGTGGCCCGGGCCCTTCGGCGCGATCATGATGACGTCGAGGTCGTCACGCGGCACGACCTGGTTGTAGTGGATGTTGAAGCCGTGGGCGAAGGCCAGCACGCCGCCCTGCTTGATGTTCGGGGCGACGTCGTTGCGGTAGACCTGCGGGATGTTCTCGTCCGGCAGCAGCATCATGACGAGGTCGGCGCCCTTGACGGCCTTGGCGATCTCCTCGACCTGCAGGCCGGCGGCCTTGGCCTTGTCCCACGAAGCGCCGCCCTTGCGCAGGCCGACGGTGACGTTGACGCCGGACTCGGCGAGGTTCTGGGCGTGGGCGTGGCCCTGGGAGCCGTAGCCGACGATGGTGACCTTCATCTTCTTGATCAGGGAGAGGTCGGCATCCTTGTCGTAATAAACTTTCATCGTTTCCTCGCAGTGGTTCGGTTGCTTCTTTGGCAGAAAGGGAGCGTTCCGCCGCGCGCTGCACGGCGGGCGGCGGTTCAAATCAGATCTTCAGGATGCGGTCGCCGCGGCCGATGCCGCACACGCCCGATCGCACGGTTTCCAGGATCAGGTCGGCGTCGATGGCCGCGATGAAGGCGTCGAGCTTGGCCTGGTCGCCGGTCAGCTCGATGACGTACGAGGCTTCCGTGACGTCGATGATGCGCGCGCGGAAGATGTCGACCATGCGCTTCATTTCCTCGCGGTCCTTGCCGGTGGCGCGCACCTTGATCAGCATCAGTTCGCGCTCGACGTGCGCCGACTCGGAGATGTCGACGACCTTGATGACCTCGACGAGCTTGTTCAGCTGCTTCGTGATCTGCTCGATGATGTCGTCCGAGCCGGAGGTGACGATGGTCATGCGCGACATCGACGGGTCCTCCGTCGGTGCCACGGTGAGCGACTCGATGTTGTAGCCGCGGGCCGAGAACAGGCCCGAGACGCGCGACAGGGCGCCGGCTTCGTTCTCGATCAGCAGGGAGATGACGTGTCTCATGTTCAATTCCCGGGGAGGGTCGTTTGGAGCCTAGTCGTCCGTCGCAGCGGAGCACCCGGGGCAGGTGATCCGTGCCGGCGGGGCCCGGTGGGGCCCCGCCGGAGACCGCGGCAGGGGTGAGCCGCGGTCCGCCGGCGTGTCGGCGTTTAGAGGTCTTCGGCCGACAGGATCATTTCGGTGAGACCCTTGCCGCCCTGAACCATCGGATAGACGTTCTCGGTCGGATCGACGATGAAGTCGAGGAAGACCAGGTCATTCTTGTGCTCGGTGAAGGCGCGGCGCAGCGCGTCCTCGACCTCGGCCGGGCTCCTCACCTGGATGCCGACGTGGCCGTAGGATTCGGCCAGCTTCGCGAAGTCCGGCAGCGAATCCATGTACGACTCCGAGTAGCGGCCGCCGTGGAACAGCTGCTGCCACTGGCGCACCATGCCGAGGTAGCCGTTGTTCAGGTTGACGATCTTGAGCGGCAGGCGGAACTGCTTGCAGGTCGACAGTTCCTGGATGCACATCTGGATCGAGGCTTCGCCGGTGATGCACGCCACCTGCGCGTCCGGGTGCGCGAGCTGCGCGCCCATCGCGTAGGGCAGGCCCACGCCCATCGTGCCCAGGCCGCCGGAGTTGAGCCAGCGGCGCGGCTTGTCGAAACGGTAGTACTGCGCGGCCCACATCTGGTGCTGGCCGACGTCGGAGGTCACGATGGCCTCGCCCCGGGTGACTTCCCACAGCTTCTGCACGACGAACTGCGGCTTGATGATCTCGTCCGAGTTCTTGTACTGCATGCAGTTGCGGCTCTGCCATTCGGCGACCTGCTTCCACCACGCGGCCAGCGCCTCCTTGTCGGGGCGGGCCTCGCCGGATTCGATCTGGCGGATCATCTCGTCGAGCACGTCGCGCACGTCGCCGACGATGGGGATGTCCACCTTCACGCGCTTGGAGATCGACGACGGGTCGACGTCGATGTGGATGATCTTGCGCGGCTCCTCGGCGAAGTGCGCCGGGTTGCCGATCACGCGGTCGTCGAAGCGCGCGCCCACGGCCAGCAGCACGTCGGAGAAGTGCATGGCCATGTTGGCTTCGTAGGTGCCGTGCATGCCGGGCATGCCGAGGAACTGCTTGTCGCTGGCCGGATAGCCACCCAGCCCCATCAGCGTGTTCGTGATCGGGAAGCCGAGCAGGCGGGCCAGCTTGGTCAGCTGCTCCGACGCGTTGGCGAGGATCACGCCGCCGCCCGAGTAGATCATCGGGCGCTTGGCTTCCAGCAGCAGCTGCACGGCCTTGCGGATCTGGCCCTGGTGGCCCTTGACCACCGGGTTGTACGAACGCATCGTGACTTCGGCCGGGTACTCGAACTCGCACTTCTGCGTCGACACGTCCTTCGGGATGTCAACGAGCACCGGGCCGGGACGGCCGGTGCGGGCCAGCATGAAGGCCTTCTTCATCGTGAGGGCGATGTCCTTGACGTCCTTCACGAGGAAGTTGTGCTTCACGCACGGGCGGGTGATGCCCACGGTGTCGACTTCCTGGAAGGCGTCCTGGCCGATGGCGGCGGTCGGCACCTGGCCGGTGATGATCACCATCGGGATGGAATCGCAGTAGGCGGTGGCGATGCCCGTCACGGCGTTGGTCGCACCCGGGCCGGAGGTCACCAGCGCGACGCCGACCGTCTCGGTGCTGCGGGCGTAGCCGTCGGCGGCATGCACGGCGGCCTGCTCATGACGGGTGAGTACGTGGCGTACCTGTTCCTGGCGGAAAAGTGCATCGTAGATATACAGTACGGCGCCGCCGGGGTAGCCGAAGACGTACTCGACCTTTTCTTCCTGCAGGCACCTGATTACAATTTCCGCACCGGTGAGTTCCATTTACACGACTCGCTTTCGCACAAATCCGAAACGTCGAAGAGTAGCTTCAGAGCGTTTTCTGGTCAAGGCTTGTTGCGGTGCGAAAGAGCGCCTTCCGCCACCGGTTTCCCCTCAATCTCAAGGGTTTATGACCCTACTCCCGGCAAGGTCACAATGAAGAACAAGCCTGCCCCCGAGGCGCTTGCGGCGACCGATCGTCCCGTCGTCGAGATCGCCGGCCTGCGGCGCAGGCTCGCCAGCATGCTGTACGAGGTGCTGCTGCTGCTCGGCGTGCTGGGCTTGTTCTACATGCTGCCCAACGTGCTGATGGGCATGGCGTGGAGCCTCATTCCGGGGCCGCTGCTGCAGCTGCTGTGGGTGTTCCTCGTGTGCGGCGCCTACTTCGTCTATTACTGGCACCGCCACGGTTCCACGCTGGCCATGCAGACCTGGCGGCTGAAGGTCGTCGACGCGCGCGACGGGCGGCTGCCCGGCCTGTGGCGTGCCGCGCTGCGCTACGCCGTGGCCTGGCCGTCGCTGTACTTCCTTGGCGTCGGCATCCTGTGGGCCATCCTCGACCGCGACCGTCAGTTCCTGCACGACCGCCTGGCCGGCACCTGCGTGGTGCTGATGCCGCCGCGCCAGGTCTGAGCCCGCCCGCACCGGGTCGCCGCGGCCCGGCCGTGCGGTATCATCGAAGCATGGATTCCGGATTCCGCCGCCGCCATTTCCCGGAGCTTGGATGAGCGCTCCCGCCCCGCATCACGCCCGTTCCTCGGCGCTCGTGCTCGATGAGTTCCGGGTCGATCCGGCGGTCGGCCTGACGAGCGAGGACGCGCGCGAGCGCCTCGCCGCCGTCGGTCCCAACGCGCTGCCCGCGACCGGGCGGCGCAGCGCCTTCGAGCGCTTCCTGCTGCAGTTCCACGACGTCCTGATCTACGTGCTGCTCGCCGCCGGCGTCATCACGGCGCTGCTCGGGCACTACCTCGACAGCGGCGTGATCTTCGGCGTCGTGCTCATCAACGCCTTCATCGGCTTCGTGCAGGAGGGCAAGGCCGAACGCGCGCTCGACGCCATCCGCGACATGCTCTCGCCGCGCGCGCAGGTCGTGCGCGACGGCCGCCGGCGCGAGATTCCGGCCGAGGAGCTGGTGCCCGGCGACATCGTCCTCATCGCCTCCGGCGACAAGGTGCCGGCCGACCTGCGGCTGCTCGAGGTGCGCAACCTGCGTGTCGAGGAGGCGGCGCTGACCGGCGAGTCGGTGCCGGTCGAGAAGGCGCCCGAGCCGGTCGACGCCGCCGTGCCGCTCGGCGACCGGCGCTCGATGGCCTATTCGGGCACGCTGGTCGCCTGCGGGCAGGCCATCGGCGTGGTCGTGGCCACCGGCGCGCAGACCGAGATCGGGCGCATCAGCGCGATGCTCGGTGCGGTCGAGTCGCTGTCGACGCCGCTGCTGCTGCAGCTGGCCGCCTTCGGTCGCTGGCTCACGTGGATCATCCTCGGCGTGGCGGGCCTGTCCTTCGCGTTCGGCACGCTCGTGCACGACTACTCGGCGGCGGACATGTTCCTCGCCTCGGTGGGGCTCGCCGTCGCGGCGATCCCCGAGGGGCTGCCGGCCATCATGACCATCACGCTCGCCATCGGCGTGCAGCGCATGGCGCGTCGCAACGCCATCATCCGCCGGCTGCCGTCGGTCGAGGCGCTGGGTTCGGTCACCGTGATCTGCTCGGACAAGACCGGCACGCTCACGCGCAACGAGATGACCGTGCAGCGCGTCGTGTGCGCGGACGAGCTGTATGCGGTGACCGGTGCCGGCTACGCGCCGCACGGCGAGTTCGAGCGCATGACCGGCGACGGCGTCGTGGCACTGGCCGACCTGCTGCGGCCCGACGGCTCGCCGCGCGACGCGGCGCTGCTGGAGGCGGCGCGTGCGGCGCTGCTGTGCAACGACGCCACGGTGAGGCTGGAGTCCGGCGAGTGGCGGCTCAACGGCGACCCGACCGAGGGCGCGCTGGTCACGCTGGCGCTCAAGGCGGGGCTGGAGCACGCGCTGGAGCGTGAGCGCCTGCCGCGCATGGACGTGATCCCGTTCGAGTCCGAGCACCGCTTCATGGCCACGCTGCACCACGACCACGCGGGTCGCCGCATGATCTTCCTGAAGGGCGCGCCCGAGCGCGTGCTGGAACTGTGCTCGGCGCAGCGCGGCACGCACGGCGATGCGCCGCTCGACTCCGGGTACTGGCACGCGCACATGGAGCGCGTGGCGGCCGACGGCATGCGTCTGCTCGCGGTGGCCGTACGCGACGGCAGCGACGTGACGCACGGGCTGGGCTTCGACGACGTCGAGCGCGGCGGTTTCACGCTGCTGGCGCTGTTCGGCCTGTCCGATCCGCCGCGCGAGGAGGCCATTGCCGCCATCGCGCGCTGCCACGCGGCCGGCATCCGCGTGAAGATGATCACCGGCGATCACGCTGCCACCGCGCGCGCCATCGGCGCGCAGCTGGGGCTGGGCGGCGGAGTCGATGCGCTGACCGGCGCCGAGATCGAGCGGCTCGACGACGAGGCGCTGCAGCGCGTGGCCGGTGATGCCGAGATCTTTGCCCGCGCCAGCCCCGAGCACAAGCTGCGGCTCGTCACCGCGCTGCAGGCGCGCGGCGAGGTCGTCGCGATGACCGGTGATGGCGTCAACGACGCGCCCGCGCTCAAGCGCGCCGAGGTCGGCGTGGCGATGGGCAACAAGGGTACGGAGGCCGCCAAGGAGGCGGCCGAGGTCGTGCTGGCCGACGACAACTTCGCCAGCATCGCGGCCGCCGTGGAGGAGGGCCGCACCGTCTACGACAACCTGCGCAAGGCCATCGCCTTCATCCTGCCCACCAACATGGGCGAGGGCTGCATCGTGCTGTTCGCGGTGCTGCTGGGTATCGCGATGCCGATCACGCCGGCGCAGATCCTGTGGGTGAATATGATCACCGCCGTCACGCTGGCGCTGGCGCTGGCCTTCGAGCCGGCCGAGCGCGATCTGATGGGCCGCCCGCCGCGCTCGTCGTCCGAGCCGCTGCTGAGCCGCTTCGTCGTGTGGCGCATCGTCTTCGTCGGCCTGCTGCTGGTCGCCGGCAGCATGGCGTTCTTCCTCTGGGAGGCCGAGCGCGGCCGGAGCCTGGAATTCGCGCGCACGGTCGCCGTCAACGCCCTCGTGGCCGGCGAGATCTTCTACCTGTTCAACATGCGCAGCTTCCTCGGCAACGTGCTGAACCGCGAAGGCCTCACCGGCAACCGCTACGTGCTGCTGGCCATCGGCGTGCTGCTGGTGGCCCAGCTGCTGTTCACCCACGCCCCCTTCATGCAGACGCTGTTCGGCACGGAGGGCCTCGATGCCGCCGCGTGGCTGCGCGTGCTCGGCTTCGGCATCTTCATCCTCCTCGCCGTCGAGGCGGAGAAGGCCTGGCTGCGGCATCGTCAATTCAGGATCTGAACCGGAACATCATGGACAACACCCTCTCCGCACCCGTCACCATCCACCGCTCCGACTACCGCCCGCTGCCGTGGCGCATCGACTCGGTCGAGCTGCACTTCGACCTCGACACCGAATCCACGCTCGTGCGCAGCCGGCTCGCCTGCGTGCGCAAGCGCGGCGAGGAGGGGCCGCTGGTGCTGTACGGCGACGAGCTGGAACTGGTGTCGCTGCGCGTGGACGGGCACGACGCCTCGGAGTGGATGCAGCGCACCGACGCGGGTATCGAGCTGGACCTGCCCGCCAACGTGGCGATGGTGGAGGTCGTCACGCGCATCCGCCCGGCCGCCAACACCGCGCTGTCGGGCCTGTACGCGTCGAAGAGCGGCTTGTTCACGCAGTGCGAGGCCGAGGGCTTCCGCCGCATCACCTACTTCCCCGACCGGCCGGACGTGATGTCGCGCTACTCGGTGCGCATGGAGGCCGACCGCGCGCGCTTCCCGGTGCTGCTGTCCAACGGCAACCTCGTCGCCTCTGGCGAGCTGCCCGGCGGCCGCCACTACGCCGAGTGGGAGGACCCGTTTCCCAAGCCCTCGTACCTGTTCGCGCTGGTCGCCGCCGACCTCGAGGTGCTCGAGCGCCGCGAGAAGACCGCCAGCGGCCGTGACGTGCTGCTGCAGGTGTGGGTCGAGCACGGCAACCTGGACCGCGCCGGCCACGCGATGGATTCGCTCGTGCACTCGATGCGCTGGGACGAGCAGACGTTCGGCCTCGAACTCGACCTGGACCGCTTCATGATTGTCGCCGTGGGCGACTTCAACATGGGCGCGATGGAGAACAAGGGCCTCAACATCTTCAACGCCAAGTACGTGCTGGCCCGTCCCGACACCGCCACCGACGCCGACTACGAGGGCATCGAGAGCGTCGTCGCGCACGAATACTTCCACAACTGGACCGGCAACCGCGTCACCTGCCGCGACTGGTTCCAGCTAACGCTCAAGGAAGGCCTCACGGTATTCCGCGACCAGCAGTTCTCGGCCGACATGCTGGGCCGCGCCGCCGGCCCCGAGGCCGAGGCCTCGGCCCGCGCCGTCAAGCGCATCGAGGACATCCGCGTGCTGCGCGCGGCGCAGTTCACCGAGGATTCCGGCCCGATGGCCCACCCCATCCGGCCCGACAGCTACCAGGAAATCAACAACTTCTATACGGCCACCGTGTACGAGAAGGGCGCCGAGGTCATTCGCATGCAGCACACGCTGCTCGGTGCCGACGGCTTCCGCAGGGGCATGGACCTGTATTTCGAGCGCCACGACGGCCAGGCGGTGACCTGCGACGACTTCGTCGCCGCGATGGCCGACGCCAACGGCCGCGACATGACGCAGTTCATGCGCTGGTACTCGCAGGCCGGCACGCCGGTGGTTAGCGCGCACGGAGAGTGGGACGCCGCCGCGTGCCGCTACACGCTCACGCTCGCGCAGCGCACCCCTCCCACGCCGGGCCAGCCCGAGAAGTTGCCGCTGGTCATCCCCGTCGCGCTTGGCCTGATCGGCCCGGACGGCGCCGACCTGCCGCTGCGCCTGGCCGGCGAGGCCGCAGCCGGCGGCACCACGCGCGTGCTGGAGCTGACCGAGGCCGAGCAGCGCTTCGTCTTCGAGGACGTGCCCGCCGAGCCCGTGCCCTCGCTGCTGCGCGGCTTCTCCGCGCCGGTGATGCTGGAGATCGACGAGGACGACGCGCGGCTCGCCTTCCGCATGGCGCACGATTCCGACCCGTGCAACCGCTGGGACGCCGCCCAGCGCTTCGGCGAGCGCGTCGCGCTGGCGCTCGCGGCCGATCCGTCCGCGCCCGTGCCCGAGGCCTTCCTGGACGCCTGGGGTGCGCTCATCGGCGACGAGCGCCTCGACCCGGGCTTCCTCGCCGTCACGGCCACGCTGCCGGGCGAGGGCTGGCTGCTCGAACGCATGGGCGCGGCCGACCCGGCCCGCCTGCGTGTAGCGCTGATGCGGCTGATGCGCGCCATCGGCGAACGTTTCGCCGACCGCTGGCTCGCGCTCTACACCCGCCTCGAGGTGTCCGGCCCGTATCGCTACCACCCGGGCGACGCCGGCCGCCGCGCGCTGCGCAACCTCGCGCTGCGCTACCTCGCCGCCGCCGGCCATCCGCAGGGCCTCGCCCACGCCGAGACGCAGTTCGACCAGGCCCGCAACATGACCGAGCAGTTCGGCGCCCTCGTGGCCCTGGTCCACAGCGCCAGCCCCGCCGCAGGACGCGCGCTGGACGCCTTCTACGCCCGCTTCGCGGACGACGCGCTGGTCCTCGACAAATGGTTCGCGCTGCAGGCCGGCGCCTGGCGCTGGGACGAGGCCGCCGCCCCGGTGCTCGACCGCGTGCGCGCGCTGATGGACGACCCCGCCTTCACGCTCGCCAACCCCAACAAGGTGTACGCGCTGCTCGGCACCTTCTTCCGCGCCAACCCGGCCGAATTCCACACGCCGGACGGCCACGCTTTCTGGGCCGACCAGGTCATCGCGCTCGATCGCCGCAACCCGCAGGTCGCCTCGCGCATGGCCCGTGCGCTCGAGAACTGGCGCCGCTTCACGCCCGCCCTGCAGGCCTCGATCCGTGCCCAGCTCGAGCGCGTGCAGGGCGCTTCGGGCCTGTCGCCCGACGTGGCGGAGATCGTCGGCAAGGCGCTGGCGGGCTGACGCGATGAAGAAGGGCTTTGGCGAAATTCGCTGCAAGTTCTGCCAGACGTGGCAGCGCTCCGAGGTGCAGCACTACGACGAGGAAAGCTTCCTCGCGGTCGCGCCGGGGAGCGATGGGCAGGAGTGCATCAATGCCTGGTGTCTGCAGTGGATTCCGGCGGATAACGACAACTTCCGTTGGCGGGTTGTGGAGGAGGCGCCGCCGAAGAAGCCCTGAGGCGGCGTGCCGGATTCAAGGGCAGCGGAAACATTCGGTGTTTTCGTAGGGCGGATAAGCTTTGCGCATCCGCCACTCGTGCTTCTATTTGCTTGAGTCGGTTCAATCGGCCTCGACCGGCCGGGGCGAGTCCCGGCCGGTCGAGGCCTGTTGATCCGACTTCAGCAAACGTAGGCACAACGGCGGATGTGCTGCGCTTATCCGCCCTACGAATGCAACGCAAGCCAACGCCGCGCGCAATAACCGCAGGGCGTTAAAGACGCTCTTCCCACTCCCGCAACAGACTCGCCGGGTCCAGCGGCCGTGGACCGCCGGAGCGCACGATGGGCCACAACACCGGCAGGTAGAGCCCGATCACGGCCATGAAGGCCAGGGGAGCGAGCGGCGATTGCCCGCTCAGGACGATCAGCGCCAGACCGCCGATGAGCAGCACGATGGCGACGGCGAACATCGCCGTGGAGGCGAGCCATTCCACGCGGCCCGGACCTTCGAGGTAGGTGATCCGGCCGGCGTGTCGGGCCAGGCGCTGGAGAAGGTGGCCGACGAAGGTGTCGAAGGCTTCGTTCTGGTCGCGATAGCCGGGGGAGAAACCGCCGCCGGTGGGGCAGCGGTATTGCCAGTGGTGATTGAGCAGCGGGTGTTTCTGGCCGCTGTCGGTGATCAGCGTGCAGCGCACCATCTCGCGTCCGGCCGTGGGGGAGCGGTGCATGCGCAGCTGGCGGATGCTGTCGAGCGGAATTTCGCCGCGCAGGCCGCCCTTGTCCCACAGCAGTTTGCGGCCTTCGATCCAGTAGCGGCGGATGCCGCGCCACGGCGCAGGGCGGTGGGTGTAGTCGATGACCGGCATGCGGGCTTAATGCACGGCCACGATGTGGTTGCAGTGCCCGCTGCGCAACTGCGCGCTGGTGGCGCGGCGGATGCAGTCGGTCTTGGCGTGGCGGGAGTTGTGTATCGGGTCCCAGCCGGAATTGCTCTTCAGTGCGGAGAAGGTGTTGCTGCGCTGTTGGGCGGCCTGCTGCTGCTTTCGCGCGGCTTCTGCACGCTGGCGTTCGAGTTCGGCAATATTGGCGGAGTGGCGTTGCAGCACGGCTTTGGCTTCTTCGTGACCGTTGCGTGCGGCTCGCTCGAACCATTTGACCGCCTCCTGATCATCGGCGGCGTTGCCGGACTGGGCGAGCTGATAGCCCAGCGCGTACTGGGCCTGGGCATGCTGCTGTTGGGCGGCCAGACGGTACCAGCGCAGACCGGTATCGCGGTTGGCCGGTACGCCCCGGCCATGCAGATGCATGAAGCCGATGGCGTACTGGGCGTTGGCGAGATTGCGTTGGGCCGCCTGCTGGAAGTATTCGAGCGCGCGGGCTTCGTTGCGTGCCACGCCGATGCCGTTGAGATACATGCTGCCCAGGTTGTAGGCGGCCATGGGTTCACCGTTCTTCGCGGCCCGCATGTACCAGCGGGCGGCCTCCATCTCGTTCTTCGGAGCGCCGCTGCCGCTGGCGTACATCGTGCCCAGCGCGTACTGCGCGCGGGCATAGTCCTGTTCGGCCGAGCGCCGGTACCAGTGCAGGGCGAGTTCGTCGTTACCTTGTATGCCGGTGCCGGTGTAGTACATGCCGGCGATGTTGGCCTGCGCCTGCCGGTGCCCCTGTTCGGCCAGTTCCGACCACAGCTTGAAGGCGCGGGCGTAGTCCTTGCGGTCGTAGGCGGCGCCACCGGAGAGCAGGAGGTTGTTCTTGCGGATGCTGTCCACGGCGACCTTGGCGGCTTCGTAGTTCTGTTGTGCGGCCAAGGTGTACCAGCGCAGCGCTTCTTCCGGATCAGCCTCGACAAGCTTCCCCTGGTCGTAGGCAAGGCCGAGGTTGAACTGTGCCACGGGCGAGCCACTGGCCGCGGCGAGCCGCCACCACTTCATGGCTTCGGCCGGATTGCGAGGGGTGCCGGTGCCGTTCAGGTGCATGAAGGCGACCGTATTCTGCGCGGCTGCGTGGGCGTCTTCGGCAGCCATCGTGAGCCATCGCAGTCCTTCGGCCGGATTGCGCGTTCCGGCCCAGCCCTCGGACAGGATCATGCCGGTCACATACTGCGCTTCGGTGTCGCCATTGTTTGCAGCCATACGGTACCAGCGCAGTGCTTCGGGCCAGCTCTTCGGTATGCCACCCAGGCCGTTCTCGTGGATCGCACCAAGATCGTACTGACTGTTCACGTTGCCCGATTCCGCCGAGGCACGGTACAGGCGCAAGGCGGTGGCCGTGTCGCCTGCTTCAAGCGCGGCTCGGGCCTGCTTGCGGGTCTCGTCGGCCCAGCTTTGCGGCAGCAGGCAGGTGACGGTGATCAGGGCGAGCATCCAGCGTTTCATGGCAGACCTCAGGCGGGATGGTGGGGTCAGGGCAGGGGGGCGAATCCGTAGGTGCGGTCGCAGGCGGCCGCCTTCTTGCGAATGTGCTGTGCTCCGCTGCCCTTGGCGGCCTGACTGCGTTGGTCGATGGCGCGATGGACCTCGCCTTCGGTCAGCGGCGCGCCGTATTCCCTGGATGGAGCGCGGCGGTAGCCTTGCGCAGCCTGGAAGGCGCGCGCGCTGGCAGCGATACGCAGGTCCGGATTGGCCTGCCCCAATGCCTGATAGGCGGACGCGCAGGCCAGGTGCTCGTCCGGCGGCAAGCCGGCGGAGAGGGTGCTGCGCAGCACGTGCACAGGCTTGTGGTGGTAGTGCAGGTCGCAGAAGGTCAGCAGGTCGGCGGCCGGCTGGCGTACCGCAGGGTCCGGGCTGTCGAGCAGCGTGCGCAGGGCGGGGTCGGACGGGGAGACCGGCTCGTCCGCCCACATCAGGACTTCATCCCAGCGGATGCCGAAGAAGTCCGCCAGCACTTCGGAGCGGTTCATGCGGCGCACTTCGGCGTAGTCGGCGAACAGCTCGGGCGCCCGGGCGGACTTTTCGGCGCGGCGGTACTCGACGGCGCACTGGAAGGCGTAGGTCTCGTCCAGTTGGGTATTGGCCACGAAGCGGGCAAAGGCCGGCGTCGTGAGGAGCGTGGCGAGGAGCGTCAGCGCGGCGGCAGGGCGGGTGAGGCGCATTGTCGTAGCGTCCGGGACGGAGGTGCGTCCATTCTACGAACATGGGCTTTGGGTCCGGTTTTGCGGCGGACCGCCCGGCGCGTACTAGTTCACGCTCGTGCTGCGACGCGCAGCGCGCTTGTGTGCTCAGATTTCGAGGTTGTCGATGAGTCGCGTGGTGCCGAGTTTGGCGGCGGCCACGATGACCAGCGGGTCGGATTCGCTGGCGGGTGGCTGCAGGTCGGCCTGGCGGCGCACGGCGATGTAGTCGGGTTGCCAGCCGCGTTCGCGCAGGCGGTCCATGGCGACCGTTTCCAGATGCAGGAAGTCGTGATTGCCGGCGCGCACGGCGTCGCGGATGACGGTCAGTTCGCGGTACAGCGTCGGTGCCTCGGCGCGTTCGGCCTCGGAGAGGTAGCCGTTGCGCGAGGACAGGGCCAGCCCGTCGGCGGCGCGCACGGTCTCGCCGCGCACGATCTCGATGGGCAGCGCGAACTCGCGGACCATGTTGGAGATGACCATCAGCTGCTGGAAATCTTTCTTGCCGAACACGGCGACGTCCGGCTGCACGATGGAGAACAGCTTGAGCACCACGGTGGCCACCCCGGCGAAGTGGCCGGGGCGGAACTCGCCTTCGAGGATGCCGACGTGGGCCGGCGCGGGCTCGACGAAGTAGTGCTGCGGCTCGGGGTCCATGACCGGCTCGTCGGGGGAGAAGAGCAGGTCGAC
>Ga0182792_1000433_pt1 | contig 40109 bp, 37 predicted proteins | sample Passage237B_FD_130497 | JGI IMG/M metagenome (GOLD analysis project Ga0182792, IMG submission 130497) | Cellulose adapted compost microbial communities from Newby Island Compost Facility, Milpitas, CA, USA - Passage2 37B (version 2) (version 2) ...
GCCCTCCGCTCCGGCCTCGATCGCGTCTGGTCCAGTGGTCGTCATGATCGGTGTCCTTCCTGCCGAAGCCCTCAGCCCCGGCCGGTCAGGCCAACCGAGTTACACCGTTGTTCTTACAGTCCCGGAACCACCACTTCGCTGCGGACCGACCACACCCGCCCACCGGCGGAGAAGAGCACGATCGCCCGGCTGTCACCGTCGGGCAGCACCATCGCGTCATCGCTGACCGACGGGGCCGGTCGGGGATCGCCTTGGACCTCGTAGGACTCGGCGTGGGCGGCCACGTCGGTGCCCACGATGGCCGACGCTCGCTCCACGAGGAGGTTGGCCTCGGTGCGTGTTGGGACGAAGCTGTCAGCAGTGGCGACCAGGTCCAGGTAGCAGCCGCCACTCGTACCGTGAACCCCGACCACTTCGAAGCCCTCACCGAACGCCGCGGCTACTTCGAGCGACGCCGGATCGAGCAGGTCACACACCGCGGCTTGGGCGAGGAGACCGCTCGCCCCGGTGTCGGTGGCGTCGTCGGCCTCAGAGGCGGCCTCGTTCTGGCTGACCTGGTCGGACGATTCACGATCGCCGGCAAACTGGGTGTTGCCGTTCCCCGAATCTGATGAGCATCCGGCGGCCAGGACCAGGCAGGCGGCCACCGCCCCGGCGCGCAGTCGCTCCACGCGGACAGGTCGGATCATCGATGGCAGTAGCGAGGTCATGCCCCTGTTCTATGAAGAAACACCGATCCCGACCAAGGGGCCGGACTACTCAATAATCGCCGCATCATTGCTCATCCCGGGCTGGTGGTGTCGGCGGCCTTGGCCGGGGTGGTCATCCATGGCTGTCGCCGAGGAGGTTTCGGTAGTGGCCATGGTCCATGCCTGAGTAAGACCCCGCCCGTGGATGAGTAGCCCGCGTTGTTGACCTGTGTCGCTTCGACCGGTACCCATGGCGGCAGGCCCGGCGTCCGGCGGGGCAGCGGACCGGAGGGATTGCCGTGCGAACGATCCAGCGACGAGGGCGAGGCGTTGTGGTGGTGGTCGCGCTGTTGGCCCTGTTGGCGGCCTGCGGCGACGGCGGCGGCGAGTCCGGCGCACCCTCGGGTGCTGCCGAGGAGCAACAGGCGACGGAACCGGCATCGGCGGGCTCCGAGGGCGAGGACGGCGACGGGACCGAGGAACCGTCGGCTCCACCGAGTGGGGAAGCCCGGGCGACCGTGGAGATCCACGGAGAGGTCCACGAGTTCACCCTCGTCGATGGGGCCACCAACGCTCGGACGCTGGAGTGCGACATCAACACCGACACCCAAGACGCGTCCGTGGCCGGGATGGTCTCTCCCGACGGCTACGAGGTCCAGATGTTCCCCAACTCCGGTTGGGCGGCAGTCGTCATCGAGCCAGACGGCACCTCCTGGCAAGCAGGCGCGGCCGACCCCAACCGCGACGCCGACTACTCGGCGGAGATCTCCGAAGGCCGCCTCGTGGTCGACGGCACGTGGGGCGATTCCTCGAATAGCACCACCACGGACATCCGCATGGAGGTCCTGTGTCCCTAGAGCGCGAAACCACCATCCTCCCAACCCACCATCGAAGGGGCCCGCAGTGCACAACGCGACCACCAACCGTTCCATCGTCGGCCGGATCGCGGTCGGGCTGATCGTCGCGGCGCTGCTGCTCGGCGCCTGCGGAGGCGACGACAACGCGGGCTCTGACCCTGGCTCCGGCTCCGCCGTTGATGCCGCTGCCAACGGCGGCAACGCCAGCACCTCGTCCGATGACACCTCGCCTGACGGCGGCTCTACCTCGACTGCCGAGGGCGAGGCGCTCGCGCCCGAGGGCCCGTCGGGCGGCCTCCAGCTTGACGACGCGTGGCCCGAGCAGGTCTGGGTCCCGGCCGACGTCACCGCCACCGGCGGCTCGTTCAGGAAGTTGGACAACGGCCTCTACGAGGCCATGCTCTTCTTGGTGACCGACGCCGAGCTCGACGACGTGCGCAACGCACTGGTGAGGGGCAACGGCACCCCTGACTCTGAGGGCGACAACGTCGCCGGCTACTACAACATGAGCTACGACGACCTGCTGCCCGGCCAAGTGGTGAGCTTCCAACTCATGGCTGAAGCGCCGGGGACGGCGGTGGTCGTGAACATGTTCCCGTAACTGACCTGCCCGCCTGGCGAGCCCTTGCGCTCGCCGCACCCGCCCGAGACCCGACGGGCTGGGACTCCGAAGGCGACCAGGGATCGGTCGTAGCCATCGAGGCTACCAGAGGGTCACTGGAGGTCCGCTGGCAGCACGCCTTCGCCGAGGACCACGCCGACCCGACCATGCAGCCACCCGTCAACCGACGGCTGCGGTGCTATCGGGCGACCGCTACGTCGTCCACCTGGGGGACGAGCTGGCTGCCTTCGACACTGCATCCGGCGAGGCGCTTGGCGCCAGGGGCTGGACAGCTTCCGCAATAACACCCATCCCGGTCACCATCGTCGGCGACCGCCTGATCGAGCCCAGCTTCGGCGGACCGGCACTGATCACGATGGCGATGGACGACGGTCGGCCGTTGGAGGAACTGACAGGCGAGGACATCTTCGGTGACGGCAACACCCACCGCGAGGTCCACGGCCCGGCCGCCGGTGATCGCCTGCTGGCCAAGGGAAACACCCCCGAGGGTCAGTTGCTTTGTCACCCTGCTCGACCTTAAGCGCACTCGAGGGGCCAACTGATCGACGGCGGGCCGGCGCGGCGTCAGAACAGGATCTGCACGGCGAGCGGTACCGATCTGATGACTCATCCGGACAGGATTTGGCATAGCTCGATGGCCTCGCGGCGGTGGGGTGCTGTGGTTCCCTACGGCCTGCTTTGCCGAAGGTGCCGCCGGGCAGGATGCCAAAGGGCTGCCTGAGGCGGATGGGACCGATACGGGTAGACCGGTGACGACCATGGCCCGGAAAGGCCGTGCCGACCGGCAGTTACCATCGCCGGGGTGCAGCAACGTTTGATCGGACGATCGGACATTCTCGACCGGGCCCGGGCATATGCCTCCGATGGAGCCGGCGTCCTCTTCATGGGTGAACCGGGTGTCGGCAAGACCCGGCTCCTGGCAGAGTTGGTCGGCCTCCTCAGCGATGGCGAATGGTACGTCGAACGGTTCGTCGCGTCTGCCGCAGCCAGTGAGATCCCGTTCGGGTGCCTGATCTCCTTGCTCCCCGACGGCGCGACCGACCGCACCCAACAGGTCGCGGGTGTGCGGCGAACCTTGACCGGCCGAGCACAGGGACGGTCGACGGTGGTTGCTGTCGACGACGCCCACCTGCTCGACGAGGCCAGCTTGGCCTGTCTGGCCGACCTCGTGCACCACAGCGACGTCGTGTTCCTCGGCACGGCCCGCAGCACCGAGCCCCTGTCCCCGGACCTGACCGCGCTGTGGACCAGCGAAGAGGTCCGGAGAATCGACGTCGAACCGCTCGACCAAGCCGACACCACCGAGCTGGCCCGCCAGGTCCTGGGCGACCCCGTGCACGACGATCTCGCGACCCAGCTTTGGGACCGCACCCGGGGCCTGCCCCTGTTCGTGCGCGAGCTCCTGCTCGACGCCGTCGCGCAGGAACTGATCGCGCTTGATGCCGGAACGTGGAACCTGCTCGGCGACCTCCGCACCGGTGCCCGCCTCCAGGAGATGGTCGGTGCTCGGTTGGCCGACGTCTCCGACGGCACGCAGCGATTGCTCGACCTGCTCGCGTTGGCCGAACCCGTCACGGTCGATCTGCTCACCCCGGAAGAGGGCAACGAGTTGGACCTCTTGGAACAGCGAGGCCTGACCAAGGTCGAGCACCACGCCGGACGATGGATCGCTCGGGTCGAGCACCCGCTCATCACCGAGGCGATCGCAGCGGCCGTCCCCACGAGGCGGCGCCTGGAGGTGTTCCGAGACTTGGGTGCCCGCATGGTGGCCACCGGGTTTCCCGCTCCGGGGGACGCGCTGCGCACCGCCGCATGGCTCGACGAGTGCGGCGACCGGCTGCCGGTGCCGGTCGGGTTGGCCGCCGGCCGCGAGGCGCTCGCCTCCTTGGACCTCGACCGAGCCTGTGAGTTGGCGGCGGGAACGACCGACGAGGAGCCGCTCGCCGGCAACCTGCTGCTCGGCGAGGTCCGCCGCCTGCAAGCTCGAGCGGCTGAGGCCGAGGAGGCGCTGGCGATCGTGGCCGATCTGGCCACCGACGACGAGACGATCGTCCGGGTAGCGATGTGGCGGAGTACGCTCCAGGCCCACCATGCCGACGACCCGAAGGGGGCGTTGGAACTGCTCGACGTCGCCGCCGACCGGGTCAGTAGCCCCGACCGGGCCTTCGAACTGCGATCGGAGGCCGCGTTCCTCGCCGGGATCCTCGGTCGGTTCGACGTCGCAGTCGACACGAACCGTCGCATCCTCGCCACCGCCGAGCTCAGCGATGCTGCTCGGTGGACCGCGATGATGAACCTGCTGTTCGGGCAGGTGATGATGGCCGACCTCACCGCTATCGACGAGCCGGTGAACGCCATGGCCGGTCTGCTGGAGGAGATCGGTCCGACCCGACCGGAGGGCGTAGACCTCTACTGGGCGCTCGTCACGTCGGTTCACGTCCTGCGCGGGGAGATGGAGCGATGCGAGACCGAGCTCGTGCCGTACGTGCAGCGATGCCTGGCCGATGAGCAGATGCACGGCGTCACCGCGGCGATCCTTCTCTACCCGCTGCTCTTCCGGGGGTCGCCCCACGCCCTGACGATCGCGACCGCGGCGTGCGAGGCCACCTCGCAGAGCGACGCCTACCTCGTCGGGCCGATCGCCCAAGCCGGGCTCACCATCGCTGTTGCCTGCGTCGGCGCGCTCGACCAAGCCCGCCACGCCCTCGCCGCGGTCGATCGTTCCCACACGGGCGATCTTCGACTCGACAGCTTCATCGGACGCGCTCAGGCCGCGGTGGCATCGCTGGAAGGTCGCTACGACGAGGCCGCTCGCATCGTGGCGGACGCCGGCCGGCTCTGCATCGCCGGGACGTACGAGTACTTCGGCGTCGTTGCGCTCTACGACGCGGTGCGCTGCTGGCGCGCTGATCTCGTTGTGGACGAGCTCCGCCCGCTCGCCGGGCCGGACGCCGCCCCGCTCGTCGATGTCATGGCGACGCACGCCATCGCTCAAGACGCCGGTGATGCCGACGCGATCGTGCAGGTCGCTACGAGACTGGCCGGCATGGGAGCCCGCGTCCTGGTCGCGGAGGCGCTGGACGACGCCGCCCGCACCTTCGACGACGAGGTGCTGTCAGGCCGGGCGGCCACGGCCGCGGAGCTGTGGCGCCGCTCCACCCCGGCACCGAACGCCCGGGCTCGACGAAGCGCTCGCCCGGTGTCGGACCGAGAGATCGACGTGATCGATCTGGCACTAGCCGGGCACACCAGCAAAGCGATCGCCGAGACCCTGTTCCTATCGGTGCGCACGGTCGACAACCACCTTGCCCAGGTGTATCGGAAGCTCGCGGTGAACGGCCGGGCCGCGCTGACGGACGCGTTGGCCCCGCTTCCGGCCATGACCTGACACGCACCCGCGAACTGCACCGCTCGGGTGGTTCGTTCAAGCGGCGAGCAGCAGGCAGGCCGCGGCAGACCGCCGTCAGCGCAATGAGTAGGTGGGGTACCGAGTATGAGCATTGACCGGTCTGGGCAGCCTCCTTACCGTCTCCGAGAAGTGGGGCGAAGGCGAAAGGGAACCGTTGTGTTCGGATCAAACAAGAGCGGTTCGGTCGGAACCCGACCACGACGGTTTGTCCTTACCGCTGCGGCGATGACGCTGGCCCTGATCGGCTGCGGGGGCGGTGATGGCTCCGACACATCGTTCGACCCCGGCTCAGGTATCGGTGCCGGCGACGGTGGGGCCGCTCAACCCGGCGGAGAGGTCGGAGGCGGAGGGTCCACCGAGACCGGTGAGCAAGGACTCGTTGTCGGAACGCTGACCTCCAACGCAGACCCCGGCCATGCCGTGGTCGAGGTAGAGGGCGGGCCGACCATCGAGACCTCTGCCGTGAACGGGCGCGGATCGTTCATCTGTGACATCACCGACGATCACATCCAGATCAGCATCGGCGGTAACGAGCGCTTGTCCCTGCAGTTCAGCGCAAGGCACCACGAGGGCGGGTGGAGCGGCTCCTTCACCATCGACTCCGACGAGGATCCCGACCGGTGGATCCAGTACGGCGGCATCATGGCGGGCACTCTCGGGCTCGACGTCGAGTCAGGCGAGATCAGCTACGTCGGAACCGCCACCCGCCAAGACCGATATGCGATGTCCGACGGAGACATCGACATACCGACGGTGGACGTGACCGTCTCCGTCAACTGCGGCCTCGACCATGCCACCGCGGTGTTCGGCGACGACGAGTTTGACTTCGATCCCTTCGGCACGAGGTTTCTCACGTGCATCCCGAACGGCCCCGACGACATCGACATCGACTTCGACTACCAGGGCGGTACCAACGACCGGCTCGAAGTTGACGTCCGGCCGGACGCCGGCCTGATCGGTCACGTCAAGGTCGAACACGACGGCGGCCGATGGTTCGCTCTCGTATCGACCTCGGAAGGATCCGACGCCGGCCTGACCGTCGACGGCACCACCGTGACCTTCGACGGCACCTTCACCTACACCCCCGATGGCGGGGGCGCCGAGCAAGAGGTGGGCGGGGTCGTCACGGTGACCTGTCCGAACTGAGCCGCATCCGCCTCAGGCTGGTCAGGTAGACCGAAGGTCAGCGACCGGGCTGCGTCGACGAGCCCCTCGACGCCATCGTCACCGGCACGCGCGGGGTCGTCCAGCCCGGCATCAAGTGCCGCGGGCCCGAGTACCTCCGCATCATCTACGGCCCCGAGTACCTCACCGACCACAACCTCGAACGCCTCCGCGAGCGCAACGTCGCCAGGAAGCGATCCCTCGCCCAGCGCGAGTTCGCCCTCGGCATCGAGGCCCTGGAGCGCTTCGTGGCCGGCGAACCGCTCCACCGCGTCCACGAGTGCGTCTTCGGCGTCCTCGCCATGGAGAGCGAACCCGTCGACCCCCGCCTCTGACCGAGGTCGGCCCGGTTGGGCTCGGGTCAGGTGGTCATGGCGTCGGTGAGGACCTGGAGGGTCCGGGCCTCCTCGTCGGGGTTGCCGCCCATGGGGACCGGGGTGAAGTCGGTGGCGCCGGACTCGGCGATCTCGGCGATGGCGTCGCGGACGAACGCCTCGCTGCCCACGATCGAGAGGTCCCCGAGCCCGGCCACGCCCTCGACGTCCATCATCGCCCGGTAGCTCGGGAGCGTGGCGTAGTCGGCGAGCACGTCGGCCAGGAAGGCCCGGGCGGGCGCCGGGTCGTCGGTGACCCAGACCGGGATGGAGCAGACGATCGACGGCGCCGGCCGGTCGGCGGCCGCGGCCGCATCGTTGATGGTCGGGGCGATGTGGGTGCGGATCGTCTTCGGCCCCACGCACCAGAGGATCGTGCCGTCGCTGCGCCGGCCGGCGAGCTTCAGCATCTGGTCCCCGAGCGCGGCGATCATCACCCGCGGGACCCCGGCCGACGGCCGCGCCGCGCTGCCGGTGTAGGACCACGCCTGACCCTCGAAGGCGGCGGAGCCGGTGGCGAGCAGGTCGGTCAGGATCGACAGGTACTCGCTCATGTGGCGGACCGGCTTCTCCCACGTGAGCCGCAGGCTGCCCTCGACGCTGGGCCGGTGGTTGACGCCGATGCCGACGACCAGCCGGTCCCCGACGAGCGCCTGGGTGGTCAGCGCCTGGGCGGCGAGCATGTGCGGGTGCCGCTCCCACGTGGAGATGACCGCGGTGCCGATCGCCATGTCGGAGCCCGTGGCGCCGTGGGCGCCGATGAGCGTCAGGGCGTCGATCAGGCCGACCTGGGCCACCCAGTAGCTGGAGAACCCGAGGCCCTCGGACCTCGTCAGGTCCTCCAGCACCCCGCCGACCCCGTGGGTGAGCATCCGTCCCGATCCGTTGATGCCGAAGCGCATCCGCCCAACCTACGGGGCGCGGGCCCGTTCCGCGCCGGGCGCCACGCCGTGCCCGGCGTAGCCTGGTCGCGGTGTACGTGCCGAGGTTCGCGGCGGTGGAGGACGAGGCCGAGGCGCGGGCGATGGTCGACGCCGTCGGCTCGGGGTGGCTCGTGACCACCGGGCCCGACGGCGTGCCGGTGGCGACGCTGCTGCCGATCCTCTGGCGCGGCGATCGGGTCGTGGCCCACCTGGCGAAGGCGAACCACCACTGGCAGGGCATCACCGACGACGACCCGGCGCTGGTGATCGTCGGCGGGCCCGAGGCGTACGTGTCGCCGTCGTGGTACCCGTCGAAGGCCGACGGCGGCCGCGCCGTGCCCACCTGGAACTACACGGCGGTGCACCTGACCGGCACGGTGCGGGTGCACCACGATGCCGCCTGGTTGCGCGACGCCGTGACCGACCTCACCGACCGCCACGAGGCCGGGCGCGCCGAGCGCTGGCGGGTCACCGACGCCCCGGCGGGCTACGTCGACGCCCGGCTGCGCGGCATCGTCGGTATCGAGGTGCAGGTCGGCCGGGTCGAGGCCAAGGCGAAGCTCAGCCAGAACAAGGACGACGCGGACCGCCGTGGCGTGGTCGACGGCCTGCGCCGGGAGGGCGACCCGCAGGCCACGGCGATCGCTGCGGCGATGGCGGCCGACTCCACCGCTGGTTCGGCAGCGGGCGACGACGGCGGCCCCGGCCGCCGGTGAACCACGGGCGTGGCCGGCGCTGGCAACGACAGCTCGGCGGCGGGCGACGACGGGCTCGGCCACCGGTGAGCGCGGCCGGAGCCCCGGTGGCCGACGAGCGCGGGCGGTCGCTCAGCGGGGTGCGTCGAAGCGGTAGCTGGAGGCGGTGATCGCCCCGGCGAAGGTGGCCTCGTGGTAGGTGCGGGTCGCGACGTCGGCCTCGGCGGCGCCGACCGCCACGAACAGCGGGACGAGGTGGTCCTCCGCGGGGTGCGCGACCCGGGCGCTGGGTGCGGCCTCCCACCGACGCAGGGCCTCGACCCGCTCGGCGGGCGCGGCTCGCAGGGCGCCGTCCAGCCAGGCGTCGAACTGCCGCGAGGGCTCGCGGCCCGCGGGCCCGAGGAGGCGGAGGTTGTGGAAGCTCAGGCCGCTGCCGACGATGACCACGCCCTCGTCGCGCAGCGGGGCGAGCGCCCGGCCCGCGGCCAGGTGGGCGTCGGGGTCGTAGTCGTGGCGGATGGAGAGCTGGAGCATCGGGACGTCGGCCGCGGGCCAGGCCGGGTACATCGGGGCGTACATGCCGTGGTCGAAGCCCCGGTCCGGGTCGGTCCGGTTGGCGATGCCCGCGGCGTCGAGCAGCTCGGTGACCCGGGCCGCGACCTCCGGCGAGCCGGGCGCCGGGTAGCGGATGTGGTACGTGAAGTCGGGGAAGCCGCCGTAGTCGTAGACCATCGGCGGGTTCGGGTGGCTCTGCACGGTGAGCACGGGCGCCTCCCAGTGGGCGGAGACGACGAGCACCGCCTTGGGCGTGGTGCCGATCTCGGCCGGCATCGCCTGGAGGGAACGTTCGAGGGGTGCCATGTCGAAGGGCATCTGGTCTTTCATCCAGGGCCAGGGGCCACCTCCGTGGGAGAGGTAGTAGGTGGGCAGGCGGGTCGGCATGTCGGTCACGTTCGGTCCTCCGGTTGCACCTAGTATAGTTGAGGCTTCAACAACAACCCACCTGTCGCCCCGAAAGGCCGCACCATGACCGCCATCCCCGACTCCCACGCCGACCTCCTCCGGGGCACCGTCGCCCTGGCGACGGTGAACCCCGACGGCTACCCGCAGGTGACCGCGGTGGTCGCCGTGCTCCAGGACGACGCCAAGCTGCACACCAGCGTCAACACCCAGCGCCAGAAGTACCGGAACCTCCTCGCCACGCCGAAGGCGACCGTCTTCGCCGTCGACCCCGCCAACCCGTACCGGACCGTGGAGGTGCGCGCGGACGTCGAGCTGATCCCGGACCCGGACAAGGCGTGGACCAAGGGCTTCCTCGGCGACGCCGTCGACGTCGACGCGCTGGACGGCGATGCCGAGCGCTTCCACGTGGTCCTCACCCCGACCAAGGTCAACGTCGTCTCGCCGGGCGCCTTCTGACGGTCGCGGCCTTGGCCGGGTGGTCGTGCTGCACGGGCTCGTGGGCAGCGTGGACGTGGCCGACGCCCGGGCCGATGGCCTCGCCGGGATGGTCCGCGAGGCCCGCCTGCAAGCGGTCGACTGGGGGGTTCGACCTCGCCACGCTCGAACCCCCGATCACCCTCGTCCACGTGCGCACCGACACCCAGGTGCCGCTGGCCGCCGTCGAGCGCACCGCCGCCCACCTGCCCGACCCCGAGATCGTGCGGATCGAGCGCGGCGACCACTGCGACGACGCCAGCATCGCCGCCACCCTGGACCTGATCGCCCGACGCCACGCGGCGTGATCGCCCGACGTCGCGTCGCCCGCCCCGACCGGCACCACGCCGCCCGACCGACCGGCACCACGCCGCCCGACCGACCGGCACCACGCCTGACGGGCCGGCACCACGCCGCCCGACCGACCGGCACCACGCCTGACGGGCCGGCACCACGCCGACCGACCGGCACCACGCCACCCCGACCGACCGGCGCCACGCCACCTGACCGGCACCACGCCTGACGGGCTGGTGCCCCGGTCGGAGCGGGCCGGCGCGCCGGTGCGGGTCGGCCGGTGCGGGTCAGAACCTGAAGCGGGTCAGCCCGCCCGGCTCGACGCCCAGCACCACCGTCGCTGAGCGGGGCTCGATGCGGTAGACGTTCCAGGGTGGTGGGCCCTGGGCGGGCGCGTTGAACGGGGCCGTGATGCCGGTGCCGCTCGGGTCGGCCTCGGCCGGCCAGCCGTGCTCGGCCCACGCCCGGGCGGCGCGCTCGACCGCGGCGGGGTCGGTCACCCGCTCGGCCTCGCCCTCGAGGACCACGTCCGCGTCGAGGATCGCGGTGGCGACCGTGCAGCGCGGGTCGCGGGCCACGTTGCGGGCCTTGCGGGTGCCGGGGCCGGTCTGGAACCAGAAGGTGCCGTCCAGCCAGAGGGCGCCGACCGCGGTCACGTGCGGGCTCCCGTCGTCGTTCAGGGTGGTGAGCCAGGTGGTGAGGGCGTTGTGGGCCTGCGGGTCGGGCGGCGAGCCGGCGGCCAGCTTGCCGGCGAGCAGGTCCCAGTCCACCGGCGGCAGCCCGTCGTCCGTACCCAGGTTGATGATCTCCACGTCACGTCTCCTTCGTGTCGGTCGTGGCCGGCGCCGTTCGTGGCACCGGTTCGGGAGGAAGACGCCCGCCGGCCGCCGAACTCATCGCGTCCCGCCGCGGGCTTCGAACCGTCGGTGCCGCCCGTGGCGCTCGTGCGCCGCCAGGCCGAGACCGACCGGGAGCGCCGGGCGATGGGCCCGGCGCGGTGGCAGGACGGGCGCCGGAGCACCGGGGCGGTGCGGTCACCCGGCCCGGTGCCCGGCGTCGGCGGTCACGCCACGAGGACGATCTTGCCGAGCTTGCCCCCGGCGGCGAAGTGCTCGTACGCGGCGGGGGCCTCGGCCATCGGGAACGTGGCGTCGACGGGGACCCGGACCCGGCCGCTCGCGAGCAGCGGGAGGACGTGGCGCTCGACGGCCCGGGCGGCGGTGGCCTTCTCCTCCAGGCTGCGGGCCCGGAGGGTGGAGCCGTGGACGCGCCCCCGCTTGAGCATCAGGTCGAGCAGGTTGAGCTCGGTGGTCACGCCGGCCCCGGTGCCGATGACGGTGATGCGACCGCCGACGGCGAGCGAGCGGATGTCCTCACCGATGTTGGGCCCGCCGATCAGCTCCAGGACCACGTCGAAGGGGCCGTGCGCGCCGAAGTCCTCGGGGGCGACGACCTGGGGGCCGAACGCCTCGACCTCGGCGCGCAGCGCCTCGTTGCGGACGGTGGCCACGACCTCGGCCCCGGCGGCGACGCCGAGCTGGACCCCGGCGATGCCCACGCCGCCCGCCGCGCCGTGGACGCAGAGGCGGTCGCCGACGGCGAGGCCGGCTTGGGTGAACACGGCGTCGTGGGCGGTGGTGAACGCCTCGGGGAAGCCGCCCGCGGCGGGCCAGTCGATGCCGTCGGGCACCGCGAGGAGGTGGCGCTCGTGCACCACGCACAGCTCGGCCTGCCCGCCCCCGCCCACGAGCGCCATCACCCGGTCACCGACGGCGAACCGCTCAGCGCCGGGCCCGAGCGCGGCCACCTCGCCGGCCAGCTCCAGGCCGGGGATGTCGGCCGGGGAGCCGGGTGGCGCGGGGTAGAAGCCCTTCACCTGGAGCCGGTCGGCGCTGTTCAGGCCCGCCGCGCGCACCCGCACCAGCACCTCGCCGACACCGGGCTCGGGGTCGGGGTGCTCCTGCCACCGCAGGGCTCCGTCGACGATCGTGACCGCGTGCATGCTCTGGTCTCCCTTCCTCGGCCCTTCGACCGGCTAAGATGTGTGCAGCGTTCACATACGGTAGGGAGGTGCGTGAGGGGTGTCAACATCCAGGCGGTCGAGCTACCACCACGGCGACCTGCGCGCCGCGCTCATCACCTCGGCCATGCAGATGCTGGAGGAGGGCGAGGCGTTCTCGCTGCGCGCGGTCGCCCGCCGCGCCGGCGTCTCCGCCACCGCCCCCTACCGCCACTTCGCCGACCGCGACGCCCTGGAGTCCGCGCTCGCGGCGGAGGGCTTCGCCGACCTGAAGGCCGACCTCCTCGCCCGCCGGGACCTGCCGAGCACCCCGGAGGACCTGGCCGACCTCGGGGTGGCCTACGTCGACTTCGCCCTCCGGCGGCCGGCCCTGTTCCGCCTCATGTTCGGCAACGAGTGCGACGACGCGGACGACCAGCGGGTCCGCGCCGCCGCGGACCTGCGCGACCTCGTGGCGCTGGCCGTCTCCCGGGTCTTCCCGGCCGCCGGCGCCGACGGGCCGTCCCTCGCCCTGGCCGGGTGGGGCCTGGTGCACGGCCTGGCCTGCCTCCACCTCGACGGCAAGCTCCCCGCCTCGCCGCCGGCGGAGGTCGAGGCGCGGGTCCGCGGCGCCTTTCTCGCCATCCTCGGCCCCCGCTGACGCCGCCGCCCCCGTCGCCGCGCGCCGCCTCCACGTCGCGTGGCGACCCGGCGTTCGCCGACGTCGACCATCGCGCCGTGGGCGCAGGGTGTCGGCGGCGGATGGCGGCGAGCTGGTGGGGGCGGCCGCCGAACGTCGCACCGACCGGGAACCCATCCCGGTCGGTCCGCAACCGGGCCTTGCCATAATGAGCAGTCAGTCATTATCGTGCCGGCGATGGGACGCGTCGCCGGACTGAAGCCAGAGGACACCCGCCGCCGGGTGATCGACGGGGCGGCCGAGGCGTTCGCCGACCTCGGCTACGAGCGGGCCCGGGTGACCGACATCGCCAAGGCCGCCGGCCTCAGCAGCGGCGCCATGTACAACCACTTCGAGTCGAAGGCCGGGCTGCTGGCGGCGGTGGTCGAGGACCACGCGTGCGACCACCTGCTCGACTGGGCCGGCCCCACCGAGGGCGGGGCGGGCCTGCTCGACCTGGTCCTGGAGCAGGCCCGCCGGCTCGCCGCCGACGATCCGCCGGAGACGCCGCTGTTGATCCAGGCCGTGACGGCCGCTCGCCGCGACCCCGACGTCCTCGCCGTGCTGTCGAGCCAGGTGGCCGAGCGCGAGGACGTCGTCACCCAGGTGATCGCCCTCGCCCAGGCCACCGGCGACGCCGCCGGCGGCCTCGACCCCCGGGCCGCGGCCCGCTTCATGCTCATGGCCCACCTCGGCTCCGTGCTGGTGCGGGCGATGGACCTCCCCGCCATCGAAGCCGATGCGTGGGACGCATTCGTCACCCGCCTGATCGACGGGTTCCGACCGACGGAGGACCGATGACCACCACCGACCCCCTGCCCACCGCTGCCGACGTCGACCTCGACGGCGTGCTGCACGTGATCGACCAGCACTCGGACGTGCTGTTCACCTGGGACTACGAGCGGAGCCGACCCGCGCTGGTCAAGCTCTACGAGAAGGCCAAGACCTCGCAGTGGAACGGCGCCACCGACCTGGACTGGTCGACCGAGGTCGACATGGAGAAGATCGTCTCCGAGAGCCAGGCGGCGTTCAACGGGATGGACCCGTTGCGCACCGAGCCCGACTCGCCCCTGCGCTCGTGGGGCGACAAGGAGTGGCTGGAGTTCGGGATCAACATGCAGACCTACGCGCTCTCGCAGTTCCTCCACGGCGAGCAGGGCGCGCTGATCTGCACCGGGCTCATCACCGCGACGGTGCCGTGGATCGACGCCAAGTACTACGCCGCGACCCAGGTGATGGACGAAGCCCGCCACGTCGAGGTCTTCGCCCGCTACGTCGAGGAGAAGCTCGGCGGGGCGTTCCCCATCAACGCCAACCTCGGCACGCTGCTCGACACGATCGTCACCGACAACCGCTGGGACATCACCTACCTGGGCATGCAGATCATGGTCGAGGGGCTCGCGCTCGCGGCCTTCGGGTTCATGCACGCCATCACCACCGAGCCGCTGCTCAAGAGCCTGCTCCGCTACGTGATGAGCGACGAGGCCCGCCACGTCGCCTTCGGCGTCCTCTCGTTGCAGGAGTACTACGACGGCCTCGGCGCGGCGGAGATCCGGGAGCGCCAGGAGTTCGCCTACGAGGCGGCCGTCGCCCTCCAGCGCCGCTTCATGGGCCCCGACGTGTTCGCCCGCATGGGTGCGGACCCGGACGAGGTGATCTCCTGGATCGAGTCCAAGGGCGACCCGGGCCAGAAGATGTTCCAGATGATGCTGTTCTCCAAGATCGTCCCCAACTGCCGCAAGCTCGGGATCCTCGACGCCGGCGACGGCTGGCTGCGGACCAAGTTCGAGGAGCTGGACATCATCCAGTTCGAGCACCTCATCGACACCACCGAGGAGTACGGCACCCTCGACGCCGTCGCCGCGGACCAGGCCGGCTGACCGCTCGTACCGCGGGTCGTCGCCCTCGGTGCCACCGGCTGCACCGGCGACCTCACCGCCCGCAGCCTCGTGCGTCTGCTGCCGATCGGGTCGGTGTCGTCAGCTCGTCGCTAGGGGTCGTCCTCCGGGCCGGAGCGGTCAGCGGTCGAGGGTGGCGAGGAGGTGGTCGAGGTCGTGGCGGAGAGCGGTGGCGACGAAACCGGACCGCCCCGACGCAGGGTCACCGTGGGGAACCGGCACGAGGTGGTGCGTCCGACCGCCGGGCACCGCCGTGACGTCGAGGATCGTCGCATCGTCGGTCACGATGACAAGGGGAGCCGGTTCGGCCGCGGCGGCCGCCAGATCCACCGGGGCGAGCACCGGCGTCTCGGTGAGGCTCGGCGGGGCTGCCCCGGACGCGGTCAGGTCCGCCACGATCGCATGGACGTCGTCGTGGGGCGGTACGGCCACGAGCAGGCGACGAGCGAAGCGGGTCTCGGCCCAGGCGAGCAGGTCGTGCAGGTCGTGCAGGTCGGCTCCGGGGTGAGGACCTCCGGCACCGATGTCCTGGCCCGGGGTGGGCAGAGCAGCCAGGGCGGTCAGGGCCGAGAGGTCGAGGGCGAGGTCGGGCGCAGGCGCGCCCCGGAGGCGGTCGCGCTCGGCCATCAGGAGGTTGCCGAGGTGGTTGGTGCCGGTGCCGTCGACGCCCCAGAACCGATCGCCCCAGTCGTTGCCCTCGATCAGGACCGTGCTCCCGGTGCCGAGCAGCCTCGCTCCCAGCTCCGGATGGGCGAACTTCTGCCGGAGCAGGTCTCGCATGACCGGGATGCGATGTTCGTCCCAACCCGGATCCAACGGCACCGTGGCGCCCAACCGCTTCGCCGCCGCGGGCCCGGGCGCCTCCCGGACGGTACGGCGGGCCGCCCGGTCCGAGGTCTTGGCCGCCTGGTACGCGTGTTCGACGGACGGGTAGGTCTCGCCGTCGAACTGCACCGTCGCCGGCCAGAAGTTCGACAGGAAGCGGTGCTCGCCGGAGAACGACTCGATCACCGCCACCGCCGAACCGGCGTCGGCGCCCGGGGCCTCCCGGTCTGCTCGGCCGCTCTGCTGCGCACGGCCGTCCGCCGCCCGTCCCTCACCCATGACGTCGATGATCCCGCATCTTGGCCCGGGGCGAAAACGAGATGTTCCGCCGGTTCGTGGTCGAGCGCGCGATGAGTTCGGGCGGGTCGGGCCGTCCCACGGGCATGGAAGCTGAGCAGATGGCCGTGTCCACGACGATCGACGCCACCCCGGAGGTGGTCTTCGCCCTGCTGGCGGACCCGTCGACCCATGCCGACATCGACGGCACCGGGTGGGTCCGCGAACCCCTCGACGGCGAGCGCATCGGCGCCGCCGGCCAGGTGTTCCGGATGGCGATGTTCCACGACAACCACCCCGACGGGCGCTACGAGGTGGCCAACCTGGTGGAGGTGTACGACGAGCCGCGGGCCATCGGCTGGAAGCCCGGCACCGCGGCGCCCGACGGCGAGCTGAGCTTCGGCGGCTGGACCTGGCGCTACGACCTGGAGCCGGCCGGTGCCGGTGCCACGACGGTGACGCTCACCTACGACTGGTCGGCCGTCCCGCCGCCGGTGCGCGAGCACATCGGGTTCCCGCCCTTCGACCGGAGCCACCTCACGAACTCGCTCCGGCACCTCGCCGCCCTCGCAGCGTCGGGGCGCGGCGAGCGCTAGCGGCTCGGGCCGGCGCCCGCCGCCGATCCGGCCGGCTGCCTCGTCGTCGGCACGGCGAGGAGGACCGCGGCCAGGAGGGCCATCGCCGGGTAGGCGTCGATCAGTTGGTCGGCGGACCAGTAGGTAGCCAGGACGACCAGCGAGGCGAGCGCCAGGGGACGTCGCCACAGGTCGGGGAGCCGCAGCGTGCCGAGCAGGAGGCCGATGCCGAGGGCGACCTCCAGGAGCGGGATGGCCGCGCCGAAGGCGGTGGGCCAGCGCCCGAGCACCCCGTCGGTGAACGGCGTGAACCACCCCGGGACGCGGGTGTTGGTCGAGGCGCTGTCGACCACGAGGAGGACATCCGCCCGCCCGAAGCCCGCTCGGTACTTGAGCAGCCCCTCGCGCAGCCAGAGGACACCGAGCGCGACCCGTGCCGCAGCGACCAGCGCCGCCGCGGCACGGGTGCGGGCCGTCACCCGGTCGATCACGCCAGGTCGGCCGAGCCGAAGGTCGCCTTGGCCTTGTCGCAGTGCACGACGACCGTGGTGAAGCCGCTCGGGTCGACGCCGTCGAGGGAGAAGGTCTGCTCGGCCTCGTCCCACGCCACCGCGCCGAGCTCGGTGCCGGCGGACACCGCCGCCTCGTCGCTGCCGTCGGCGAGGTAGAGGTGCAGGTCGGGGCCCTCGTCGGAGGAGAAGCCGCTGAGCATCAGCTCGCCGCCCTCGATGGTGACCGTCCCGGAGACCGCCTTGTCGTTCTGGCCGGCGAAGGTGCCGGTCAGCATCGTGGCCCCGGTGGCGGACGGCATCGTGGTGTCGGCGGCCTCGGTCTCGGCGGGCATCGTGGTCGTGCCGGACGACGCGTCGTCGTCGCTGCTGCACGCGAGCAGGCCGAGGGTGGCTGCGGCGGTGAGCAGGACGGCGGGTGCCAGGTGTCGGATCTTCATGGATCGCTCCTCTGTCGGGGTCGGATGCGTCGATCCAACACCGGTCACCTCGCCGTGGGCGCTCCGGGCGCGAAACGATCGCGAAACCTTCGCCCGGCCCCCGGTCGGCGGGTGGGGCGCGGGCGTACGCTCTGGTGATGGTGGACGCCTCGACGCCTCCGGTGGTGCTCGTCGTGGACGACGAACCGATGGTGCGCGAGGTGGTCACCCGCTACCTGGAGCAGGACGGTCATCTGGTGCAGGGGCTCGGCGACGGCGATCGGGCCGTGGCGTGGCTGCGTGGCAACCGACCGGCGCTGGTGGTGCTCGACGTGATGCTGCCGGGCGTCGACGGGCTCCAGGTGCTGCGCGAGATCCGCCGGCACGGCGACGTGCCCGTCATCCTCCTGACCGCGCGGGCCGACGAGGTCGACCGGGTGGTCGGCCTGGAGCTGGGCGCCGACGACTACGTGGTCAAGCCGTTCTCGCCCCGTGAGCTGGCGGTGCGGGTCCGCAACCTGCTCCGCCGGGCGACCGCGGCCGCCGGCAGCGACGGCGGTGGCGATGGCGGGACGGTGCTCTGCCACGGCGACCTCCGCATCGACGTGGGGGCACGTGAGGTCGTGCTCTCGGGGCGGCACGTGGAGCTGACCCCGAAGGAGTTCGACCTGCTCGCGTTCCTCGCCGCGTCGCCGCGCCAGGTGTTCTCCCGCCGCCAGATCCTGGAGCACGTGTGGGGGTCCTCGCCCGACTACCAGGACCCGGCGACGGTGACCGTCCACGTCGGGCGCATCCGCCAGAAGCTGGACGTCCACCCCGACGAGCCCCGCTGGATCGCCACGTCGCGGGGCGTCGGCTACCGCTTCGAGCCGTGATCGTGGGGTGGGTCCGGGAGGTGGCGGACCAGCCGGTCGAGGCGCTGGCGGTGGCAGCCGGCCTGGTGGCCGCGGCGACCCTCGGCGGGTTCGCGCTGCGCCCGCTGACCCGCCGCACCCGTTCCCTGCACCACCTGGTCCTCGTCATCGCCCTGGCGTCGCTCCTGGTGGGCGCCCTGGTCGCCGTGGTGCTGGCCCGGCTCATGGTGCTCGACGGCGACGAGGCGCGGATGGTGCTGGTGGTCCTGGGCGTCACGGCCGTGTTCGCGGCGGTGCTGGTGGTGATCGCGTCGGGTCCCCTGGCCCACGACGCCGCGGCGCTGGAGGCGGCGGTGCGGCGGCTGGAGGGCGGCGACCGGACCGGCCGCACCGGGGTGCGGCGCTCGGACGAGCTGGGCCACGTGGCGCGGGCGCTGGACGAGCTGACCGAGCGCCTGGACGCCCTGGAGGGTGCCCGGGCCGCGGTCGAGGCGGAGCGCCGGCTCATGTTCACGAGCATCGGGCACGACCTGCGCACCCCGCTCGCGGCGATCCGGGCGGCGACCGAGGCGCTGCTCGACGGGATCGCGCCGGAGCCGACCCGCTACCTCCAGGCGATCGAGCGAGACGTGGCGGCGCTCACGGCGCTGGTGGACGACGTGTTCCTGCTGGCCCGGATCGAGTCCGGCACGTTCGCGCCGGGCGGCGAGCGGATCGACCTGGTCGAGCTGGTGGACGACGCGGTCGAGGCGTTGCAGCCGGCCGCCTCCGCCCGATCGGTCGCCATCGCCCTCCGCGCCCGACGGTCGGTGCAGGTGGCCGGGAGTCCCACCGCGCTGGGTCGGCTCGTGCGGAACCTGCTGGACAACGCCATCCGCCACACCCCCGACGGCTCGACGGTCACGATCGAGGTGATCGCCGACGGACTGGCCGATGGGGTGGGCGATGGGGTGGGAAGCGGCGCTCGGGCGATCGTCCGCGTGGTGGACGAGGGCGACGGCTTCGACGCCGACTTCGTGGACCGGGCCTTCGACCGGTTCAGCCGGCCGGACCCGAGCCGCGCCCGGGCCGGGGGCGGCGCCGGGCTCGGCCTCGCCATCGCGCGCGGGATCGTCGAGGCGCACGGCGGCGCCATCCGCATCGAGGCCGCCGCGGGCGGGTCCGTGGTCGTGGACCTGCCCGCCGCCCGCTGAGCGACCGGATCGGCTCGGCTCGGCCGCGGTCCGGTCGCGGTCGCCGGTTCCGGCTCGCCCGCCGCCGGGCGGCGCAACCGGGCGGTCCAGCGCAGCCGGGCGGTCCGGGACGACGGGGGCCGGGGTGATGCTGGCCCCGATCGGGGAGCTGCGGGCGAGGCGCCCCGGGGTGACAGGGGTCAGGCAGCGGGCGGCGTCCCACACCCGGGCGGCCGCGAGGCGTCCCGGGTCGGCAGGGGTCAGGGGGTGTGGCGGTCGATGTCGGGGGCGACCGCGAGGGCGCCGACGACGACGGCGCGGAGGTACCAGTCGAAGCGGGTCTCGTCATCGATGTCCTCGAAGAGCGGGATCGCGCTCGACACGAGCGGCAGCGAGCGCACCGTGTCCTCGGTGCCCGCCAGCGCCTCGGCCGCCTCGTCGGACAGGTCCCGCAGGTAGCTCTCGGCCTCCGCCTCGGCCCGCACCAGCGACAGGGCGCTGCGGGCCACCGTGGTCGTCAGGTAGAGCGCGGCGGGCGGGCTCCAGCCCCGCGAGGTCGCCACCGTCACCACGTCCTCCATCAGCCGGCCCGACGCGGGGGAGCGGGGGAACAGGCGGAGCATGTAGTCGGCCAGCCCGGGGGTCTCCCGGCAGAGCGAGCGGAGCCACCAGCCGTAGCCGTGCAGGTACGCGTCAAGCGGCTCGCCCCGGTCCGGCGGCGGCTCGACCTGGCCGAGCAGGTGCTCGCCGACGAGCGTCTCCAGCCCGGCCCGGCCGGGGACGTGGCGGTAGATCGCGGTGCGGGTGACGCCCAGGCGGTCGGCCACCGCGGACACCGACAGGTCGGCGAGGCCGACGGCCAACCCCGCCTCCAGGATCGCGTCGGCGGAGATGCGCTTCGGCCGAGCCACGCCGCCGACCCTACCGCCCGCCGGCCCTGCCGAACTTGGCACGGGAACGGGGCACCCGTGCGGCACATCCGTGCCAAGTTCGAGAGGACCCGTCCGCCGCCCGCCCGCTCGGCCCTGCCGAACTTGGCACGGGAAGGGGGCGCCGGTGCGGCTTTTCCGTGCCAAGTTCGAGGGGGACCCGTCCGTCACCCGCCCGCTCGGCCCTGCCGAACTTGGCACGGGAACGGGGCACCCGTGCGGCACATCCGTGCCAAGTTCGAGGGGGATCCGCCGGCCCGACGAACTTGGCACGGGAAGGGGGCGCCGGTGCGGCTTTTCCGTGCCAAGTTCGAGGGAGGGGGCGAGGAGGAGGGGGGTCGACGGGGGCGCGGTCAGTCGGGTTCGGGTTGGCAGGTGGGGCAGCGGACATCGGCGGCCTTGCCGGCCAGCAGGTCGTCGATCCAGTCCACGAGGTGCACGCCGTCGACCTGGTGGTCCCACAGGTACGGGGTGGTGAGGATCGTGTGGTGGTCGCCGGCCGACACGAACGACGCCAGGTCGACGCCCTCGGCCTCGATGGCGCGCTCGTTGGCGTCGATCTGGGTGAGCACGTCGTCGCCCAGGCCGGCGAGCTGCGCGTAGAACACCTGCACCTCGTCCTCGGCGAAGTCCTTGCGGCCGAAGCGGATGTCGGGGTCGTGGCGGCCGGTGTAGACGAACAGGCTCGGCAGGCCCAGCTCCTCGACGGTCAGGCCCTTCGTCTCCTCCCAGTCGGGGACGGCGGCGGCCGTGCCCCACCGCTCGCCGGCGAGGGCGTTGACGGTCGGGTCGTCGGGGTAGGCGCCGGCGCCGTCGGCCAGCACGGTCACGGTCGCGTCGGGGAGGCGGTCCGCCACCAGCCCGCCGTAGAGCGGGGCGGCCGCGCCGCCCGCGCTCTCGCCGGCCACGAACACCTGCGAGGCGTCGGGGAAGCGCTCGGTCAGCTCGTCGAGCACGGCGGTGCCGTTCGCGAGGCCGGCGTGGTGCACCACCTGGTCGGGGGCGTCCTCCTGCACGGTGCTGCCGAGGTGCAGGTCGCCGGTGCAGTACGGGGCGAAGACGATCGACCAGCCGGCCAGCGGGTTGCGCTCGTCGTCCACGTCGAGGAGGCCGTCGCCGTCGTTCGGGTCGTCCTCCTGGAAGATCCGGGGCTTGTAGGGGCCCTCCACGAAGGTGCAGGACGAGGCGTCGAAGCAGGCGCCGCCGCCCTGGAGCACCACCGCCACCTTCTCCGGGTCGCCCTCGTGCACCCAGAACGCGTAGTCGCTGTCGTCCGCGCAGCGGCAGTCGCCGCCGGGCTCGACCTTCTCCCACGCCGCCGGTTCGACCTCGGGGGTGGCGACCTGCCCGGCCGGCGGGTCCTTGGGTGCGTCGGTGCCACCGGTGCCACCGGCCCCGTCGGAGCCGTCCGACGAGCAGCCGGCGAGGACCGAGGCGAGCAGCGCGGCGCCGACGGCGGCCCGGCGCAGGACGTTGGCCCGTTCCGGGACGACGGTGCGTGCCGGGACGGCGGCCCGTGCCGGGCCGGCCGGGGCGGCCGGGGTGGCTGGGACGGCGGGGACGGCGGCCCGTGCCGGGACGGCCGGGGCGGCCGGGGTGGCTGGGACGGCGGGGACGGTGGTGCGTGCCGGGGCGGTCGGGGCAGCCGGGGTGGCCAGGACGTTGGCCCGTGCCGGGGCAGCGGGCGGGTTGGTGCGGGTCATGGTGGTCTCCCGTGGTTAGTTACAGGGTGTATCTAACCACGCGGGCGGGCACGGGGGAACCCCGGATCGCACCGGTCGGCGGCGCGGGCGCCGGGTCGTCTCGCCCAAATCCTGACTCGCCAGGTCGACATTCGTGCTCGGCCTCGATACCGTGCGGGGACAGCCGACCGGTCGAGACCCCAGCCCCACCCGCCGACCGGCACCGTGAACCAGCGCGAGCAGACCGATGACGATCACCGACGACAGCAGCAGCACCACGATCGGCCCGGCGCCGAGCGCCGACGAGGACCAGGTCGTCGGCTCCAAGGTCGAGCAGGCGAAGGCCGCGAGCCGCCAGCTCCGCAGCACCGTCGCGGAGGAGCTGGGCAACGACGAGGCGACCTTCAGCGCCGAGGCGTCGCTCGTCCTCAAGTTCAGCGGCACCTACGGGCAGGACGACCGCGACACCCGTACCGAGCGCCGCAAGGCCGGCCTGCCGCCCGACGCCTTCTGCATGGTCCGCACGGGCATCCCCGGCGGCGTCCTCGTGGCCGACCAGTACCTCGTGATGGACCGCCTGGCCGACCTCGTGGGCAACGGCACGCTGCGCGTCACCACCCGCCAGGACATCCAGTTCCACCGGGTCGGCAAGGCCGACCTCCGCACGCTCATCCGCACGCTCAACGAGCACCTCGTCACCACGCTCGCGGCCTGCGGCGACGTGGTGCGCAACACCACCGCCTGCCCCGCGCCGCTCGCCGGCGGCGCCCGCGCCGAGCTGGTCGAGTGGGCGCAGCGGCTCTCCCGCCACTTCAAGCCGAAGACCCGCGGCTACTACGAGATCTGGATGGACGGCGAGCGGGCCGTCACCGCGCTGCCCGCCGAGGCCGTGATCGCCACCGAGCCGACCGACGCCGCCGGCACCCCCGAGGAGGAGCCCCTCTACGGCCGGGTGTACCTGCCCCGGAAGTTCAAGTTCGGCTTCGCCGCGCCCGGTGACAACTGCACCGACGTGCTCATCAACGACGTCGGCATCGTCCCCCACGTCGACGGCGACACCATCCGCGCCTTCACGGTGTTCATCGGCGGCGGCATGGGCAGGACCCACAACAAGCCCGAGACCTACGCCCGCCTCGCCACCCCGCTCACCACCGTTGCGCCCGAGGACCTGATCGCCACCTGCGAGGCCGTGGTCAAGCTCCACCGCGACCACGGCAACCGCACCAACCGGGAGCACGCCCGGCTCAAGTACGTGGTGGACGACCTGGGCGACGAGGCGGTCCGCGAGATCGTCGGCGGCTACCTGGGCCGCACGCTGCCCGACGCCGAGCCGGTCGTGCTCGACGGCGCCCACGACCACCTCGGCTGGCACCGCCAGGCCGGTGGCGGCTGGTTCGTCGGCGTCAAGGTGAACAGCGGCCGCATCGCGGACGTGGGCGACAGCCGGGTCCGCTCCGGCATCCGGGCGGTGGTGGAGCGCTTCGGCGCCTCGGTCCGCTTCACCGCGGACGAGGACGTGCTGCTCTGCGACGTCGCGGACGACGACCGTGAGGCGGTGGCGGACGTGCTCGCCGAGCACGGGGTGCGCCGCCCCGAGCAGTGGGTCCCCGTGGCCCTCAACTCCTTCGCTTGCCCGGCCCTGCCCACCTGCGGCCTGGCGCTCGCCGAGTCCGAGCGGGCGCTGCCGAAGATCCTGGACGAGCTGCACGGGCTGGCCGACGAGCACGGCGTGGCCGAGGTCGGCACCCACGTCCGCATGACCGGCTGCCCCAACGGCTGCGCCCGGCCGTACTCGACCGAGGTGGCGTTCGTGGGCCGGGGCAAGAACCGCTACGACGTCCACCTCGGCGGCAGCCGCCTCGGCATCCGCCTCAACGAGATCTTCTGCGAGAACGTGCCCCGGGACTCGCTCATGGACGTGCTGCGGCCGGTGATCGCCCGCTTCGCGGACGAGCGCACCGACGAGACCTTCGGGGACTGGTGCCACGCGGTCGGCGTCGAGCGGCTCCGCGCCGAGCTGGGCACCGAGCAGTGGGTGCGCACGCCCCGACGCTGACCCCGATCCCGATCCCGATCCCGATCCCGATCCCGATCCCGATCCCGATCCCGACCCCCGGCGCGTCGCCGGTCAGGCGGCTCAGGCGGCGGGGTCGCTGAGGCGGGACGCGCCCTCCAGCATGTGGACCAGGAGGGTGGTGATCATCTCGGCCATCGTCTCGGCGTCGACGGGTATGTCGCCGTCGAGCCAACCCCGCAGCAGCTCCTGGGAGGCGCCGACCACCGCTGCGGCCACCGCGGCGTCGACCGCGGGGTTGGCGGCGTTCGTGGGCGTGTAGCCGCTGGCCTGATCGGCGGCGGCCACGACGACGTGGCGGAGCCCATCCCGCTTGGCGATCAGCACCGGGTTGGAGCGGGCGCCGGCGAAGAGGATGACGCCGCGGCGGCGGTCCTCCTCCAGGAAGTGGAGGATGGCGGCGATGGCCGTGCGGGTGCGGTCGGCCTCGGCGGCGCCGGTGTCGACCGCGGTGGCGATGTGCTGGACGAGCGCGGCGAGGTGCGCGTCGAAGAGCTGGGCGAGGAGCGTGTCGACGTCGTCGAAGCTCTCGTAGAAGTAGCGGGTGTGGAGGTCGGCGGCGCGGGAGACGGCCCGGACGGTGAGCCCGGCCTCGCCCTCGTCGCAGAGGAGGTCGAGGGCGACGTCGAGCAGGAGGTCGCGGCGTATCTCGACCCGCCGCTCGCGGGGGACGCCGGCCCAGCTCCGTGGCTTGCCGGATGGGGTGGGGTGCACCCGCCCACCCTACGGGTCGCCTCCGCCCCATGGTTGGCTGCGCTTGTACTCAAACTTGACGGAGGCTGCGGCCGTGTCCAGAATGAGGCACTCGCAGGAGAGGGCGAGGGCCCCATGCACGCCAGTGGAAGACCTGATCGGCTCACGTCCCTGTTCGCCGGGCGGCGCGCGTGGAGCGAGCGTGGCGTCGCCCGGCGGCGGGCAGGGTGATCGGTGGGTCCGAGCGGCGGGCTCGGGCAGGGATGACCCGTCCGGGGTACCGGGCGGGTTGAACCTCTCACCTCGGCCGACCCGGCCGGGGTGGGGGATGCGGCACCGGCCGGGAGGGGCCCTTCGCCTTCCCGGCCGTTGTCGCGCGCCCGCCGTGCCGGGGCGCGGGCCGGCCGCCGCCACTATTGGCTACGAATGTCGTCAAACTTGACTTCGGGTACGTGCGTGACCAAACTCTGGGCCCATGCAGAAGAGGGTCAGCACGTCGACGGTTCGTGGCCGCCTCAGCGGCTTCGGGGATCAGCAGCGGGGGGGTAGGAGATCGCGGCGATGGCGCCTCGGCCGTGCGGCCCTGGCGGTCGCGCTGGTGGCGGTGTCGCTGACCGCCCTGTCGACGGCGGGTTCGGTGAGCGCGGCGGGGGAGACGTTGGCGGTGGTGCTGTCCCAGCGTGACGGCACGGCACCGTTCGACGGTGACGACGAGGCGGGGCACGATTCGGGTGACGCGAACGGCATCGTCCGCACGAACGACAACCTCACCTACGACGTCGAGGTGTCGGTGAACGGTGGGACGGCGTCGAACACCACGTTCACGATCGAGTTGGCGAGGGGTACGGAGTTGTCGAGCTTGCCGGCGTTGTGTCGTGACGAGGCGGGTAACCCCCGGCCGGGTTCGACGTTGACGCCGGCGTCGTTGCCGGCGCCGGTGGTGCCGGTGACCTTCACGTCGTGGGAGGCGTTGCCGGTCCAGACGCTCACCTGCAACGTGGGGACTCGGACGCCGTCGTCCACGTTGACCTATCCGGTGACGGTGAAGGTGCGGCCCGAGGTCCCGAACGGCACCGCGCTCACGCCGGTGTCCGCGTCGGCGCGCTCCGACGATGCGCCCACGCCGGTGACGTCGAACGAGGTGAACGCGACGGTGTCGGCTCGGGCGCAGTTCGACCTCTCCAAGAACGCCATGTCCGCGATCGAGAACACCGGCTACATCAACTCGGCCTTCGGGATCGTGGACTGCCCGGACCCGGTCAACGGGCCCGGCGCCACCCGCAAGTGCTTCCGCTACGGCATCAGCACGCTCATCTCGGCTCCCGCCGGTGGCAAGGGCCTCTCCCCGATGGCCAACCCGGTGACCTTCACCGACGATCTGACCCCCGAGTCGTTCTACGGCTCGGCGATCACCTCGCACCCGGCCTGGGTCGCCGCCGGTGCCGACGCGGTGCAGAAGTACGGGGCCATGCTGGCGTCCTGCGGCGCCCCGAACTACGCGCAGCCGGGCCACGCCATCGGCACGACCTTCCAGGACGGTGGGCCGAACACCGCGGTCAACAGCGTCCGCAACTCGGGCACGACGACCTGCAACCAGCCTGGCGGGCCGGGGACGCCGGTGAACGTGTCGATCAGCGGGCTCGACTCGACCGCCTACACCTACCCCACGCAGATCCAGATCCCGGCGGGGCCCGTGCCGGCCGACAAGGCGTACGTGTACTCGCGTCAGATCCGCTTCGACGTACCGGTCGAGGCGGTCCGGGACCTGGGCATCGCCTCGGGCGAGGGAACGACGTTCACGCTCCGCTGGGACAACCACTACCGCAACTTCGCACCGGTCGACATCTCCGGCCGGGTCAACGATCCCGCGGCCAACCAGGCGTTCGACGACCACCGCGCCAACAACTCGGTCATCACCGTCTCGACCGGCTTCGAGAAGTTCTTCGTCGGCATCCCGGGCGCTCCCGGCAACACCCGTCCGCTGGACTTCAACCCGTCGTTCGCGACCTGGGAGGGACCGGCGGGGTCGACGGGTCGAAACGCTGGCGAGGGGCAGCTCTTCGCCGGCGGGAAGACGATCAGCAACCTGTACTTCACCAACACCTCCACGCCGCCGGACAACCCGGTCACCTACGTCGCCTGCGATGGCTGGGACCCCACGCGCCTCCAACTCGCCGCCGACGACTACCCGGGCACCGGCCTGCGGAACCTGCAACGGTTCGGGTCCGAGGGGCAGGCGGTCTGGATCGCCGGCGGACTCGACGGCGACTTCCCGAGCGGTACCGACGAGCGCTTCGACAACCTGGACCACGTGCTCGACTTCGAGGTCGAGTACGGCACCGGCACCACCGGCAGTGGCGAAGCCTCGCACTGCGACGAGGCCGATAGCCCCGCCGGGTGGTTCACCGATCCCGCGGCCGTTCCGGGCAACGACCCGGCGTCGGCGGCCGAGGGTATCTACACCGCCGTCTCTCGGGTCCGGGTCCGGATCGTCCTCGACTCGGCCGAGAGCGTGGGGTCGATCGCCAACGTGGCCGTCGGGCTGCGAGCCGTGCCGACCTTGGCCGAGGGGACGGTGCTGCCGAACTGGGCGAACGTCAAGGTGCAGGCCGGCGTGCACGATACCGCCGCCGTCCTCGGGAACGGTCGGCCGTGGCCGGGCAACAGCTACAACCCCGATGCGAACACCGGCGACCAGGGCGACCGGCTCCGGGTTGCGACGGCCGCTGCCCGCCTGTCGAAGCAGGTGTGGGACCCGGCCATCGAGCAGTTCGTCTCCACCACGCCGGTCTACGCCGGTGGCCAGATCGCCCGCTTCCGCCTCCAACCGACCCTCGTCGGGGGCGTGTCCGGCGACGTGTACGTGCCGGTGATCGTGGAGGACTGCCTGCCCGCCGGGCAGGTCTTCGACCCGGCCGGCTCCACGCCGGCCGCCGCGGCGGTCGAGCCGTCCTCGCCGCCGGGGTCCGACCTCACCTGCGAGCCGGGGGAGACGTACGTCCGCTGGAACCTCGGGCCGACCCTGGTCAACTCGGCGATCCCGCCGATCGAGTACCAGGTTCGCCTGGCCCGGGCCATCGTGCCGGACACCTACGTCAACCGGGCGCTGGTGACCGCGCAGGGCGACTCGTCTGCGGCGGACCAGCGTGGCGCGGAGGCCGCCATCCAGGTGACCCAGCCGTCTGGCGTCCTGCTCGACAAGTACGCCCTCACGCCCCAGGTGGAGGTGAACCGCGCCGGTGAGACGATCGAGGACCCGGTGCAGTGGCGCATCGACATGCTGAGCATCGACGGCCCCGACGGTGTGGGCGATGTCGACCTGATCGACGTGCTGCCGAAGGACGGCGTCGGCGGCTCCGACTTCACGGGCACGATCGCGCTCGACAGCGTGGCGGTGCTCGCGAACGAGCCCGCGGCCCAGCCCGTCACCACGCTCTACACGAGCGCGGCCACGGTGGCCGGTGAGGTGGACGACCCGACCAACGCCCCGGGCGGCTCCACGGTGTGGTGTGACGCGCCCGTCGGCGGCTCGGTGGTGGTCGGCAGCGGGACCGATGCCGACTGCCCGACCGCCATCGGTGACGTGACGGCGCTGCGCATCCGCCGGGCCGGGCCGTTCCGGCCGTCGGACACCTTCAGCGTGGTGGTGACGATGACGCCGTCGGCCAACGCGGGTGGTGACGTGTATGTCAACAGCGTTGGTGGCCGGGCGACGGGTCTGGTCCTGCCGGTGGGTCCGGTGCCGGCACCGGTCACCGTCGTCTCGTCCAGCATGGGTGATTACGTGTGGGACGACGCGAACCTGAACGGCATCCAGGACGAGGGTGAGGCGCCGATCCCGGGCTTCGAGGTGCAGTTGTCGGGGACCGATTCGGACGGGAACGCGGTGAACCTGACGACGACCACGGACGACGAGGGTCGGTATGGGTTCGTGAACCTCCAGTCGGGTTCGTACACGGTGACGTTCGCGCCGTCGTCGCTCACCGCGAACCAGTCGTTCACCCTCCAGGACCAGGGTGCCGACGATGCGGTGGACTCGGACGGCGACCCGGTGACCGGCGAGGTGTCGGTGGACCTGGAGGCCAACACCGCCGACGACCGCGTCGACCAGGGCGTGTTCACCGCGGACCCGTCGGTCGAGGTGGTGAAGTTCATCGATGGTGACGACGCCAACGCCGCGCCCGGTGTGCTGGTGGAGCCGGGGTCGGACATGGCGGTCACCTTCGACGTCACGAACACCGGGAACCTGGACCTGGACCCGGTGGTGCTCACCGATGACACGATCCCGACCGGCGCGATCTCGTGCCCGCAGGAGGCGTTGGCGATCGGGGAGACGATGACCTGCACGGCGACGTATCCGGCACCGGCGGCGGGGGTGCAGCACACGAACGTCGCGACGGTCACCGGTACGCCGGTGCCGTTGCCGAACGGTGACCAGCCCGAGGACGTGACCGACGACGACCCGGCCAACGCGCTCGGCATCGACCGGTCGGTCACCATGACCAAGGAGCTGGCCGGTGCCCCGGTCCCGAACGGTGACGGGACCTGGACGATCGCGTACGACGTGACCGTCACGGCCGAGGGCAACAGCCCGGCGACCTATGACCTGGACGACGAGCTGCGCTTCGGTGCGGGCGCGTCGGTCGAGTCGGCCTCGATCGTCGGTGCGCCCGATGGGGTGACCCCGAACCCCGCCTGGAACGGTGCCGGTGACCGGCGCATCGCCTCGGGGGTGGCCATCGAAGCCGGCGGGACCCACATCTACCGGGTGCAGGCGGTGGCCCGCATCTCGGTCGAGGGCTCCACCGCTGCCTCGTCGGACTGCGAGGTCGGTGCGGGTGAGGCGGGGACCGGGTTCCTCAACAGCGCCACCCTCACCGCCGGCGAGGATGTGGTGGCCGACGACGCGTGCGCGGAGTTCCCCCGGATCAGCTTGGTGAAGGAGTTGGTGGGTGCGCCGACGGGCAACGGTGACGGCACCTGGACGCTGGACTACGACCTGACGGTCACCAACGACGGCGCCGGCGCGGGGTCCTACGACCTGGCCGACGAGCTGCGCTTCGGCAGCGGCATCACCGTCACCAGCGCCGCCGTCGCCAACACCGCACCTGGCGGCCTGGCGGTGAACGACGGCTGGGACGGCGTGGCCGACACGACCATCGCCACCGGTGTCCCGATCGAGGCGGCCACCGCCGACGGCGGACCGGTGACCCACACCTACCGGGTGACCGCGGTGGCCGAGTTGGCTGGGTCGCTCGGCACCGCCGCCACGGACTGCTCGCTCGACGCCGGTGAGTCGGGGACCGGGTTCCTGAACGGGGCGACCTTGACGGCCAACGGCGATTCGTCCGAGGACGACGCGTGCGCCGGCGTGCCGAGCATCGGCATCGTCAAGGAGCTCACCGCGACGGTCGTCAGCGGCGATGCGATCACCGTCGACTACCGGCTCACCGTGACCAACGGTGGGTCGGTGGAAGGCACCTATGACCTCGACGACCAGTTCCGCTGGGGTGGCGGGCTGGTCGTCGACGGATCGCAGGTCACCACCACGCCGGACGGCGTCTCGGTCGCGGCCGATTGGGACGGCCTCGACCGCACCCGCATCGCCAGCGGCGTCACCATCGGCGCCGGCGGGGAGCACGTGTGGACGATCCGGGTGACCGGCCACACGACCAGCGCCCTGTCGGCCGGCAGCGGGGACTGCACCGTCAGTAGCACCGAGGACGGCACGGGCCTGCTCAACGAGGCGACGGTGACCTCGAACGGTCGGAGCGCGGACGACGCCGCCTGCGAACCCGTCGAACCCCCGACCCCGCCGAAGCCGCCGACCCCGCCGAAGCCGCCAACCCGCCCCGAGGTGCCCGGCGCCCCGAGCCGCCCCGTCAAGCGGTTCGGCCCGCTGCCCCGCACCGGCGCATCCCTCGCGGCCGTGGTGCTGACCGGTGTCGCGGTGCTCGCGGTCGGGTTCGCGCTCACCGCCGGCTCCCGGCGTCGCCGTGACGGTCGGTCCCGCCCCCTGCCCCGTCACGGCTCCGGCTGAGTCGATGGACCTGTTCGCCGTGACCGGGGCCGCGGCTTGCGTCCTCCTCGCCCTCCTCACCATCGCCCAGCTCACCCGTTGAGCCGAGATCGTCCCGGACAACACCTTCGGGTGGTGCCCTCTCCGCCCGACGGTGGACCGGGATGACGGTCGGGCCCCGCGCGCCACTTCCCAGCGCGTGGGGCCCGGCGCCTCCCCCTCCGCGAGGGGCGGAGGGGGAGAGCCCTCCCGCACCGACCGAACGTCAGAAACGGACCGTCCCGTGTTCATGCTCCTGCTCGCGCTCGCCATCGCCCTCGTGATCGTCTTCGCCGTCGCCCTCGGCCAGCGGCGCGACTGAGGGCCGGCCCGGTCGCCGGCCCTCGCGTGGCGGACGGGCCTCCTTGCCCGAGTGCGATATGGCCGATACGGTTATCGGTCACGTCGAGGTGCGGTGACCGGGCCGCTCGCTCCCGGCCGGCCCGACGAACCCCGACCGAACCGAAGGAAACGGAACCCGAGCGATGACCCCCAGCCACCCCCGCCCGGCACGCGGAGCCGGCCGCCGAGCCCTCGTCGCCCTCCTCGCCCTCGGGCTCGTCGCCGCCGCGTGCGGCGACTCGTCCTCCGACGGCGACGCCGACCGCACGACCCGCGGCGGCCGCCCCGCCGAGGCGGCGGTCGAACCCGTCGAGCGCTGGCAGGCCCGCGGGCGCTGGCTGGTCGACCAGACCGGCCGGACCGTGATCCCCCGCGGCCTCCAGGTCGTGCACGCCGAGGACGGCAGCTTCCTACTGCCCCCGGACATGATCGGTCCCGAAGACGCGGACCTCATGCGCTCCTGGGGCTTCAACGCCATCCGCCTCACCTGGGCCTGGCGGGGCATCGAACCCGAGCCCGGCCGCTACGACCCCCAGTACGGCAAGGACCTGGCCGAGATGATCTCGATGTTCCAGTCCCGCGGCATCGCCGTCCACCTCATGGCCAGCGCCGACCAGGGCTGGGGCTACACCAACGACTTCGCCGAGAGCGACCAGGTGCAGGGGCCCTTCCCGCTCCTCGACCCGGTGATGCTCAAGAACTACGAGACCTTCTACACGGGCGAGGACGCGGACGGGAACGAGGACTGGCGCACCGACGCCTTCGTCAAGGCGTGGGGCCTCATCGCCGAAGCCGTGGCCGACGACCCGCCCCGCCTCGGCTACGACCTCTACAACGAGCCGCAGCCCGCCCAGTCGTCCTGCCTCGGCGACGAGGGCTGCCCTGAGGGCGACGCCTGGCTCTACGCGTACGAGGACCGCCTCGCGGACGCCATCCGGGCCCACGACACCACCAGCGTGATCTGGTACGAGCCGCAGGTGATGTTCAACACCGCGAACCCCACCCACATCGGCCCGATCGACGAGTCACGGCTCCCCGCCGGCTTCGCCTTCCACTCGTACTGCAACTCGTCGCCCATCACCTCCGCCACCCCCGAGACCCTCGCCGCCTGCATCGACGAGGTCATGGACAACGGCGCCGCCGCGGCCGAGGACGCCGGCGGCATCCCCTACGTCATGAACGAGATGGGCGGCTCCGGCCAGTCGCAGGAGCTCATCACCACCATCGCCGACAGCGTCGACGCCCACGCCGCCGGGTGGTTCTACTGGGGCTACAAGGACCACGACACCATCATCTTCAGCGACAACCGGGACAACAGCACCGCCGACCCCGACTGGGTCCGCACCATCTCCCGACCCTTCCCCCAGGCGACCGCCGGCACCCCCGGCCCCTACGCGTTCGACCCGGCCACCCGCACCTTCACCTACCGATTCGAGCCGGACGCCGCCGTCGAGGCCGACACCGAGATCTTCACCGCGCCCGTCCACTACCCCGACGGCTACGAGGTGGAGGTCACCGGCGCCACCGTCGTCTCCGAACCGGATGCCGACGTCCTGCTCCTGCGCCTCGGCGACGACCCGCCCGCCACCGTGACCGTCACCCTGACCCCGCGGGGCTGAGCTCTGGCGGCCCGGGGCCGTTCGTGGCTGCCGACCCCGGGCCGCCGCCAACCGGTCGACCGCCGCCGATCGCCCTCGACCACCATCGGCCGCCGTCAGGGGCGCGGCCTGGCGCCGTCGGGGCGCAGCGCCAGGTAGCCGGTGGTGGAGAACGCCACCAGGACGTCGATGACCTCGTCCACGTCGCCGTAGCGGCCGTCGGTCAGGCCGAGGGCCGCCTCCAGGGTGAGGGCGATGATGCCGTCGGCCACCATCCCGGTGCGCCGGGCGCCGGCCTCGGTGTCATCGGTGAAGCCGGCCGCCACCAGGTCCGCCACCAGGTCGGCCCGCAGCCGCGCGTACAGCTCGTTGCCCCACCGGCCGATGGGCGACGTGGTCTCGAAGCGGTGCTGGAGCACGATCCGCAGCAACCGCGGCTGCGAGGTGAGGACCGCCAGCGGCACCGCGAAGGTCTCCCGGAACACGTCGCGGTCGCGCGGCGCGTCGAGTGCCCGGCGCTGGGACTCCACGGTCGCGGCGCCCCAGTCGTCCAGCGCCTCGGCCACCACCGCGGCGCACAGGTCGTCGATGTTGTCGAAGTGCACGTAGAAGGTGGCCTGGGCGAGCCCTGCCGCGCGCGTGACGCGGGTGGTGGTCAGCGCCTGCTCGCCCTCCGCGTCGAGCACCTCTATGGCGGCGGCGATCAGGCGCCGGCGAGAGGCCGCCTTCGCCTTCGCCCTCGCGGAGGGCGCCTTCGCCCGCTTCCGGGGGGCGGGCGCGGCGCGCGAGGTCGGCGGGTCGTTCGGGGAGGGGTGGTCCATGTCCCGCCCAGTCTGGCCCGTCCGCGAGGCCGACCGGTCCGTCACGCCCGATCGTCGGGAAGCGGCTGGTCACCGGGGCGGACCACGCCCGCCTCGTACGCCAGCACCACCGCCTGGACCCGGCTCCGCAGGCCGAGCTTCATCAGGAGGCTGCTGACGTGCGACTTCACCGTCGCCTCGCTCAGGAACAGGGCCTCGGCCAGCTCCCGGTTGCTCGACCCCCGGGCCAGGCCCACCAGCACCTCGTGCTCCCGGGCCGTCAGCTCCGGTAGGCGCGGCGACGGCGGTGCCACGTCGGACCGGCGCCGCCCCGCGTCGAGGCTCGCCCACTGCTCCACCAGCCGCCGGGTCGGCGCCGGGGCTACGAGCGAACCCCCGTCGTGCACCACGCGGATCGCGTGCAGCAGGTCCTCCGGGCGGCTGTCCTTCAGCAGGAACCCCGCCGCCCCCGCCCGCAGCGCACCGAACACGTGCTCGTCGTCATCGAAGGTCGTGAGGACGAGCACCGCCGGCGGCTCCGGTCGCCCGGTGAGGCGCGCCGTCGCCTCGATGCCGTCCATCGTCGGCATCCGCAGGTCCATCACCACCACGTCCGGCCGCCCGGCCTCCACCACCGCCAGCGCGGCGGCGCCGTCGCCCGCCTCGCCCACCACCGTCATGTCCGCCGCGTCGTCCACCAGCAGTCGCAGGCCGGCCCGGATCATCTCCTGGTCGTCCACCAGCGCCACCCGGATCATCGGACCGGCAACCACGCGCGCACCTGCCAGCCGCCGCGGCCCGGACCGGCGCTGAACCGCCCGCCGAGCGCCTCCACCCGCTCCCCGAGCCCGGCCAGCCCGGTGCCCGGGCGCGCCCCGTCGCCCCGGGCACCTCGCCCGCCCTGCCCGTCGTCGGTGACCGTGACGCTCACGCCGGTCGACGCGCCCTGGACCACCACGTGCGCCCGCCCGGCCGACGCGTGCTTGAGGACGTTCGTCAGCGCCTCGCGGACCACCCGGCGCAGCACCAGGTCCGACGCCGGCCCGAGCCGACCGACCGGCTCGTCCACCTCGACCGACACCACCACCCCGACGTCGGCCATCCGCTCCGCCAGCTCCGCCACCTCCTCGGCCAACGTCGCCTCCGGCGGGCCGTCCCGCTCGGCCCGCAGCGAGCTGACCGTCCGCCGGGTGGCCTCCAGCGCCTCCCGGCTGGACCGGGCGATCCAGCCCACCGCGTCGACCGCCTCCTCCGGCTGCCGCTCGGCCACGTGATCCGCCGCCTGCGCCCGCATCAGGATCGCGGTCAGGTGGTGGGCCACCACGTCGTGCAGCTCCCGGGAGATGCGCAGGCGCTCCTCGTCCGCCGCCCGGGCCGCATCGGCCGCCCGCAGCCGCTCCAGCTCCCGGTTCTGCGCCGCGAGCGCCAGCGCGCCGTCGCGCTGCGCCGCCAGGGCCGAACCCAGGAGCACCACCGCCACCGTGGCGATCTCGGCCACCACCAGCGCCGACCAGTCCGCCGGCCACGGCCCCCGGATGCCCGGCCCCTCGTCGGCCTGGCCCCGGGCGTGCGGCGGCGTCGGCACCGTCTCGACCGGATCCACGATCGGCGAGAAGAACAGCAGCACCGCGGCCATCGACGCCAGCAGGGCCGGCACCGTCCACCGCCGGTGGGCCGACGCGGCGAAGCCGAGCACGAGGATCGGCGCCAGGTGCAGGTCGTTCCGCAGCGGCTGGAGGTACACGAGCGGGTACAGCAGCGCCAGCGCGCACAGCAGCCACGCCGGCGCGACCCGGCGGATCGCCACCGCCCCCGCCAACCACCAGCCGGCCATGGTCCAGGCGTCGCCGTGGCGGGGCAGCCAGCCTCGGGACTGCCACCACGCGATGGCCCCGTGCCAGGCCACGAGCACCACCGCGGCGGCCGCCAGGTCCGCCACCACCGGCGCCCGCCGCCCGAGCGGCGACCACGGCGCGAACGGCGACCGCGGCGCGACGGGCACGGGCTCGCCGGCCACGGACCCACGGGCTGGGGGACCGCCGGCTGCGGGAGCGCCGGCCACGCCGGCACCATCGTCGACCACCCCCGAAGCGTAACGATCGAGGGGTGGCGCGCATCCGTCGAAGGGATGAGCCGGCAGTCCGACGATCCGACGAAGGTCGGGGGCGGCGAGCCCACTTCGGCCGATGCGGCGCGGCCGGCGCCGGCGGACGCTGACGCCATGCCCCGACCCGTCTTCTCCTCCCGCCGCCGCCCGGCCGCCACCGTGGTCGTGACGGTCGCCGCCGTGGCCGTCGCGCTCGTCTCGCTCCTCGCCCTGGCGAACCGGGTGACCGCCGGGCCCGACCCGTCTCCATCCGCCATCGGGACCGCGGCGTCGGCCGCCGGCTCGCCACCCGGCGGGGGTGACAGCGCCGGCACCGGGGGTGGGGCCGTCGATGGAACCGCCGGTGGTCCGGACGGTGCGGGTGGCGGGGGTGGCGGGGGCCTGGTCCCCGGGCGCGACGTCGACGCCGGCTCGGGGCGTGGGACCTCGGGCGGGTCGGGCGGTGGGCCGGACGGCGGGTCGGGCGCGGCGCGAGACGCCGGCGGCGTCGACCCCGGCCTCGCCGCCGCGCTCCGGGCGGCCACCGACGCCGCGGCGGCCGACGGGATCGACCTCGTGGTCAACGACACCTACCGCTCCGCGGCGGAGCAGACCCGCATCTTCGAGGAGGAGGTGGCCCGGACCGGGTCGGTCGAGGCCGCCCGGCAGCGGGTCTTCCCGGCCACCGAGTCGATGCACGTGCGCGGGCTGGCCGCCGACATCGGCAGCGGCCCCGCTGCCGACTGGCTGGAGGTCAACGGCCACCGCTTCGGGCTGTGCCGAACCCTCGCCTGGGAGTGGTGGCACGTCGAGTGGCGGCCCGAGTGGCAGGCCGCCGCCTCCTGCCCACCCCCGGCCGCCACCCCCGACGACGCCCCCACCGACTGACCCACGAGCGCGAACGCCACCGTCCGATGGGTGGATGGGTCGGCAAGGGAGCGCGACGGGCGACGACCGCTGCTCCCGCACCACCTCAACGGGTCGAGGGGCTCCGGTCACCCCCGTGACCCGGGTGGCGACGGTGGTGGTGGACGGTCATCACCACGACGGCGTCATCGAGGACGCGGTAGCGGAGCACGTACGGGAAGTTCGGTGTGCTCACCCGGCGCTCGATGACGACGCCGTGATCCTCGATGGTGGGCGAACCGGATCCGGGCCATCGGGTCACCAGGTCCAGAGCCGATCGAACAGCCGCCAGGAAGTCATCGCCCAGGCCCGGCCGCTGCTCCTCGTACCACGACCAGGCATCGAGGACTTCGTCCTCCGCGAGCGGATGGAGCCGAACGGGGCGGGTCACTCGGCGGGCGAGGGTGGGCGTTGCCGGTCGATGCGCTCGGTGAGGTGGTCCCAGGTGACCGGCTCGACCTCACCGGTGGCGATCGTGGCGGCGCGGCGTTCGGTCTCCTCGGACCAGAGTCGTTCCCTCTCGGCCTCGTCGTCCTGGCCCTGGTCGAGGCTCGCCAGCAGACCCCACGCGAGCTTCGCCCGGTCCTCGCTCGGCAGTGCGAGCGCCTGCTCCCACAACGGGTCGGATGCCGTGGACATGTGTCGATCGTACCGATGGGTGACCGTCCCGCGTCGTAGCGGCGCTCGACCTCCCCCGTGGCGTTCGCGTGTCGCCGGACCGCTGCCTGCGTTCGGCCACGACGTGTCGATGCACCGAACCGGCGAGTCCGGGCCCACACCTGGAGGGGACCTTGACGGCGCGTTCGGGGAGCGGGGCGCGGCGTCGAGCGCTCGGTTCGACTCGGGGGTGGGGTGGCCGCGAGGGTGGACGTCGTGGAGCACCGGCCGGACCCCGCGAGTTGCAGCGACGAGGCGCTGCTCGCCGCGCTCGGGGAGGGGGCCGACGACGAGGCCGCGTTGGCCGAGCTGGACCGGCGCCACCGTCCCGCCGTGCGGGCCTGGGTGCTGCGCCGCCACGGCGACGAGGAGCTGGCCGACGAGGTCGTGACCGAGACGATGCAGCGGCTCTGGCAGCGGCGTGACCGGTTCGACCCGGCCCGGGGCTCGGCCGCGGCCTGGGTGTTCGTGCTGGCCCGCACCACCTGCGCCGACCTCCTGCGGGCCCGGCGGCGCCGGCCGGTGCCCGTGGCGCACCTCCGGGAGCCGGCCACGGTGGAGGACCAGGCGGAGCGGATCGTGGAGGCTGCGGTCGTCGCCCAGCTCCTCGACCGGCTCTCGGCCGAGCACCGTGAGGTCATCCGCCTCGCGTTCGTGGACGGCCTCACCCGCATCGAAATAGCGGACCGCCTGGGCCTGCCGCTCGGCACCGTGAAGACCCGGGTCTTCTACGGCATGCGGGCGCTGCGCCTCGCCGCCGAGGAGCTGGGCATCCGCCGTCCCTGACCGGCCGGGAACCGGCGCCCCAGCAGCGGTCGCCCGGACCTCAGACGGCGGCGGGTCGGTCGGTGTGTTCGTCGGGGCTCGGCTGCCGTGTCGCCGGTGACCGGTCGGGTAGCGGGAGCGGTCGTCGGGACGTCACCCAGTGGCGGGTGCAGTCGCTAGGTGGGTCGGCTGTGGGCCGCTCGGCCGGCGGGGTCGCTGATCGGCCGGGTGACAGGCGCTGCCGTCCAGACTCAGCCGTCAGCAGATGGGTCGGTCGGGGGACAGGCGCTGCCGTCCAGACTCAGCCGTCAGCAGATGGGTCGGCTGGGTGACAGGCGCTGCCGTCCAGACTCAGCCGTCAGCAGATGGGTCGGTCGGGGCGTTCGTCGCGGTCGGCTCGCCTGCCATGCGGTCTGTGGGCGGCGCACCGTCGGTCGACGGCTCGACAGCGGTGGGCGGCTGATCGGTGGTGCCGACGGGCGATGGCCCGGCGTCGGTGACGGCGCCGGCGGGAGGCGATCCGGCGTCGGCGGTGGTGGCCTCCTCGGTGCCCCGGCGGAACTCCTTCTGGGCCTCGCCGAGGCTCCGGGCCAGGTCGGGCAGCTTCTTGCCGCCGAAGAGCAGCAGCGCGATGAGCAGGACGATGACCAGCTCTGCGGGTCCGAGGTTCATGAGGTCCCCTCCTCCGGGGTGTGGGTCGACGGGGCGGCTCCCCGGTGGGGGAGCGACGCGGTGGCGACGGTCGGGCCGTTGCGGGCCGGGTCGTCGCGGTCGGGCTCCGCGGTCACGAGGAGCCCGACGTAGTGGTGCAGGTCGCCGGTGCCGTGGAGCCGGAGGTCGGCCCGGCCGTCGGCGGCGGGCTCGAAGGTGCCGACGCTGACCGCCGACCCGTCCGTGCGCAGCATCCAGGTCTCGTAGGTGCCGCGGCCGGGGTGGGCCAGGCCCGAGAGGCGGAGGTCGATGCCCACGCCGGTGTCCAGCTCACGCACCGTGGCGGTCCCGTCGGCGGCATCGCCGGCGCCGCCGAGCGCGAGCTGCACCTGATCGCCGGAGGGCCGGCCGTGGTCGCGGTCGAACGGGCCGATGCCCGCCACCAGGGTCACCAGCACCAGTCCCAGCGCGGCCGCGGCGGCCACCACCAGGACCCGGCGTCGCACCTGCACCGCTGACGGTCCGCTCCGGTGACCCGATGGCCCGCCCGGGCTCGCAACGCCCGCTCCGACCGTCGCCTCGGCCTGGTGTGCCGGCCCCGTGGCCGGCTCAGCCGGAGCCGCGCTCCGCTCGGCCAGTGGTGCCGTCGGCTTCGCCGGCGCCGCCTCGTCGCCATCGGCCGGCTCGACCGTCGCCGGGCCGTGCTCGGTCGGGGTCGTGCCCGGCTCGGACCGCGGTACGGGCGGGGCAGGGCGGTCGTCGGGTGACGCGGTCGCGGGTCGGGCTCGGGGCTCGGGTGGGAGGCCGTCGGTGGGCCGGGCGGTGGGGGTCGGCGTCGTCGGCGTCGCACCGGCGTGGCGGTCCAGCACCTCGGCCAGCGCGAGCAGGTCGTCCTGCTCGGTCCGGCACGTCGTGCACGTGGCGAGGTGGGCTTCGAGGTCGGATCGCTCGTCGTCATCGAGCCCGTCGAGGAGCAGCGACAGCATGCGCTCCCGAGCGATGACGTGGTCGTCCATGCCCCTCCTACGCTCCGACCACCCCCGGCGGTTCACCGTCGCCCGCGGCGAGGGCGTCGAGGCGGTGGCGGAGGTGGGCCCGCTCGACCTCGTTGGCGCACCGCTCGATCGCCTCGCTCAGCGACGACCGGGCGAGGGCGACGCCGCCGGCCCGCCGGGCCCGCCCCGCCCCCCCCCCCCGC
>Ga0182792_1000436_pt1 | contig 40081 bp, 55 predicted proteins | sample Passage237B_FD_130497 | JGI IMG/M metagenome (GOLD analysis project Ga0182792, IMG submission 130497) | Cellulose adapted compost microbial communities from Newby Island Compost Facility, Milpitas, CA, USA - Passage2 37B (version 2) (version 2) ...
ACGGCCCGGTGTCGATCGCCATGCACTTCAACGTCGCCGCCCGGCTCGCGCGCTACTCCGTGGATCAGGCGAGCACGGTCGACGACGACCCCGAAACCGTGCGCGCTGCCATTGAGGCGCTGCTGCGTCAGCGCGTCGACGCGATCGTGGTCATTGCCACGACCTTCGCTTCTCTCGAGCTCGTGCGCAGTCTCGACATTGCGATCCCCATCATCGCCTCGGCATCGACGCCCCGACGCTCCCCTCGAGTGGTCTCGATCGACCAGTACCGAGGGGCGAGAACCGCGGTGCGTCACCTCGCGGAACGTGGTCACCGTCGCATCTATCACCTCACCGGTCCGCTCACCGCGCCCGACTCTGCGGAGCGAGTGCGGGGTTGGCGCGATGAACTGTCCGAGCATCGGCTCGAGGCCACGGAGCCGCTCCTTGGCGACTGGACGGCAGAGAGCGGGTACCACGTTGGCCTCACGCTCGATGTGGAGCCGGGCTCGGCGATCTTCGCCTCCAATGACCTGTCGGCTCTCGGCCTGCTCTCTGCCCTGCGCGAGCGTGGCCTGAGGGTGCCGGAGGACATTTCCGTGGTGGGCTTCGATGACGTCCCTGAGGCCGCGTTCTTCTCCCCGCCGCTCACCACGGTGCGTCAGGACTTCGCGGCGCTCGGGCGCCAGATCATGCAGAAGGTGCTCCACGCGCTCGAGGACGGCGACACGGAGACTATCGATACGCCGCTGCCCACCGAGCTGGTGGTGAGGGCAAGCACCCAGCAGAGGTAGCGTCGGGCAGACAAGCCCCTGTGGCGCCCCCGGCAGGACTCGAACCTGCAACCTACGGATTAGAAGTCCGCTCCTGCTATGCTGTCTACCAGGACTGATGCCGATTTACCAGGTATGTTGCGCCGGAATCTTCGGATAGACAAGGATACATGCGGGTAGGAACGGTTACACCGATGGTTACACCAGGGCAGGCGAGGACATGAGCAAACCCTTCGCAATACGCAACGCCGACGGCACCGTGAAACTGTGGCGGCAAGTCATCGAGCTGCCGGCAGACCCCTCCGGCAAACGCCGACGCAAAGCTATCTCCGCCAAACGCAAGAGCGACCTCGTCGAGAAGGTCCGCAAGTTCGAGTCCACCCTGTACCGCGCCGGCGGCAACGTCGCCACCAGTACCCCCACCCTGGCGGACTGGGTCGAGACCCGCATCGCCCACGACCTGCAGACAGGCGTGCTGCGCCCCAAGACCGCGAAGGAATACCGCGGCCACATCGACCGGTACATCCGCCCCTCCATCGGGAGCATCCAGATCGGACGGCTCACCCCAGCACACATCCGCCGCCTCCACGCCTACGTCCTCGAAGAACTCGACCTGTCACCCACCACGGCACTGCAGGTCCACAACAACGTGTCCGGCGCACTCAAAATGGCCGTCGCTGACGGCATCCTCCCCGACAACGTCGCCAGCAAGACGTCGCGACCACGCGCCGCCGCCTACGAAGCCAACGTGCACACCCTCGACGACGTCCGCGCGATGCTCGCCTGGGCCGGGCGACAACTCGACGAAGGGGACTGGTGGGCACTGAGGATCCCGCTCGCGTACTACGCCGGCACCCGCCAAGGTGAGACGCTCGGGCTCACGCGCCAGTTTGTCGACCTCGCTCGCGACGTGAACCGTATCGGCTACGAGCTTCAAGCTGTCGACGGAACACCGCACCGGTCCCTGCCAGCGCATCACGTGTCCGGGAAGTACTGGCTGCTGCCACCGAAGTCCCGCAAGGGCATGCGCGAGGTGCCGATCGTGAAGCCGCTGCACCTCGCTCTTGAGGCGCGCCTCGCGGTCATGTCCGACGACCCGTGGGCGCCCATCATCCCCAGCCCCACCGGCGGGTTCATGGACCCGTCAGCGGACTACAAGCGGTGGCAGGCGGCCCTCAAAGAGGCGGGCGTGCCGCGGATCCGCGTGCACGACGCCCGCCACTCCACCGGAGCGCTGCTTCGAGCCGCGGGCGTCGAGCCGCGCATCATCCAGGTGATCCTTGGACACAACAGCGCAGCGATGACGGAGCACTACTCGCGGCTCGCAGACCATGAGGCCCGCGACGCGATGGCAGCGTTTGAGCGCCACCTTGAGAGCGGAGTATCCACAGGACTCGCACGCGCCGACGCGTGAGCGGCGACACTGACGTTATGGGGTTCTGTCTATCGTGTGGGTCAGCGCTCGACGTGTACCGATGGTGTGGGCACTGCGAAGCGTTCGCTGACGACGTCGACGAGCTCGGCAATGGTGCGGACCTCGGCGGAGATCCAGGCGCCGCGGCGGGCACGTAAGCGATCGGGCTCGCGCACCACCCACGCGACGATGCTGCCGTCGACGTGGTCAACGATCGCTGACTGACCCGCTCGAGGAGCAACGTAGTAGCGCAACTGTGGGGCAGTCATCGCGTCAGGGTACGCCCGGCCGGGGACGCAAAAGAAGCCCCCGCCGGCGCCTCGGGGGGTGGGGCTGCCGACGGAGGCGAGAACAGTATTGCAGGCACCACGGATCCAAGTCAGCCGCTAGCCTGTGCTCGGAGAGGGGTGTGGTGAGGTGGAGCCGTTCACTGTCTTCCTTGTGGGTGTAGCGGGCGTTGTCACCGGTGCGCTCATCCAGTTCTTGACGGCACTCGTCCAGGGCCGGCGCGAGGAGCGGCGGCACGCAGCTGAGTTGGCCGAAGCGCGCAAGCGCGCGCGCCGCGAATTACTCACACCGCTCTATGTCGAACTGGTGGAGGCGCTGCGAGTGTGGGAGGAGGCAAGCAGCCTCAATGCCCCTGAGCCCTTTGATCCCGTAGTCGATAGGCAAATGCAGGCGCGAGTCGCAGCCGCATTCGCAAGTGCGGCTCTACATGCGGGACCGCCGCTCAGTCCGTGGCTTGGATCCTCCGGCGCAACAAACATGAACGTTATCTATGCAAATCTCGCGACGGATGAGCAGCGATCCGAACTCCTCCGGGCGATGCGCGAAGACCTCTGGGGCTAGGCGACTCGCACAAACACGAACACCGCCCCCACCGACACCGCGAAGGTGCCAGTGAGGGCGGGGAAGAGGACGTTACTGAGCGTGAACTGTTGTGCGTGACCGGGGCGCGAACCATGCGGGCGACTCGAACAGCCAAGCGCAGCGCACTTTGCGCGCAAGCCATCCGAGGGCGAGTGAACCGACGACGGCACCAGTAGTTCCAATGAGTACATGTACCACCAGCGAGTCAATACCGAGGCGCACGAGTACCACACGGATGCCAGCGAGGAAGATCACGTGAGCGACAAATACGTCCAGGGAACGCAAGCCGCAGAATGCGAGAGCTCGTCCAGCACCGGGGATCCGTTGCAGGAGCGGCGATAGGGCCAGCACGGCCACAACGCCACTCGTCGATGCCACAACCCCTAGCGCAACACTCAGGGCCGTGCGTTCCGCGCCATCTGTCGTTGGCGGCGTGGCATGACCGGGCCAGGCGAGCGCTATCAGTGTGACCACACCTACCAGCGCTACCGCTGCGAGTGTGACCGCCGGCTGCTTGAGCCAGCGCAGCAGGTTGCCGCCTCCGATAATGAGGCCGACGACGAAGAACACCGTGAGGCCCAAACCTTGTGTGCCGATGTACTCGCCATTGAGGCCCCATGCCGCAAGTGACACGGCGACCGCGAGTGATGCGAGGCCAACCGTCCGCGCTCTGCCGAGCCACGGCTGGAATGCCGCAGCCGCGATCAGCATGAGCGCAATCCAACCGAAGAACCAGTAGGGCGAAAGCGGGCGCCACAGTTGGACAACGTCAACCCAAGACACATTGGTATTGACGTCGCCAGCAAACGCGATCTTGGTCACTCCTTGGATGAACGTCCACAGCACGTAGAGCCAGAGGAAGGCGAGGTCGCGCCGTGCCGTGTATGCCCATGCCATGTCTCGCATCATGCCGCGTTCGACGAACAGACCAGCGGTGAAGGCAAATACAGCAAGGTGAAACATGTAGACGGTCGCATCGACGCTGGCGAATAGCGCGCCGTCAAGGTCGATCAGGCCAGCGAGGCCCAGGCCCCGCCAGACATGACCGAAGACGATGGCGATAATCGCGACGCCTTTTGCGATGTCAAGTGAGTGGTCCCGCCCCTGCATGGCCTTGAGCATATCGACCATGCGGGGCGGGGGTGACGCTAAGCGGCGCTACCCGGCAATGAGGTCGGCCACGCTTGAGTAGTCGTGTAGGTGACACAGAACGTACCGGCAGCGACGGCGGGCAGAGTGATCGCGGTGCCGATGACGACGGGCGCGGTTGCCACGTCATCGGCACCGAAGAACACGGCACGGACGTTGGAGCTGGTCGGCTGGAATCCTGACGGGAGGTTGTAGACCGCCGCCGCTGAACCACCCGTGAGGGAGATGAAGCGAAGCTCGACAGTGTTGTTGATGCGCCGGATTACTGCCGCCGATGCAGTCCAGGAGTTGATGAGGGAGCCAGCCACCGACCGGAACCCGGTGTCCGCGATGAGCGGCTTCCATCCGGTGTTGCCCGTGCCCGACGCTTTGATCCAGGTGGACACGCCAAGGGTCGCATCCGTGTCCGCGTAGGTGACGCCAGGGACTGCGGTGATGACTCCTTCTGGGGAGCCGGTGCCGTACTTCGCGGCGCGAGCATTCACGTTGTTGTGGAGCGTCGCGTGGTCAGCGGTGCCGGGCGTGATGTTCGTGGGGAGTGCGTTGGTTTCAGCCATGAGAGGGCCTTTCTAGACAGTCGCCGCGACGGTCGCGGTCACCGGGCTGGGGTCGGGGGTGATCTGCTCGTCGAGCCACGTGCGGCGGTCGGTGAGAAACCGTTTGCGACGGTCGGCCTCGAATGCCACGTAGGTGGTTTGGCTCCACTTGCGGTTGTCGTCATCGAGAGCGCGCTGCTGGCCGTCGATGGTGGAGTCCATGTAGAGGTCGGTGTTGATCGCGTCACGGATCAGCGCCCAGCGTTCCTGCATGAGCGAGCGGAACGCCGCGTCATTCCACAACCGGTACAGCCACGCGGCGGCGCGAGTGTGCCAACCGGTCGCCTCATTGAGGCTGCCATCTGCCTTGATGCCCAGCGAGAGGTCACCATCCCACAGCGGCCCTAGCGCAATGATGCCGTCGGTGACGGTCACTTTGCACGATGACCAAAAGCCGGAGTCTTGGTTGCGTGTCCACTCGTTGACGAGCCACCAGTCCGCAATTGAGGTGGCGTCAGCGTACTGCGCCCAGTCTTCCCAGCGGCCGTCGCGGATGGCGTCCTCGAAGTCGCCGATGAGCGTTTGGATATACGTCTCTTGAGTGCCGTCCGGCGTCTCGGGCGTGTCGTAGATGAACCACTGGTTGTAGACGGAGCTGTAGAAACCTGGCTCAGCGTCCTCGCCGATGTTCGCGGGGGATTCCTTGTTGGTGATCTCGAGCAGCCACACGCCCTCCGAGCCGTCACCGCTCGCCTCATCACCAGGGACGCGGCCCGACTCAAGACGCACCAGGTCCGTCAATGAGTAGAGGCCTCGGAAGGTGCCGTTGAGCACGAGTTCCACGGTGCGATGCTCCGGCGTCCATGCCAGGCCGTCCGCTTCATGGCCGAGATCGAAGTAGAAGTCGTTGTTGACCTTCGCGCGGTCATAGTGGTTCGCGAGGAGCGCCCAGTTCTTTTGGTTGGCCGTCATGTCGAGTGGCTGAGTCTTGACGGCGAAGTTCACGCGCCACGGCTTCTTGGCGAGCGACCACGTGCTGTTGCCGCGACCCCGCAAGTTGATAGCGCCGGAATGAATCACGCCACCGTCCGTGTCGGTGATGGTGTACGTGCCAGGCAGATAGTTCTCGGTGTCTACCGGGTCAGTGCCACCGTCGAGCGCAATCTGGAACACGGGGAACCGGCCACGGGTCGCAAACGCCGTGACATCCTGGGTGGCCGCCGTTCCCAGCGCGCCGGGCTGCACCGCCGTGTCAGCCTTCGCTCCCTGCTCCGCAGTCGCAAACGCCGTGGCATCCTCAGCCGCCGCCGTGCCGAGCTCGTCCTTGTTGGCCTTCCCCGCATCGAGCGCGTTGAGCTGCTGCTGGACAGTGACGGGCGCGTTCTCGACCGGCTCGAGGGACTCCGGATCCACGAACGTGAGCGCCGAGTACATCACCGGTGTCTCCGTCTCACCCTCCACGACGGGAGCGGGGACGGTGAACGCGCGCGACGCTGCCGAGTCTGAGCCGGGAATGAACTCTTCGACAACCTTGATCGTGCCCTCGTCGAGCGTGATCGTCGGCATCTCCTCGCCGTCGAGCTTCACGGTGAACGACTGCGGCAACAGCAGCAGACCGCCGTCGACACGGCGCTGCGCATCAGTGATCCGCAAATGCCCACGAGACAGAGGCTTAGCGCCGTCCGTCTCGTGAGCAATGCCGATGGTGATCTTCGTCACGGGTCACTCACCCGATGGGGTCGGGCTGTCAATGTCGAAGGCATCCGCCACGAGCCGGTCGTCATACTCCGGACCCTCAAGCTCGAGGTCCTCGTCAACGAACTCACCGTAGGACGGCGTGCGGTTTGAGCCGAGCAGGAAGCGAGTCCAGAACGGCGACAGGCGCGGCTCGAGCCAACGCCAGAACGCATACCACAGTCCGATGACGAGCGACGTGACGAAGCTCAGTACCAGGGGGCCGCGAAGCCACGCCTCAACATCGGCGGGGACACTGATCACGTTGACCAGCACCCACGTGATGATCGTGCCCCACAGGGACGGGATGACGGTGCGCAGGATCGCTGGCACCTTCTCGGGGTCAAGCATTGCTCCTCCTACTTCGTTGCGGCGGACTTGAGTGCAGCCCACGCCTTGTTGGTGATGGTCTTGGCGCGCCCGTCAGGCTTGACGCCGAGGATCTTCTGGATCGCCTTGACTCGGCGGATCGCAGTCTTGAATCCGCGCAGCGCGGCCGCAGTAAGCGCCCCGTACTCGCGCTCGGTGACGGAGCCTGGCTTGCCGTCGCGCGTGACGCGCAGGATCTTCTGGATCTTCTTCACCTTCGCGATAGCCACCGCCTTGGCCTTGGCTGCCGCGGCCGCGCGCGCCTTCGCGGCGGCAATCTTCTTGGCACGGACCTGGTCACGCGCTACGAAGTACTCGAAGTGGACCGGATCATCCTTGGGCATCGTCTGGATCCACCCAAAATTGCGGCCGTACTTGACGAGGTAGGTCCACAAGGCGGTGCCGCGGCGCACGTCGATGGCGAGGCCCTTGTTGTGCTTCGACGAGCCGGGGATGGATACGGGCAGGCCACGCACCCGCTTCCAGTACAGACCCTTGTAGGGGCCGCGGCGATCGCCGAACGGGCCACGGTCGATGATCGACTTCGACGGCTCGTACCGGTCGAGGAAGAGATCCGCCTGCTCAGCCTCGTCGCGGTAGTCCGAGGTGATGTCGCGCGCAACGATTGCGGGCTCGCGGAACTTCTTGAGGACACGTAGCAGCGAGTTCGCGGCCGTCTTCTCGAGCTTGGGTCCGTACTTGAGGGTGGCGAGTGCCATGGATTCCTCCTGGTGGTGGTTGAGCCGCGCTTCCCGCTTCCACGTGCGCGGGCGCCCCGTACTAGACCCCTCGCGCGGGCAGGGGTAGGCATGCGGCCGCAGCCCTAACAGGAGGGCGGCAGTCGCGAACTGTGTTGCTTCTAGCGGCCGTCGATGTGGTCAGACAGCCGCTTCTCGTTCTCAGCGACGGCCGCGGCGGCCGTAGCCGCAGCACGCTCGGCACGTTCAGCGGCAGTCTTCGCCGCCTCCACCGCGCCCTGAGCTTCAGCAACCGTCCGCTTCATCGCGCCAATATCGCCAGAGTGGCGATCCAGGCGACGGACAATGCTTCGCATGAGACGCAGGAGCTTGTCCACGTCGTCACGCAAGATCGTGTCGTGAGTGTTCACCACACTGTGGTGAATCTCAGACTGTTGCCGGCGATACGTCTCCCGCGCCCTCTTCGCTTTCTTCCGCGCGGGGATGCCGATACCTAGCCCCGCGGTGGCGAGCACGCCAGCGAGCACGAAGAATGCCTTGATGATCTCAGTGGCGGACGTGACGTACACCGTGGTGTGGTCAGTCGAAGAGAGCAGTTGATGCATCGGGTCACAGTCCTGTCTGTCGTCGCCTACTGGGGAAACCGCCGGCGTAACCGCCGTTCTGACGCCGCCTCGAGGGCAGTCCACCGGCGTTGCCGGCGGTGTTCTGTCGCTGCCGCGAATGCCACATGCCACCAGGCGCAGGGTCGAGCCACACGTCGAGGCTGTAGAGGCGGACCCGCTCAGGGTTGATGTAGCCCGGGTAAGTGGCGAGGTTGATGTTCGTCACCCATAGTGGCGCGAAGAGCACTTCACTGTCCGTGTCCTCGCCCTCGACTGCTGCGGGGCCGTCGCCCTCCGACGGGTCGAACACATGCCACCGGGTTGGCGCGCCACTCTCAGCGCGCAGTCGCAACTCCTGGTAGGCGGCATCTACGGGCGTCTCTGTTGGCACGAACGCCGCATACGTGGCATCACCAGTTCCCACGCGACTGTTGTCAAGCCCTGCACCGCCGACAGGTGTGTTGCTGAGGAAGATCACGCCCGCGCTCGAGCCTGAAGTGTTCAGCTCCGTGGCTTCCTCGTAGAAGGGCGTCACGTTGCGAGCGCGAAGCCGCATCACCGCGACCGTCGGCCCTGCAACCTGTTCAGGCGGATCGCCAAGGTCAACGAGGTTCAACGTGGCAACACCCGGCGGCAGCGTGTAATAGCGTGCGCCTAGTTCGTCAGTGGCAACCTCAATGTCACTGTCGCCCATGTCCACGAGCGCCTGGCCGTTAGACAGCAGCAACGCCGGATGTAAGCCGTCAGACTCTGGAAAGACGAGAGACAAGTCAGGCTCAGTGAGCGGCGCGTGGACGGTCACGACAGGACACCCGACAAGGCGCGCAGCCGGCCCCACGCATAGCAGTCTCCTTGGGTCATGATCCCAACCCACGCCCAACCGGACTCTGACGCGAACTGCCATGACGCGTCGTCGATGTACTTGCCAGTCAGCGTTGCGCCCGTCTCACCGTTGGGGTCTGAGAACGTGCCACGAGAGTAGCCGTTCGGCTGCTGCTTCCAACCGGCCGCGTACACGAGCCCACGGTCGTCAAGGTCCTCGTCGGTCCACGGGTCTGTCGTCGCCGTGAGCGGGTTACCAACCCATGCGTTGAGCTGCCTGGCGGTGACCTTCTTGTTGAACACGCAGATCGCGGACTTCCGTGGGTCGTCCGTATACATGACGAGATCGTTGACAGTCGCGATCTGACCAACCCAGATCCGTCGCACACTCCAATACCCGCCGTTGACCGCGTGACGGGGAATCACACCGGCCTGGCCCTCAGCATCGAACAGGGGCCGGTCCGTGCCGATCGACCCCATCAAGATACGCTTCACAGCTGCCTTCGCCGGGTCCACACTGTTGCGGTCCCTGCGCAGCGTCGCCGCGAGCGTGGGATAGTCGCGTGCGTTCGTGTCAACCGTGAGGACGACGCTGCCGTCTTTGCGTTTCCTGACGTGCGCAATGTGAAGGACGATGTCGCTGCCACGGTGCCCTTTCACCTTGATGTTCATTCCAGAGCGGATCGCGATCGCCGGCATCTCCTTCGGTGACATGCCTTTGAACGTGATGGTGCCGAACCAGCCAGGGTTCGACACGCGCTTGAGGTACTCACGTGCCCACCTGATCGCATCCTGCTTGGACACTCCGAACCCGAACTCAAACCACTCCTCAACCGGAAGGATCGCGTCGTCGTAGGCAGGGTTCGGGCCAAGGTCGGCACCGTCAGGGCCGATCAGACGCGGCCGCACTTCCTTCAGCGCTGCCAGTGGTGCCTGGAAGGCGCCGTCGATGCTGCCCGTGTTGGCGCCGACATCGAACATCGCGGCCCACGACTGGGGGCCGAGGTCACCGTCGACGGTGATTCCCATCTTGTCTTGCTCACGTCGCAACGCCTTGACGTCGCCTGCGTTCCATGTGCGGGTGACGGGCCGGCCAAGCCTTTCCTGTGCGTCGGATACGCCACGCCCGGATGTCGTCTGAGAGTCGCGCAATCCGATGTGGAAGATCTGCGACGGGCCGAGCGGGTATAGCGGTGCGTCGTCGGGGTGCTGGTTGGGGAACTTCCAGTTACCCCACCGGCCCTGCTGCTTGTTGACGCCGCGCCCGTAGATGATGTTCGGGGCTTGTGATGCGTCGCGCGTGAGGTTGATGTCCACACCACGCTGCCCGGACCGGACGTTCATGTGGATGGTGGTGAGGTCCTTGGGGCGCAGCTCTGGGGTCTTGTCGTCGCAGGCGACAGTCCAAATCTTGCCGCGGTACAGGGCGGTGGCGAGCAGCTGCTGCAGATAGCCCGTCAGGAGCGGCTCGCCGCCGCCTGAGACGGCCGTCTTGACGCCCGTGACCTTCTTGGCCATCGCGTCATAGCGGCGCCCTGCAGCGCTATTCAGGGCCGCGGGGATGACCGTGCCGATGTCCTTCGAGGACACCAGGATTGCGGTCTTGCGTTTTTGCAGGTCCGCGCCGTACAGCAGGCCTGTGCACGTGATCGTGAGGGGGCCGTTCGGGTCGTCGCCCTCGAGCGCGACCGCGATCCCGCGATACTGCAGCTCATACACGCCCGTGAGTTCCATTGCGGCATTGCAGCGGGCGATGCGGATCGTGAAGTTCGCGCCTTCCTTCGCCCACGACGGTAGTGTCGCGAGCGTGTTCAGCGTCGGGAACGTGAACACGGCAGGGCCGTAAGCGAATGGCTCCCCGTCGGACCATTCAGGTCTCGGTGTGGGGACACCGTCAATGGCGGACACGTCGGTGCCGTTCGCGACGATCTGCAAGAAACCATACGGTGCATGCCCGGTCGCTGTGGGTGTCCACAGCACTGGCCTGCCGTCGACCACGGTGGGTGCAGGCATCTCCTCCCAGATGTGCCGGATCGGTGCGAGCAGTGCTGGCGCCGGGTCAGGAGTGGGGTCGCTTGGGATTGTCGCGGACCCGCCCGGGGTTGGCGCTGCCGGCAGGGTGTCGTCCGCGCCGAGGGTGTCCTCCTCGAACTCTGCGTCGAGCTCCACGGAGGGAAGGGTGATGGCGGCGGTGAAGGGATGTGGCTCGGGTGCGGGCTGCAGTGCAGCGGTTATCGCGTCGAGCGTGTCCGTGAGGGTGGTCGCGTCGACTGTCGTGTCGTCGAACAGCCACATGCCGACAATGTCGCCAGCGTCGGCATCGTCGGGCAGGAACAGTGAGCCGGGCGTGATCGCCGATGCTGCACCGCCGGTCGCAAGGATGCCATCCGTGGAGGTAGCAACGCGCGTCTCGGTCGACGTCGCGCTGATCGCAATGACGGTGATGTCATCGGTGAGCGCAAGCGCGATCGGCGGGCCAGTGACGAGGGACTGGCCTCCAACGTTGCACACGTTGAGGCTCGCCGCTGAGAGGTTGATGAAGCCAGAGTTCGTGTCGCTGAGCACAACGAGGGGCCAGCCGTCAGCTGCTGACGCGTTGGCGATGGCGACGAAAAGCGCCCAGTCGCCCGTCACGCCAACGTTCGCGTCAGAGACTAGCGTCGACGCGCCGTCACCGGTCGAGCGGGGGATCGCGTCGAGCGCGCCCACCGTCGACACGGGATGTGGCGAGGATCCCGGCTCGAGATCAACGTCCCCAAAGGTGACGCTCGAGAACGACGAGCTCGGCGGAGTGAGGACGCGCGTGGCGGCGCCAAGATCCAGCGCAGTCATTACTCCTCCGTGAACGCGAGCACGATCGCCTCAGGTGCTGCGACGAGCGGGTCACCTTCCTCGACACCCTCCGGCAGTGTCACCGGGCCGGCCATGACAACGTCACCTTCGGGACTGTCAACGATCGCGAAGTACTCGATGATTGCCGGCGTCGCGGGTGCGACACCACCATCAACCTCTTCAGTGTTGACACAGGTCGTGCCGTCCGGTTCGAACGCGTCAGGGTCGATCGCGACACCGGTGTAGGCGACGACTGCGAGTTCGTCATCGAGCCACGCCCCGTAGGGGGTGCCGACGATGTCGAGCATGGCGCGCAGCGCGGCGCCCTTGTATGCGTCAGCGATCACGGCTCCGGCTCCTCTTCAGGCAGCGTCTGAGTGGTGGGGTCGCAGCGGAACGTCACGACGTACTCTTCGACGCCCTCCTCGATGCGGTACGCAGTGTTGTTCACCTCGTACGACTCGTCGGTCGCGCCACGTGGCAACGCTGCTTCGACACTGACCCGCGGGAATGTCGTGACGACGTCGGCTTTGGTTTCCGTCATGGTGAACAGCCACTGCTCGAACGCCTGCATCAGGGTGGCCGCGTTGGCGGCCTGCGTCACCCAGTCAGAGCCGAGGACCCGCACGCGGAAACTGCCGGTCACTTGGCCCTTGATGCGGCCCGTCTGGGCGGCACCCTCCTGGAACGGGCCTTCCTCAAACTCCGTCCGCCACTCCTGGCCCACGCGTGGAGGCACCACGACCTCGAAGGCGACATGGTCGTTGAGCTCGAGGTCCGTCTCGCCAGCGGTTGACAGCTTCAGTGAGTACTCGAATGCAGGTTCCATCACTGCCCCTCTAGTGCGCGCGTCTTTGCTTCGCGCTCGAGCTGGTCGAGGCTGCCGTCGAACCGTGAAATGTGGAAGTGGTAGTTCGCGCTGTTGCGCTGCGTCACTGGCACCTTCACAACCACAGGGTCCGCGATCCCGCCCGACGCGAACCCCTTGAATCCAGGCATGCGTCGTGCAGCCTCCATCAGCAGAGCGATCGACCGCGCGGACCCATCCATCGGGATGTACGCCTCAGGGACGTCCATCCGGTCACCCACGACCCGGAACGTACCTGGCGGCACCATTGTCGCGAGGGGCGCGAGGAGCCCGCCAGCGGCCATGAACTTCATGCCTCCCGGCACGGGCGTCTTGGTGCCGTGATTGCCAACGACGCCAGTATTCGCGGTCCTTGCCTGCGAGTATGCGTCCCACTGGGCGTCAGTGAGCAGCGCTTTGAAAGCGTTGATCTTGGCGCGTGCCGCCATGTCGTCGAAGATCGCGGTGGTGGTGATGTCCTCTGGGATCGCCCCATAGGCGTCCGCCAGGTCCTTCGCTTCCTGCTTCGACAAACCCATCTCGACGAGCTGGTCGACGAGCGCGTCGCGCGACAAGTCGAGCGCCTCACGCAACGCGTCCGCACCCTCGCCGGCGTTCACACCAGCGACAGCCTGCTCACGCATTCCGTCGACGATGGCGCGGATCCGAGCCTGCGCTTCCTGCCCAACCCGCGATGTCAGGTCAAGTTTGCCGTTGACGGCGTCGATGCCCTGCACGGACCCGTCAGCCGCGACACCGATCTTGTCGATTTCGTTCGCGACCTTGACCGCAGAGTCGTGGACTTTCGCCTGGTCGAAGGCTGCTCCTGCGACCTCGTTGAACTTGTCCTGCAGCGGGTCGAGGGTGTTCTCGATGAGGTTGGTGCGCATCCATTCGGCCGTGTTCGATGTGTTCTCGCGGATGCTCGTGAACGTGTCCTCGGTGTCGGACTTGAACTCGCGGAAGTTCTCCAGCGCCTCCCGGGCACCGTCACGGATCCCAAGTACGCCGGTCGGATCAGCGGCGGTAGCAACGGCCGCGTAGCCGGTGATGACGTCCTCGATGAAGCCCAAGATGGGGGGACCAACGGTGTCGATCATGGTGCCGAAGCCTTCGATGCCGGCAGCTGACGCCTCCACCAGGGCGCGTCCGATTTGGATGGCGCCGTTGACGAACTCGGCAAGGAACCTGAGGATCTCGGCACGGTGGCTGGTCACCCAGTCGGACAGCCCTTCGATCTCAGGTCCGAACGCCTGGGCAAGGGCGCCGGCGATGCCGTCGGCCGCGAGCTCGATGTTGCGTCGTGCTGTCTCGAGGTCCGCTGCAGCATTGTCACCGAGCGCGTCGAGTGCGGTGCGTGCAGCACCTTCGACTTCGCCGAGTTCCTTCACAGCAGTGCCGAGGTCCATGGCGTACAGGGCGTCGCCAAGGTCTTCTGCTTGAGTGCCGAACAGGGCGACGGCGATCGCGTCCCGCTTCGCCGGGTCCTCAATTTCGCGCAGCTTGTCCAGGACGACACCAAGGCCTTCCGCTGCAGCCTTCCCGCCCTTCGCCACCTGGTCCTGCATCTTCGACGCGTTCAACCCGAGGCCCTTGTAGCCCTCAGCAGTGAGTTTCGATCCGTCGATCGCGCGGATGGCGAACTCTTTGAGGGCGTCCGCGGCTTTGTCCGTGTCGCGAGCACCCGCGGCCGTGGCTTGACGCATCAAGCCAAGAGCTTGGGGTGCTGTCAATCCGAGGTCACGAAACTTCGTGGAGTACTCGTCGAGAGTGTCCAGCCAGTCCTCTGACACGTCAAGACCGGCCTGCTGGCCCTTCACGAGAATGTCGAACGCTTCATCGGCGGAGTCAGCGAGGCCGTTCTTGATCAGCTGCGTCGCGGAGCGTGCGACACGGGACACGTCCTGCTCGAGGATGTCCGCGACGCCGGCGAGCGATTCGATGATCGACTGGGTGGCGCGCTTTGTGCCGTCAGGGTCGAGCAGGCCGGCTTGCAGGGCGCGGCGCGCGGTGTCCATGTTCGCTTCGATGGACTCACCCCAGTTGTTGGCATACGCCTCGCCGGCGGCGGTCGCGATACGACCCACGGTGATGGGGTCTAGCCCGGTCCTCGCCATGAGCACGTCGGAGCGCTTCTCGACGGCGAGTGCAGCGTCGACGGCGTCGTTGAAGCCATCGGCGACACCCTGCGCGAGGCCTACGACGGCGCCAGCGATGGGCTGGTACAGCAGCGCGCCGGTGAAGCCGCCGAGGAATGCGCGGCCACCTTCACCGCCAGCGCGTCGTGTCGCGTACTGGAACTGGTCGATCGCTTCCTCGGCGGGCGACGTGTCGGCCTCGATCATGACGGCGTTCCGCGAGTACCGCAGCTTCTCGAGTTCCTTCTCGATCTCCTCGATGCGCCTCTTCGCTTTGACAGTGTCGGCCTGCACCTCAGGGGTGGCTTCTTGACGGTCGAGGTACTCCAGTTGAGACTTGAAGTTGCGCAGGCGGAATTCGGCACGCTCGATATCGGTGTCGAGTTTCGCGACGTACTTCTTGTCGACGACTTTCTTCGACGCGTCGACGACCTTGTTGATGTCGTCGACGGCGCCCTTAGTGTCAGCGTCGACCTTGACTTTGGAGGTCTTGCCGTCGATCTCCCGCTGCTTGGTGGTGACCTTCGCGGCCGCCTGCTCAAACTGGGAGATGTCCGCGGTGAACAGCGACGCGATTTCAGCTGCGATCAGCGTCATCGTTCATCTCCTTCGTGAGGGCGCGCAGTAGCCGCGATGGTTCATGGATGAGGCCCCACATGAGGATGCGGATACCGGGCCATGGGCGGGCGAGGACCGTGGGGTCGTACAGGTCGATGCCGTACGTGTCGGCAAGGTCTCGGATCACGAGGTCCCAGTGGGCTGCGAAGTCGGCCAAGCGCACAACGAACCCGTCATCGTCGTTGGCGGGTGTCGGGACGTCTGGTTTGAGGTTGGCCGGGATCCGATAGTCGGGGTAGATGCCGTCGGCGTCGGGTTCACCGATGCCGTATTGGGCCCACTCCTCGATCGTTACCGGCCTGGCGCTTCCCCCGAGTCATCAGCACCTTCGGGCTCGTCGTCGTGCTCGGTCCACATGAGGGCCGCGAATGCGTCTGCGAGTTTCTTGCCGTACGCCCAGAACCAGACCGCGTAGAGGGCGACACGGTTGATGGTGACGGCAGGGACACCGTCAGTGACCATCTCGTCGTACACGTCCTTGCCGAGGCTGACCTCTCCGAGAGGCGTCTGCTCGAGCTCGGCGAGGATGTCCTTTGTGCCGTCATCCAGCTCACGTTTCGTGAGGCCGAGACGGACCTCGGACTGGACGGCGCAGGCGAGGATCACCTTGGCCTGCGCCACGCTGGGCGGCTGAACCTCGTAGGTTTTGCCGCCCAGCGGGATGCGCAGGTCGTCGGCGACCCAGTCGGCAAAGTCGACTGTCGCCATCGCCGCCTACTCTGCGCGCGTGTACGTGAACGCGGAGGACTCGCCGGTCGCGTTCGTGACCTTGATGTTCGCCGCGCCGGCGGAACCTGCGGGCAGGGTCGCGACGATCGTCGAGTCGGACACGACGGTGAACGCGGTCGCGTTCGATGCACCGAACTTGACGACGGTCGCACCGGTGAAGTGCGCACCGGTGATGGTGACCATGTCGTCCTCGCCAGCACCCGAGGGCGTCGCGCCAGTGATGGACGGCACGACCGGGTCGTCCCAACCGGCGAACGGGTTGCTGATCTCGCTGCGGGGCCCCTTACCGGTGAGGGTGACGTTGATCTTCTCGACACCGTCGTTGCCGATGTTGGCGCGCTGCACACCGACGGTGGCAAAACCTTCGTACGCGTCGTCGGGGTTCGGGGTGCCAGACTCGGGCTTGTGGTAGTAGCGGATGTGCAGCACCGCGGCGGAGCCCTTCGCGGTGGGCTTGGTGCACGCCAGGATCGCTTCGACCTCGGGCGTGTACGCGCCCGTGGACACGGAACGGTTGATGAGCACGCTGAACGCTGCGGTCCACGTCTCACCGGTCTTGTCGTTGTCCGGGGAGCCGAAGTTGTCGTACGTGGTGGCGTCCTGCGTCACTGGGTTGATGGTGGGCTGGAAGTCGCTCATGCGGCGGATCGGCTGCCAGTTGGGGGTCTCGGCCGTGCCGAGGTTCACGTCGCACCCGAACTCGAAGGAGTGGCCGAGGGTGGACCCGGCCGGGAGCGTTGGAGTGGTGGCGGTCATGGGGTTGCCTCCGGGTTGTCGAGGATGATCTGGTAGTTGTCGGACCGCTCCTGGCGGTCGTTCAGGTCGGCGCCCAGAGGAGCGGATGACTCTCTGGTCACCAGGTTCAGTCCCGCCACCCGGGCGAGTCCTTGGAGCGTGGTGAATGCGGCGTCCGCGAGCGCGTCGGCGCCGTTGGGGTTGCGAGGGTTGCCACGGAATCGCAGCTGTACCCTGCGGATCGCGAGACCGGTGGCGGGGTCGTCGCGTGCAATGTAGGGCGTGATGCCGATCGCACGGTTGGGTGCGGACGGCAGTGCGCCGTACACGACCGCAACCTCACTGTCGGTGTATGCGGGTCCGTCAGGTCGCCACGCCCACTCTTCGTGGGCGCTGGCGAGGATGGTGGCGATCGCGTCGACGAGCTGCTGAGAGTCCATGGTCAGCCTCGCATGTGGCGGTTGACGGCGGCCTGCATGATGGCCTGCACTTCGGGGATTGCGTCGACGGTGGCCTTTTCGAGGTACTTGTTTTCGCCGTCGTCGTGACGGAGGTCCAGATCTTCGTGCTGGGTTACGGCATACGGGGCGTCACTGACGACGGCGGACTGCAAGTCGTCGCCGGCGGGGATCACTGTGAGGGATGACCGCAGGTCACCTTCCTCGAGGGGCGTGCGGGGCACCGTGATGGCGCGGACGCGTTCCGCGGCGAGGGTGAGTCCTTCGACAGCGGCGGCACGCATACGGGCGGCCAAATCGGCAGGGTTGAATGTGGTCACGTTGTCGCCACCTCAATGAACGACGGAATGTCGCTGCTGCCTTCACGAACCTTCACCTGCAGGACGGTCGCTTCGCGGCCACCAGGCAGGGTGATGAGGGAGTCAACGGTGTACGTCGCGGCGTGTGTGACGTCGGGGTCGAAGATGGACGCTTCGGAGATGACTTCACGGCCGTCCTCGCTGCGGACAAGTTTGCGGGAGTCGTCGACGAGAACACCGTCACCGGTGGTGGGGCTGTAGGTGACGGGGTCTGCGAACACGGCGCCAGTGCCGGCGACGCCGTCATAGGTCTTGACGGTGACCGTGTGGATGCGGAACTCGTCGAACTCGGTGGCGGTCATCCTGACACCACGGCACCCATGTTGGTGAGGCCAGCTTCGGCCAGGATGATGTGCGCATCGAGGGACAGTTGGGTTGCTGCGCGTGCGCGCGCCTCCACGGTCGACGCGTACGTCGAATACTGGATGCTCGCACCGCCGAAACTCTTCGCGGCGACCGCTTTGCCACCATCAGCGGCACCCTTCGCGGGGTCGATGTCGAGCGCAGTCCAGGTTTCAACCTGGGAGCACACCGCGTCACGGAACGCGGCCGCGATGGTCTCGTCAGTGGGTGCGCCATTGTCGTCGACGTCGTACCGGGCTGTGATGGTTGCTTGGCGTGCCAGCCGGGACGCGCGGGCGATGAGCTTCTCCGCAACGTCAGGGTCGATGTCGAGGTTCCACGGTGGCTTGCCGAGGTCGTCCACGGTGGCATAGATGACGCTCACGGCTAGTCACCTACGCGGATGACGGAGTTCCACCAGTTCCAGGTGGCGATCACCTTGCCGTCTTTGAGGGCGCGAAGGTCACCGTTGGGGCCGTTGTAGTCAAGGGAGTCGGCCTTGACCTTGGTCTTTTCCTCGCCGCAGCGCACTTCGTAGGTGCCGGGCTCGTCGAAGCCGGAGGGCGTGCTGGTGTACATGGGCTTCTCCCTTGGGGTGGCTCGAGCGGGCCCGCCCACCATGACGAAAGCGGGCCCGCTCGAGACGACTAGTTGGCGAGCTTCGCGAGGATCTCTGCCTTGGTGCGGGCGCCGCCGAGGTCGATGCTGTTGGCGGCGGCGTACGCCTTGAGCTTGGGGACGCTGAGGGTGGAGAGGTCGATGGTCTCGGACTGCTCGTCCTCGCCGGACTGCTCGTCCTCGCCGGACTGCTCGTCCTCGCCGGACTGCTCGTCCTCGCCGGACTGCTCGTCCTCGCCGGACTGCTCGTCCTCGCCGGACTGCTCGTCCTCGGTGAGCACCGGGACACCATCCGCACCGACAGGCACCTCAGCGCGGACAACCACCGCGGGCACGTCACCGTCAATGGCGACAAAGTTGTCCATCGCGGCGAACCGCTGGATCTCGTCCGGGTCGGTCACGTCAATCTCGAGACCGTCGTCACGCTGAAACTTCATGGGATTCACCCTTCGTGGAATGTGACCCCTGCCGAGCCGCCGCGGGTGAGGCGACGGCCCGGCAGGTGGTAGTTGTGAAGCCCGAGGGCTACTGGACCTTGAGGCCGCGCAGCACTGCCGCGGCCTTCGTGGCCTTGAGGGCGACCGCGACGGGACCCATCTCGACCTCGCCCTTCTTCACGGCACCGGGGGTGGTGAAGTCGGGGAGGAAGGTCTGGACCAGTTGGCCGCCAGCGGTGGAGACACCGTGGAAGCCGTCGAGGCCGACACGGTACGCGTACAGGCTGGTGAGGCCCGTCTTGGGGGCGTTGGTGGACGTCGCGTCGCCGATGGTGACACCGGTCGCGTTGCTGTACGTCACGATGCGGCCGAGCGGCCACACCACGGTGAACGTGGAGGAGTTCTTCGTGACGGTCGAGCCGGGCAGCACCGCGTCGATGGCGTCCTGCAGAGCCTGCGCGTTCGCGTTGTACGCCACCGTGATGGTGTGCTCACCGTTGATCTTGAACGAGATGTTCCCGTCTTCGGCGGTGACGGTGATCGCGACGTTGCCCTGCTTGTACGTCGGGATGATCGTGTCTGCGGATCCGGCCTTCTCGCCGGCGTCAACGAACAGGACGCCGCCGTACGACTCGCGCACGATGGGGCGCCCGTTGGTACCGAGGAGGTCCTCGATGGGGTCCTTCGTGTACTGGCCGGAGCGGCGGGCGATGGCGCGCACGCGGGAGAGGGCCTTCTTGTTGCCGACGATGACGGTGGGGGCACCGTCGAGGTACGAGAGGAACTCGTCGAGCAGGTCGAGGGCCTTGAACGCGGCACGCGTGTCCGTGTCGAGGTCCGTCCAGTCGGTGAGGGTGTTGAGGTTCACCTCGGTCGAGGATCCGCTCAGCGCCTTGTCGAGACCGTCGAAGCCGTTCTCGTCGGCGTCGTCCTTGGAGTCGCCGTTGATGAGGGCGTCCTGGAACTTCGCCTTCGCTGCCTTGATCTTCTGGGTCATGTTCAGCGTGACCGCACCGGACGCTGCGGGGCCGATCTTCGACGTGACACGGTCAACCTCGAACGATCCACCGAGGACCGCGAGGTCAACGGTGTGCTTCGTGGTCTCCACGTTGCCGGGGGTGTACTCGGTGCCGAGCTTGCGGAAGTCAGCGCCGGCCTGGGTGGACTGGCGACGGTAGCCGTAAGTCAGGGTGCCGCCACCGCCAGAGGGGTTGACGGCGTCGTCGAACACGAGGGTGTCGAGGATCCCGGACTCCTTGCGGAATTCGTCGATCACGCTGAGGTCAACGTCGGTTTCGGCGTTGTTCTTGGTCTCTGCGAGGGAGACGGCCATTGTGGTTGCTCCTTACTTGGAAGAGGCGTACGCCGCGGTGACGGCAGCCTCGAGGGATGCGGGTTGCTTCGGTCGCGTCCCGGATCCACCGGAAGCGTCGATCGTGCTCTGGCCCGCCTCCTGGACGGCCTTGAGCGAGGGGTTCTCGGTGAGTGCAGCCTTGGCGGCGGCGATCACCTTGGTGTTGAAGTCCTCGGCCGTGGGGTCGAGGTCCGTGACCTTCGCGAGGAAGGCCCGGGAGTCTGTGAGGGCGGCGGGGTTGGCGCCGTGGTCCTTGGCGGTCTTGTAGACGGCGAGCTCGACAGCAGCGGTCTTTGCGGCCTCCTGGGACGCGGTGAGCTGTGAGGTGAGCTGTTCCGGGGTGGGGGCGGTGTCGTCTTCGACCAGGCCGAGGGCTTTGCCGAGCTGCTGGGCGAGTTCCTTGCGGGCGTCGTCGGCTGCGGTCTGCTTGCTTGCGACGCGTGCGGCGGCGTTTTCCTTGCGCAGGTCCGCGACCATCTTCTTGAGCGCTTCAGGGTCGTCCGGCAGCCCGTTTGCGTCGGTAGCCTGCTGGGCGGGCTGCTGGGTTGCTGGCGGTGTGGGCTTCGCTGCTGCAGCCGCTGCAGCAGCTGCGGTGGCTGCGTCCGCGGCTGCCTGCTGTTGTGCGGCCGCGTCGTCAGTGGCAGTGCTGCTGCCGCTGTCGTCGGCGGGCTGGTCGAGGTGGATGAGGCCCACGCGTGCGAGCGCGAGCAGGCGATTCTTGAGCATGTTTGGACCCTCCTGGGGTTCCTGTTTGGCCGCCCACCGGGGGCGGATGGTTCACACTCGACGGTTGTCGAGGTTGATCTGTTCACGGCGGCGCTGCCGCATGAGTCCTGTCGTGGCGACGTGTTCACGGATCTGGCCCTGCAGTTCGCGGACCTTCTCTTTCGCGAAGTCCACGTCGCGAGGGTTCAGCGATGTCGCGGCCTGGGTCTTGTAGCGGCGGACGCGCCGCTCGAGGTCACGCAGCCTGGCACGGTCCGCTTCGACACCCGGGTCGTAATGCGTGATGTCTGTGACGACCGATAGACCCGGCAGGTAGGCGACGGTGGAGCAGCGGCAGTTGGGGTGGCGCCAGCCGTGACGCTTCGCATCATCAAGACTGCCGGCGACCTGCACTTCGACGGTCGCGTCGCCAGTAGCGGCGTCGACGGTGATGCGTCCGATGGGGCCACCGTCGGTGCGGAGGATCTTGCCGGACCAGCGGGCGCATGCAGCACACGAGCCGGAGCCGACAACGACTGACACAAGGTTTATGCCGTTGGTTTGCATCGCGGCGACCTTCGCGTCATCCCACGCACGCCGGGTCGCTGACCGGGTGGCCATCTCCACATAGGTGGACATCTGCCAATTGCGGCCCGCCTTGTCACGGAAGCCGGTCACGCCTCGACGTAGCAGCGCATTCCACGCATCCTGCTGTGCAGACAAGCTCGTGCCGTGACCCAGCACCACCTTGTGTGCGCTATTCGCGATGACCGTGCGGTACACGTCATCGGGGTAACGCAGCACGCGGCGCACAACGTCGTCGAGTGCGGACGTGAGGTCCGCAGTCATGGCCGCGGCCGCACCAGCACCGGGGCGGAGCGTGGTCGCCGTAATGTCGTCCACGCCAGCGAGGCCGGACAGTTCCTGCAGGGCGGCGTTCACGCCACCCTCTGCAGCAATCGTGATGATCCTCGCCACCTCGTCAGGCATTGCTTGCTCGAGGGTGCGCGCGATCGCTTGAGCGTCACGGCGCAGCTGCTGCAGGTCAAACGCCACATCGGGTCCGTCCCCCGTTTTCAGGCCCGCCTTCGCTTGGGTTGAGACGGCGCGCAGTAGGTCGCGTTCGGCTTTCTCGAACATGGCGATGATGTCGGCGACGAGACGTTCGAGTCCGTCTCGGTCGTCGGGCCGCCACTCGGCCACGGCTTACCCTCCGATGGTGAACGGATCGGTGACGGGCTCTTCGTTGAGGATCTTCGCGACCTCGTCGAGGACTGCCGTGTCGTCCCAGTCGGGGTTGACGGTACGGACGAGAGTCTCGATGGATGCGGCACGCGCGGTCGATAGGGCGAGCGCGGTCTGTGCAAGGTTCAGTTGCGTGTCTTCAACACCGTCGGCGAACGTGACGGTGATGTCAACGTCACTGTCGATGCCTGCGGTGCCGAAGATCGCGTTGTCGATCGACAGCATCTTGCGGATGAGTTCCGTGATGCCAGCGTGCTCGTTCCGCAGCTTGCGGGCGCGCGTGCGGTAGGTGCGTCGCTCGCGGGCGTGGACCTCGGTCGCGGTGATGGCGCCGCCCTCGTCGGTGCCGTCACCGAAGGTGGCGTTGGAGTAGCCGGCGGTGTGGACGATGCGGCGCACCAGGTCAGCGATTGCGGTGAGGTGCTCTTCGACACGGATCGCGAACTGCTGGATGGTGATCTGGGCTTGACCTTCTGCAGGGTCGGGAATGTTGAGCGGGTCGTACACTTCGCGGTCGATGTCGAAGGTGGCGCCCATGCCGGGACCGTTGTCTTTGAGCATGAATGCCGGCACGATGATGCGGCCTTTGCCGAGGCGGATGTCTCGCATGAGCGAGCTGTACGCCTCGTCGAGGTTGTCCATGAGTGGTTCGACACCGTCGAGGTCAGACCGGCCCAGGTTGCGGCCTACAGGGTGCTTGCGCCAGCGGCGTTGCGGCAACTGGTTCGGGATGTACACGACGCACAAGCCTTTGGTGCGGCCTTCCTTGAGGGCACCGTTCTCGTCGACCAGGGTGGTCAGCGGTGCGGTCACTGGGTGCTCGTCGAGGGGGCGCGCACGGCCGAGGCTGGTGCTGGTGCCTTCATAGAGCCCGTGGAGGATGAGGCCGTTGCCTTCGGCGTCGAACTCGTGACGCTCGAGGTGGCGGGTGACGGCGCCGCTCTTGCTGGTTTCGAGTTCGTGCCAGAACGTGACAGCAACGAGGCGACCCCACCGGAACTCGGGGATCGCAGCATCAGCGTCGACGGTGGTGACGAATGGCTGGTCGTCGAGTGCTTTGTCCCATGTGACGCGGTGGTAGCGGCCACCGAGGATCGCACCGAGTTCGGCGCCGTTTGACAGGGCGGCGTGGAGGTCTGGCAGGTAGGCGTCGACGCGGTCCTGCGTGACGTTCGTCTTCGGTGTCACACCTGCGACAGGTTGCGCGGCTTTGGCAGTGCACGTGATCTGTGGTGGTTCGACGTACAGCATGTCGGCGCTGGCACGGGCGAGGTCCGCAGCGATCGGGACATGGGACTGGTCGGGACGCTGCTTCGTCTCATCGATCGTGCGGCCCCACCACCAGCGCTGCAGCTTCTGCCGGATGCCACCTTCACGGTCACCTATACGTGCCACGTTCTTGGAGGCGTACACGCTGCGCAACGCGTCGGGGGTGCCCTCATACCAGGCGGACCAGGTTGCGAGGGTGTCGAGGATGCTGACGTGTGGCTTTGGGGGCCATGGCTGATCGCCGGACGGGAGTGGCATGTGCCCTCCTTCGGGCTAGTCGGTGGAGTCGCCTGGGTTGGTGTCCATGGCGGGTGCGATGGGGATGAGGTCTCGCCAGTCGATGCGGGTGGTGTAGATGGCGTAACGCAATGCGTCGGCTTCGTCGTCGTCGGCTTTGACTGGTGCGGTTTCGCCGCGGGCGGTGGCTTTGTCGTCCCACACGTAGCCGGGGATTTTCTCGATCAGGTGTTCGCAAGCATCGGACACGATCAGCTTGTCGAGTGCTAGCAGGCTCGCGACGTTCTGGATGCCTGGCAGGACGGCCTTGTGGGCGTTGCGGACGCCGGGTACACCGTCGTGGAACAACTGGTTCTTGAAGGGCAGTGCTGCGGAGTCGACGGCAACCCATTCAGGCTGCCGCCACGCTTGGTCCGGTTGTTCCTTGAGCCAGGTGCGCAGGTGTGTCGCTTTCTGGCCGATGGTGCCGGCGGGTGGTGCCCATTCGGCGAGGACGTACAGCCGGTGTTCCTTCTCGTGGTCGTCGCGCAGGTCAGGACCGAGCCCCAACAGGTAGCCGCGTGTGGCGTGCTGGTCGCCGTAGTCGACGCCGAGCGCGAGGACACGGTCCATGGCTGGCAGGTCCTCGGCGGCCATGACATGCCGATCGGGGTCCCACATGTCGTACACGGCGCCGGCGGCTTGCACCCATTCGCCCTCGATGAACCGCCGGTACCACAGCCCGGTGTATTCGCGGCTGATCTGGTCGATGTACTCGGGGTCGAGGTGGGTGTTGTCGGCGAGCCGGAATCGGAAAACCTTGTAACCGAGCTCATCGGCGCGGTCCACGACTTGCTTCTTGAGCCAGTGTGCAGGGCCGTCCGGGTTGGTGGTCGCGAACAGTTGCGCACCGGAGACGCTCATGCGGCCTAGCAGCTGTGTCCAGAACGCTTCGGAGATGAGCGTCGCTTCGTCGACGTACGCCCCGGCGACGGTGAGGCCACGTAGCACCATTTCTGCTCGAGCGTCTGATGCTCCGAGCACGTGGACGGTACGACCGAGGATCTTCGCGCTAGGTGCGCCGGCGGTGTAGATGACGTGTTTCGCGAGGGCACCGAACAGGGATGGGTCTTGGAGTGGTCCGAAGACGTTGCGGGCAATGGATTCGCGGGTGCGCCCGACGACGACGAGTTCACCGCCGCGGGGTGCGTGGGACACGAACCTGATCCACGCGAGGAGGCTGCTGATCGTCTTCCCTGAGCGGATGCTGCCGGTCCACAGGTTTACGCGAGCGACACAGTCGAGCACGGTGGTGTGCTGACGTGGTGACAATGCGGTGACGGTCACGTCTTGGGCCTGGCTCTCTCTAGCTCTGTGAACAGCTGGTCGAGCATTGAGGTTGCTTCGCTGATGCCTGTGTCGGAGTCGTGCTCGACGAGCTTGATGTGCCGGTCGACGACGACGCCGACGGCCTGCACGATCTTGAGCTTGTCAGCGAATGTCGGCTCGCTCAGGTGGTGCTCTTCGTAGGTGTTGTCTTTGCCACCGAAGTTGAATGCGACGGTGGGGGCGAAGAGTTGTTCGCGGAGCTTCTCGGCGTCGTCGAGGAGGCCTTCTGCGATGGCGGTGCGGCGGGCTTTTGCATCGACGCGGCGTGCTTCGTTCGCGGCCGCGGTTTGGGTGCGGTCAGATTCGAGGCCGAGGGTCTTGCGGCGGCGGGCGATCGTGGTGCGGCTGGTCTTGAGCCGGCGCGCTTGCTCGCTGATGGGTACTGGTGGGACTGTGGTGTTCCAGTCGCGGAGCTGCTGGTCGCGTCTGGGGGTCCAGTTGTAGGGCTTGGGGGCGGGGGGCATGACGGGACCTCCTGGGTCTCGACTTGTTGCGAGGTCCCCAGGCTCGCTGTCGTCGCATGTCAGACCATGCGACGACGATGGGGCGTACAAGGAAAGGGGGTCCCGATGGGGGACACGCAGAGTGAGGGGTCGCTGTTTGAAGCGATCGTGTGGGTAGTGGGCGAAGCGAACACGACTGGAGAGTCGCTGGGCCTCGAGGTGCCGAAGTACAACGACGGGAGTGTGCATTTGCAGTTGCGCGCTGCGGCGTTGGCGATCGTCGACGCGGTGGGTGACAACGAGGTGTTGGGTGTTCGCGCCGATCTGCTTCCGGGCCGCGGGGACCAGTCGCCGGAGATCGCGATTCTCGTGGCCACTGACTGCGCGCTACTGGCGTCGACGGTGATTGTCCGGTCGGGCGTCAAGGCGTCGGTGTCTGTGCGGCGGCGACCCTGGTCGGGCTTTGCCGCCTCGAAGGTGAGCTCTTCGTCAGAGTTCAAGATTGGTGCGGGCGTGGTGGTTCCCGAGTCGATTGCGACCACGCTGATCCTCCCGGGCGGCGACAAGAAGTTGTCCGTGGAGGACAGTTGGAAGGCGGCTGACCAGTCGGCGGACGTGAACGGGATCCCGCGGTTGACGGCGAAGCTGCTCGCACGGATCGCTGCGGAGCGCATCGTTTGAGTGAAGGCCGGCGGGTGCTGCGTCCTGTTTTTGGGCGCACCCTGCCGACCCACAATCTACGCGTCTGTGGATAACTTCTGCAAGCGGCGCGCTGGGCGTGTCACTGCTGTTGCAGCACTCCGAGCCACACGCTCGACTCCCACGACAACAAGGCGCCCGCCTCGTCACGGCAGCGTTGACAGTAGATGCGCGCCCCCAAGCCCTCATGCTGCCAGCCTGGACGCAACCACAATGGCCGCTTGCAGTGTGGGCAGCGAAGATCACCTGGTGCTCGCGTCCACGGCTGCGGGTCACCATCTTCCGGATCCTCGTCGAGGAACGCTCGTAGTCGTGCCGGCCAGCCCGCGAGCGACGCGACAGCGGCCGTCACGTACTGATGCCGCCCAAGGTCGTTGCGTACAGCCGCAGTGATCAGCACAGGCAGGCGTTCGATCGCGGCAAACGTGTTGTCGTCGGACGTGCCCCGGTAACGCACTGCACCGAACACCAGCAGCGCAAGGTTCATCTCGTGGTCCCTGGCTCGCTGCGCAACCGTCGTAAACATGTGACCCGCCGGCGTATTCCACGGCGCTGGAAACACCGACCGCTTCGACACCTTCCCACCACCAGGCTGCGGGCCAAGTGACGACGCGTCAGCCTCAACAATCAGCTCGTTCACGCGACGCAGCAGCTGCACCGTCTCAGCCGCATAGCGTTCCAAGTCGGTCGAGCTCGACGACGCGCCCGCACGCGCCACACGCGCGGCATCGCGCCGGAATGTTCCCGGGTGTCGCTTGGTCACGTGGTGGTCCTTTCAAGGTTGGTGGCTGGATTGTTGGGAATCAAGGCGGTCACGTAGATGGACGCTCCTGGTGACTCGCCTTGGTTGGCGTAACTCTTGACGGCGATGGCTCGGATGACGTTGGAGTCGTCGGTGTAGATCCCTGCGCTGGTGAGGGCGTCGAGGATGCCGCGAATGAGTTTGTCGATGTCGGGTTTGGTGGTGTGGAACTTGGGGGCGTTGTCGCGGAGCAAGTGGGAGTTCTTGCCGGTGCGGTAGTGGCTTTTGGGTCGTGTGAAGGCGAAGTGGATGTCGACGATGAGCGCGATGTCGCGGGGTGGCGTTGTCCAGTGGTGTTCTTGGGCGGCTTTCTCTGCTGCTGCTCGGACGTCTTGGCGCCAGGTGGTGAGTTTGTCGCCGGCGGATTCGACGATGGCGGCGCCGATGGTGCCGTTTTTGCGGCGGATGGGGATGCCGCGTTTGGAGCCTTGGGGTGCGGGTGTGCCGGTGACGTCGATGGTCAGTGTCTGTTGCTGCATGGCAGGTCTCCTAGAAGGGTGGTTCGCCGTGGCCCCAGCTGGCGGTGGCGGGGTTGAGTGGCAGGGGTTGGCGGGAGAGGGGCGGGTAGCCGCAGCGGTGGGCGGCGAGGACGTTGACGTCGGTGGCTGGCTTGTAGTGGATCCAGTCGGGGCGGGTGAGATGTGGCCAGTGGCGGTTGGTGAGTTCGTAGCGTCCGGGGTGGCCGCGGGCTTCGTAGGTGTGGATGTTGAGGATGACGGCGGCGGCTTCGAGTTGGGGGGTGAGGAGGAACGGGTCGGTGATGGCGATGCTGGCCATGACGTGTGAGTTGTAGCCGGCGAGGACGATGAGGCCGCAGTGTGCGCAGTTGCGGACTTGGGCTCGTGTGCCGATGAGGGCTGCGTTGTCGCCGGTTTTGAGGGCGTGGAGGGCGCGCCAGTCTGGGGCGGTCATTGTGGGCTCCGGTGACGCTTGTGACGGATGACACTTGTTTTCCGGTCGTGCCTTCCTGTGTGCGTATGCGCGCTTATGCGTAGGTAGGAAAGAAGTGTCACAAGTGTCACAAGTGTCATTTGGCAGCGTTTAGCAGGTGTTTTGCCAGTGACACTTAGCGAAGCGATGACACTTGAAGTGTCACAAACGGCCGTAAGTGTCATCACCAGCCACCTCGATCAGTCGGATCGAAGTCCAACTGCCCTTCATCGGGCTCTGGCTCGGTCTGCTCGGATGACACTTCGATCAGGCGGATTCCGTCGTAGAAACGGCTCGTGCTCGAGCGGGATTGCATCACCCCGAACCGTGCCCTCAGCTGCTGTGTGAGGGCCCTGGCGGACACCGCTTCGAGGCCTTCTGCGCGGCACCACTGCTCGTACGCGTGGCGCAGCTCGGAGGTGCGGACGTGCATGTGTTGGGCGCTCGTGGGGCCGGTCTGGCAGCGTTCGTCGACGAACTGGGCGATCGTGTCGGTGTCGTGCTGGTAGGCGGCGGTGGCGGCGATCACGGACGCGGGTTCTTGGATGCCGTGGGTGAAGTAGTCGGCTGCTCCTTGGATCAGCCAGGCGAGGATCCCGGGTGCTTCTTGGTTGATGAGCTTGGCTCCGAGGGTCTTGTCGCGGGCTTCTTCGGGGACGACGTGGAGGAACGGGATTTGGCGGATGCGGCGCCAGAAGGCGGGACCGCCGGCACGCACTTCGGGCTGATGGTTGGCGTGCAGCCAAAGTGAGTGGGTGGGGATGAACGTGAAGGGGTTCTTGCCCATGAAGCGGGCGTTGATGGGGTCGCCGCCGGTGAGCATTTTGATCTTCGCTTCGGCGAATCGGGCGCCTTCTTCGATCTCTCCGCCGACGGCGAGGCGGACGCCTTGGAGTTGGGCGATGGTGGCGGGGTGGTCGTCGCGGCCACGTGTGGTGAGCATTTCTGCGGGGATTGACAGTGCGTACCCTTCGGGGGCGAGGCCGACGACGTCTTGGACGGTTTCGAAGAGGACGGATTTGCCGTTTTGGCCGGAGCCGTGCGCGAGGGGGAGCTGCTGTTCGATGACGGCGCCCACGAGGCTCACGCCGAGCATGCGCTGCATGTAGACGGTCAGGTCGGGGTCGCCGGCGAAGGTGTCGGCGAGGAACTTGTCCCACAGTGGTGTGGGGCAACTCGGGTCGGGTGAGTAGGCGGTGGTTTTGGTGTGCAGCCGGTCCGGATCCGGGGGCGTGAGTTCGCCGGTTTTGAGGTTGATGATGCCGGCGGGGGTGTTGAGCTCGTAGGGGTGGGCGTCGAGGCGCTTGATGGGGGCGACGATGCGTGCATCGGTGGCGGCGAGGCGCATGATGCCGCTGACGCCGCGGGCGCTGAGGGCGTGTTTGACGTAGGACGTCCAGCCTTCGCCGGTGGGGAGGCGGCGGGAGATTCGGCGTGTGAGTTCTTGGACGTGGCCTTTTTTGTCCCAGGCCCAGTGGTGGCCGGTCCAGGTGAGCCATTCGCCGCGTTCGGGGCAGTAGCGGATCTCGTTGATGTGTTGGTCGACGAGGAGGAGGGCGGTGTTGTCTTCGTTGGGGGCGGCGTCGCGCGGTTCAGCAGGGGAGTGCGCTTGGGGGTTTTTGGGCTCCGCAGGCGACGCAGACGGGGATGTAGACGCCGTAGAGGGTGGTGGGTTTGTCGACCCATCGGTGTTCGCCGTCGATGGTGCCGCGGCATTCGTCTGGCTGGTCGGCCATGGGGTGTTTCCTTCCGTGGGTAGCCCTTCGAGGAGGGGGTCTGGGCCGAGGCGGGTGGCGATTTCGCCGTATCCGTCTTTGGCGAGTTGCTTGGCGGCGGCGGAGAGGTCGCCGGCGTGCTCGAGGAGGGCGTACGCGGCGAACTTGGTGTACGGCACTTCGGTCTCAAACTCGGTGGAGCTCGAGAAGACGTAGAGGCGGTCGACGCCGTCGGCTGCGGTGCCGGTGGTGGCGCTGATGCCGTCGATGGCGTTCTTGCCGGGGCGCGTCCATCCGTAGCCGGCGCCGAGACGCTTGGCTTTGGTCCAGCCGTGGGGGGTGAGGATGTCGTCCCAGGTGGTGCGGGCGTTGTAGTCGTCGCCGGGGCGCAGCGACCCGTCAGGGGCCGTCTGACCGGCCGTGGGGGTGGTGCTGGTGAGGCCGGTGCGGGCGGGCATTTCGTCGAAGGTGGCGGCGATCGCGAACAGGATGTCGCGTTCGTCGACGGTAATGGCGGGGACGGCGCCGGGGTGGCCGGTGAGGGCTGTCCAGGCGTTGCCGGTGGGGTGGGTGCGGCCGGCGGAGGGGGCGAGGACGGTGAAGCCGCCTTCGCCGCGGGTTTCGATGAGGACTTGGGGGACGTCGGCGTTGGTGGCGGCCGCGATCTTGGCGAGGCGTTTGGTGCGAAGCTCGGGATCGTCGATCGTGGCGGCCTTGGCGGTTTCCCGTGTCTTCCAGTCGGCCAGTTCGTCGTCAGTGGAGGGACGCCGAGCGAGTCTGGTGTTCCTGGCGGCTGGGGCGTCGGTGACGGTGTAGTGGAGGTGGATGCCGCCGGAGGGGGTGGATTCGACGCGGCCATGAGCGGTGAGGCGCTGCCAGAGCTCTTCGAGGCCGTTGTCGGTGAGTGCGGCCGCGAAGTCGCTGACGAGGTGGGTGGCGCGGCCTTCGAACTCGAGCATTTCGAGGTTGCCGGAGATCTCGCCACAGATGACTCCAAAGCCGTCGTAGTCGGCGAGGCCAAGCCAGGTGGTGATCTGTTCGGCGGTGGCACGCTCGTGTTGGTAGCGCTCCCAGAACGCGGCGGGCGCTTTGGATCCGTCGTTGCGGGTGGGCACGATGGATGCGCCGGCGGCGTGCCAGGCGAGGGCGTCCTCGAGGAGCGTCACGGGTGGTCCTTTGCTGTTGTGGTGTTGCGTCGTGACCGCGGCCCGACTTGAACGGGCTGCACACCTGAGTGGCGCGGTCGGCCTCCGTGGCCTGAGGGGGGGGTTAGGCGGCGGAGGCGAGAAGGGCGGGGATCACGGTCACGTCGACGCCGAGTTGGCCGGCGATGGTGGCGTGGTCCACGCCCAGCTGTGCGAGCTGCTTCGCCTTCTGAGCGGGGGTGGGCTCAGTGGTGGCGGTAGCGGGCTGCGCAGCAGGAGTGGCGGCCGGGGCCGGGGAAGTGGCCACGGCTGCAGGTGGCTGAGCGACGACAGTGACGTTGTCCCCGTTGATGTCGCTTGCAGCGCTCGCGAACTGGTTCTTCGAGTACGCGTCGAGCCAGCCGATCGCGAACACGAGGTCCTGCTCGGAGTGGCCGTCGATCTTCCACGGCGGGTTCTGGCCGGGCTTGGCTGCACCCTTGCCGAGTCGTCCGAGGACGCGCTCGCCGATGCGGCTCGTCAGTTGCGAGATCAGCACCTTGGGGAAGATCAGCACGTCGATGTAGCTCTGCGGGTTGGGGCCGTCGAGGACGTGAACGTCGCCGCGGATCGCGTCACGCAGGCCGTTGGAGGTCATGATGTCGCGTTCGAGTGCACGTGGTTCGATGACGAGGAGGCGCGTGTCGTGCTCTTCCCAGGTGATGCCAGTGGATGCGGCGGGTGCCGCGAATGGGTTGTTCATTGCGGGTTCTCTTTCTCGTGGGTGTTTCTCTTTGGTGGTTCCACCGCGCTGAAGGGCAGCACGGTGGGTTGGCTGTGGTAGCGGGCGCAGTCCCAGCACTGATCCGCGCGGGGCAGGTTGTTGATCCACTCATCGCGTGCTTCTGTGCTGATGGCCGCGAGGGCCTTGAGAGACCGGGCGAGTCTCTCCGCACGCGCGAGTGCGGCGATCGCGATCTGCTCGTCGTACGGCTCAGTCCAGAGGACGGCGGTGTTGAGGGAGACGTCGTTGCGTGGCAGGAAGCAGATCGCGACGTGCGCGACGTCGAACCCTGCCCGCACCCACCCTCGTCCGTAGAGGTGGGCCTGGACGCGGTACGTGTCCGAGGGGCCCTTGGATCTGGCCTTATTGAGGGTCGTCGTGCCGACGAGCTTGTGGTCAATGACCATGCCGGTGACGGTGTCGAACAGGTCAGTGGATCCAGTGATGGTTTCGCCGTCGATCTCGCCGACGTCGACGCGACGTTCCGTGAGGTAGCGCAGTCCGCCGTTGTGTTGAGCGCCGCGGAGGTTTTCGTGGCGGATGAACGCTTCCTCGAGGTAGGCGTGGACGGCGGTGCCGACGGTGGGCAGCCAGGGGACGCCTTGCTCTGTTTGCTCCCAGCCGGCGAGCTTCGCGGCGAGGCAGTGGTCGCAGGGGGTGCCGATCTCGGATGGTCCGATGCGTTTTTGCAGGGAGCGTGGCTGGTTGAGGATCGCCTGCTCGATGACGTGCCGGTACTCCTTGAGTGCGAGCTGTGGGGAGGAGCCGTCGAAGGGGGCGTAGAGGGGTGCGGGAGCGGTGGCGGTCATGCTGGCCTCGCGCTCGTTGCTGCCTGTAGCGTGCTCGCATGATGAAGCCAGGCGCGTGGTACTCGGTAGGGGCGTTCCTCCTGGCATTCGCGGGCACGATCGGCTTTGGTGTGCCGATCGAGGCGATCGCGGACTTTCGCTTCTGGCCGCTCGCTGCAGGGGTGCTGCTGGTTCTGGGGTGTGTGGCGATCGGCGTTGGCGCGGTGCTGAGCATCACGCGGAGCGCTCGAGCTGAGAGCCAGGAGCTGCGCACTGAGGTGAAGGAGCTGCGGGGTGAGGTTACGCAGGCTCGCGCCTCTTACAACAGCCTGAAGGCCAAGGAGGAGGAGCTCACGCGTATTGAGCTCGAGATAGGGGACCTCCAGCACCCGCATACCATCGCCTCGATATCCCTCGGGATCACCGACCGCATCCACAAGACCTCGACACTTGAGGCCCGGGCCGAGCGCCTCCGTGCGGAGATCCGGAACCTGGGTAGCGAGTAGCGCACCGTCTCTCATGACACAACCGCGTCGTGCGCGTGGGGGTGGAATGTGGGGCGGCGCTCGTCGAAGGCGGCGATCACGCAGCCCTCGCCGCCGATGAACTTCATCTCGAGGAGGTTCGCGAACTTCCGCCACTGGTCCGCATCGGCGGAGTCCTGCTCCTGCCATTGGCGCAGCTGGTCAATTTCTCGCTGGACGGCGGCGCGTGCCCAATCGACGGCCTCCTGGTCGCAATCGAGGCAGCGCGGCTCCGGCGTTTCCGGCCGTGGGACGAGCATCACGGTGGGGCGGGCGTCGGGCGGCTGTGCGGCCGCGGCCCTGGACAGCGGCATGTCACGCCTCCTCGTGCTTGTGCCAGTCGGGGTGCTGGCTGGCGAGGTGGGCGCGGACGTTGGTGAAGTTGCGCCGGCAACCGGGGACGGGGCAGACGCCTTGTGCGATGAGGTTGCGGATCCGTGTCGCGTGACCCTTGTGTGCTGCGGCCGAGCGCTTGAACTCGAGCACGCGCATCTCCTCCCATCGGAGGTCTGAGGCGAGCGAGTTGTTGCGTCGTTGAGCGGCGGCGAGTTCCTTGCGGAGCTTCTCTTTCTCGTTGTCGACGTAGTAGTGCTGTTCGTGTCCGTTCGGGCAGTAGAAGGTCTCGTGGTCATCGCGGCGCTGGCGCTCGAATGACTGGGTGAAGGCGAACGTGACGCCGCACTTCTCGTGGCAGCAGGTGAGGACGGTCAGCGTTTCGACGTAGGTCTGGGTAGGCATCAGAGGGTCTTCCCTCCGTGGCGGCGGCCGCGTGTGCGGTTGTAGGCGAGCTTCTCGGCTACCGCCTTGTCGACGTCGATGTTGAACATCGCCGCGAAGTCGAGAGTGCGGATGATGATGTCCGCGAGTTCGCTGGGCATGCCTTCTGGCTTAGGCGTGACACCGGTCCACGTGACATCGAAGCCAACAGGGCAACCGTCGGCTGTCGTCGTCCAGTCGGCGCCGGAGCCATCGATCACTGGATAGACGGGCTGCCCGTGGATGGTCTGGTAGCCAGACATGCCGTTGCCGTTGCGGACCTCTTCGATCGCTTCGGAGACCTCCGTGCCGATAAGCGCAAGGATCGCGATCTGGTGTACTGGCGAGTCGTGCGGCTCACTCCACCCGTTGCCGTCATTGATCTCTCGAATCTGCGCGGCGAGGGCATTGAGCGTGTCGGGCCCCATTACTTCACGACCAGGACTGGGGCGGACTCGGTCTTGTATCCGTCGAGCTCGGCGGGGGCGAGGTGGTGCTTGACCTTGTCGAGGTTGATGCGTGGCTCGACGTCGTACAGTTCGGGTGCCTGCTCGTAGGGGTGGTTGGCGGCGACCTTGTCGGCGCTGATCCTTGCGGCGCCGCGTCGCTTCTGGACTTGGTGGCCGGCGATGTCGTGGGTGCCGAAGTCGAGGTTGGCGTCGAGGATCGCCTTGATGCTCTTGCGGCGTTCGTCGATCTGTGCGGCCGCGTCAGCGAGGGTGATCTCTTCGTTGACGAGTGCCGCAAGGTCAGGCGTCTTGGTCTTGGTGGTCATGGTGGTGTCCTTGCAGTCGGGGCAGGGGTAGGTGTTGCCGGCTTCTTCGGTGACGACGCCGTGCTCGCACACGACGCGTGTGCGGTACAGGTCGCGGATGTGGTCCCAGTTGGTCATTGGTGGCCTCCGGGGGTGTCCACCCCTGCCGCCCGAGTTACCGGTGGACAAGCGGCAGGGGTGGCGTCCGGCGGGATTGCCGGGACGGCTGTGTTGATGGCGTGCGGTTCGGTCATGCGGCACCTGCCGTGTGCTCGCGAAGCCACTGCGCCTCGAACTGCTGATAGGTGAGCATCGGGTGGCGTGCGAAGTAGTCGCGCATCTCGTCGGTGGCGTACGCGGCGCGACGCTTGTGATGTCCCGGCCCGGTGATGAGGGCGGTGGCGTGGAACCCAAGCGCACGGCCGCGGGCGTTCACCAGCACCCCATTGGTGGCTTCCTCCGCGCCGGCGAGCCACGCCTCGAGGTACAACTGGTACGCGTCACGGCAGGCGTCATCGAGCGTCGCGGCGTAGTTGTAGATCGCTGACTTGCGGGTCACGCGGCAGCCCTCCGATACGTCGGGGGCAGTGCCGGCAGCGCAGCGTTGTGTGCCATTGCGGCGTAGATCTCCGCCTGGCCCTCCGGCGTCGCGGTGTAGACAACACGCTTGGGGTTGCGGGCGTCGGGGCGTGCGACCGCGAGTCCGCGCTCGACGAGCTCGGGCATGGTGGGGACAGGGGCGTGATTCACTGCACCCCCCCCCGCGACTCTGGTGAGGCGAAGTTGGGGTCGACGTCGAAGCAGTCGACGCACATGCCGCAGCGGACGTCCGGGCGGCCAGGGTGGACCTGCCAGCGGTGGCCGCAGCGGACACACTGCTGGAAGTAGCGACCGCTCGCAAGGGTGACTCCGTTGACGGGGGCGTCGACGTAGGGGCGTGTGGCGGTGATCATGCTGCAACCGCCATATGTGCCCGCACCTCTACGCGGAGCTCGGGGCTGTCGATCGTGTCGTCATCCCACGCCAGAGGTGGCAACCAGCCTTCACGTGTCGCGTGGTTGCGGGCGATTGTCGCGCTGCGTGATGGCGGAGCGGGAGTCATCGATAGGCGGTCGTAGAGACGGACCACCGCCGTGCGCGTCGCCGCACTGACGAGAGGGCGCCGATCTGGCCGTGACGTGAGGAAGTAGACCGTGGTCTTCGAAAGTCCCAAGAGCTGCTCGAGGCGGCGCGCTGAATAGCCGATTGCGACGAGCGCACGCATGCGGCGCACCGTGCCAGTCGCGGAGACCAGGCCTTGCGCTTCGGGGCCCAAGAATGTGGGCTCGACGGCGAGCAGGCTTGCGGCGGTGGTGCGTGTGATCCTCTTCGACGCGGGACGGTTGGGGACGTCTCCGACGAGCACGCGGATTGCGGTGCGATGAACGCCTGACCGCTGCTCGATCTGCGCGACGGTCAGGGTGCGCAGCAGTCGCTTCACGTGGGCTCGGGCGGGGCCTGCGTCGACGTACGTGTGCGTGCCGGTGGCGGTGCGGTACGCGGTGAGCTTGTTGTTGCGTCGCATGGCCTTCACGCAGGGCACGCAGCGGCAGCCGTCCTTCAGTGCAGCCAGGTGTGTGCCGTGCTGGTGGTTGGCGCGAGGGTGGCGGCAGTCGCGCACCACGTTCTCGGTCATCGCCGTTCCCCGGTCAGGAGCCAGCCGACACCTGCGACGCTCGCGAGGTTTGCGGCGGCAAGCACCACGACGACGGCCGTGCCGACGGCGACACCAACGAGGACGTGCTTAACCACGGTGCGCCTCCAAGATGGCGGCTGCGGCGCGTGCACGCTGCGGGTGGGTGCCGGTGAGGATCGCGCGCGACAGGGCCTCGGTGGAGGTGTCGTCGCCGGCGGGGGTGACGGCGGTCGCGAGGCACGTGAGCGCGCCCTGCAGTTCGTCCGCCTGGTTGCAGGCGACCTTGAACCCAAGGCCCAGCACGTATGCCTCGAGGCGGGCATCAGCAAGCTGCGCGCGGAGTGCCTTGCGGGAAGGGTGGCGGCGGCGCCACAGGATGATGCGGGCGTGCAGGTCCGCGTAGACGCCGACGAGCACACGCCACGTGGTGATGGCGGTCGCAGAGACGGCGGGCAGGTTGATCTTGGGGGTGGGGGTAGCGATGGTGGTTGTCATGGTGTTCCTTCGGTGGGGCTAGAGGCGGTGCGAGTCGAAGTCCGCCTCAGTGGCGAAGAAGGGCTTGCCGCAGCGACGGTGGACCATTGCCCGTTCGGCCCGCCTCGCGGAGATGCGGATGGCCTCGAATGCGTTGGCGGTGGCATCCATGCAGGGGTCGCACAGGAGCGAGATGCACCCGCAGGGCTTGGTCGTGACGCGCCACGCTGCGGGCTTGTCGCAGTCTTCCTGGCTGCACTGCACATCGCCCTTGAGCTGCTGCTCGAGGCGGTCCATTTCGACCAGGGAAAGGGCGTCGTCGACGTGCGTGTCGGTGGCGGTCATGGTGCGATCTCCTTCGTGGCGGTGACGACGACGATCCATGTGCCGGCACTCGTGTCCTGGGCGATGTCGACGTGCTGGCGCCAGGGGCCGTCGCCGAGTTCACCGGCCGCCTCTTCGCGGGCATGGGCCGCGACGTCGGAGGCGGTCGCGAAGCGCTCGGCGCCGTACGTGGCGTGGAAGGTGGCGCGGACGGTGTGGACCGTGACCGGGTCAAGGGTGATGTGCGCGGTCATGACGTGCGCCTCGTGGTCAGGGGCAGGCCGGCCCACCGGAGGTGGTTGTCACCGTCGGCGCCGGCGCTGTCGTTGAGGAAGCGGGCGGGGCCGTGCCAGCCGCACACGCAGCATGCGATGTAGGGCCGTGTGGGGTGGTTGGAGACTTTGGTGGAGACGGCGTGGGAGGCGCCGTCTTCGGTGACGAGGCGGCGGATGGCGGCGGCGGTGCGGCGCAGCTCATCGGCGCGGCCCGCATACTGGCCTGCTTCGCGGACGTCGTTCATTTCGTCGGACGTCGTGGCCCACTTGTCATAGCGGGTGGCGGTCGCTTCCATGGCGGCGGTGAGCTCGAGGAGGCGTACTTCGATCGCGGTGCTCATGCGGCACCCCGTTCTTCGGGGAGGCGGTCGAGCAGGGCGTCGAGGTCCGCAACCTTGAAGACGGCTTTGCCCTGCTTGGGGCCGTGGTAGCGGGGGACGATCCAGCCCTTCTCGACGTACCACTCGAGCGTGTCGGTGGAGCATCCGATGTAGGCGGCCGCTTCGGGCCGTCCGAGCGCGGCGGGGGCGATCGGCAGCTGTGCCTTCCTCATGACGCCACCGCCTCGGCGGTGGGTTCGAAGAACACGGATTCGCTGACGCCGAGCCAACGTCCGATCGCTGCAATATCATCGAGGTCGAGCGGTGTCTCGCCGCTCATTCGACGTGCTGCCGACGACTGGCTGCACTTAAGGACGGAGGCTAGATCCGCGCTCGACTTTCTTTGCCTGGCCATTTCGGCGCGCAGTGCTCCCGCTGCGAATGCTCGGATCGAACTCATACGGGTTAGGCTAACCGGAGAGAGTTAGATACGCAACATTTGGGTTGGCGTGTCGCGGATTGGGCCATATGCTCGCGGTATGGACTTCTACGAAGGCACCACGTCCACACTCGGGCGCGCCGTTTCGGCGCACATCCGCGCGCAACTTGGCGCACAACGCATCTCGGGCAAGACCCTGGCGGCGCGCATTGGCCTGAGTCAGAACTACGTCGCCACCCGCTTGCGCGACGAGAAGCCATTCACTTTGGATGACGTGGATGCGATCGTCACGGCACTCGACCTACACGTCAGCGCCGCCGAGTTCATCAAGGCCGCCCATGACATTTACGACGAGCAGACATGGCTGGACGCTCAAGATGCTGCATTGATGAGCCTCGAGAAGCTTTGGCGTAAGGCCCGCGACGAGTGGACTGATTGGGATCGCGCGTTCGTCGAAGCGCACTCGGGCGCGTGGAAGGGAGTGTCTGAGAACATGGAGCGCGAGGTCACCGAACTCGACGAACTGCGCGCCCGCAAGACCGGCGGCAACCACGGGGCGAGCGAAGGAAGCGTCGCCAGCAAGGCTTCCAAGAGCCTCAGCGGCGGCAAGGCGGCCAAGGGGGACCATCACTCCGTGTCAGACCGCTCCGGCAATCTACGCGCAGCACAACAGCGCAACGTCCAGGCAGAACACGAAGCGCTTGACGACTAGCTGAGGGAGAGGGGGAGGGGTGGACGCGCTGATCGCACGCGCAGAAGCTATGGGGCTTCGCGTGCAGTTCCGCAACCTCGGGAGGGCAACCGGCTACCTATTCGGCGGCGGCCTCGTGGTCCTCAACCACCGACACAACCTGTCCGCGCAACGCGAGACGCTAGCGCACGAAATGGGGCACGCCCACTATGGCCACGACTGGACCCGCGATCATGACAAGGTCCGCGACGAGCTCGACGCCGATCGGTACGCCGCGCGGCTCCTTATTCCGATCGAGCGTTACGCGGCCGCGGAGGCGCTTGTTGGCAACCATCCGGGTGCTCTGGCCCGCGAGTTGCAGGTGACGCGCCGCCTCGTGGAGCTCCGCCAGGAGGACTTCAACCGGGACACCCGGATCCTCGCCACTGTCGAACAGTGGCGGCAAGAAACGTGGGCCAGTTAGTGGCCTTCGAACTAAGGAGGGAACCATGACCTATCAGGGTGAGAACCAGCCGGCGCAGCCGCCGGCGCTCTATGGGCAGAACCAGCAGTACCCGCCGCAGTATCAGACGGTCTATGCGGTGCGCCCGCCGATGATGCCGCACGCCGTGTGGTCGTTCGTCCTTGCCGCCATCGCTTTCGTCACGCCGCTGCTGTTCTTCATCGCCCTGCCCCTTGCCGGCACCGCGGTGACGCTCGGGCACGTCGGCTTGTCGAAGATCGCGAAGTCGCCGACGCCGCGCGGTGGACGAGGGTTCGCGATTGCGGGTCTGATCCTCGGATATGTGGCGCTCGCTGCATCGCTCGTGGTGTTGATGCTTGCTGTCGTGATTCGGCAGCTCGGCGAGGAATCGACGTTTGAGTGAGCTTGAGATGCGCATCCTTGACCTCGAGCGCAGGGGCTGGTTGAACCAGGCGGCGAGGGACGAGGCGGCGCGTGAGCTGGGGCTCACGGCAGTGCAGTACGCACAGATCCTCAACCGGTTGATTGACCGCGAGGAGTCGCTGGCGTATGCGCCGGTGACTGTGAACAGGCTGCGCCGGCAGCGTGCCAACGTTGGGTCACGGTTACACTGATGGTTACACCGGTCGGCCGGGGTGGGCTTGTTTGGTGGCTTTTTGTACGGCGCCCCCGGCAGGACTCGAACCTGCAACCTACGGATTAGAAGGCCGTTGCTCTATCCATTGAGCTACGGGGGCCTCGCCCCCAGGGTAGTGCGGACGGGCGGGACCTTGGAACGGTAGCCTAAGTGCGCTGGTTACGAGGAGAAAGCGACGGGGCATGAGCATCCGGCCGTTCAAGACGTGGTCGTATCCCGGCGCC
>Ga0182792_1000437_pt1 | contig 40079 bp, 36 predicted proteins | sample Passage237B_FD_130497 | JGI IMG/M metagenome (GOLD analysis project Ga0182792, IMG submission 130497) | Cellulose adapted compost microbial communities from Newby Island Compost Facility, Milpitas, CA, USA - Passage2 37B (version 2) (version 2) ...
CCTGAAAGGAATATTCGGGGAAATTCTTGTTTTGGATCAGATACTCCATGCGTTCCAGTTCACTTTCTTCGTTTTCCAACAGGTTTTCGAAGATATACAGCTGGTTTCTGAAATGGTCTATCGCAATGACATACTTGTAGATATGGTATTGTAGAAAAGGAATGGCTCGACTCTCTTCCACCTTGGCCGTCAGCGTGATGTCTTCGAAATATGCGACCGTATCGAATGTGAAATAGCCGAAAAGACCGTTTGAAATCACATTTACACCGGGGATTCCATCACTGTGAAATGTTTCCCTAAAATCTGAAACCTCTTTACGCAGATCTATTTCACTGGCTTTTTTGTGTATTTTTTGCTGTCCGGGGTAAGTGATCTGCAAGGTATCCTGATCCAGTGTGATGCCCGCTATGGGCTGGCAACAGATATAGCTGATATTATTGTCCCGACTGTGATATTCCGAGCTTTCCAACAAGAGACTATTGGGAAATGTATCACGTAGTCTTAGATAGATACTGACAGGTGTTGTTGTGTCTGCCAATATTTTTTTATACGGTGTCTTGAATGTGTATTTCATCTTATCAAAGTAAAAAGTCAAAAATAAAAACTCAAAAAGTATTGATTCAAACTAGCAATTTTCATTAACAAAAAAGCCCGACTATATTGTCGGGCTTTAATTTGAATGGTTTTGGTTGATTATGAAAATCTTTATCAAGAATACCAAAATGCTAGCTACCCGACGTATTATACTCAGGCCACCACCAAAATTGATATTTGTTTTCAGTCATCATTGCCGCACAAAATTATTATATTTTTTAAAAAATCCAAGAAATTTTAATAAAAAAATAAAAATAAAGCTTAGATCGTGAAATTCCATCCAAAAGGATCGTCTATTTTTCCGTAACGCAGCTGGTTGAGATAATCCAGCACTTTGTTTGAAAATTCACGTCCTTCTACAGGAGGTAGGTGATAATCCTGTCCTTCATAGCCTATCCTGTCGATATGGGTGATGGTCGCTGCTGTTCCGGCCGCAAAAGCCTCTGATACGGTTCCGGCCTTGATACCGTCGATCAATTCCTGTACAGAAACTTTTCGTTGCTCGGCTTTATAACCCCATTTTTCAGCCAATTCCATGATTGTTCGTCGTGTCACGCCGTGGAGGATAGTATCTCCATGCGGTGTGATGATGCTGTCACCGATACGGAAGATCAAGTTTGCTGTACCGGCTTCCTCGATATACTTGTGTTCTTTAGCATCTGTCCACATGATCTGGTCGTAACCTTCGTCATTGGCCAATTGGGTAGGATATAGGGATAAGGCGTAGTTTCCTGCATTTTTCGAAAAACCTACACCGCCTTCAGCCGCCCGGGTATAGTATGTTTCCACTTTTAGGCTGATGGGCTTGCTGTAATAAGCACCTACAGGGCACGTGATGATCAAGAATTTGTACGAGACAGAAGGGTGTACACCCAAAGCTGCTTCGGTCGCAAACATAAAGGGACGGATATACAACGATGTGCCTTCTTTGGATGGAACCCAATCCCTATCCACGTCCAATAGTTTTTTCAGACCGTCCATGAAGATTTCTTCCGGTACTTCTGGCATCTGGAGGCGTACGGCCGATTTGTTGAAGCGTTCCCAATTCTTGTCTGGACGAAATATGCTTACCGTACCATCGGCAAATTTGTATCCCTTTATGCCTTCAAAGATGGCTTGTCCGTAATGCAGGGAAGACATGGAGGGGCTGATGGACAGGTTGCCATAAGGTACGATGCTCACATCCACCCACTGGCCATTGTTGTATTCTGCCACCAACATGTGGTCAGACATGATTTGTCCAAATTTTAGATTGTTGAAGTCTACCTGCGAGAGTCTTGATTGTCGTGTTGGCTCTACGCGAATTGAAAATTGATCTGTCGCGCTCATTTCTACATAGTCATTTATAAGGTGTGCAATTTAGGAAAAAAGATAATAGCCTGCTCAAAAACAGGCTATTATTTTTTTTATTCTGTAGAGACGTAAAATCTTACGTCTCTACAAAAGGTAGAATTTCTAATCTCGTCTGCCCAACAGGATACTTGCATAGTAAAGCAAAGTAACCAAAGCGGATAGTGCAGCGATGACATAGGTCATGGCAGCCCATTTCAATGCATCCTTGGCTCCGTCGTGCTCAGGAACATTGTGGGTAATATTGGCACGATCCAACCAGGTCAATGCTCGTTTGGACGCGTCAAATTCAACCGGAAGGGTTACGAAACTGAACAAAGTAGTCACGCCCAGAGCAATGACCCCAATGGTCAAGAGCAAAAAGCTATTCGAAAAAATAGCCAACATCACACCGATCATCAAGGTAAAGGATGTGATCTTAGAGGCAACGCTGACGATAGGCACCATCGCCGAGCGAAACTGTAGCCAAGTGTATGCCGAAGCGTGTTGTACGGCGTGACCACATTCGTGTGCCGCTACAGCCGCTGCTGCGACGCTACGCCCATGGTACACTTCCGGACTTAGATTGACCGTTCTGTTTGCCGGGTTGTAGTGATCCGTCAATTGTCCTTCTACCGATATGATGTTGACATCATAGATACCGTTGTCATGTAGCATCTTCTGGGCGATCTCTGCACCCGATAGACCCGAAGTCAAGGGCATTTCGGAGTATTTTTTAAACTTGTTCCTAAACCTCGTCTGTACGATCATACTGACAATACCGATACCAATCAATAAAAACCAAATAGTCATATTTTTCTTTCTTTAAATTTCTTACCTAATTATATCATTACTGAACTATCGCCAAATATTGTTCCATACTTGAATCAGCAGCTTTGTTGTCCCATAAAGATATTTATTTTGGCCAAATTGACTTCAAGAAAAATAAAAAACAATCATTTTTGTGACAAAATGGCGGTATGACTTTAAAACCAATCTCTTTCAGACTTGTTTATCCATTGCCATGAAAATACCCAAGATACATATCAAGCGCATATATGAACCAGCGAAATCAACAGATGGCTTTCGTGTACTGGTCGACAGGCTTTGGCCGAGAGGGGTAAAAAAAGAAAAAGCCCATGTAGACGAATGGGCCAAAGATATTGCACCATCCACGGAAATCCGTGCAGCGTATGGACATGTCCCCGAACGATGGGAGAAATTTAAGGGGCAGTATCAGGCTGAGCTCAAAAAAAATGAAGATATCCCGCATTATCTGGATAAATGGGAAGATTATCCGGTCATTACCTTACTGTATGCGGCCAAAGACGAGAAACACGCGCATGTGCTTGTTCTGCAAAAATATGTGCAGGATTGTTATAAAAAGAGATGAAGGAAGATCTAGTTTCTAAATATTTGGTACCACGGAATGCGTTGGCCGGTTTGGGAGGAGAATCGGGACAGGGGAGGACTTGTTTTGTAAAACATACATAGATATACATCCATTTGACCTTATGGCCTCCCCCTTTCTCCGATTCCTTGGGATAAGTTCACCCAATAGTTTTCTCTATACCACATTCGGCATAGATTTTTGTTTTAAGGTAAATAGGGGGAGGAATTAAATTTTTGAACATTTTACAAAGAGTATGTATTTACCTCCCCCCTGGAATAACCCGGCCACAAGCAGAATTATCCCAGATTAGACCTTATATTGAATACTCAACAGGTACTAAAACTTAAATGTAACCCCGACATTAAGATGCGAAACACCATAACCTAGCTCGGCGTAGGCCCCAATATTGTCACTAAAGAACCAACGTCCGCCCAGAAAAGCGGATAACCCTAAGCCGCTGCCGTAGCTGTTGGCATATCCGGCGTCACTCCCGGTGCTGCTGTAGCTCACGATGTTGTATCCCAGCATCAAGCCGCCATAGACATCCAGGTTAGGTACGTTTTTAAATCCATTGTAATGATAAGCTCCCCGTGCTCCGACGACGATATAGTTCCATTTGGCGGTGTAGCCCGCATCGGTATATTTATAGCCTGTATTGCCTACATAACCGCCAAGACTGACAACACCGGGACCACCGATGTCCCACATGCCGTGATCGACTGAAGCGCTGATAGCGGGACGGGCTTTACCAAGCCCACCTAAGGCGGTTCCTAATCCGATACCGAGATTTGCTGTAGTTGTACCTTTTTGGAATGGCTGCGCGTGGGCAGCTACGGCGATAAACACCGCCAGGATAATAAAGATTGATTTTTTCATCATTGTGTTTTGTTTTTTAAAAGGTGATGAAGCTATCCCGATGCATCGGGATGGTTTCATTTGTGTATTTGTATTATAGTACTATGAGATTTTGGTTAGTTAATTTATGAAAATAGGGTATGTTGCGTATAAGATGTTGGCACTTAATTCCCAAGAGGTGTTTCCACTGTAATTATTATAAAGACCATCCCAATCTTCCGGTGTAGGTGAAGTGCTGTTTCCATCTCCGTTGGTATCGCCACCATGCGCATCGTCCTTGTAAGAGGTCAGGATGGCCGTAGGGTGGAGAATGATATTTTGGGGAGCCGACCTACTAAGGCGTGTTCCCTGTCTCATGAATTTTACGATGACATTAGGACCGATATTGATCGTAGCAGAATTATAAACTTGATAGCTCTGGTCTACAACGTATGGTATTTCGGTATTGTTCCAGTTGACCGTGGCGTCCAGTACTGAACCATATAGATAAATACCGTTGTGCGTATTCTTCTGTGAAGAATTTTCTGGATTGTGGAATACATTACTTGGATCCAGCGTGTAGAAGGAATTGAAATAGATAGGTTTGCCGTTGTCGTACAGGGCATTGTTCGTAAACTTGCTTATACCAGCATCTACCATTGAGGTACTTCCGTGAAATGCCTGGGAATCACTGCGGGTACCACCCAATGTATGCGCAATCCGACAATGGTCGAAAGTAAACGAGACAGAGTTTGGTCCCGCTATCCGAACAGCATTGTTTACGCCTCCTGAGGATTTGCCGGCATAGAAAATATCCACGTATTTGAAGGTAGTTTCCGTTGTGCCATTCAAATAGATCTGTTGCCAATCTCCTTTTGCAGCCGTGGTAGCGGTGCCGTCTTCATTATTGTCACCACAATAGCGGTCATCGGCCAGCGAGGTAAAGACGATACGCCTTTGTGCCGTGCCCACGGCTAGGATTTTCCCTCCAACTACGTCTATACGGGCATCCTTTAGTTTGACAATAACACCCGGCTCGATCGTCAATACATTTCGAACCGAAAGGTTGCTTTTGATGATATACACGTTGCCTGCCTCCCATACGGTGGGGTCACTGATCGTGCCCGAGACTTCTACCACATTGCAGTTTTGTGGGAATTCCTCATCTTTGGGATCGGTATTCTCTTTTTCACAGGCCATCATCCCTAATAGCGGACATAAGACCAAAAATTTAAAAATCGTTTTCATGGTTTTTTATTTTAATAGTTAATGTTAATAATGACATTCACCTTGTATCAGGTCAATAATTGGAATAGATATTTTCTCACTTCTGGCAATCGCAATACGCTCCTCCGAACAATTCGCCTTCTACAGGTACTTCGGTATAATGCTTGCGGCCGATCGTGATTTCTACCTCTACAGGTACGATGCTGACCTGTGTGTAGCCGTCCTCGGCTTTGGCGACCTCTCCGGACGCCTTGACACGTATGCGTTTGTCCGAATTTTCTAGGATGGTCAACGCAAGAGCCCCTGTATCGTTGTCTTCCTCCGAGAAAACGTAATAGGGCCATTGGGCAAACTGTGGATTGCTGAACGCCGTCGTACTGAATGCGATGGCCGGGTAATCTCCCGTGGCCAGCTTGCTGTTCAGGAGTGCCCTGCCCATGAGCATCAGCACAGATTTTTCGGTACTGTTGGTCTTGGCCTGATCGATACTCAAGGCAAAGCCACGGTCTTCGGGATCCTCCGTGTCAGCGGATGTCGTGAATACGATCTTGTCTTTTCCGAATTGATTGGGCTGGGTCGTCACACCATCGATCGTCACTTTGTACGAACATTCGTCTGTAGTTCCAGAGTTATCGCTGTCTCCGTCCTTTTTGCACGCTGTCATGGTGAAGGCTACCATACATAGCCACATGGTTTTTTGGATTGTAGTTTTCATAGTCTCTTATTTTTACATTATCATTTTTTCTGTTTTTATCGGTAAAGAATTTTATGTGCTCATGGCTTATTTTTCCGTTTGGACGACAAACACCCCTGTGGGGTGGATCTCCTCTCCGGGGGTGGTAAGATCGTACAGGACTTCGCCGTTTTTCCAGACTTTGGCCGAAGAGACCTCATTATTATATTCCCACCCTGCTACATAGGCATCACCTCCGGATACAAATACCGAATTGGCCTCCGAATAAAAATTACTATTGGTTAGGTCTTGAGCAATTCCATTTTTCCAAAGTTTGGCAACAGAGTTGCCGGAGCTGTAGCTTTCGAATCCCGCGACATAGACATCGGTACCAGAGACATAGACCGAATGGGCAAAAGCATAATGAGTACCATTTGTCAGGTCTTGTGCAAAACCGTTTTTCCAGAGTTTGGCCACAGCAGGGGTTGAATTGTTGCTTTCAAAGCCAGCCACATAAACGTCGGTGCCGGAAACATACATCGATTGGGCAATCGCAATGGTAGAACCATCGGTCAGCTTGTGGGCGATGCCGTTTTTCCAGACCGTAGCCACCCTCCCTCCCGAACTCTTGAATTCATATCCCGCTACATAGACATCCGTGCCGGCGACATAAACCGAACCGGCTTCCGAACGGTTAGTACCATCAGTCAGCGCCTGGGGCGTACCATTCTTCCAGAGCATAGCGACTTTCCGCTCATTGTACACAGTACCTGCCACATACACATCTTCGCCCGAGACATATATCCCAAAGACTTCCGCTTCGGGGAGGGTGTACAACAGTGTGCCGTTTTTCCAGATTTTCCCGGTATTGCCGCGTCCGGCTACATTTTTATGCCCAATGACATACACATCGGTCTGTATTTCCGTTGGTGTAGGCTCGTCTCCGGATTTTGAGCAGGAAGCCAAGACTAACGCTATAAAAAGTAATTGTATTGTTTTTTTGAGTATCGTTTTCATAGTTTTATCTTTTAGCCTATAATTTTTGTTTCCGGGAGAGCCAAATACATTCAACCTGCTGCCGATCCCCCTCTCTCATCTTACAAAAGCAAAGTTACAGGGGCAAGCCCACCCGGCTTACCCCCAAAAGGGGGTTTTTATCGGGATTAAATGCCTTATCTTTGTTTTGAGAGATAACTAACAGTAAACGATAAATTTTAATGTGATCATAATGAGAAGGTATATACGTACAGAGCTAAAAGAAAAATTCCGGTTGTTGATGTTGTTCGTCGTAGTTGGTTTTTCTTTTCCCGTCTATGGGCAATCTACAGACTCTCTGATTCTCAAGTACACCGATGATAAAGGGAAAGTAAACATAAAATCGGTGTTAGAAGCAAGTAAAAGCCGTATTTATAGCCATCCTGCTGAGACATTTAATCTTGCAAAACAAACTCTTCGTATTGCAGAAAGACAAAAAGCTCCTTTAGCCCTTGCCCAAAGCTATCAATTTATGGGAAGTTGTTATTTTCAGGTAAAAGCAGATTACGATTCGGCCGTTTACTTTTTGCAGAAAGCTGAAAAAATGTTCCATGCATTGCATGAAAAAGATGCCGTTGAAGGCAATGCGATGGTCTTGCATAATTTTGGCACCATTAAGCAGGTAAAAGGAGAATATGCTTTGGCTATTGATTATTATATTCAGGCGTTGAAGTTATTTGATGAAGCTGGAAATAAGAAATTTTATGCCTACACACTGAACAATATTTCTACAATGTATGCTCTTGTACAAGATAACCAAAAAGCTGAAAAGTATGCGCGTGAATGTATTGCACTCTCCCGGGAGGTAAATGATGAATTTATGGAAGCGACAGGAAGCATTGCCTTGTCGGATGCCTTATTGCAACAAGGCAAGTATGGCGAAATAGTGCCTTTACTGGAAAGAGTTTTGGCGTATGGAGAACGTAATAATGACCCGTATAAGATATTGTTATACCACCTGAATTATGGAACCTACCTCATGAGATATAAAAAAGATTATCCCTCGGCTGTGAAAGAACACGAAAAGGCCCGGCAATTAGCTGAATCTATAGGGGACGATTGGGAACTCATGCGACAGAATTCGGCCTTATCAGAAGCCTATTTACAAAATGAACAATATGAAGAAGCAGGATTAACCGCTCAAAATACTTTATTGTTAGCGGATCAATTGCAGTCAAAAGATAAGAAAGAAATTGCATGGTGGGTTGGGGCACAAGTGAATGCACACAACCTCAACTTTGAGACAGCTTATCGGCAATTATTGCGAGCGTATATGCTTAAAGATACGCTTTATAATGAAACGAATCAACAACAGACCGCTTTTCTGGAAACGATGTATCAAACCGAGAAAAAAGGACTCAAAATAGAAGCTTTGGAAAAGCAAAGACAGCTGTATATCTGGCTGGGCATTGCCGGAGCTGTTATCCTGTTGGTCGCATTGGCTTTTGCCCTTATACGCTACCGATTGGCTGTCAGCCGACGGAAACTGGCGGAAGAAGAGGCACAACGGCTCGAGCAAGAGAAACAATTGGTGGCTGTACAGGCGACACTAGACGGCGAGGCGGCTGAGCGTACACGTCTGGCCAAAGACCTGCACGATGGATTGGGCAGTATGTTGTCGTTAGTGAAATTCAATCTACCACAGGTGCAGGGCGAAGCAGCGATATTGGAAACTATTGATGTTTCCCGTTTTCAGAAAGCCCTGGGCATGCTGGACGATTCCATTCGGGAGCTGCGCCGTGTGGCACACCATATGATGCCGGAGTCTTTGCTGCGTTACGGTCTGAAAGCATCCTTATCCGATTTCTGCTCTGCCATTCCTATCGCCGATTTTCACTATTTCGGGGATGAAGCCCGCTTGTCGGAGAAGTTGGAGATTATGATCTACCGCTGTATCCACGAACTGGTCAATAATGCACTCAAACATGCACAGGCCAAGCATATCAATGTACAGCTCGTGCAGGAGCAGGACCGTATCTCCTTTACGGTGCAGGATGATGGCATTGGTTTCGATCAGGCGAAAGTCGTGGAGGGCATGGGTTTACAGAATGTACGACAGCGTGTGGCTGCATTCGGTGGTGAAATGAATATCTATTCGACCGAACAGGGAACCGAGATCCATGTGGAGATGGAGTGCTAGTGTTGTGTGGACTGTAAATCGTGCTGTGTAGATCAGTTAAAGTAGGACTTGTTTAAAGGATCTAACCCCTGTACTGGCGCAAGGTAAACGAAGTGTCTCTTTCAAGAGTATGAGGACGAGACCATCACCGTTTTTTACTCATAGCGCTTGCCCAATGTGACCGCTTTGGCTTCGGCACTCTTGGTACCATCGGTCAGGTCTTGCCCCAGACCGTTTTTCCAGAGCTTGGCAACACTTATTAAACCTTTTTTTTCATATCCGGCGACATATACGTCACTACCCGAAACATGGACGGAGAATGCTTCAGAGGTAAGGTCGTTTAGGTTTTGTCCCACACCATTTTTCCATAGTTTGGCAACATGATTTTCATGTCCGGCGACGTATACATCACTGCCCGAGACAAAGACTGCGTGCGCTTCAGAAGATAGGTTGGTCAGTTCTTGTTTCACACCGTTTTTCCACAATCGGGCTGCATAGCAACAGCCGTTGTCGTTGATTTCGTAACCGGCTACATACACGTCGCCACCGGAGACAAAGATCGAGTGGGCTTGGGCATCCTTTGTACCATCGGTCAGGTCTTGCCCCGTACCGTTTTTCCAGCACTTGGCTCCCCACTTGGAATCATTGAACTCATATCCGGCTACATACACATCACTACCGAAGACATAGACTGAGCGGGCATCGGCAAATTTTGTGCCATCGCTTAGGTTGTGTCCCGTGCCGTTCTTCCATAGCTTAGCGACATCATTAGAACCGTTGGACTCATAACCGGCTACATACACATCGCTGCCCGAGACGTAGACCGAGTGGGCTTGGGCATCTTGTGTGCCATCACTTAGGTTTTGTGCTGCACCGTTTTTCCATAGCTTAGCTATTTTATCAAAAGCGGTATTGTTTTCGTAGCCTGCCACATACACATCATTGCCCGAGACATAGATATCTTCCGCAAAGGCATGTTGTGTACCATCGGTCAAAGCTTGAGATACACCATTCTTCCAGAACTTGGGTCCCCACTTAGAATCCTTGTATTCGTAACCCACCACATACACATCGATCCGGTACACATCGACAGTGACGGGGGCGCTGTCCTTGTAGCCCGCTTTTTTGGCCGTTATGGTTTTATCGCGCCCCAGAGTTTCAAAGGTATGCCGATGGGCGGTTATCTTTTGGCCGTCTACGTAGATGTCGGCATCGGTGACAGTCTCGCCGTCCGCCGTTACCGTGAAGTTTACGGTTGTCCCCTCTTCGACGTCGGTCGCATCAGCCGTGAGTTGCAATTGAGGCCCTTTGGTCGTATCGTCTTTGGTACAGCCTGTCAAAGCCCCTGCCGCCAGGAACAATACTATTGTTTTTCTGATTGTTGCGTTCATTTTTTATTACTTTTATTGTTTATAATTTTTATAGGAATGAAGATCAACAGAAACACATTGGCCGTTTCCCTTCATTTGATATAACAAAGGTATAGCGCCAAAATTTTGCCCAATACCCCCAAAAGGGGGTTTTTCACAGGATTGCTTAGGGCTACCTTTGCCTTATGAGTTAACGGGAGAAAACTAAATAATCGACCAAGATGATGAAAAGATATATACATAGCATAATACAGGGTATGAAACGCTTCGTACTATACCTGTTGGTGGCATTCATTCCAATTGTCGGTTTGGCGCAGAACTTAGATTCGTTGGAACAGGTATTGGCGACGAAAAAACTGTCCGAAGAGGAGAAAATTAAGATATATGACGATTTATCCTGGTTCTATACCAATATCGATGTACGTCGTTCCATAGATTTCGGCCGGGAAGGCCTGGCATTGGCCCGGAAGAGCAAGGATGAAAAGATGACAGCCGTTTTTTATCGAAATTTAGGTGTAGCCTATTTTATGGGAGCGATCCTCGATACGGCTACCTTCTATCTGGAAAAAGCCCGGCCTATTGCCGACAAGCTGCAAGAACACAAACTACAAGCCTCTATAAACAATACCTACGCGAATATATACCGTGTCCAAAGTAGCTATGACATGGCTTTGGAAAATTATTTTGCAACTGTAAAAATCCTCGATGAGCAACATGACAAAAAAGAGCTTGGGTTGGTCTATTCCAATATCGGCGGCATTTATCAGATGATGTCCAACTTCGATCAGGCACTCAAATATTTTGAAATGGCAGAAAAGCTGGCTCTGGAGGTAGGCGACCAGGAAGGGCTGGCGGCTATTTATATTTCGCTAAGTGATATTGCCTACCATCAAGACAAGCCCAAAGCGGTCTCGGTAGATTATGCCAAAAAAGCTGTTAAAATTTACCGCAACACGGACAATAAATATGCTGAAAGCAAGGCTTTGCAAACCTTGGCCAAAGCCCACTACGTGCACGATGACTATGCGGCAGCCGAACCCATTGCACAACAGGCCATCGCACAGGCTAGGGAATTGGGCTTTCCCATTCTGATCGCAGAGGCATTGAATATCATATCCAATATACACTTCCACCAAGGGGAATATGCCCGATCGGTCGAGGCAGCGATGGAATCCTTGAAAACAGATTCAACCGATCTCAATATTACCATGAATGTCTATGCGAACCTTGCACAAGCCTACGCTTATCTCGGACAGCCGGATCTCACTAAAAAATATCTACATCATTATCGGGAAGTACTAAATCGCTATGCCAACGACTCCTACCAAAACTCCCTCTCTGGAATGGAAGTAAGATACGAAACAGAGAAAAAAGAACTCAAAATAGAAGTCTTGGAAAAGCAAAGACAACTGTATATCTGGTTGGGCATTGCGGGAGCCGTTATTCTATTTGTTGCATTAGGTTTTGCGATTATCCGTTACCGACTAGCCGTCAGCCGGCGAAAGCTGGCGGAAGAAGAGGCACAGCGACTCGAACAAGAAAAACAATTGGTGGCTGTACAGGCGACACTAGACGGCGAGGCGGCGGAGCGTACACGCCTGGCCAAAGACCTGCACGACGGACTGGGCAGTATGCTCTCCCTCGTCAAGTTTAACCTGCCTCAGGTAAAAGAAGGCGAGGCCGCTGTACTGGAGGGGATAGATGTCAACCGTTTTCAGAAAGCCCTGGGCATGTTGGACGATTCGATCCAGGAACTGCGGCGTGTGGCACACCATATGATGCCGGAATCATTGCTGCGCTACGGCCTGAAAGCATCCTTATCCGACTTCTGCTCTGCCATTCCCATAGCTGATTTTCACTATTTCGGGGATGAAGCCCGCTTGTCGGAGAAGTTGGAGATCATGATCTATCGCTGTATCCACGAACTGGTCAATAATGCGCTCAAACATGCACAGGCCAAGCATATCAATGTACAGCTTGTGCAGGAGCAGGACCGTATATCCTTTACGGTGCAGGATGATGGTGTGGGCTTTGACCAAGAGCAGGTGGTAGAAGGCATGGGGTTGAAGAATGTACGGCAACGTGTTGCGGCTTTCCAGGGCAAGATGAATATCTATTCTTCGAGTCAAGGTACCGAGATCCATGTGGAGCTGGAATTTACTAAAAAGGAAGAAAATGATTAAAGTAGCCATTGTAGATGATCATAAGATCCTTACGGAAGGATTACAGAACTTGATCGAGGAGTCGGGGATAGCCAGTGTGGTCGGTGTAGCCCATAGTGCTGCCGAATGTAGGCTGTCCCTTGGGTTCTGGAAACCTGATATCTTACTATTGGACGTTGGGCTTCCCGATATCAGTGGGTTAGACTTTTGTAAGGAGATAAAAGACCACTTTCCGGAGGTCAAGGTATTGGCACTGACCACACATAATGAATATGCTATCGTGCGGCAGATGCTGGACAACGGTGCTTCGGGATACCTTATCAAGAACGCTATGTCCGAAGAAGTCTTGGAAGGTATAGAAACCGTGGCTAAGGGCGAGACTTTCCTGTGTCATGAGATAGACCTGCTGATGAAGCGGTCGCCCGAAAAGAACATATGGCTGAGCGACCGCGAACGGGAATTGCTCCGGCTGATCTCGGAAGGATTGACCAATGGAGAAATCGCCGACAAAATTTTTCTTAGCCCGGAGACCATACGTGGCTATCGAAAGAACCTCCTGTTGAAATTAGGCGCCAAAAATACGGCTGTACTGGTCAAGATGGCGGTAGAACAGAAATTGATTTAAACTATAGATGGTACCGGTCTCTAGTCCAGCGCTGCGCCTAGATCTCAGCGAGGATGATAGGCACACACGGCAGGTGTGTGCCATAATTAGGACAGTTGCGCATATTTATGACTTTTTAGCCACAAGGGATTTATAATCTCATGCTAAATCCGGCTGTAGCAAATCCCTTCATCCCAAATCCCAATTCGGCAAAGCCACCGAATCGTTTGCCTACACGGATTCCGATTGGATTGATCTGGAAGGCAAAAGTCGTAAAATTTTCTTTGTCCTCGAGAGTGCTGCTCTTTTCTGTTTTTCCAGAGAAAAGAGCTCCAACGGCCAGTACCCCGTATAGATTGATATTCTCACGTTGGAGATAATAAAATTTTGCCGTAGGCATCACCGTAAAGAGGTTGGTCTTACGCTTTATAAGTTCGTCGGGTTTTGAGCCATCTCTCGATGTCAGCTTGATCTCTTGGTTGAGATGGAGATAGCCCAGATCTCCTCCGGCAGCGAGCCATTTGTTGACTTTGTACAGATAACTTGCACTAATCATACCTGGTATAGATTTGTCTTTGTTTTCTTTATCGTAGTCACCGTAATTGGCTTTCAAGGCGGTGCCCAGCTCATCAAAAATAGTTAAGATTAGGACAGTGGGCGCCGCATCACTGACCATCAAATTCAGTTCGCTATTACCTTGTTGTGCATAAAGCGATATGTTCATCCCTAGCATGGCTAACAATGAGCACATAAACAACCTATTCTTTTTCATATATTCCGATTTTAAGTTTATATCCTTGTGCGTGTGTTTTTCAAACAATTATATTCCTTATATAACAGTGAGTTGCCTATCTGTGCGTAAAAATAAGGTAAATTATGGTAATGGTATTGGAAAAAAACGACAAATGGCTTTGAAAATTATTTAAAGATCGAGATAATCTATATGTGTTCCTACATACAGTGAAGACATTCTGCTGCGGCCTTTGCCATATTTTTGTGGAGATACGCCCATATGTGAGCGAAATTCATTGATATAATGACTTTGGTCGTAGTACCCGCACTCGTAGACAATCTCTTGCCAAGAAATTTTAGGATTGTACTTCCGTAGGAGAAACGCATGATTAAAGCGGACGATCTTGCAGAACTGTTTGGGAGGCATGCCGATGTATTCTCCAAAGAGCCGCTCTACAGAGCGAAAGGATAAATTCGTCGCCCTGATCAAAGTGTCCAGGCGGATGTTTCCTCCTCGTTGAAGAATGTTTTGCTCTATTGTTTCTATACCATTCAAGTGTGAAAGTCTGGTCTGGCACAATAATTGGATAAAAAATTGATCTAATACTAGCTTTTTACGACGGATATCTATGGTGTTGGCAAGCTGATCCTTTAAGGGAAAAGTATGCTGTTCTAATACCTCTTCCAGAGCCACAATATCGTCATTGAGTAAACGAATAGGTGTTTTGAATAAACGGTAGAAAGCCGAGGCTTTAAAGTAGCAGATAGTAACCCGAATAGGATGAGGAATTTCCATGCTGTAAGTAGCGGACAGCGGATGGCCTCCGACACCGTCTTTCCATTGCAGTACCTTTCCCGTATCGGTACGATATCGGATATAGGAGTTGCTTTCGTAGATGAATAATTTTACAGATCCGTCAGGTATACAACGTTCTGGATTATTATATGGGGAGGATAGATTAATAAAGCTATATTTTGAAATATATGGAGCGAGTGATTTATCGGGCATTAAGTCAGTAACCATAGTGTTTACGTTTAAAATGGCTGAAGATTGCTGCTTATTGAGATAAGTCCCTAGACTATGGGTGGAACATGCTATCATTGCAAATATACTTGTCTTTTATCATTTTACGAAATTGGCTGTCTAAAAAGCCAGTCATACCGTCATTTCGACGAGGCACGAGGAGAAATCCATGGTTAAGCAATTTTTCAACTTGTTGAAAATTAGTTTAATTTTAATTCATCCATAGATTTATCTTCGATGAACTCGTTTCTCCCTCTGGTCGAAATGACGATTAAATGAATTGTCAGACCTTTTTAGACACCCTCTTTAACAAAGTATACAATCCTTTCGTGTGCCAGCGAAGGTTTTTCAATCATATTTTAATATATTAGCCAACATAAAAGCAAAGTATAGCATGAAACAATACCACTATTCAGATGGCGTCAATTCGTATGGCCCGATCAGCTTGGAAGAGCTTCGAACGAAAAATATAAATCCAGATACACTGGTATGGACGGAGGAATTGGTAACTTGGAAAAAAGCCAAGGAGGTTCCTGAGCTTCAGGATTTGTTTGGAAATATATTCAGCCCCCCGCCACCATCACAGTTTGGTGATACACAGCATTATTCGGGCCAATCCCAACAAGGGAGTACGCAGAACTTTCAACGTCCTCCAAAGACCTATTTATTGGAAAGTATCCTCACGACGATATTCTGCTGTTGGCCCTTAGGGATTCCTTCGATTATTTATGCTTCCCGTGTGGAAAAGAAATTTTATGCGGGAGATATCGCGGGAGCAGAAGAGGATTCGGCCAATGCAAAGAAATGGATGGTTATCAATCTAATCGCTTGTGTGGTGCTATGGATTGCGTATTTTGGATTTTTTGGACTAGCTATATTCGGTGGGTTGATGAATGGTTATTAAGCGGATATTCATATGGGTCATGTTGGGCATGGGTTCAACGGGTGTACTATTTATTTATAAATACTTCAATCCGTTGAATCATGCCCTGTTTCCCAAATGTCCCTTGAAGCATTTGACCGGACTGGATTGCCCGGGCTGTGGTAGCCAACGGGCGTTGCATCACTTGCTCAATGGTGAGATCGAACAATCTTTTTTGCAAAACCCTTTGCTGTTTTTGATGGTTCCTTATCTCTTGTTGGGCTTTTATCTGCAATTGGTTCCTGAGCCTACGGTAAGGGAACTTAAACTGCGTAAGGTGTTGTATGGCTATCGAGCGATTCAGATTGTGTTTGTAGTGATTGTGCTATTTACTGTTGTCAGAAACCTATAAGGTTTTCAAACGGCGTAGCCCTCAACTTTGCCATTGAAAAGCTAAACACGCCAAAGTTAAACCTTATAGGTTTTTTATGTACTATTTTCATTTCCCAAAAACCGACAAATCCCATTCGTCTCGCCAATTTATTTTAAGGGTATCACTCTCTACTTCAATCGGAAGCCATACATACCGTCCATCAAACGGGTGCTCTGGCGCCCAAACGTCAAACATGGCTATAAAGGCATCTTTCTTACCCTCTACTTTGATGATATAGGATGATTGTCCGCCGAAAGTTTTCTCTTCATTCATTCCATTATGCGGATTCACACCTTTTGTTGGATTGCCCAATTCTTTATAGGGCCCCAAAAGAGAAGTCGCAACAAAAGCTCTGGCAGTATTAGGATCCCATCCCGTAGATCCCGAGCCTAACATGAAGTATCGGCCGTCTTTCGCGAAAATTGCCGGTGCTTCTGTATGTGCAGGGATTTCCGTCATAACTTTATATTTTCCCTCCGGATAGGTGTATTCTTTGTTCAATTTACCGACAACGAAAGCTTTATCTGGCTTGCGGACCGTAAAATGGTATAAACTACCATCGGCATCTTTAACTAGTGCAAAATCTCCCGATCCTTCGTCTGAATCTGCTCCCAAAAATTTGTGGCTATAAGTAAACGGGCCTGTGGGCGAATCAGCCGTGGCTACACCCAGATAGCCGTACTTGTAGCCCATGCCTTTCGGATAGAGCTTAAAATACATCATATATTTGCGTGTGCTTTCATTATACACCACCTTGGGGCGCTCCAGAATACATCCAAATGCAACCTCGCTATCGGGATTGTCGTAATCTACCGAAAGCACCACACCTTCGTCTTTCCAATTGTATAAGTCGGTAGAAGAATAGCAATGCGCTCCACCACCGGCTTTATCCGCCTCGGAACGACCGGGAATCTTGTGCTCCCCGTACCAATAATACACCCCGTTTTCGTAGAGCATACCGCCCCCGTGCGCATTGATACGGTTTTTATTGGTATCTTTCCATTCAGCACCCGGTGCAATGACGTTCTTGTTTTTCTTCTGCTGCGCCTGTGATGCTGTGCCGCACAATAACAGTATGGCACAGATTGTAGATTTTACTTTTAAATAGTTCATGCTTGAAATCAAATTGTTTATGTACTGCTAATTATTAATCTCCTGAAAAATTTTGCCACTTTCCAATAATGCTCCGTTTTCCCATATACGGTGTTGCTCATTGAGATCAAAGTCAAACAAAGTGGCCATCTCCGTACTTTCGATGGCTTCTAACGCTTGTACGAAACTCCGGAAGTATTGCAGCCTTCTCGCTTCACCGCCGTTGTTCTCGAATCGCGTTCTTGGGAATCCCCATTCTGTTATCCAATAAGGCATAGGTCCGTTCAATATGGCATTGATCGGGTCGAAGTGGTACTCATTCAAGATTTCTAACATGTTATCTTCCAATGGAGGATAGCTGTGCAAACCGATAGCATCGACAAATTGCAGATAATTTGTTTTATCTTGCTGTTGCGGATGAGTTCCCTGCAAAAGGGTCACGAACATGTCTGGTAACACGATAGACGAACCCTGGTTAATCCGCCATCGATAATTATTCCAACCATCACCGGTGGACATACCGTTGGTAACTAGTTTAATGTTTTTCTTTGGGAAATGGATATCCAGTACTTCTCTAGTAATTTTCAGACATTTACCGTACTTATTAATCCCTAGGTAAGCATCTTGAAAAGAAGGTTTGTCGAGTGGTGTATCTACTGTAAAAATCTCTCCCTTACCATCTGACGTCGGTTGCAAATCGCCATTGTAACCTGCTTGATTTGCCTCATTGAATAATTCGAAACCGATTAGGGCGTCTTCTGGTATACGGAGTGCGATCTGCTCCAACAACTCGTCCATAAAATTGCTGAAACGATCCAGATCTATATCGGACATCCTATAAACTGGATGACTCGGTCCGGGAATCTGCTCATAACCCTCAGGAAACATTTCATCGCACGGCGGCTGCATTAACAGTACCTTGACACCTTTTTGCGAAAACGTGTTAATGCTGTGGATAACTTGATCTATGCTACCGCCTACTTTTACACCGTTTATCCGAACCAATGGAATCTCACTCCGGACGATATTATTCGCTATCTCCACCACTTTCGCGTTACTCTCCCGTTGCAGATTCATACGGCACACACCATGTCTCGGTATCGTAGTTACTTCATCATTATCGGGTGGAAGAGGATCTTCCGGGCTGTTTAAGCCGGTTCGTTTTGCACAACCTCCTATAGATGCCATCACCAACAACAGGAAAATAAAGTAAAAAAACGTCTGTTTCATCGTACTAATATTTTATCTTTAAAATCTTTAGTCCCGAGCCGTCAAATGTAATTTCTGATATGTTGACTATATCCAACTTCTCTTCTGAAACGCCCGTTGCATTCATCAGACTAAGCTGGCGCACAGGTAAGCGTTTATTTTCCAGTGTGATTTCCGGTTGTATATCCAGTCGTAAGTGTTGTGCCGCGACACTGTTGTTGATAAGCATTACGTACAGTTCGCACAGCTCTTTGTCAAGTGCCATGACATAATCGATATGTGGATTATCCGGTTTTAAGAGCCCCTTCTGCATGATCAACTCCACGGGGTGACCGAACAATGTTCCTTTCTCAAAACCATAACTTTTGTGAGGACCTACTTTGGGTGTCACAAATCCGGCCGGAAAATGTATTTTACCTTTTGATCTCAAGGATACCTCGGACAATAAATAATCGGTGATCCATCCGATCTGCCACCAGGCATGGTGCGGAAATGAACCGGGGCCGCTATTCATGCTGTCCCAATAATAGGAAGCCACACCGGACGCTTTATCCACAAAGGCGTCCCTGGCCCATGCAGCAGCTCTTGCTAGCGTCAGGTAAAGTGAATCGTTAGTCATTTCATACAGGCGGACGAACAGCCCCGCATGGCTTGTTAGCAATATAGGACCTCTCTCGTTAGCCGAACCAATGGTGCCACCGTGCTCTACGTTCAGCCCTACCTGACTGATCTCCCAATCTTTTCTTACCTGTCCACGCACCTGCTTCTCGTCCCGTGATGGGATAGGATGGGTATAGATATATGTTGTAAATATTTGGGCGGTATGAAGAGCGGCCTCCTTGTAACGTTCTTCTCGGGTCTCTTCGTACAAAGTCAGCAGTGCCTCGATACTCTGCGCGGTGGCAAAGTCGGGTGCAAACCGCGTATCGCCACAGACACCGATAAAACGCCCCGATGCAAGGGCATTGTCTATAAACCAATCTGCTCCCTGTTGTGCAGCAAGCAGATATTTTTCGTCCTTGAGGATCTTATAAGCTACCAGCAGTCCATAAAAGGTTGGGCGGAAATCTGCTAAGTCCAAAAACATCGGTTTTTGGGAGGCATTCTCATAAGCGACTTCCCACTGCCCGTTGGGCTTCATCCATGTAAGCAGCCTGTCGGCAGCATTCCGAAGCTTCTCCCGGAGCATCTCATTGCCAGGCTCAAACAGCAGGATATTGCCCATATCCATCAGCGCATAATAGGTCGTGCCGATGGGTTCGGTGTAAGGCCCCCATTCTTCCGTGAATTTTTTACTCTTATATAGATAGTATTGACCCGCCACCGCTCCATAAAAGAAACCTTCCGTTTCATTTTGCTGTTTAGTCTTGAAGTTTAAAGCAAGCGGTAATATGTCGTTTTGAAGCTGTCTGTCATTAGTCAACTTAGCAAGCATCCACATCGCGCCATAATCTGCATTTTTGGCCGCATCTCTATCGGATTTATATACAACACCTAGGTATCGCTGTGCTCCAATAATTGTTCCGTCAAGCGTATCTGTGTGCCATTGGGAAAAACGCTTGTCCAGTAGATAAGTATACATATCGTATAGGCGATCTGTCAAGGAATGTTTAGGTTCTTTCAGTTCGAGAAACCCGGGCAGGCGGTACACATCATTCACGACATGCTTGAAGACCGGATACCAATCGGAATGCACGATGGTATACCGGAAAGCAAAAGTGATACTATCTCCCTTATGCAGATAAGAATCTGCTTCGCCCAGAACAGGATGGTATAGCGTAGGCATGATCGCCTTTTCTCTGGTCATCAAGGACAGCCCTAGTTTCCAATGATTGTGTGTTTTCTTATCTTTTTCCCAGGGGTTGCGTCCCGTGCCGGGTTCGGCAGTCGCCGCTATGGTAATCCCCTTTTTGGTGGTTACCATAGAGGATAACGTTGTTGCTGTACGTTCTCTTACCACGACAGGTTCATTCGGTATACCATGTCCGTAAGCATATGCCCTAACAAAATCGTCATTGATAAAATTTCCTTGGAGTACGCCCGGAACAATACCCCATTGGATATCTTTTGAGTCTATGGAAAACAGCGATGGTGATGCTATCGAATAATAACCGGTACGTTTCGCCCTTAATGTGATGCTGATCTGGATGTCATTTTTAAAATTGGGATCCAGATTCCATTGCTCAGAAACCGTAAAACCTTCTGCTTCATGGTACAGATGCAAAGATGTACTTGTTTTAGATTGTATAGAAGTCGGTTTGTATCGGAACTCTTCTCCTGCTATATTTAGGTTCACCGGACTCATGTTCGTTTTCCATGGCCGTAGAACCTGGCTATAATGCGATTCGGGTATCTTTGCTGTCTTTTCCCTTAGCTTGGGAGGCAATAAAGACAAAGACAGCGAGTCCGGTGGTTTGTTATCTGTAAATAGTATCTTGTGCGAGCCATCTATGTCGGCAACCTGCTGTATACTACCACTTTGGTTCAGTTCAATAGATTGCAGGTTATATTGCCCTTTGTTTCCTAGCTGCCACTTTAGTTCTATCGTTCCGTTATTTAAGATAACAGTGGTGGGGCGCTTATTTTGCCGGTGTGCATCATTTTTTGATTGTGCATGGAGGACTGTTATGCCATTCAGCAATAACAGTCCGATCCATACTGTCTTTATATTGTTCCTCATATTGATCATTCGCGCTTCTCTGAAAACTATTTATTTAACATCCTTATATCCCCGCTTCCTTCTTTCCTGCACGTAATGTCGCGTTTCTCTAAATGTCGACATATCCCCGGTAAATCTCGGATCCTTTGTTTGTAAAGCATATTGGGTCAGCTTTTTTTTCAGATCGTTCCTTACTTTCGTATATTTCTTATCGTCGATTAAGTTTTTTTCCTGCCATCTGTCATTGGTCATATCGTATAATTCTTCGGAGGAAATCTCTGCTTTTGGGTCTGTATAGGGCTCCACAGGCCGGTGGTTGGAATAGCGAACGATGTAAGCAAAGCGGTCTGTCGTAATTGTCCGGAACGAGTTGCTGCGAGGCTCCGTTTCGCCATGCCATTCCAGTCCCGTCACGGTAAAATCACGTTTTTTATCTACTCTACCGGAGGATGTTGATTTTAGGGTATTTAAAAAGCTATTTCCACTCATGGATGAGGGTACGGAAACCGTAGCAGCTTGAAGGACCGTTGGCGCGATATCCGGAAAATTGACAAAGTCGCTTACGGTGCGTCCTCCCGACATTCCGGCAGGCCACATGATAGCTAGCGGAACATGTGTTCCGGAATCGTATGGGGATATCTTCCCTTTGTTGCCAATAGTAGTACCGTTATCTGCTGTTACGATGACAATCGTATTGTCGAGTTTTCCTTCCTTTTCCAGTAAAGCCAGTGCCTCACCCAAACGTTGGTCGGCATAACAGACTTCGTAGCCTAGATTTGCCCGACCTTTACGGTTTGCCTCTGTATCTTTCACGATAGGCGGCATATAGATATCCGATAGCCCTACACTATGTTCGGCTTCCAGCCTTTTCCAGTTATCTGGATCGAACGGGGCGTGCGGTTCAACCGAACCATACCAAAAAAAGAAAGGTTGCTCCGGCTCCACCGACTTGAGGAAGTTTGAGAAGTTGGCATTATAATCGATAATAGACATCTGTGGAATTCTTTTGACAGGATCTACTTTTACCTGATTATACTCTTTACCGCCCAGATTGGCCGGATGCCCGTCTTCCGGATGGATACCGGGGCCCCATGCTTTTCCTGTTAGACCTACATGATAACCCGCATTCTTCAACAGTTCGGTCAGAACAGGAAACTCGCGAGGAAGCCAGGCCTGTATAAATGCACCTTGTTTCAATTCCCAAAAGTTCCTGCCCGTCAGCAAAGCTGCTCTGGCGGGAGCACAGGAGGTGGCAGACGAATAAGCATTCAGAAATAAGGCGCCGTTTTTGGCTACTCTGTCAAAATTAGGTGTAGGCAGCTTCGTCTTTCCATATGCACCCCGCTCAAACCAGCTTTCGTCATCGGTAATAAACAGGAGGATATTAGGCCGGTTGACCTGTGCAACCGCTATACCCCGGTCTGTGTTGAACAAAATGAAAAAAGCAAAAAATAAAACTATGCTTTTATATGTCATGATTATTGTGTTTACTAAAATCTATCGTGTCAATTTATAAATCCCGGACACAACGTACAGAATGCCCGGTAGTCCTCGCAACAGCACTTCTTCCGACCTTGGACTGTCCCGTATCGATCATTCTCCGGAAGGTATTGTTCCCGCTAGGTGTGGATGTCCAGAAGGATGCTCTGGTACGGAAACTCACAAAGCTGCCGTTAACTTCCCTTTGTCCGCCGGGTTTTGCCGTAAATCCAAATTCATTGGTTCCCGGACTGGCCCATACGGTTTCACTCCGGAATTTGGAGGTGATTGCCGCATCTCCACGCCAACCTATCGCATCAATGTTACCTGCACCTGCTCCGGGAGGTATTCCGGCAAATAGTTCCAATTCTTTATAATCCTCATCCGTGGCCACACGCCAGCCGACGGGAGCTAATTCTCTCGGATCCATCACTGCATGGCCGTTGTATAGCAAACCAAATTGCGCGATTATGTCTTCTTCCGATGCAACCGGGTATGCGGGAGGAGTCGATGCAAACGGATAGACTGTATACGCACCGGCAGACGCCGCAGACCATGCGGTATTGTCCGAAGAGCTTATCGCCGGGATCGGGGCTCCGGTGCGATAACGGGTCACTTTCAGATTTTCTGCCATCCATTCCTTATTACCATGTACAAAAGTGGTGTATTCATTGCCGTCGATGTCGATAAGCGGGCCGGTTTCGTTGGCGTGCCATACAGACATGGTCAGACTGACGTTCGCGAGAGGCCCTATATTTTGAGGCAATGCTCTGTTTTGCAGCACGTCATTGATGGATATACCTCCGTAAAACATCGCGATATCCCCATGACTTATTTGTCCGTCCGCATCCATATCCACATAGGCCCGGGCAAAGAGGTACGGCGCATCCTCGAGGTCTTCAAAAACGATAGCCAGTCCATCGGCAATATCTTCTTCTGTCAAGATGTACTGACGCACGATATCCGGTGCACGGTCCATTACCGATTCATCCGCGGCCTCGGCATAGTAAAGCCCGATCTCAAACGCTACGCCAGACAGTGGAGGAGCCGGGAATGTGATCAGCATCTCCAACGGTGGCCGTTGTGTAGAATAGCGCCTGTCCATCTTCATGGTCGCGAATTTGCGGAGGCTGACATTTTCTGCCGTTGCTACCCCTCTTATGACTTCCCGGACATTCCGCGATTCCTCTCCCCCGTAAGCCACGGCAATATCTCCTTCACTCAGTTCCCCATCGGCATCTACATCCACATAAGCCATTACATATGCGAAGGGGGATGTGATCTTACCTTCGAAAGTCAAGGTCAGCCCTTCCGCGATTTCCTTTGCCGTGAGGGTGTGCTTGAGCACTCTGTCCGGTTCTTTATCGAGAAACGGTTCGCTTTCTTCCTGTGCATAGTAGAGATGAGCGATCAGCTGCATACCTGCATCGGGCTTCTCGTCAAAACTGAAATTAAGATCTAGCCCTTTGTATTCTTTCCCCTCTCGATCGATCTCTCTGTTGTCTTTTCTACAGGCGGTCAGGATCAGTATCAAGCATGATATAAATCCTAAAAGTAAACAATGTCTTTTCATATTTATACAATAAGTTGAGTTACTTTCCCGATTTCTGCCTCTCTTCTCTCCGTGCTTTTTCTTCTGCCTGCAAGTCTTTTAATTTTTCATGCTGTTCGGGTGTAAGGATGGAAGCTATTTTGTTTTTTGTCGCTTGGTTATTCTGCCAGATTGCTTTTTTCTGTTCTGCTCCTGTGGTGCTTCCTTCGATTTCCTTCTTTTTTTGCTCCTGCGTGACATATGCTTCGTAAAGCTGGTCGGCCTGCTGCTCAGTCAGCCCCAGTTGTTTTTTAAGATATTGCGAACGCTGTCTTGCCCACGTATATTCCTGTGCCTGTACCGTAAAGCAGAGGCTGAAAAAAAATACAGCTATAATTGTAAATAGGTTTCTGGTTTTAATATTTACTGTTTTCATAATATTAGTTTTTAAAAAATTACTTATTTATGTTACTAGTCCTTTACAACAACAATGTTTTCGGTGTAGTCACCGATTTCTATGTCGGATTGAAGCATTTTTCTCCCTTTTAGCTTCACATTTTTAAACGTCACGTTCTTGACCTTATGGTTTTCATCATACCCGTAAAAGTACGTGCGGACACCATTACTCTCACAATCGATAAACTGTATATCGGAGATGGTACCGGGCTTGTAAACGTTGGGGTTGGAGAACTGGTCTTTTCGAATAAACCCAGTAACAAAAGCGGTCTGATCCGGTTTCTCATCACGGATACCTTCAAAGGTCAGTCCCTTGACTTCTGCCCAATCCGAGTGATGGATCACCACCGAATATCCGCCTACAATCTTGACGATATCGATATCCTTGAAGTGAAGATTGGTGACCGCACGGGTTTCCAAAGAGGATCCGATACGGATACCATGACCGACCTTGCCTTTCCAGATGATGCAATCATTGGCACGACAATCTGTCAACGGTTCTTCTCCGTCTTTTGCTGCGTTGATGGCGTGCCAACCAAAGCCGTCATCTCCTGTACCGATAAAACAGTGTTCAAAATGTACTTTGCTGCAACCTGTCCCTAGATCAAGACCATCGTTGTTCAATCCAAAGCTCAATAGATTCAGATGGGATACCTGTACATTGCTGGCGTTGACCATATCCACCTGCCAACCCTGTGTGGCATGCCGGACGCCGAAACCCCTCAACTCGATATTCGTGCTGTTGTACACCCGGATAAAGTTTCCTCCCTTTGGTGTGGTCCGGTCATCAATATACCCGCGTCCTATGACCTTGACATTGGAAGCGTCCTGTATCAACACTTGTCCGTTGAGGATAGCTCCCTCCTCGAGATAATAGGTGGTATTAGACTCCAATCTGAACAAACCATTCGGCGCGTTGTGCACCCCTTTTTCAAAAACGACCGTATTTGCCGTTTTGTAAGGACTCAGGTCAAGTGCCCCAAATAGCATCAAGGGCTCCAAACCGGGAATCACCAACGTATAGTTATAATACTCGGGTATGGTAAACGTCAGCTCGTTTCCTTTTTTCGTGGTTGCTATATGGAAGCGCTTAGGCGATAGGACAAAATCCGTAAAGCCCGTAGAAGAAATGATCTTGACCTGCGTGCCGACCGAATAGTCGAATAGCGCGGTGTGCATGTACGCTTTTTCGTTAGGGGCGTGCATATCATGAATGGTTTCTCTCCAGACCTGCACCGGTTTTCCGTTGATAAAAACCTGATACTGTGTGCTTTTTTCTATAGGTGCATAATCGTCGTATAAATCCGATTTATGGATGTCAGCAGGTTTTTCTGCTGCCCTATTTTTCCCTAAATCTGTGCCTAAAGTGGCTGCTTTGCAGGATATGAATATCAGGAGCATCCCTATCAGGAGCGTCGCGTCTAGCAGGCTGAATTTTCCGGTTGCTTTTTTCATGTCTAAAGTTATGTTCATTACTGTTAATCGTTTATAACGGTAATATTCTCCGTATATTCATTTGCTTGTATATCGGACCGGAGCATGTTCCGCCCCGACAGTTTTACATTTTTAAATGTCACGTTTTTTATCCGGTGGTCTTTGTCATAACCTTCAAAAACAGCCCGTGTAGCACTACTTATACAGTCGATAAACTGAATGTTTGAAATGGTCCCTGGCCTATATCCCTTTGGATTGGAGAATTGTGTTTTCTTGATATAGGCTAACACAAAAAGATTATTGTTTGGAGATTCATCCCGTATTCCCTCAAATTTAAGGTTATCTATTTCCGCCCAGTCCGAATGGGGAATAGCAACCGAATACCCGTGATCGATCTTAACGATATCGATATCTTTAAAATGTAAATTTTTGACGGCACGGGTTTCCAGAGACGAACCGATGCGTATCCCGACACCGACCTTTCCTTTCCATATCATACAATCTCCGGCTCCACAGTCTGTCAACGGCTCTTCTCCATCTTTTTCTGCATTGGTCGCGTGCCAGCCAAATCCGTCATCCCCCGCACCGATAAAGCAGTGTTCAAAATATATCTTGCTGCAACCTGTCCCCAGATCAAGGCCATCGTTGTTCAGTCCGAAACTCAATAAATTGAGATGCGATACTTGCACATTGCTGGAGTTGACCATATCCACCTGCCACCCTTGCGCGGCATGACGTACACCAAGACCCCTCAATTCAACATCCTCGCTGTTGTACACCCGGATGAAATTCCCTCTATTCGGCTTCGTCCGGTCATCCACGTATCCACGTCCGATGACTTTGACATTTTTTGCGTTTTGTATCAACACTTTGCCGTTGAGGATGGCTCCTTCTTCGAGATAGTAGGTCGTATTGGACTCCAACCTGAATACACTATTCGGGGCCTCATGTACCCCTTTTTCAAAGATGACCGTATTTGCCGTTTTGTAATGGCTCAGATCGGGTGCCCCAAACAGCATCAAGGGCTCCAGATCGGGAATCACCAGCGTATAGTTATAATGTTCTGGCATGATAAATGTCAGCTCGTTTCCGTTTTTTGTGGCCGCTATGTTAAAGCGCTTGGGTGACAGGACAAAGTCCGTAAAGGCTGTAGAAGAAACGATCTTGACCTGTGCGCCGGCTGAATAGTCGAACAGTGCGGTGTGTATGTGCGTTTCTTCGTTGGGAGCGTGCATATCATGACAGGTTTCTCTCCAGACCTGCACCGGTTTTCCGTTTATAAACACTTGATATTGGGCACTTTTTTCCATCGGTGCATAGTCACTGTACAGGTCGGATTTCCCTAGATCAACAGGTTTTTCCGCTGTTGTGCTTTTCCCTAAATCCGTACCTGAAACAGTTGCTTTGCAGGATATGAATATCAGGAGCATTCCTATCAGTAGAGTCGAGTCTAACAGGCTGAATTTTTCGGTTATTGTTTTCATGTATGTTTCTTTTTTAGCGTTGTTTTTTGTTTTTGCCACAAAGTCACTAAGACACGAAAATGACAATAAACTTTGGTGCCTCCGTGGTCTGTCTTCTTTATTAATAACCCGGATTCTGATTGTTTGCCAGATTAGGGTTAAGCCCTGTTTCTCGCTGTGGAATAGGGTACCATATCTTAAAGGATTTCCAATTGAGATGCAGGTCGCTGACCCTTGTATTGGGTGTCCCGGCATCCGGATCCAGTGCCATGATCGCGTCATTGAGCTTATTGAAACGGAAAAGATCTATTCTTCGCTTGCTTTCATAGCACAGTTCACGGCTACGCTCTGCCAGCAGCTCCACGACAAAATCACTTTCTCGGTAGAAAGCCGTCAGGTCAGCCACCGAATAGCCGGGGGCGACACTGCGCTGACGCACTTCCTCGAAATAGCTCCTTGCCAATGGCTCATCTCCTGTAAAATAAAGCGCCTCCGCGTATTGCAGCAGTATATCAGCGAACCGAAGGAGGGGCAGGGAAATCGCGGAACCGTTGACACGGATAGTCTTTTCGTATGGTGCCATGTGTCTAAATTTTCCTGTGTTATTGTTCCAGAATGTAGGCCCGGTACTTACCGATGGAACAAAGTAATCTACACCGTCTACCTGCTCGACCGTAGAGCTCATAGGGCCCGTGATGTTGTGCGCATATCGGGCATCTCCCAACGGATCGTAAGACCTGGCAAATTCCACTGTTGGGCGGTGAGAAGCCCATGTCCCTCCGTTAGTCTGCACATTTCCACCCGGACCAAACTGTAAGTTGACATCGGGGAAGGCATCTCCTCCATTGACCAACGCGTACTCCGCGGTAAACAAACATTCCTGCTGCTGTTGGGCTTTCGTGGTTTCTCTGAACAGATAGTCATAACGAGCTATCAATTGGTACGGGCTGTTTTCAACGACATCCTGCAATATCGTTTTAGCGTCTACACTCATCTGCTCCGCGTCCACCCACTGAAAACTGTTTAACGGGAAATTCAGATTTTCTCCTGCCCCTGTACGCTTACAGGAGGCGAGATAGTTATAAATAACGCCAAGATAGCCTTTGGCTGTCCATGCATTGGCTCTTCCGGCAAAGGGAGCTGCAGGTGCAAGGTTGTCTTTGGCAAACAACAGATCCGGGATGATCAGCTCGGTATAAATAGTCTCCAGACTTGCACGAGGAGGATGCGAAACGGGCGTGGAGTTGGTATTCAAAGGTATTCCGCCAAATAATGAAACCAAGTGATAGTAGAAGAAAGCCCGCATAAACCGGGCTTCCGCAACGATCTGTGTCATGCTCGCTTGTTCCTGGGGCCCCGACACATTGAATGCAGCAGCTTGGTCCAACAGCGTATTGCACCGCATCACACCGGCATAGTAAGCCAGCCAAAAATCTGCTATACCGGTACTGTTGATACCATAGCCTCCCAGGCTAAACTGATTGCGTTCAACACCGCCGGGGGCATTGGGGTTCAATATGATCTCATCCGTGCTGGCGCTCAACATATATTGCAGTCCATACATATAGGTACCCATAGATACCGATCGACCGGGAAGGGTCTGCATATTGATGGCATCATAGCAGCCCATCAAAGCGGTTTCAAATTCTTTGACCGTATTATAATAGTTGTCCGGCGAACTCGTCGAAAGCGGTTCCTTGTCCAAAAAACCGATACCTTCGCAGGAGGCAAACAAGATGGCCGGTAGCAGCAGCGCAATATATAAGTGTTTTTTTATCGTTCTCATTATCTTCTGGTGTTAATGTTAGAAAGTCATGTTGATACCAAACATATAGGTACGTGGTCTCGGATAGGCCAGACGGTCGTATCCCGGCAACAGCTTGTTCGAAGATCGCACATCGGGATCCAGTCCACCATAATTTGTCCATACATGCACATTGTCCACAGAGGCCTCCACTTTCAGATTGGTCGCTCCGATCCGTTTCAGTACGCCGGGCTGGAAATTGTATGCCAGTGAAAGTGTCCGCAGACGCAGATAAGAACCATCTTCTACATAATAGGTAGAGACATATTGATCGGTATTGTTTCTTGAAATAGACGCGTAGCGCTTCGACGGATTGTCCGGTGTCCAGCGATTTTCCCAATAGTCTCTCGTCAGGTTGTAAGCATCTCCACCCTGTCCGGACTCGACACGTGTAGGGAAGGCATTGAAAATGTCATTGCCGTATACACCTTCTAAAAATGCGTAGAGCGAGAAATTGCGGTAACTGAACTCATTGGTAAGACCTCCGGCAAATTTTGGGTTACTGTTGCTGATAATCTGCCTGTCCTCCGCGTTGATTATATTGTTGCCGTCCAGATCTTTGTATCTAAACACACCCGGAATCGTAGCTCCGCTGGCTATCGTAGGTATGCCGTCTCTCAGTATATAATCACGGCTGCTATGCGGAATGGTGGGGTCGCTATCGTTCTGCCAGGTAAAATCGTCAATCTGGTAGATACCGTCCCAGACGTAGCCGTATGCCGTACCGAGAGGTTGTCCTTCCTGTACGATACCGACATCTGTCAGATAACCGGCACCGAATATCACGGGGATAGAGGCCGTTCCTCCCAGACTGGCTACTCTGTTTCTGTTGAAATAGATGTTGAAGGCCGTGTTCCACTTGAATCCTCTTGTCTCCACATTCACGGTATTCAAGGTAAATTCCAATCCCTTGTTTTCCATATTTCCGATGTTCTGCCACTGCTGCACATAACCGAGATGTCCCTCAATCTGAGCATTCAGCAACATGCCGTTTGTCATTTTGCTGTAGGCTTCAGCAGCAAGGGAAATTCGGCCTTTCAGGATAGCGACGTCCACACCCAGATTAAACTGTTCTGTGCCCTCCCATCTGAGGTTGTCGTTTCTAGGATTGGCGGGTGCTGTAGCATAGACCAGATTTCCGTTGCTGGCATAATAAAGCGGAGAGAGTTCCGACAGACTAGAGTACGGAGGAATACGGTCATTACCTGTCATCCCGTAGCTCAGACGCAGCCGAAGGTCAGAAAATGTATTTTGCCCTTTCATAAATTGCTCGTTGAGCACCCGCCATGAAAATGCCGCCGAGGGAAAATAGCCAAAACGTTTGCCCCGTCCAAAGTTGGACGAGCCGTCCGCACGCAACGTGCTGGTAAACAAATACCGGTTTTTGATAGTATAGTTCAACCGGCCAAAAAAGGACATGCGGTTGATCTCGTAGACATTGGTTTGCGTCGGGTGGGTGATGAGGGCCTTGGTCATATCATAAGGCCCTGTCGATTGATCTTCGAAATTTTCCCCTCTTGCATAAAGAGTTTCGAATCTATAGGTGTTCATCTCAAAGCCTCCCATCGCCCGGAGCATATGCCCTTTCGCCACTTGTGTATTGTAATTCAATGTGGTCGCCTGTGAAAACGTACTGGTTTGCGTGTGCCTTAGTGCTGCCCGACCATTGGGTACACGGCCTGGTGTCGTATTGCTTCCGTGAAATTCCGTTAGCTTGGAGGAAGTCGTGGTACCACCACCCTGCACACGTAGCTTCAGATTTTTCCTGATGTCGTATTCTGCATATACATTTCCAACGAAACGGTTAAATCCGGTTTCACGGAGAGCTTCTTCAATGTCTGTCAAGAGGTTGACAGGCTCGTCTTCGTTAGCCGGATTGTGAATCAATACCGGACGATAGGTATAGATACTCTGTATGATGCCGGTCCATTGCCCTTCACCGCCACCGCTGGAAGCTATACCACTGTTCAGGGTCTTTCCCCAAATCACATTGGTACCGATCTTGAGTCTGTCCGATGCCTGGTGATCCATTCGGGCTCTTCCCGAAAGGGAGGTGAAGTTGTTGTGTTTGACCAGGGCATTTTTGTCTTCGTATCCTAACGCGGCCGTGTATGTCGTCTTGCCGCTTCCTCCTTGCATAGACAGATTGAACCGGGAGATAGATCCTACACGGAAAAGTTCATCTTGCCAATTGTAGCTCGGCAGATGGGATACATCCCTAGGCGAATCTACTATACCATCACCATCGGTGTCTACTGCCCATCCAGGACTGTTTGGTGCTTGTTCATATCGATAGTTCGCATATTCCTGTCCACCTATCATATCAATGCTCTTCGTAATCTGTTCGATGCCGTGCGAGAGGTTTGCCGTGATGTTGGTTTTACCGGCTTTGCCCGATTTGGTGGTGATGATGATAACGCCATTGGCTCCTCTGGCACCGTAAATTGCGGCAGCTGACGCATCTTTGAGCACATCAATAGACTCGATATCCGCCGGGTTGATGGAAGCTAAGGGATTTCCTGTGGTGTTGGTTCCGAGATTGGAAGTCGCTACCTCGCTTTCATTGACATCTATCTGTATACCGTCAATGACATATAGGGGTTGACTGCCCGCATTGATGGAGCTGGCGCCACGGATCTCGATATTGATTCCTGCTCCCGGTTCCCCCGATTGCATGTTCACGCGTACACCGGCAATCTTGCCCTGTATAGCCTCGGCAAAGGTGGATGAGTTGGATTTGACGATATCTTCGGCTTTGATACTGCCTATAGCGCCTGTGAGATCTCCACGCTGCACGGTGCCGTAGCCTACGGCCACCACCTCTTCCAGGGTTTGATTGATTGTTTTGAGCGTAATATCTATGACATTTCCTTCCCCAAGAGACTTTTCTATACTTTCAAAGCCCAACATGGTGAACCGTACCGCCTTCCCTGTCTCGGGTACTTGGATGCTGTATACTCCTTCAGCATTGGTAAACCCCAATACAGATGTACCGGCCACTCTTACCGTCACACCCAATACAGGGTTGCCTTTTTCATCCGTCACTTTACCGGACAGGATGCGTTGCTGTCGTTCGGTTACCGGGGAAGCCGATTTACCTTCAAATACGGAGATTTGATAGCCGTCCAAGCTGTAGGCCAGCGCGTTTTTATGCAAAACATGGTCTAGTACGCTTTGAATAGTCTGTGTCTTTAAAGACACGTTGATTTTTTTGTTCAGTTTAGGTCTGACTTTATCAGAATAATAAAAAACGTAGTTCGAATTTGCCTCTATTTCCTTGAATACGTCCTGTATCGATATATTCTGCTTGTGAATTGAAATGGTGTTCTGCATATGTGCATGCAAATTGCCTGTAAAGAGCAAAGAGATGAGCATCATCGATACATGGGGAAATAGATATTTACACGCTCGTAAAATAAGTGCAAGTAAACTACTAGAATGGTGGTAAATTTTCATAAATTTGTCACTGGGTTTATAAGTTGTCGAAAGTTTATAATCCTTTTTCTTATCGTCGGGTAATATTCTGGTATTATCCGACGTTTTCGTCTATTTCGGTTCTATCCATAGGCTATTTGTCATTACATTAAATTTTACAATTGGAAATTTTTATTTACTCTTTAAGCGAATAACATCGCCCTCATAACGATATGTCACCTCCATATTTTTCGTTATCGTGTTCAATAATTTATCGATATCATCAAACAAAAACAGTTTTCCGGAACTGGTCAATTCTTTTACACGCTCGTCACACAAAATTCGTTTTCCATAATATGTTGATAAACGAGCTGCAAGCTGCTCAAGAGGTACACGGTCAAGTTGCAACCAGCCGTTTTTCCAGCTGATATAACTATGTACATCCACCTGTTGTAGCGAATGCCTGTCTTTTGTCTTCGTAAATAGCTGATTGGGATACATCCGGACTTTATCTTCCGGAGTATTTATCTGCACCGAACCTTCTACCAGCACAACGTGACTCTCTTCCTCATTCGGATAGGCGGATACGTTAAATTTTGTGCCTAAGACTTCTATTTCGTAATAAGGCGACTTGATACGGAATGGCCGCGTTTCGTCTTTTTTCACCTCAATATAGATTTCGCCGCTTACTATAATGCTACGCGCTCCTTTAGCATCAAATGTTTCGGGGAATTGTACGACGGTACCGGCATTGACCCATATCTTAGTACCATCTGATAAAACAAGGGAAGAGCGCTTCCCGTGAGGAACGATGAGTTTGCTAAATACCTTTGTTTCGTGGGGGCGCTGTATAAATGAAGTGAGCTCATCGTAAGTTAATGCGGTATTGTCGGCTAAAATAATGGTAGAATCTTTCGTAACAAGCTGTACCTCATCTATCTGTTCAAAAGATGGTAGCTCTATCTGTTGGATATCTGCCATTTCGTGGATGATCTCTTTGTGCGTAGATTCTTTCGTAAATAAGAAGACAACGATTGCTATAGCTGCGATCGGTGCTGCCATTTTTATATATAGCGGTATTATCTTTTTACGTTTTACCCGTTTTTCAAATTGGGCATACATCCAGTCCTCTTCTTCTACACTCACTTCATGGTCATTAAGCCGAACGGCTTGGCGAAATAGATATTGGGCTTCGGCTATACTGTCCGCCAAATGAGGATAGGTGACAAGTACTTCTTTCCAGTACCTGTCATGTTCTTCGTCTTGCAATAGCTGCCATTCGATGAAGTGCTCATCTTGAAGAAAGTCTTTTGCTGTATATGATCTGTATCTCTCCATGTATTTAGAATAGATACGATTGAAAAAAGAGTTTGTGACCTATTTAATGAAATTATTTTAAAATATCGGAGAGGAATAATAGCAAAAAGCTGACTGATAGCTCTTCTTTTCTTAATTTCTGTATTGCTCTGGAAGACACTTTCCTGATCGCAGTGGGCTCTGCATTCATCATAGTGGCTATTTCTTTGTATGACATCCCCTGCATGTAGTGGAGGTAGATGATTTCTTTCTGATTGCCCGATAGCTTATCCAGCAGTCTTGCAACTTTTTGTCGAAGCATTCTTTGCTCTTCTTTCTCTAGTATATTCTCTAATGTGGATGGGTGGACTGTCACCTCTAGCGTAAAGTCATCTAATCCGGTTAGCCTACGGTCTTTTCTATAGATATCATAAATCCTGTTCCGAAGGGAATGGAGCAGAAAAAACTTTAACTGTTTTAGGTTTTCAAAGTCGCGTGGCTTTTCGTAAATACGGAAAAATACATCTTGGATAGCATCGCGAACGTGTTCTTCTGTCGAAGTTAGGCTAAGGCCATATGCCCGCATATCCTTCATCAAGAACTTATATATTTGGCAAAATGCGGCTTTGTCCAGTAAGGTTTCCTTAGGGATCGGGTTGCCACAGTTGATGTCCAAAATAACGTTCATAATGCTACTTCCTCAAAATGGTTTAGTCTGGTTTAGTCTATTTATAATATCAAACTTAGCACAACAAATTTAAAATACCAAATTAATTAGGATAAAGAATTGCTTTTTTATACAGCTATAGTATAGGAGCAAGATAAAGGACCACATAAAAAAAACGCTTCAGGCATATGCCCGAAGCGTTTTTTTATCAGAGAATGAAGATATTACATCATTCCGCCCATACCGCCACCCATAGGAGGAGCACCGGCGCCTGCTGCATTATCTTCTGGTTCATCTGCCAATACGCATTCTGTAGTCAACAACATGGATGCTACAGAAGCAGCGTTCTCCAATGCGACACGTGATACTTTGGTAGGATCGATAACACCCGCCCCAATCAAGTTTTCGAATTTGTCTGTACGTGCGTTGTATCCAAAGTCGGCTGTACCTTCTTTGACTTTCTGAACGATGACAGCACCTTCGATACCGGCATTGTCACAGATCTGACGAAGAGGCTCTTCGATCGCACGTTTGATGATGTCGATACCGATCTGCTCGTCTTCATTTTCGCCTTTCAGACCAGCCAAAGCATCTGTGGCACGGATGAAAGCTACACCTCCACCGGCTACGATACCTTCTTCGACAGCGGCACGAGTTGCGTGCAATGCATCATCTACACGGTCTTTTTTCTCTTTCATCTCGACTTCGGTCGTAGCACCTACATAAAGAACTGCTACTCCCCCGGACAATTTGGCCAAACGCTCTTGCAATTTCTCACGATCGTAGTCCGAAGTGGTTGTTTCGATCTGCGAACGGATTTGTGTCACGCGGGCTTTGATATCGTCTACATTGCCGGATCCGTTGATGACAGTCGTGTTGTCTTTGTCTATGACGACTTTCTCGGCTTGACCAAGATAAGAAAGCTCGGCATTTTCCAATTTATACCCTCTTTCTTCCGAAATAACGGTACCTCCGGTCAAGATAGCGATATCTTCCAACATCGCTTTGCGGCGGTCACCGAAACCGGGAGCCTTTACAGCGGCTACCTTCAGCGAGCCACGGATCTTGTTCACGACAAGGGTAGCCAATGCTTCACCGTCCAAATCTTCTGCGATGATCAACAATGGTTTGCCTGTTTGAACTTGTTTTTCCAGAATAGGCAACAATTCTTTCATGTTGCTGATTTTCTTGTCATAGATCAAGATGTAAGGGCTTTCCAACTCGGCTTCCATCTTGTCGGAATTAGTAACAAAGTAAGGTGACAAGTAACCACGGTCAAACTGCATACCTTCTACGGTTTTCACTTCGGTTTCAGTTCCTTTGGCTTCTTCAACCGTGATGACACCGTCGTTGCCAACTTTTTCCATGGCTTCGGCAATCAATGCACCGATGACATCGTCATTGTTGGCAGAGATAGAAGCGACTTGCTTGATCTTATTGTTGTCCTGGCCCACAGTTTGTGACTGGGATTTCAGATTGGCAACAACAGCTGCTACGGCTTTGTCTATACCACGTTTAAGATCCATGGGGTTCGCACCTGCAGCTACGGATTTGATACCCGGTGCAACGATGGCCTGTGCCAATACAGTTGCTGTAGTCGTACCGTCGCCGGCTTGATCTGCGGTTTTTGACGCTACTTCTTTGACCATTTGCGCACCCATGTTTTCCAAGGGATCTTTCAGCTCGATTTCCTTTGCTACTGTTACGCCGTCCTTAGTTATCGCAGGTGAACCGAATTTCTTTTCGATGATGACATTACGACCTTTAGGACCTAAAGTTACTTTTACCGCATTTGCCAACGTGTCCACGCCTTTTTTTAGGGCGTCACGTGCTTCTACATTATATTTTACTTGTTTTGCCATGTTTTTATAGTATTGAGATTTGAGACAAACTTTGTACGGGCGAAAAATCTTTCGCCCCTACGACTTTGTTGATTTTTACTTTTACCTTTTTGTAATTATAAAACAGCGTAGATATCCGATTCGCGCATGATTAAATATTCTTTGCCTTCGTAAGTGATTTCGGTACCCGCATACTTGCCGTACAATACTTTGTCACCTACTTTTACAGTAAGAGGCTCGTCAGGTTTGCCTGTGCCTACTGCTACGATGGTACCTTGAGAAGGTTTTTCTTTTGCAGTATCCGGGATGTAGATACCTGATGCTGTTTTTTCTTCTGCGGGAGCGGCTTCTACGACCACTCTGTCTCCGATAGGTTTAATACTTAATGCCATAGTTATATCTCTAATTTTTAAATGTTTAATTTGTTAAATGTACGCAACATTTTTATCATCAACTGTGCCAAATTGTTTTTAAGGCATTTTCTTGACAATTTTTCATTGTCGTGTCAGAAAATCATTGTGGAGAGTGTCAGGTTGGCAGTAGAGACGTAAAATCTTACGTTAAATGTTAGCGCACGAATCCTTTCGTGTGCCATAAACAATAAGCACACGAAAGGATTCGTGCGCTAGCGTTGGGTCTCTACGGGTGCCTTGTGCTAGGTAAAAGAAATCAAAACCCTAATGTAAGACCAAAGGTAAAGTTGTTCAGGCCTTTCATGGCAGGGGTGTTCTCGAATATATCGTTTACATAGTATTTGGCAAATATGCCGAAGTCATCATATCCGATGCGGACAAATGGGCCATACTGAAATGTAGCCAGGCTGTAATTGTCCTTGAATTTTTGTTTACCCAGTTTTTCGCTTTTGAGACGTTGCGTTCCTTTTAGGAGTATGCCTGTCATTGCACCGAAGGCTACCTTCACACGTTCTCCATTGCGGAGTTTTCCACTTCTCCACTCAAAGGACAGTGGTAGACGGAGATACGTCGTCGTCAGTACATTTTTGGTATAGCGGACATCATTCTCATCAACAAACTCATAAGATAGTGGACTTTGATTTTCGTGCAGAAGGATGTTCTTTTTCAGTCTCAGATAATTCCACTCTACTCCGGCCGAAAGATAAGTCTTGAAATGATCGTTGAAACGCAAGCCTACCTGCAAGACATCAAAGCCAAAGTTTGAAGCTCTTTTATAAGAGAGATCATTTTTCTCATCCGATAAGCTGAATGAGCCATCGTCCATCGGTCTGGAGAAACCCCAGTCTATCCTCGATAATGTGATGCCGCCAAAAAATCGGGGATAGGTAATGTTTTCGATGTCGGCATCCGAGATGCCCAGATCCCTGTTTTTTGAAAGAAAGGCAACAGAGTCCTTTTCAGAGTCAATAGTCTGTGATTTTGCACAAAAGCATGAGACCACGATCATGGACAGGCAGAGGATACTATACGGTAGGAGCGTTTTTTTCATTTTTATTATAGTCTTTTACCGAATTAAGAATTGCACATAAGTTGAAAGTACTATTTTTTTTCGACAGTCATGAAACGATTTTGATTCTCAGTGACTTCCATTTTTATTTTGACATAGCTTGATGGCAGCAGATTGGCTATTTTTTCCGGCCATTCCACGAAACAGTAGTTTCCCGAATAGAAATACTCCTCATAACCCATATCGAAGGCCTCGGTCTCGTTTTTCAATCGGTAGAAGTCAAAATGATATAAAGGACCATGTTTGGAAGCGTATTCATTGATAATGGAAAATGTTGGACTGGAAGTATGATCCTGTACGTCGAGTGCCTCACACAAAGCGTTGATAAACGTTGTTTTTCCGACACCCATATCTCCGTAAAATAAAAAGATCCTTTCGTCGGGAAAGGCGTTTAGGATGGTGTTCGCTATCGTGGGTAGTTCATGCAGGCTTTTTATTTCTATCCTCATGTTGCAAAAGTACCTAATTCAGATATTATATCATTCTATTTACTTTCGGAATACGTTATTGTTGCTGATTTATTTAAATCTTTCCCAAAAGATCTTTCATCTTAGACTTCTATTGATATCTTGACTTTTCCGCCCAATCCTTTTTCGACAATATCAAAAAGAGTTTTTAAGGTTAAATTGCTTCCATTATTTTCAACCCGTGATATATATTCACGTTTTTTGTCCACCAGTTCAGCGAGTTCAGATTGTGTCAGGTGCTTTTCCTCACGTGCTTTTTTGAGAAGTAAACCGATTTTAAAAGATCCAAAATCTCTTTCGAGTTCATCTCTTCTTTCAGTTCCGACTTTTCCGTATACATTGTCTTTTATATCTTTCCAGCTTTTAGTTTCCATTTTCTTTAGCTTTTTGTTCGTAATATTCAGCCCTTATTTTCAGTGCTTTTTCAATTTCGTTTTTAGGTGTTTTTTGAGTTTTCTTTTGAAAGCCATTTGTCAAAACCACTAATTTCTCTCCGTCAAAAAAACAAAATACTCTCCAAATATTTGAGCCCAGTTGAATTCTTGCTTCATATAATCCTATAGTTCCTGTTAAATGTTTTAAATAGTTTGACGGAACACGTTCAAGAGTTTCGATAGCTTCCACTATTTTAAAAATCTTATCTTGGACTTTCTTCGGTTGTTCCAACACAAAATCCTCAAAATAGTTTTTAAAAGCAATGACTTCTCTTACTTTCATAAAACAAAGGTAATTTAAAAGTTACGTTCCGGCAAGTTTTTTTAGAAGATTGCATCATCAAAATGAACCCTTTTGTGCAACCTACTTTGGAATATACGTCGCATATGGGATGATCATTTCCTCCAAAGATATGCCGCCATGTTGGAATGTTCCGTTGTAATAATTGACAAATTGGTTGTAATTATTGGGGTAGACGAAGTAATAATCATCCTTGGCAAATACAAAAGTAGAACTGACATTGATTTTAGGCAACTGCGCCTCGTGCGGATTTTTGATGACGAAGACCTCTTTGTCGTTGTAATTGAGGTTTCGTCCTTGCTTGTACCGCAAGTTGGTATTTGTATTGCGGTCGCCCACGATTTTTGATGGTTTTTTGACCCGAATGGTGCCGTGATCGGTCGTGATAATAATCCTTACTTTGCGTTGTGACAACCACTTAATGAGATCCAATAGCGGTGAATGCTCAAACCAGGAAATGGTGAGGGAGCGATAGGCTGCTTCATCATTGGCCAATTCGCGAATCATGGCCATGTCTGTACGTGCGTGCGACAGCATGTCTACAAAATTGTATACAAGGACATTAAGATCATTTTTGATGAGCTTGTTTGCATTGTCCAGTGCTTCTTTGCCCTGTTCGAGGGTCAGGATCTTCGTGTAGCTGTGCCTGATCTCCGGTC
>Ga0182792_1000439_pt1 | contig 40014 bp, 43 predicted proteins | sample Passage237B_FD_130497 | JGI IMG/M metagenome (GOLD analysis project Ga0182792, IMG submission 130497) | Cellulose adapted compost microbial communities from Newby Island Compost Facility, Milpitas, CA, USA - Passage2 37B (version 2) (version 2) ...
TGCTGGTCTTCTCCGGCATCGGCAGCTTCGTGTCGGAACGCTACCTCGACCGCGCCCGCAGCGTCATGCCGAAGGTATTCCTGGCGATCTTCCTGATCCTGGCGCTCTACGCCTTCACCATCGACTATGCGCTCGACTGGATCGGAACGCTGCCTTATGCGCTGCGCATCCTGCTCTGCCTGCTGCTCCTGCTGCCGCCGGCCTTCCTGATGGGCTTTCCGATGCCGACGGCGATGACGACGCTCGGACGGCTGGGCAAGGATCATATGTTCCTGTGGGCCTGGGGCATCAACGGCTGCTTCTCGGTGATCGGCGCGGCCCTCGTGCCGATCGTCGCGACCAGCTTCGGCCTGCCGGCCGTCGTGCTCGTCGGCGCCTTTGCCTATCTCGTGGCGCTGCCCGCCTTCTTCTCCGTGCTGATGCCGCTCCGGCCCCTGGGAACGGGGGTGGGGCGGCCTGCGGCGGCGTGAAGCGGCGGGCGCTGCTGCTGGGGCTGTTCCTGATGCCGGCCGGCGCGCACGCCCATTCGCGAAAGCCGATCCGCCCGCGGCGGCCGATCGCGGCAAAGCAGCCGACGAAGCAACTGGCCAAGCCGCCTGCCAGGCCCAAGGCGGCGCCGGCAGCGGCTTCGCGTCCTGCGGCCAAGCCGGTGGTCAGTCAGGCCAAGACCGAGCTCGTCGCCTTCAATGCCTCCCCGTTTCCCTATCGCGGCTATCTGCCCGACAGCCGCAAGCCGTTCCTCGACGCGCGCAACGGCAAGCGGCGGGGACATACCAGCCTGCGCGGCACCGTCTACTGGGAGGACCAGACCTACAGCGACCGTCGCTCGCTGCTCTACCTGCCGGAGGGTTTCGACACGAAGAAGCCGGCCCTCATCGTGCTCTACCTGCACGGCCAGGGCGCCACGCTGGAGCGTGACGTCATGGCGCGCCAGGGGGTGCCACGCCAGCTCGCCGATTCCGGCCTCAACGCGGCGCTGGTGGCGCCCCAGCTCGCGGTCGACGCGGCGGATTCGAGCGCCGGCAACTTCTGGAAGCCGGGCCACTTCGCGGCCTATGTCGACGAGGCGGCGGAACGGCTGATGCGCCTCTATGGCGACCGCTCGGCCGGCCGCACCTTCAACCTCGCGCCGGTGATCGTCGTGGCCTACAGCGGCGGCTATCTGTCGGCGGCCTACGCGCTCAATCGCGGCGGCGCCAGCCATCGCGTCAAGGGCGTGATCCTGCTGGACGCGCTCTACGGCGACGAGGACAAGTTTGCGGGCTGGGCGGCGGCGCGCCGGCGGCAGGCCTTCCTGTTCAGCGCCTACACCGACTCGACGCGCAGCGAGAATGCCGCCCTGCAGGGCCTGCTCGCCAAGCGCCGCGTCCCCGTCTCGCGCAACCTGCCGTCGTCGCTCGGCGCCGGCACCTTCGCCTTCGTGGCCTGCGGCGGCCTCGACATGCATGGCGAGTTCGTCACGCGCGCCTGGCGTCCCGACCCGCTGCGCCATGCACTTGCAATGATTCCCGGCTATGCGAAGGATCGTGATAGGAAGGGTACATGAGCGATTCCCTGCGCCAGGAGCTCCTGGAGATCTATGCCGGCCGCGCGACGCGGCGCTACGGGCTGAGCGCCATCAACCAGCTCCAGCACGCGCTGCAGGCGGCGGCGCTGGCCGAGGCGGACGATGCGCCGCCGCCGACAGTCCTGGCCTGCCTCCTCCATGATGTCGGCCACATGATCCACGGCCTCGGCGAGGATCCGGCATCGCGGGGTGTCGACGACGTTCATGAGGAGCTGGGGGCGCAGTGGCTTGCCGATCGCTTCGATCCGGCGGTGAGCGAGCCGGTGCGCCTGCACGTGGCCGCCAAGCGCTATCTCTGCACCGTGGAGTCCGACTATTTCGGCAAGCTGTCGCCCGACTCGGTGCGCAGCCTCGAGCTGCAGGGCGGGCTGATGTCGGCCGACGAGCTCGCGTCCTTCCGCGCCAATCCACACCACGTCGAGGCCGTGCGCCTGCGACGCTACGACGAGGCAGCCAAGGATCCGCGGGCGACGACGCCAGACTTCGACCATTATCTGCGCCACGTCCCGGCCTGCCGCCTCACCGCCTGATGACGACGACACTCAAGGACGTCGAGGCCGCCTGGAGCCTGATCCGTCCGCATGTCCGGCGCACGCCCGCGATCGAGCTGACGGCCGGGACGCTGGGTCTCTCCTTTCCTCTGGCGCTGAAGCTCGAATCGCTGCAGGTCAGCGGCTCCTTCAAGGGGCGGGGCGCCTTCCACAAGCTGCTGGCGTCCAGCGTGCCGCCGGCCGGCATCATCGCGGCCTCGGGCGGCAATCACGGTGCCGCCGCTGCCTATGCTGCCCGGGCGCTGGGCCACAAGGCCGAGATCTTCGTGCCCACCATCGCCGCCGAAGCGAAGGTGGCGCGGCTCAGGCGCTACGGTGCCGTCGTGCACCAGATCGGCACGGTCTATGCCGACGCACGCGCCGCGTCGGAGACCCGCGCGGCCGAGACCGGCGCGCTGATGGTGGCCGCCTATGACGATCCGGTCGTGTTCGCCGGCGCGGGCAGCGTGGCGCTCGAATTCGCCGAGCAAGCACGTTTCGACACGCTGCTGGTCGCGGTCGGTGGCGGCGGCCTGATCGCCGGCTGCGCCGCGGCCATCGGCGAGACGCGCAAGGTGGTCGCCGTCGAGACGGAGGGCACGCCGACACTGCATGCCGCCCTGCAGGCCGGCCAGCCGGTCGACGTGAAGGTGTCGGGCATCGCCGCCGACGCGCTGGGCGCGAGCCGCATCGGCACGCCCAACTTCGAGATCGCCCGCCGGCTTGTGCGCAAGTCGGTCCTGGTCGGCGACGACGCCGTCCGCGCCGCCCAGCGTGTGCTGTGGGAGGAGTTGCGTGTCGTCGCTGAGCCGGCCGGCGCGACGGGTCTCGCCGCCCTGATGTCCGGTGCCTACCGGTCGGCGCCGGGCGAGCGCGTCGCCACCCTGATCTGCGGCGCCAACACCGATCCGGGCTCGGTCGCCTGACGCGTCGTCGCCTGACGCGTCAGTGCGTGATCCTGGTCACGACGGCGCGGTTGGCGCGGCCGCTGCCGTCGCTGAAATCGAAGCGGATGGCGAACTTGTCCGCAGGCGAGATCCACCAGCGCGACACGGCGCGCTGGCCGGCCGGACCCTGCTCCTGCATCTCGACCAGGAAAGTGTCGATCATCGCGTCCGCCGGACCGCGGCGCTTCTCGTAGCGCACCACGGTGATGATGTAGTTCCAGCTCTGGCCGCCGGTGCTGTAGCGTGCTTCGATCTTCTTGCCGACATCGAGCGGCCACAGCCGTTCGGGCCGCAGCGCGTCGATGAAGGCCGTCATGTCGCGCCCGTCCGGTCCGGGATTGTCGAACAGCAGCGCGCGCAGCTTGAAGGGCTTTCCTCCGACGGTCTCCATGAGGCAGTCCATGTCCTCGCGGCCCCGCGCCACCACTTTGGTGCCGCTGTCGTAGGTGAAGGTCGTGCCCGGCGTGGGGCAGGCGAAGTCCATCGTCTGGGCGGCGGCGGGCAAGGCGGGAAACAAGGCAGCGGCCGTCAGCAGGACCGCGAATCGCATCGTCATGATGCGACGATCATAGCGCAGTCAGATGAAATGGCACGCCGCGAGCGCGCCGTTGGCGACCTGTCGCAGGGGCGGGCGCTCCGCCTTGCAGCGCTCCTGGGCGATCGGGCAGCGCGAATGGAAGGGACAGCCGGCGGGCGGATCGAGCGGGCTGGGCAGTTCGCCCTGCAGGACCGTGCGCTGCCGGGCGCGGGCGAGCCTCGGATTGGCAATCGGCGCCGCGGCCAGCAGCGCCTTGGTGTAGGGGTGCTGCGGGGTGCGCCAGATCTGGTCGCGGCCGCCCAGCTCGACCAGGGTGCCGAGATACATGACGGCGACGCGGTCGGCAATGTGCTCGACCACCGACAGGTCGTGGCTGATGAAGAGGTAGGAGACGCCGAAGCGGGTCTTCAGATCCTCGAGAAGGTTGATGACCTGGGCGCGGACCGACACGTCGAGTGCCGACACCGGCTCGTCGCAGATGATGAGCTTGGGGTTCAGGGCCAGGGCGCGGGCGATGCCGATGCGCTGCCGCTGCCCGCCGGAGAATTCGTGCGGATAGCGCTGCTTGGCATCCGCCGGCAAACCGACCCAGCCCAGCAGCGTGTCGACCCGTTCGGCGATGGCGTCCGGCTTCCAGCCCGCGATCACCATCGGCTGGGCGATCGAGCGGCCGACCGTCGAGCGTGGATTGAGCGATCCGTAGGGGTCCTGGAAGATCATCTGCACCTTCCGGCGCATGTCGTTCAGCGCCTGGCGCTCGAGCGGCGCCACGTCCACGCCCTCGACCCGGATCTCGCCCGAGGCGACCGGCACCAGCCGCATGATCGCCTTGCCGAGCGTGGACTTGCCGCAACCGGATTCGCCGACCAGCCCCAGCGTCTCGCCGACGGCGACGTCGAGGCTGATGCCGCTCACGGCGCGGACCACGCCGGCGGCGGTGTTGAAGCGGACATGCACGTCGCGCAGGGAGAGCAGCGACATGGGCTCAGCCCTCCTCGGCGGCGAAGCAGGCGACCAGGCGGCCGGGCACCGGTTCGGTGAGCGCCGGCTGCTCATGCCGGCAGCGCTCCATGACGCGCTTGCAGCGGGGCGCGAAGGCGCATCCCTTGGGCAGGGCGTTGAGCGGCGGCACCATGCCGGGAATGTCGGCCAGCCGCTCGGCCCGCTCGGCGCCGGGGATCGGCGTCGCCCCGATCAGCCCCACCGTGTAGGGATGCAGCGGCCGGTCGAACAGGTCGTCGACGGGCGCCTCCTCGACCTTGCGGCCGGCATACATCACCACGACCCGGTCGGCCGTCTCGGCGACGACGCCGAGATCGTGGGTGATGAACAGCATGGCCATGCCGGAATCGGTCTGCAGCCGCTTGAGCAGCGCCAGCACCTGGGCCTGCACCGTGACGTCCAGCGCGGTCGTCGGCTCGTCGGCGATCAGCACCGAGGGGCTGCAGGCGATCGCCATCGCGATCACCACGCGCTGGCACATGCCGCCCGACAGCTGGTGCGGGTAGGCGTCGAGCCGGCGGCCGGCATCGGGCATGCCGACCAGCTCCAGCAGCTCGTGCGCCCGTGCCCGCGCCTGGCCGCGGCCGAGATCGGTGTGCGTCGTCACCACCTCGGCGATCTGCTTCTCGACGGTGGCAACGGGATTGAGGGCGCTCATCGGGTCCTGGAAGATCATGCCGATCTCCTTGCCCCGGATGTCGAGCATGGCCTCCTCGCCGAGCGGCACGATGTCCCGCCCGTTGAGCCTGACCGCGCCGCCGACGATGCGGGCCGGCGGATCGGGCAGCAGGCGCATGATGGACAGCGCCGACAGCGACTTGCCGCAGCCCGATTCGCCCACCAGCGCCACCGTCTCGCCGGCGCCGATGGAGAGCGACAGGCCGTCGACCGCCTTCATCTCGCCGCGGCGCGTGAACAGGGTGGTGCGGAGGTCCTTCACCTCCAGCGGCAGGGACATGGTCAGCGATCCCTGAGCTTGGGATTCAACGCGTCGTTCAACCCGTCGCCGATCAGGTTGAGACACAGCACGGTGACCATGATGGCGACGCCCGGAATGGCGCAGATGTACCAGGAGCTGCGGATCAGCAGCCGACCGTCGCCGACCAGCCGGCCCCAGCTCGCGAGGTTGGGATCGCCGAGTCCGAGGAAGGACACCGCCGATTCGAACAGGATCGCGCCGGCCACGACGAGCGACGACAGCACGATGACGGGCGGCAGGGCGTTGGGCAGGATCTCGCCGACGATGATGCGGAAGTCGTCCATGCCCATGGCGCGGCAGGCCTGCACGAACTCGCGGTCGCGCAGGGCCAGGAATTCCGCGCGTGTCATGCGCGCGATCGGCGTCCAGGTCACGATGCCGATGGCGATCACGATGTTGGTGAGGGTCGATCCCAGGATCACGACGATGGTGAGCACAAAGATCAGGTTCGGGATGGTCTGGAAGAGCTCGGAAGCGCGCATCGCGATCTCGTCGACCCAGCCGCCGAAGTAGCCGGCGATGGCGCCCACCGTGACGCCGATCAGGGTCGCGACGGCCGAGGCGAACAGGCCGATCAGCAGCGTGGCGCGCGCCCCGTGCACGATCATCGCCAGGATGTCCCTGCCGAGCGAATCGGTGCCGAGCGGAAAGTCGGGATCCTCGCCCGGCCACAGTTCCGGCGCGCCGACGATGCGCAGCGGATCGGTGGGATACAGGACCGGCGCCAGCAGGGCGGCCACGGCCACCAGCAGGATGAGGCCGGCGCCGATCAGGGCGCCGCGGTTGCGGGCGAAGCGGTTCAGGAACTCGAGGCGCGCCATCAGCGGATCTCGATCCGCGGGTCGAGCCACATGTAGATCAGGTCGACGGCGATGTTGGCCACGATCACCACCAGCGAGCCCAGGACCATGATGCCCAGCACGACCGGGTAGTTGCGCGAGCTCACGCTGTCGAACAGCAGTGATCCGATGCCCGGCCAGCTGAAGACGCTCTCGATGACCACGCTGCCGGCCAGCACCGTGCCCATCTGCACGCCCAGGATGGTCACCACCGGCAGCAGCGCGTTGCGCAGCACATGCGCGATCGTCACCTTGTTGCGCGACAGGCCCTTGGCGCGGGCGGTGCGCACGAAGTCGGCCTGCGACACCTCGAGCATCGAGGAGCGCATCACGCGCGTGTAGATCGCGGCATAGAACAGGCCGAGCGCCAGGGTCGGCAGGATGAGGTGGTGCAGGATGTCGAGCATGCCGCCGTCACCGCCGATGGTGGCCATGCCGCCCACCGGCAGCCAGCCCAGCTTCACCGAGAACAGCACGATCAGCATGATGCCCAGCCAGAAGGACGGTGCGGCGTAGAAGAACATCGCCGCGACCGACACCAGGCTGTCCCAGAAGGTGCGGACCTTCATCGAGGCGACGACGCCCGCTGCCACGCCGACCGTCATGGCCAGCGTGATGCTCGAGACCATGAGCAGCAGAGTCGCCGGCAGGTGGACGCCGATGGCCTCGATCACCGGCATGTTCTGGCGGTAGGAGAATCCGAAGTCGAAATGCAGCAGCGCCCAGATGTACTTCAGGAGCTGCATCCAGATCGGGTCGTCCAGGCCGTAGGTCTTGCGCAGCAGCTCGACGGTGGCCGGATCGCTCACCTGGTTCTCCGCCGTCATCAGCTCGAGGAAGCTCCCGGGGGCGAGCTGGATCAGGCAGAAGTTGATCACCACGACGCCCAGCAGCAGGGGGACGGCCTGCACCAGCCGTCGTCCCAGAAGCCTGAGCGCCGCCCGCTGGCGCGCACTCGCGCCTGTCGAAGCGATCGAAGCCATCGTCGATGCTACTCTTGTGCCTTTCGGTCAGGAGACTGCGTCACGAGAGCCAGATGTCGTGCCAGCTGGCGGCGAGATAGTTCGGGTCGTTCGAGTGGTTCTGCACCTTGGTGCTCGCCACCGTGATCGACTGCAGCTCGACCAGCGGCAGGTTCGGCGCCTCCTTGCTCGCGATCTTCTGGAACTCGACGACCAGCGCCTTGCGCTTGGCGGGATCCGTCTCGACCTTGATCTTCTCGACCAGGCCGTCGACTTCGTCGGTATGGAAGCCCGAGGCGTTGCGGAAGGGGATGCCCTTCTTGATGCCGTCGCTCGTGAAATACTGCGTCGTCGACGGCACCGGCTCCGACGGATTGGCCTGATTGGAGATGGCGATGTCGAAGTCGTAGTCGGTGTAGATGCGCTTGAGCGAGGTCGGACGGTCGGGAACGGTGAGGTTCACGCGGACGCCGACATCCTCCAGGCCCTGCTTGACGATGGCGCCGATCTTGCCGTTCTCGGCGAACCAGCCGGCAGCCAGCAGATTGACCGTGAAGCGCGGATCCTTGCCCTTCTTGGGATAGCCCGCGGCGTCGAGCAGGGCCGCCGCCTTCTTCGGATCGAAGGCGGTGCTGAAGGTGTCCTTGGTGAAGAACGTCTTGTTGGGCGAGAAGATCGGCCCGGTACCCGGCCGCGCATAGCCGTAATAGACGGTCTTGGCGATCAGGTTGCGGTCGACCGCGAAGAACATCGCCTCCCGGACCTCGCGCTTGGCGAAGATCGGATTGCGCGTGTTGCACTCCATCGTCGTCGCCCAGACGCTCTCCTCGTAGCCCTTGTCCGTCGCGACGAACTTGCCGGTCGCCGTCAGGCGCTTGATGTCGGGCGGTGCCACCGGATTGAACACGCCGATCTGGATGTCGCCCGCCTCCATGGCGGCGGCGCGGCCGGCCGGATCGCGGACGTAGCGGATGATCAGCCGGTCGAGGTAGGGAAAGCCGTTGCGCCAGTAGGCGTCGTTGCGGACATACTCGAAGTGGCTGCCGCGCACCCATTCCTTGAACTTGTAGGGACCGGTGGCGATCGGCGCGTTGTTGGCCGGATTCGTCACCGGATCGCTGCCGGCATAGATGTGCTTGGGCACGATGTAGTTCACGGTGCCGCAGAGCAGCGAGGCGAAGAAGAACTCGGGCACCGGCTTGGTGAACTTGACCACCACCGTGTCCGCGTCCGGGGCTTCGACGCCGGCGAAGTCGGTCAGTGCGGACGCCGCCGCGTACTTCTTCCAGATCTCGTTGATGGAATAGACGACGTCGTCGACGCCCATGTCCTTGCCGTCGTGGAACTTCACGCCCTTGCGGATCTTGACCGTGTAGGACTTGAAGTCGGCGGCGGGCTTCCAGGATTCGGCGAGTTCGCCTTCGAAGTCGCCGTTCATGTTGCGGCTGGCCAGCCGCTCGAACAGCTGGGAAGAGGAGAAGGTCGGGCTCGAGCCGCCGCCGGCCGGGACATAGCAGGCCTGCGGCTCGCCGCCACCCCAGGTCGCCACCAGCGTGCCGCCTTTCTTGGGCGCCTGGGCGAACGAGGTCGTCATGCTTCCGACCAGGCCGGTCGCTGCAATGCCGGCACCGAACAGGCGCCTGCCGATCAGAAAGTTCGCCGTCATCATGACCTCCTACCCACGTTAAGCCTCACGCAATCACCGTGCCGATTCGCCCTTCGTCTTCTTCTTGTCGCGCGTTTTTTCGACGTGCTGCCGGCTCTATGCCGGCAGCGTCGAATAGGTCGCGCGACCCACCGCGAGCAGCGCCTTCTGTTCGTTGAACACGTCGACGTCGACCACGCCGACGCTCTTGCCGGCGCGGCGCACCTTCGCGGTGATCACCAGCCCGGTCTTGATGGCGGGCCTCAGGTAGTCGACGCGGAAGTTGATGGTCGGCAGGCCGCGGCGCAGCGCCATGATCAGCGCATAGTCGCCGACCGTGTCGATGATCGCCGCCAGCGGGCCGCCATGCCACTGGCCGGTACCCGCGCCGCGCTCGAACTCCGGCTTCATGGAGCAGGTCATGGTGACCTGCTCGCTGGCCGGATCCGCCTCGACCACCTTCAGGCCCAGGAAGGCGATGAAGGGCGAGTGGTCGAGCATCTTCTGCAGCTCTTCCGCGGTGAGCGGAACGGGCTTGTCGCTCCCCTTGCCGCTCACGGCGTCACCACGATCTTGCCGAACACCTCGCGGTCCTCGATCACGCGCAGCGCTTCGCGCGCATCCTCGAGCTTGAAGGTCTTGTCGATCAGCACCTTCAGCTTGCCGCTCTGGACGAGCCTGAGCAGCTCCTCGATGTCGGAGCGCATCCAGCCGTTGGAGCCCTGGACCTTGAGTTCGAAGGTCCAGATGAAGCGGATGTCCTCCTTGGGATCGAAGCCCGCGGTGGCGCCGCAGGTCAGCAGGCGGCCGCCGACCTTCAGGACCTTCAGCGACTTCACCCAGGTGTCGCCGCCGGTGTAGTTCACCACCACGTCGACGCCACGGTCGGTGCCGCCGCCGCGCCGCGTCGGCTTGCCGTAGAGGTTGTAGACTTCCTTCTGGAAGTCGTGGGTGACGTAGTTGATCGTCTTGTCGGCGCCGAGCTCCTGCAGGCGCTGGGCCTTCGCGTCGGTACCGGCGCAGGCGATCACCTCGGCGCCCGCGAGCTTGGCGAGCTGCAGGCAGCAGACGCCGACGCCGCCCGAGGCGCCCAGGATCAGGACCCGCTCGCCCTTCGCGACGTGGCCGTTGGTGGTCATCATGCGCAAGGCGGTGCCGTAGGCGACGGGCAGCGCCGCCGCATCGGCGTAGCTCACCCCCTCGGGAATCCGGATGAGCTGGTGGGCGCGCGCCTTGCAGAGCTCGGCCAGGCCGCCATGGACGGTCTCGCCCATCAGCCCGCCCTCGACGCGGTTGATCGGATCGACCAGGACGCGGTCGCCCTTCTTCCAGCCGGTGACGCCGGGGCCGACCTCGGCGATCTCGCCGGCGACGTCGAGGCCCATGATGGCCGGCATCGGCACCTTGATGCCCGGCATGCCACGGCGCGTGAAGACGTCGTGGTAGTTCAGGGACGACGCCTTGACGGCGACGATCACGTCGCCCTCGCCCGGCACGGGGTCGGGGAAGCCGGTCTCGAAGTTCAGGCGATCGGGTCCGCCATGCTCACGGACGACTGCGGCTCTCATTTCTGGTTCTCTCCTCCGGTTGGGATCTGCTGGGCCAGGGCCCGCTTGTCGATCTTGTTGGTGCCGGCGAGCGGCATCTCGTCGACGAAGATCACCTGGCGGGGATGCTGGTAGGCGGGGGCGTTGGCGAGCGCGAACTGCTTGACCGCCTGCTCGTCGAGCGCCGCGCCGTTGGCGCGCACGACGAAGGCGATCGGCTTGTGGCCCTTCAGCTCGTCCGGAACCGGGAGCACGGCGGCCTGGTGGATGCCGGGATGGCGCTCCAGCATCTTCTCGACCTCGCCGGGATAGATGTTCTCGCCGCCGCACACGAACATGTCGTCGGCGCGTCCGACGAAGAAGAAGAAGCCGTTCTCGTCGCGCCGGAACACGTCGCCGGTACGGTAGTAGCCGTCCGGCGTCATCACCTTGGCCGTCGTCTCGGGCAGCTTGTGATAGTGCGTCATCAGCGCGCCGCACTTCATCTCCAGCACGCCGCCTTCGGGGGAGTCGTCCTCGACCGGCCGTCCGTCGCGCACCAGCCGCAGCTCCACCTCGGGATGGGGATAGCCGACCGACAGCTCCGGCTGCCTGATGCCCTTGGGATGCGGTCCGAACACGACCGGCCCGGCCTCCGTCGTGCCGTAGCCGTTGGCGATCAGCGCCTTGGGGAACACCTCGCGGACCTGGTCGATCAGCGATTGCGTGAGCGGAGCCGAACCCATGCGCACGAGGCTCACGGCGGAAAGGTCCGTCTTCGCCAGCAGCTCGCGTTCGCGCAGCATCATGGCGACCATGGTCGGCACGGAGGTCAGGAAGTTGACCTTGTAGCGTCCCGCCGCCTCGATGTAGCCCTTCGCCGTGAACTGCGGCAGCAGGACAATGGTGTCGCCCTGCGAGAAGGTCGACTGGCAGGTGGCGAGGCCGTTCATGTGATAGAGCGGGGCCGCGACCAGTGAGCGCTTGCCCGGCGGGCCGGGCCAGCGCTGCCGCGTCGCCATCGCCCACAGGTGCGAGTAGTGCGACAGCACCACGCCCTTGGGCCGGCCGGTCGAGCCCGAGGTATAGAGGAACATCGCCGGTTCCTCCGGCTTCATTGCGACAGGCGTGAACGGCCCTTCATCGAGGAGCGCGGCGAAATCCGAATCGAACGAAATCTTGGGAACGCCGGCAGGCGCCAGCGGAAGGCGTGTGTCGTCGCCCAGCACCAGCTTGGCGTCGCAGTCTCCGACGATGTAACCCACCGTCTCGGCCGGCAGCTTATAGTTGACCGGCACGGAGACCAGCCCCGCCTGCATCGTACCCAGGAAGGAGAGCAGATACTCCGCCCGGTTGGACGACAGGATGGCGACGCGGTCGCCACGCTGCAGGCCGCGCTTCAGGAGGCCGCGCGCGATCGCGCCCGTGAGCCGGCGCAGATCGCCATAGCCGTACCGGCGCTCCACGCCGGTTCCGAGATCGATCAGCGCAAGTTGATCGTCCGCTACGTCGCGCGAGATCGCATCGCCCTGGTTGTCGTACTTGATCGTCACCATGCGGCCAGTCCTGCGAGTGCCTGATCCGTGAGCTTGAGGCCCGTCGCCAGCGTGTCCTTGCGCCACTGGCCGTCGAACGGACAGAATGCGTCCATCATGTCGGCCTGCAGGCCGGCGCGGACGTCGGGATCGAGACCGTCCTGCCGACGCAGCCATTGGTCGAGCCGCAGCACGCGGCGCATGTTCACGCCGCGCGTGCCGAATTCGATCACCGCGCCGCACATCTCGCGATTGCCGAGGAAGCGCTGGACGCCGTTGAAGACCAGGCCGGTGTAGTTCGGCCGCTCCATGCCGTGCGGCCGGACGCCGTCAACGTTCTCCTTGCCCCACCAGTCGCAGGCGCGCTGGAAGAGGGCGCCGCCCGGCTCGTTGAAGCAGAGAAAGAAGGGCTTGCCGTAGTCGCCGATGCCGGTGTGCCAGTCGATGAAGGCGACCTTCTCGGCCTCGGACAGTGTGTCCGCGACGATCGTCTCGAGCGCGAGATTGGACCATTCGCGGTCCTTGCCGCCGTACATGAGCCCGTCGGCGTGCACGTATTGTCCGCGCGCCAGCGTGTCGAACAGGGCGTCGCGCCCGTGGCTTTCGGTGAAGGCCGCCATGGCGGCGTCGACGCGCGCATTCTCTGCGTCCGTCCAGTGACGGATCATGAGATCGGAATGGAGCGTCTCGTAGTGCGGGTTGGCCGGCACGGCACCGGCGGAGCGGTCGACGAAATTGCGGTTGAGGTCGACGTTGTTCTCGGTGGTCCGCGTGAAATGGGCGAATCCATAGGGGTTCAGCCCATGAACCAGCACCACGCCGAGGCCGGCGGGCAGGCGGGCGGAACCGCCCTGCTTCATCCAGCCGATCTGCACGGCCGATCCCGAGAAGCCTTCCTGGCCGTGCGTGCCGCTGATGAACAGCGCCTGTCGCGCCGCCTTGCGATCGCCGAAGCAGGCGACGTCGATCGCCAGCGGCTCCCCCGCCGGCGTGGTTTGCTGCGGGTGCAGGTAGGAACGGACGCCGCCGCCCGCTTCGGCGGCTGCTTCGAGGAATTTGGCACGCGCACGGGCATAGCTCGTCGCGTAGCAGTCATAGTATTCCATTGAACCCCTTCGCCGCCTCGCGGCGACGCGCATCGTGCGACAAGACTATTCGACGAACTCCACAACGGCGTTCAGCGCCTGTCGCGCGGGCACCACGATCCGGTCGGGAGCCTGGACGACCCCCTCGATGCCGCCGGCCTGCAACGCGCGCGCCACCTTGGGCAGCGACAATGTCCGGAAAGTGAGCCCCGCCATGTATGCCTTGCGCCCCTCGGCATCGGGCACTGCATCGCCGAACTGCGCCTTCAGTTCCGCCTCGGTCACGATGTCGAAGTGCGAGTTGCCGACCACCACGCGCTTTCCGCCCTTGATGTCGCGCACCGCTTCCGGTCCGAACATGTCGGCGTAGAGCTTCGCGGCTGCCGCGGGATCGGGTTCGACGATGAGGGCGCGGACGACCGCCACGGTGCCGTTGGCGTGATGCCGCCACTCGTCGCGCCACACCAGATCGCGGGTGAAGTGGTGACAGTAGTAGACGCGGCCGTAGGGCACGACCCCGGCCTTCATGCGCACGGTCCGGAAGCGCGCGTCGTGCTCGGCCCCGCCGACCTTCACGGGGCGCGTGAATTCGACGGGCGGATCGACCGGCACGCCTGCCTTCGCCAGCGCGTCGTAGGTGATGGCCGAATCCTCCGATCCGAACACGAGCCCGTTCAGGCCGAGCGAATAGTTCAGCAGGTCCAGCCGGCCGGTGCTCGCCCCCTTGGGGATGGCGATCAGCTCCAGGTAGTCGGTCCCGAACATCGCGAGATGGTTCATGGAGCCCAGCGAATGGTAGCCGCGCTCGGTCAGCGTGAAGCCCAGCCGCCGGTAGACGTCGGCCGCATGGTCCATGTCATCGCGTGCGTTGATGACAACGTGATCGAGTGTCGCTGCCGGCAGCATCATCAAAACCCCTCTCAAAACCCCACGTGACGCATCTTGCCACGTCCGGCACGTGAGAATTTCTTATATTCTCCGGCGCGCGGCTCATGCGGGGAAGCCATTTCCAAACTTTGTGCAATCCGGAGAAAAGAAATGCACGGTCGAGCGGATACGGCGAAAGGCGTGTGCGCCACCGCCTGGCCCTTCGATCGCATCGGCCAGCCTGTCGTGCCTGTATCCATTTCGCAACGAAAGCATTGTGACATGTCACGCGTCAAGAAGAGTCGTCCTGCTGCGAAAATCTCCTTGTATCGACCACCAAAATCCACGCATCGTGACATGTCAGAGTGGCCGGTTTCTACCGCTGGTCGCAGGAGAAGAGAGGCGGACGAAATGGCGTCAAGGCCGGCCGGCAAGCGAAAGTCGCCGCGTCCTTCGTTGGGCGAGGAGATCTACGGCCGCATCAAGCGCGACATCCTGAGTTGCATCTTCGCGCCGGGCGAACGCTGCAGCGAAAGCCAGCTTGCCGAGCAATACGGCGTCGGCAAGGCGCCGGTCCGGTGGGCGCTGGCCGCGCTGTCGCGCGAATGCCTCGTGATCGCCCGCCCGCGGCAGGGCTACACCGTCGCGCCGCTCACCATCGAATCGGTCAACGAGGTGTTCGACGTGCGCCTGATCATCGAGCCGGCCGCGGCGCGCATGGCCGCCGGACGGACCGATACCCGCCTCCTCAGGGAGATCCAGGCCCGCATCGCCGCTCGCTGGAAGGTCGGCGACCGGCGCAGCGAGCGACGATGGATCGAGGCCAACATCGCCTTCCATGTCGAGATCACGCGGGCGGCGGGCAACGACAGGCTGACGCGCATCGCCTCGGCGTTGCTCGACGAAAGCCAGCGGACCATGCAGCTGCTGACCTTCGTGTTCGACGGAGTCCGCCCGATGGGCCGCGATCACGAGGACTTGATCGATGCGCTCGGCCGCGGCGATGGCGCGACGGCCGAACGCGTGGCGCGGCGGCATCTCGAATATTCTCGCAAGCTCATGATGGACACGCTTCTCGGCAACGCCGCCATCCGGCCCGCCGGCATCGGCGGTCGAAAGGCGGCGGCACTGGACGTCGTCCGGAGCTGAGGCCGGACCTGCAGCAGGCGTGCCGGACGGCGCGCCGACCGAAGGGGCGTCGTGCCTCTGGAACGTGCGGCTGATGGGCCGCGCGCCTGCCCCTGAAACAGGCCCACCCTTGAAAAGGGCGCTCTGCCGGGTTGTACTTCCGTGACCGGCTTCGTCGTGTGGATGCGACGGACGAGCGGCCGAAGGGGGGAACCATGCTGACGACCTTCCGCGCCATCGCGACAGGCCTGCTGTCGGCATTGCTGGTGGCGGGATCGGGCGTCGCCGGGCATGCCGACGACGCGCCTGTGACATCCATCGCGACGGGCCAGTCCGTCGTGCTGGCGACCAGGGACAAGGAGGCGGAGAAGCTCACGCTCAAGAGCACGAACCTGAAGGGCAGCGTCGTCATCAAGGAAAGCGCCACGCCGCCCCGATACTCGCTGCAGTACACCGCGCCGCAATCCGCGTCGGGCTTCACGGAGAACGTGGTCTACCAGGCCGGGACGACGGAGTTCACGAGCGCCGTGACCGTGTCTCCCTCCGCCTTCTCGGCCGACGTCTATGAGAAGGCGTTCCGCGTCCTGTTCGTCGCCTTCGTCGTCGCGACCCTGCTCGAATGGGGCCTGGCAGTGCTGTTCAACTGGCGGCCGTTCCTGCTGCTGTTCGATGCGCGCGGGGTGCGCACCGTCGTCTCGGTGATCTTCGCCTACATCTTCGTGACCGCCTTCGACCTCGACATCGTCCGCGATCTCGTGGCGGCCTATTCGGGGGCCCTGCCCAAGTCGGGCTTCCCGAGCCAGTTCATCAGCGCCTTGATGCTGGCCGGCGGCAGCAGCGGCATGAACAAGGTCCTGGTCGCGCTGGGCTTCCGCGAGGTCAAGACCGCCGAGGAGGTTGCGCCCAGGCCGCCGCCGACCGCTGCCTGGATCTCGGTCTCCCTGACACGCGCCCTCGCCAAGGGGCCGGTCGACGTCCTGGTGGGGCCGGCACCGACCCTGCGTGTCGCCGGAACGATCGCCGGCTCGTCGCGCTCGGCCGGCGTGCTGTGGCTCCTGACCTATTTCGTGCGGGACTACGGGCGTTTCCCCACGGCCGGCGGATTCGCCGTGACGCCCGGGACGGCGGTGACGGTGCAGCTCCGGGGCACGCACAAGGATACCGGCGACCAGATCGAGTCCGCGGTATGGTCGGCCCCGGACGGCCTGGCCGCCGGCGCGATCGTCGACCTCACGCTGAAGCTGTGAGGTCGGACGGAAGGGTTCAGTAGGACGACACCTTGTCGGGATCGCCCTTGGACGGCCAGACGCGGCTGTAGAGGAACAGCAGGGCCTCGCCGGACAGCATCTGGTCGAAGGTCGGCGGGTGCTCGGCGTCGACGCAGGTCGACAGCGGGCGGATCACGGTGTCGTAGTCGGGATTGGCGAACACGCCGACCGAGTAGCGCTCGCGGCCGTAGTGGTTGACCACACGATGCAGGGTCGAGGCGAAACGATTGTTGGTCCACATCCGCATGCTGTCGCCGATATTCACGACGAAGCTGTTCTCGACCGGCGGCACGATCAGCCATTCGCCCGACTTGCTCTTGATCTCGAGCCCGCCGACGTCGTCCTGCTGCAGCATGGTGAAGCCGCCGGCATCCTGATGGGCGCGGCTGTCGCCGCCCTCCAGCGCAGCCTGCTGGTCCTGCGGCAGGTAGTGCAGCAGGCGGACCTGGATCAGCGGCTTCCTGTAGAACTGCGCGAAGTAGTCGGCCGGCAGCTCGAGGCCGCGCGCGAACACCGAGGCCAGCAGGGCGGCGAACTCCGTCATCGTCGCATGATAGTCGAGCACGGCCTCTCGGAAGCCGGGCAGCTCGTCCGGCCACAGGTTGGCGCCGTGCAGCGGCTTGCCGGCCATGACGTCCGGATCGTCGTCGGGCAGTTCGAGCGAGACCTGGAAGGCCTCGTTCTTGTGCGGCTTGCGGGCCTTCATGCGCGACGGGTCGAGATGCGGCTGGAAGCCCTCGATCGCCTTGCCGCGATAGGCGTTCTTCCTGCCGGGCTCGTCCATCGGCAGGTAGCCGCGGAAGAGATTCGAGTTGCCCATGTAAGCCTTCATCTTCTCGGCCAGGGGCAGCGCGAAGAAGCGCTGCGACTGGCGGAAGATCTCGCGGATCTTCGCGGGCGGCACCGGATGGTTGATGATCGTCAGGAAGCCGATGTCGCGGCAGGCGTCGTGCACCTCCTTCGCGACGCGCTCGATCGCCTCCTCGTTTGTGCCCGAGAGCGGCGCGAAGTCGATCACCGGCAGCTCGTTGGCGTTCGCCCAGCGTCCCAGGGCGGGCGCCGGCATCGGAGCAACGGGAGGTTGGGTGTCCGTCTGCATGGTCCTGTCCTTTCCTCTGATTGCCGTGTCTCAGCCGGCGAGGGCGTCGATCAGTTGCTGACGGGCCGCCGTGGCGTTCTTGGCGTACCACGCGATGCCGCCCGGCAGCATCTTGGCGTAGTTCTCGGGGTGGCCGGGATTGACCTTGTTCCACTCGGCGTCCAGGAATTTCGACGCTTCGGGATTGATCGGACCGTAGCCGTTGGTCTTGAGCAACTGCGCCTGGCCTTCGGGTTCGAGCGTGACGTTGATGAAGTCCCAGATCGCCTTCCCGCCCGAAGCGCCCTTCGGCACCATCCAGCAGGCGCCCCAGGAGATGCCCTGGTTCCAGGTCCAGTCGTACAGGCCCTTGGTGTCCTGCTTGAGCGGCCAGGCGCGCGTGTTCAGGAGCTGGCCGAGATGCGCCTCGCCGTTGCGGAAGGCGTTCTGGCCGTCGGCGATCACGGTATAGTAGATCGCGTGCTCCTTCATCTTGCGGTGCATGTCGAGCGCGCGCTTCATGTCGATCGGGTAGATCTTGTCGAACGGCACGCCGTCGGCCATCAGCGCCGCCTCCAGCACGGCGTCGGGCTCGCGCCGGAAGGCGCGCTTGCCGGGGAACTTCTTGAAATCCCAGACGTCCTTCCAGGTCGTCGGCACCTCGCCGCCCCACTTCTTCGTGTTGTAGGTCAGGACCATCGCGTAGATGTAGTTGCCGATGCCCCATTCCACGGCGTGCTCGGGGCGTACTTTGCTCTTGTCGACGACCGAATAGTCGATCTTCTCCAGCATGCCCTCCGGGCCGAGCTCGAGCGCGGTGTGCAGGTTGCGGTCCATGACGTCCCACGTCACCTTGCCGCTCTGCACCATCAGGCGGATTCGGCTGGTCGACGGGCCGGTGCCGTCGATGACTGCCTTCCGGCCGTCGAATTTCTTGAGGTAGGGATCGACCCAGGCGTTCTTCATGCCGCGCACGGCGTCGCCGCCCCAGTTGACCACGACCAGCTCGTTCTGGTCGGCCATCGCCGGTGTGAGCTTCGCGGCGAGCGGCGCGACGCCCATCGCGGCGCACATGCCGAAGAAGACGCGGCGCGAATAGACCTTGCCGTTCGTCCCCTCGACGAACCGTTCGATGTCGTCCAGGCGATCGCGATGCTCCGACATTATCCGACCCTTTCCTTCATGCGGATGGCGCGTCCTGCTGCCGTCGGGCCCTCAATGAAAGTTCTGCGGTGAGAACCAGCAGCGTGAACAGGATGAGGGCGGTGGCGACGACAGCGATGACGGGGTCGAGGTTGTCGTTGATGCCGTCCCACATGCGGCGCGGCAGGGTGAACAGCGCCCTTCCGCCGATGAAGATGACGACGAGCAACTCGTCCCAGGAATGGATGAAAGCAAAGATCGCGCCTGACAGGATGCCCGGCACGATATTGGGCACGATGACATGGCGCAGCGTCTGTCCGACCGATGCGCCGAGACCGCGCGCCGCCTGCTCCAGCCGCGGATCGAGGTTGCTGAGCGATGCCGAGGTCGCCAGCACGACGTAGGGCAGGCCGGTCACCGTGTGCGCCAGCACCACGCCCAACGCCGTGCCGACCAGGTCGAGCTCGACGTAGAGGCGGTAGATGCCCAAGGCGTAGACAATCGTCGGCACGGCGAGAGGCAGGATCATCGCGCTGCGTACGCGTTCCGACATGCGCGACGACAGGCGCCAGCAGCCGATCGCGCAGAGCGTGCCGGCCATCACGGCCATCGCCGTCGAGACGGTCGCGATCCAGAAGCTCTCCCAGATGCTCGACAGCCATTCGCTGCTGGTGAGGAACGTCTCCCAATGCTGCAGCGACAGGCCTTCCTCCGGCAGCGACAGGTAGCGCGTATCGGTGAACGAGACGGGGATCACGATGAAGGCCGGCAGCGCCAGGAAACTCAGCACGGCCCAGGCCAGCGCCGCGACGATGCCGGAGGTCTGCAGCTTCCTCATGCCCCCAGCCTCATGCTTCCAGCCTCATGCCCCACCTCAGGCGCCGAACAGGCGCTTGACGTCGATCACGCGCGACAGCGCCCACAGCGTGCCCAGGACGGCGATCATCAGGGCCGTCGCCAGCATGGTGCCCAGGCCCCAGCGCAGCGTGTCGTTGATCTGCACGGCGATGTACTCGGCCACCATGAGGACCTTGCCGCCGCCCAGCAGCGTCGGCGTGACGTAGAAGCCGAGCGAGAGGATGAAGACCAGCGTCCCGGCGCCGATCAGGCCAGGACGGGTGAGCGGCAGGAAGACCATGCGGAATGCCTGCAGGCGGCTGGCGCCCAGGCTGCGCGCGGCGGCGACCAGTCCGACATCGATGCCGCGCATGTTGGCGTAGAGGGTGAGCACGGCGTAGGGCAGCATGACGTGCACCATGCCGATCAGCACGCCGGTCTCGTTGCGCACCAGTTCCAGCGGCTCGTCGATCAGCCCCATGCCGACCAGCGCGCCGTTGATCGGTCCCGAGCCGCGCAGCAGCGTCAGCCAGGCGAAGGAGCGCACCAGGATCGAGATCCAGAACGGCAGCAGCACACAGAACAGCATGAGACGCTGCTGCCGCGAGGTCGCGCCACGCATGGCGTAGGAGACCAGGTAGCCGAGCAGCAGCGTGAAGAAGGTCGTGATCGCGGCGATGCGCAGCGTCGTCAGCAGCGTGTTCTGCACCGACGCGCTGGTGAAGAGCAGCCCGTAGTTGCCGAGGCCGGGCTTGGGATCGGTGACGCTCGTGAGCAGGACGTCGAGCAACGGTACGAGATAGACCAGCACCAGCATCACGATGGCCGGCATCATGATCAGCCAGTAGGCGGCGCGGCCGCCGCGCAGGCGCTCAGCGAGCGAGGGCACGGCAGTCCTCGGCACGCCAGCCGATCTCGATCGGGCTGCCCGGCTCCAGGGCGATCTGCCCCGCGGCGTTGGGCAGTTTGAGCACGAAGTCATCACGGTCGAAGGCCGCCAGGCGGACACGGAGCTGATCGCCGAGGAAGGTCGCCTCGGCGATCTGCGCGGCGAAGCGGTTGGCGCACGTCTGCACTGCCGCCCCCACGGCCACCTTCTCGGGTCGCAGCACGAGATCGACGTCGTCTCCCGGCGAGCACCGGCCGACGGCCGTCGCCTCGATCGTCGCGCCATTCGAGACACGCACGGCGCATCGCATGCCGTTGCGTCGCGCGACCGTGGCGGCCAGCGCATTGCTCTCGCCCAGGAACTGGGCGACGAACAGCGAGTCCGGCTCCTCGTAGAGGCGGCGCGGCTCGTCGACCTGGCGCAGCCGGCCGGTACTGAACACCGCGACGCGGTCCGACATGGTCATGGCCTCGACCTGGTCGTGCGTGACATAGACCATGGTGACGCCGAGCCGCCGGTGGAGCTGCTTCAGCTCGTACTGCATCTGCTCGCGAAGCTGGCGATCGAGCGCGCCCAGCGGCTCGTCGAGCAGCACCAGGCGCGGCTCGAAGACCAGCGCGCGCGCCAGCGCGACGCGCTGCTGCTGTCCGCCGGAAAGCTGCTGCGGCCGGCGGTCGGCGAGACCGTCCAGGCGCACCATCGCCAGCGCCTGCGCCACCTTCCGCCCGATCTCGGCACGCGGCACGCGGCGCACCGTCAGCGGGAAGGCGATGTTCTGCGCCACGCTCATGTTGGGGAACAGCGCGTAGTTCTGGAACACCATGCCGATGCCGCGCTTGTCGACCGGCACCGACGTCACGTCCTCGTCGCCGACGAAGATGCGGCCGCTGGTCGGCTGCTCGAAGCCCGCCAGCATGGTGAGGGTCGTCGTCTTGCCCGATCCCGAAGGGCCGAGCAGCGTCAGGAACTCGCCGGCATGGACGTCGAGGTCGAGCGACCGCACGGCATCGGTCTTGCCGTCGTAGCTCTTCCTGACCTCGATGAACCGGACCAGCGGGTTCGGGGGGACCACGCTCATATGCGCCGAAGTTGGAGGGAAACCTTTCGGCGCCGTTCAGCGAATTCCGTGCCAGCAGGCTGTTGCGTGCCGGCCGTCTCGTTATTCGAGACGAAGCGAGTTGGCTTCGGTGCCGGAACGTCCCATGTGAAGCTTCGATCGCCCGCGCGCCCGGGCGCTCTATGGTCGTGCTATCGCCTCCCGTGCGAGGCCGGTGTCGATGCAGGCCTCGAAGCGCACGTCGTGCTGCAGCAGGCCGGCCGACCGCATGGCGGCATGCAGGCGATCGTAGCCTTCCCGGCGGACCTCCGGGTCCGATGCCCACAGGCGATGATGTCGGTAGCGCTCCACGCACTGTGCGAAGAGGTCCGCGGGAACGTCGGGAAAATAGCCGGCGAGGATCCGTGCGATGTCCTGTGCCGGAGCCGCCGCGAACCAGCCCAGCGTGCGATGAAGCGCCGCCGTCATGCGCAGCAGCTCGTCGCGCCTGTCGCGCAGGACCTCGCGCCGGGTCACGAGCGTGGTGTAGGCGGTCAGCCCGCGATCGGCCGCGGCCTGCCAGACATGGCCCTTGCCGGAGCGCACCAGCCGTTCGGCATAGGGCTGGAAGACCTGGATGGCGTCGACGGTGCCTGCGGCGAGCGCCGCCTCGTTCTCGGCCATGGTGCGATCGCCGATGCGGTCGAGCCGTTCGGGGTCGATGCCGGCGCGCCGCAGATCGTCCTGCAGGCAGACCCAGGGCGTCGGCACTTCCGACACCGTGGCCAGCCCGAGGCCGGTCAGGTCGGCGAGCCGGAAGCCGGGCCGCGGCTCTGCACCGACGAGGAAGAACGGATCGCGCGCGACGACGTCGCAGAAGCAGACCAGGCTCGAAGCCGGATCGGCGTGATGGGCCAGGATGACCCGCAGCGGACCGCCCCACATGACGTCGACCTCGCCCGCGCGCAGGGCGCGGTTGGCGGCGACGGGATCGGGCGACGGCTCGAGCTTCACCTCGACGCCGGCCTCGCGGAACGCGCCCGTGGCCTCGGCGGCATAGAAGGGCGCGTAGAACAGCGCGCGGAAATTCTCGGAGAGGACGATCGCCACGCGCCGCGCGTCTCAGGCAGCCGCGGCGGCTTTCTCGGGCGGCGTGAAGGGCAGGCCCAGCGCGTCGGCGACCGGACGACAGGTGAGCTTGCCGTCATGGACGTTGAGCCCGTTGCGCAGATGCGGATCGTCGCTGACGGCCTTGCGCCAGCCCTTGTCGGCCAGCGCCAGCACGAAGGGCAGCGTGGCATTGTTCAGCGCGAAGGTCGAGGTGCGCGCCACCGCGCCCGGCATATTGGTGACGCAGTAGTGGATCACGCCCTCCTCGACATAGGTCGGGTCCGAATGGCTGGTCGGCCGCGAGGTCTCGCAGCAGCCGCCCTGGTCGATGGCGATGTCGACGACGACGCTGTTGGGCTTCATCGTCGCGACCATCTGGCGCGTCACCAGCTTGGGCGCGGCGGCGCCGGGCACCAGGACGGCGCCGATCAGCAGGTCGGCGCGGCGCAGGATGTGGCCCAGCGCGTCGCGCGTGGAGAAGATGGTGCGCAGCCCGGGGAACTGCGCCGCCAGCCGGCGCAGCACCTCGGCGGAACGGTCGACGACGAACACAGTGGCGCCCATGCCCAGTGCGATGGTGGCGGCATGCGTGCCCGACACGCCGCCGCCCAGCACCACGACCTCGGCCGGCGGCACGCCAGGCACGCCGCCCAGCAGCACGCCGCGGCCGCCCGAGGTCCGCTCGAGGTAGTGGGCGCCCACCTGCGGCGCCAGCCGCCCGGCGATCTCCGACATGGGCGTCAGCAGCGGCAGCGTGCCGGTGGGCGAGGTGACCGTCTCGTAGGCGATGGCGGTGACGCCGCTCTTCAGCAGGTCCTCGGTCTGCGGCCGGTCCGGCGCGAGGTGGAGATAGGTGAACAGCACCTGCCCGCGTCGCAGGCGCTGCCGCTCCGGGGGCAGCGGCTCCTTCACCTTCACGATCATCTCGCTGTTCGAGAAGACCTCGGCGGCGTCGGCGGCGATGCGCGCGCCCGCAGCGGCGTACTGGTCGTCGGTCAGGCCGGCCCCGGCGCCGGCGCCGCGTTCGATCAGGACCTCATGGCCGTGATGCACCAGTTCGGCGACGGAGGAGGGGACAAGGCCCACGCGATCTTCATGGTCCTTGATTTCCTTCGGGACGCCGACGCGCATGTTCGATCCTCAGAGCAGATGGCCCGCGCGCTCCGCCTTCGTGCGCAGGTAATTCTCGTTGTGTCCGTTGGCGGGGAAGGAATGCGCCACGCGCTCGACGACTTCGACGCCGTGGCGTTCGAGTTGGGCGATCTTCAGGGGGTTGTTGGTCATCAGGCGCACGCGCTTGATGCCCATCCGCGCCAGCATGGTCGCGGCGGGCACGTAGACGCGCTCGTCGGCATCGAAGCCGAGCTGCTCGTTGGCGTCGATCGTGTCGAAGCCGTCATCCTGCAGCTCGTAGGCGCGCAGCTTGTTGACCAGGCCGATGCCACGGCCTTCCTGCGCGAGATAGAGCAGCACGCCCGAGCCCTGCCGGGCGATCTCGGCGATGGCGCCGCGCAGCTGCACGCCGCAGTCGCAGCGCAGCGAGCCCAGCAGGTCGCCGGTGAAGCATTCGGAATGCAGGCGGATCAGCACCGGTTCAGTCGGGTCGATCTCGCCGACCACGATCGCCAGATGCTCCTTGCCGCCATCGCTCGGCCGCCAGGCGAGGATGCGCGCATTCTCCGCGCCTTCCAGCGGCACGTGTGCCTGCGCGACCTGCTGCAGGTTGCGCGCCGCGCTCTCCTCGTAGCCCAGCACGTCGGCGGCGTCGACATAGACGAGATCCTGCTCGCGCGCCCAGTCGCGCCGCTTGTTGCCGGGATCGCGGCTGAGCGGCCCCAGCACCACGGCGGGCAGCAGCCGGGCGAGCTTGGCCAGCTCGATCGCGGTCTCGGCGATGCGCGGCGCATGGCTACCGACCGGCCGCGACAGGTAGCGCAGGGCGGCGTGCCGGCCGGCCTGCTCCGTCTCGTGCGGCTGCAGGATGACGTCGGCCGGCACTCCTTCCGGCAGGTCGAGCGTGATCGGCTTGTTGGTCTCGCCCATGCCGCCCGCGATGTGCGGCGGGATCTCCATGCCGATCGCCTCGGCGCGCCGGCGCGTGGTGACGAGGACCGGCGCGAGCTGGGCGAGCCCCTGCAGGCGCTGCAGGGCGCGCGGGCTGCAGGTCTCGGCCGCGATCACGACGCCGCCGCTGCCGTCTTCGTCGCGCAGGACGACCATGCCGCCGCGGCGCAGCTCCGCCATGGCACGTTCGACGGCCGCCAGCGCGGCGGCGGTACGGGACAGGACCTGGGCGGGGGACATGGCTGATGTTGCCAAAGACGGGTCGAGCCGGGCAAGCGCCGTGATCGGTCGTGCGTCAAAAAGCCTTTAGGTTCAGAACCTTAAGGAGTTCGGCGCGGTCTCCAGGGCGGTCCGGCCTGCCTTCAGATCGCCAAAGTGACCTGTTTTGTAAGTTGCACGCACCATATAGAGTGTCCGACGTCCGTCGCCAGGGTTCCCGGCAGCATGTCTCTGAATAATCGCGGCAAGAAGATCCTGCTGGTCGACGACGACCCCGCCCTGCGTACCATCCTGGCCGAGCAGCTCGATCTCTATGACGGGTTCACCACGGTCCAGGTCAGCACGGCGGCGGAAGGCCTCGAGAGGGCCAAGCAGGCGCATTACGACGCCATCCTGCTCGATATCGGCTTGCCCGACATGGATGGCCGCGAGCTGTGCAAGCTGATGCGTCGGCAGGGCGTGCGCGCGCCGGTCATCATGCTGACGGCGGCCGATTCGGACGCCGATACGATTCTTGGGCTCGAATCGGGCGCCAACGACTACGTCACCAAGCCCTTCCGCATCAACGTCCTGCTGGCCCGCCTGCGCGCCCATCTGCGGCAGCACGAGCGCAGCGAGGACGCGGTGATGACCATCGGTCCCTACGAATTCCACCCTGCCGGCAAGATCCTGATGGAGAAGGCCGGCAAGAAGAAGATCCGGCTGACCGACAAGGAAGCCTCGATCCTGAAGTACCTGTTCCGCGCCGGCGACCGCCCGGTCGCCCGCGACGTGCTGCTGAACGAGGTGTGGGGGTACAACGCCGGCGTGACGACCCACACGCTGGAAACGCACATCTATCGTCTGCGCCAGAAGATCGAGCGCGACCCGGCCAGTGCCGCCATCCTGATCACCGACCGCGGCGGCTATCGCCTGCAGCCGTAGCGATCGGCGCCTTGCCAGAAGGTGACGAAAGCGTCATCTTTTGTGCCAACCAGACAACAAATCGCCCGGGAGGGCCCCGCCATGGCCACGCAGCGTCTCTATGCCCTGCCCGTCGAGACCACCGAGTGGAAATTCGACGGCGCCACCGAGATCGAGTTCAACTGGGAGTATGACGACGGCTCGGACGCGCTGCTGGAGCTCTACGAGAAGGGCAAGAAGCAGCAGTGGGATGCCAGCACGCGGCTCGACTGGTCGCTCGAGCTCGACCACGACAATCCGATGCAGCTCAAGGACGAGGCCATCTCGATCCACGACACCGACTACTGGCGCCGGATGACGGACAAGGAAAAGGCCTGGCTGCGCCGGCACCTGCAGTCCAACTCCATCTCCCAGTTCATGCATGGCGAACAGGGCGCGCTGATCGCGACCTCCAAGATCGTCGCCACCGTGCCGGACATGAACGCGAAGTTCTACGCCGCCACGCAGGTGATGGACGAGGCGCGGCACGTCGAGGCCTACAAGCGGCTGCTGCACGAGAAGTTCGAGCTCGCCTATCCCATCAACAAGGCGCTGAAGACGCTGCTCGAGCAGACGCTGACCGACCGGCGCTGGGACATGACCTACCTCGGCATGCAGGTGCTGATCGAGGGCCTGGCGCTCGCCGCCTTCCAGTCGATCCGCGACAAGGCGGGCAACACGCTGGCGGGCGCGGTCAATGCCTATGTCATGCAGGACGAGGCGCGCCATGTCTCGTTCGGCCGGCTGGCGCTGCGCGAATACTATCCGCACCTCAGCGACGCCGAGCGCGACGAGCGCGAGGAGTTCGTCGTCGAGGCGCTCTACTTCATGCGCGACCGCTTCAACCAGTCCGAGGTGGGGGAGCGGCTCGGCCTGCCGGCCAAGATGCTGGACGATATCCACTACAACTCGAAGCAGATGAACTCGTTCCGCGGCCGTCTGTTCAGCCGCGTCGTGCCGACGGTGAAGGATATCGGCCTGTGGGGCGAGCGCGTGCGCAAGGCCTTCGCCGAGATGGGCGTGATGGACTACGCCAAGATCGACGTCTCCGAGCAGCTCGCCAACGACGGCAAGGTCGCCGAGGACTTCGATCGCAAGATGTTCGTCGAGAAGTCGATCGCCGCGGAATGACCGCTGCGCGGCGCGGACCACGCGTTGCGCACGACACGAGAGTTTGACTTCCCACCGGTGCGGCGTGCGCTACCGTAGGGGTCTCTTTCCAGGGAGGCCGCCATGCGCCGACGCACATTCCTCGCCGTCACGGCAGCGACGATGGCTGCGCCCCCGGTGCGCGCACAGGAGATCCGGCGTGTCCGCGGCACCGTCGAGAAGGTCGAGGGCACGACCCTCCACGTGAAGACGCGCGACGGCGAGGATCTGGTGATCGCGCTGGCGGAACGGCCCGTGTTCACCGCGATCGTGCCGGCGAGTCTTTCCGACCTGAAGCCTGGTACCTATGTCGGCTCGGCGGCGCTGCCGGGCCCCGACGGCACCCTGCAGGCCATCGAGGTCCACATCTTCCCCGAGGCGATGCGCGGCGCGGGCGAGGGGCATCGGTCATGGGACGGCGCCGATCGGGCGACCATGACCAATGCGAACGTCGAAACGGCCGTGGCGGGCGTCGACGGCCGGGTGCTGACGCTGAAGTACAAGGATGGCGAGAAGAAGCTTCTGGTCACGCCGCAGACGGCGATCGTCGCCTTCGCGCCGGGCGATCGCGCGGAGGTCGGGCCGGGCACCAGCATCTTCGCCATCGCGACGCAGCAGCAGGGCGGCGGCGCGCTGCAGGCCTCGCGCATCTCCTACGGCCGCGACGGCCTCACGCCGCCGATGTAGACCGCGGCCCGAGGAACAGCACCGGCAGCAGCAGCACTGCGGGTGCGATCAGCGGCCATGGCGTTTCCCTGAGCAGCAGGACGCCGGCCGCGGCACCGACGAGGTAGCCGATCCAGGTCAGCGCCAGCAGGCGCGGCGTGGACACGGGCGCCAGCGGCTTGCGCGGCTCCAGCGGCCACATCCAATCGAGCGTGGCCTCGGCGGTCCGTGCGAGCGTGCTGGTGACCACGACGGTGCTGACGGCGGCGCCGGCGAAATGCGTGATGGCCGAGGCCTGCAGCCCCATCCCCAGGGCGATGATCAGCACCGTGGCGTCGATGCCGATCGGCAGGAAGCCCACCCCGGCGAGCAGCACCGCCTCGATCAGGATCGGGATCCACGGCCGGTGCCACAGGCGCAGCAGCAGGCGGGCGATCATGCAGCCGGCGAAGAAGCCGACGAGCGGCGTCAAGTGGTTTGCGGCATCGAGGTAGCGGCCCTCGGCGCCGGCGATGCCGGCCAGCACCGTGTTGCCGGTCATGTTGGCGGCGAACACGCCGCCCAGCGTGATGAAGCCCACCGCGTCGGCGATGCCGGCGACGATGGTGAGCAGCGTCGCCTGGAGGGTGGCGCGCCAGGCGATGGCTACACCACGTCGTAGGTGATCTCGACCTCGGGCCCGAAGCAATGGGCCTGGCAGGTCAGGATCCAATCGTTGGCGAGATCGTCGTCCGTATAGATGTCGTTCTTGGCCAGAACGATGCGGCCCTTGATGCGCTTGGCCGCACAGGAGGCGCAGAAGCCCTCCTCGCAGGACGACAGCGGGTTCAGGCCGGCCTTGCGCGCCGCTTCGAGCACGGTCTGCCCTTTGGCATACGCCACCTTGTGCGCCTTGCCCTCGAAGTGGATGGTGATCGCGCTCGGGATCACCTCGCCCTCCTGGGCAGGCTCGATGGGAACCGCGTCGTTGTCCGACGCCTCGAAGCGCTCGAGGCGCACGCGCTCGCGCGGCATGCCGGCACCGAGCAGCGTGTCCTCCACCAGGGACATGAAGGGTCCGGGCCCGCAGAGATACGCCTCCGCGCCCTCGAAGCCGGCCATCGCCGCCCTGACCTCGTCGGCCGAGGTCAGGCCCTGCTCCGCGTCGAGATGGTGGACCACCTCCAGCCGGCCCGGATGGGCCGCCGAGAGCGCCTCGAATTCGGCGTCGAAGATCACCGAGGGCTTGTCGCGGTTGGCGTAGAACAGCCGGATGCGCCGGTTACCCACCTTCAACGCCGACTTGATCAGCGACATCATGGGCGTGATCCCGCTGCCGCCACCGAACAGCAGCAGCGGCGCGTCGCCCTCGCCCAGGACGAAGCGGCCGGCGGGCGGCAGGACATCGAGCGTGCCGCCCTCGGCGAGAGCGTCGTGGAACCAGTTGGAACCCTTGCCGCCCTCGACCCGTTTGACCGTCACCTTGGGCTGGGCATCGAGTTCCGGCGCGCTGGACAGCGAGTAGCAGCGGTTGAAGGCCCCCTCGGGATGGAGCACCCGGAAGGTCAGGAACTGTCCGGCCCGGTAGCGGTACTTCTCGGCGAGTTCGGGAGGGATCTCCAGGACGTAGGAACGCGCGTCGGGGGTTTCCTGGATGATCTTGGCAATGCGCAGCGTGTTGTAAGCCATTCGTTTAGGACCCGCATTCATGGCGCCCAATAAGGGGCGGACTCTCCCGACAGAGTGTGTTACCGTCTGCCTGAAAAATGAACGGAGCGTCATGTTTATCGCTCCGGTAGGGAATGGACCGCGTTCAGCGCTTGGAGGCAAGCCCCATGACGACCCAAAAGATCTACGAATTGCCGGTCGACGTCACGGAATGGAAATTCGACGGCGCGACGGAGATCGCGTTCAACTGGGAATACGACGACGGTTCGGCCGACCTGCTCAATCTCTACGAGAAGGGCAAGCAGCAGCAGTGGGACACCAGCACCCGGCTGGACTGGAGCCAGGAGCTGTTCGAAGGCAATCCGATGGGCATGGCCGACGAGACCATCCCGATCTACGGCTCCCCCTTCTGGGAAAAGATGACGGAGAAGGAGAAGGACTGGCTGCGCTTCAACCTGCAATGCCATTCCATCTGCCAGTTCATGCACGGCGAGCAGGGCGCGCTGATCGCGACCGCCAAGATCGTCAACACCGTGCCGGACATGAACGCCAAGTTCTACGCCGCGACCCAGGTCATGGACGAGGCGCGGCACGTCGAGACCTACAAGCGGCTGATCCATGAGAAGTTCAAGGCGGCCTATCCGATCACCGATTCGCTGAAGAACCTGCTCGAGCAGACGCTGAGCGACCGGCGCTGGGACATGACTTATCTCGGCATGCAGGTGCTGATCGAGGGCCTGGCGCTGGCCGCCTTCCAGCGGATCCGCGACAGCGCCAGGAACAACCTCGCTGCTGCGGTCAATGCCTACGTCATGCAGGACGAGGCGCGGCACGTCACCTTCGGCCGCATGGCGCTGCGCGACTACTATCCGCAGCTCTCCGATGCCGAGCGCGCCGAGCGCGAGGAGTTCGTGGTCGAGGCGCTGTACTTCATGCGCGACCGCTTCAACCAGGCCGAGGTCTGGATGCGTTCGGGCCTGCCCGTGAAGGAGATGCTGGAGCACGCCTACCATTCGGGCGCGATGCAGTCCTTCCGCACGCGCCTGTTCACGCGCATCGTGCCCATCCTGAAGGAGATCGGCCTGTTCGGACCCAAGGTCCAGAAGGCGCTGGGCGACATGGGCGTGATGGGCTACGCCGAGATCGACGTCGAGAAGCTGATCGGCAACGACCTCAAGGTCGCCGAGGATTTCGACGCCAAGAAGTTCGTGCAGAACGCCATCGCGGCGGAGTAGCGGGCACTCGCCCTCCTCTGCGGTGCGGGGGAGGGTCGTCGATCATGGATTTCAGCTTCTCTGCCGAGCAGGAGGCATTGCGCCAGACCGTCCGCAGGTTCGCCGAGAGCGAGCTGGCGCCGCTGGTCCGCGACGCCGAGGAAGCCGAGACCTTCCCGCGCCGGCTTTTCAAACGCTTCGGGGAGCTGGGCCTCGTCGGCGTGCGCTACCCGGTCGAGGACGGCGGATCAGGCTTCGACAAGGTCTCCGACTGCATCGTGCGCGAGGAGATGTCGCGCATCTGCCAGTCCTTCTCGTCGTCGTGGTCGGCGCACAGCCATCTCGGCATCTGGCCGGTGTGGCGCGCCGGCACGGAGGAGCAGAAGGCGCGCTTCTTCCGTCCCGCATTGGCCGGCGAGCGCATCGCCGGCTTCGCGCTGTCCGAGCCTGACGGCGGCTCCGACATCCGCGCCCTGCGCACGCGGGCGGAGAAGGTGGCCGGCGGCTGGCGGCTCAACGGCTCGAAGCTCTACATCACCAACGCCCCGATCGCCGATTTCCTGACGCTGGCCGCTCGCACGACACCCGAGCTGACGCCCGGCGCCATCAGCCTGTTCCTGGTCGAGCTGCCCAATCCCGGCGTCGCCGTCAGCGGCCTGAAGAAGGAGGGGATCCGCGCCTCCGACACCGGGCTGGTGCATCTCGCCGACGTGTTCGTCCCCGACGATTGCCTGCTGGGCGACCGCACCGGCACCTATCCCGTGATCCTCGACAGCCTGTCGGAAAACAGGGTGGGCGTCGCCGCCAATGCGCTGGGCATGGCGCAGGGCGCGCTCGAAGCGGCACTCGACTACGCCAGGGTGCGCAAGGTGCGCGGCAGGACGATCGGCCAGTACCAGGCGATCGCGCACAAGCTTGCCGACATGGCGGCCGACGTCGAGGCGGCGCGCTGGCTGGTCTATCACGGCGCCTGGCGGGTCGATCAGGGGACGCTGGACGCGGCCACGGCGGCCAAGGTGAAGCTGGTCGCCTCCGAATGCGCCGTGCGCGTCTCGGAGGCGGCGATCCGCATCCATGGCGGCGCGGGCATCATGCGCGAGTACCCGGTCGGCCGCATACATCGCGACGCGCTGGTCTACGTGATCGGCGAGGGCACGTCCGAGATCCAGCGCAACCTGATCGCCCGCGGACTCGGCCTTTGAAGCGCTCCGTCAGAAGGGCTTGTCGCCCCTGATCGTGACGCGATGGCCGTGCCGCACGTGGGGATGGTAGTCGAACGTCGCGCGGTGCTGGGCGCAGCGATTGTCCCAGAACGCCACGGCATGCCGATCCCAGCGGAACCGGCACTGGAATTCCGGCGACTCGGCATGGCGCAGCAGCATCTCGAGCAGCGCGTCGCTCTCGTGCCTCTTCAGGCCGACGATGTGCCGCGTGAAGCCGCGGTTGACGAACAGGCACCTGCGCTGGGTCACGGGATGGGTACGCACGATCGGATGCACCGCCTCGGGGAATCTCTTGTCGCTGCGCTCGTAGGCGGCGTGTGCGTAGACATGCACGCTGGTATGCAGCGCCGACAGGCCGTCGATCAGCCGCCGGATCGGCTCCGACAGCGTCTCGTAGGCGAGATACATGTTGGCGAAGGCCGTGTCGCCGCCGACCGGCGGCGTCTGGTGCAGGTAGAGGATCGAGCCCATCGGCGGCTCGGGCTCGCACGACATGTCGGAGTGCCAGACCTCGCCGGTCGCGACCGTCGTCTTCTCGTCGGCATGGACAACGCGGATCTCCGGATGACCGTCGACCTCGGGCCGTGCCGCGGGATGGATCAGCAGCTCGCCGAACAGACGGCCGAACGCCTTGTGCTGGTCGACGCTCAGCAACTGGTCGCGGAAGAACAGCACCTGATGCTCCATCAGGGCGTCGTGCAGCTCGCTGACCTCGGCATTCGACAGGGCGCTGCCGAGATCGACGCCGACGATCTCCGCGCCGATCGCCGGCGTCAGCCTGCGGGCTTCCAGGGTGCGGTACGGCATGGAGCGATGATCCGTCGTCGGCCGGTCATTGGCAATTCCCGATCTGCGGCGCGGTGCCGATCACGGTCGCGACCTGCGAGATGTCGAGGCAGCGCGTTCCGATCCACGCCTTGTCCTGCACGAAGATCGCGAACCGCGCGAAGGTGTCCGCCTGCTCCTGCGTCGGGCGCGCCCGGGCGAGCAGCCAGTAGAGGGCGTAGAGATTGCCAGTGGCGAAGTCGGCTGCCGCCACGTCGAGGTCCTTGCCCCAGAGGGCGGCGTTCTTCTGTGCGGCGCCCGTGGGATCGGCCAGGCCGTTCAGCCAGGCGTGCACGTTGGCCGCGAGCCCGTAGGGGCCGCCGTTCTGCGCACGCAGCGCCTTCACCTCGCCGGCTACGGTGCGATAGCCCTTCCCTTCGATCGTGTTGTCCGCACAGCCCTGGCGGCAGATCGCGACGAAGGTCAGGTACTCGGCCAGGATGATCTCGATGTTGCCGTTGTTGTGCTGGCGCCACGCCCGTGCCATGCGCCAGCCCTGCACGGTCTCGTGCCCCCAAGGCTTGGCCGCAAGCGGCGTGCCCTGTTCGAGGTCGCCGATCACGAGCTGCGCGGCCGCCTGCCATTCGGCCGGGATCTGCGCGTGGGCGCGCGTCGTGGCGGCGATGGCGACGAGGACGAAGACGACGAAGGCTTTCATCAGGCCTCTCAATAGCGATGGGCGCGCTTGCGGTCGTGGTGCTCGAACTGCAGCAGCTCGTTGGCCTTGATCTCGATGGCTTCCCGCGGGCGCAGGGTGCGCGCCTGCGCCGGCGTGATCAACCGGTGATGCGGGAAATCGTCCAGCGCGCCGCCGACTTCCCAGCAATCCTCCTCGCTGCTCACCCAGTCCTCGACGGCGAAACGACGCAGGTCGATCGGGTCGGAATAGGCGCGCAGGGTCTTGCGGGCCCCGTTGGTGTATTCGTGGAAGTACGACATCGCGAGTTCGCGTGGATTGCGATAGATCGGATCGCGCCAGCGCAGCCAGACATGGTTGCTCTTGGAGATGGCGCCCCAGCAGCCGCCGCGGCGGAACACGGCGATCACGTGGTCGGCGTCGTCCTCGGTGGCCTGGAGGTCCATCAGCAGCGGCGGATCGCCATTCAGCCAGAGCGCGCAGGCGGCCACGAACGCCGCCTCGATGCAGTGGCCTGCGTGGTGGCGCAAGGCACCGCGCACGGAGCGCAGCGTATCGCCCTTGTCCTCGAAGTTGGCGTGCAGGCTGCCCACGAATTCCTGGATCTGCCAGGGCGTGCGCAGCGCGCACAGCGTGCGGCCTTCTGCGGCGCTCAGCCCCAGCTCGGCAGGGCGGGGCCGGCGTTTTCGGACGATCATCGGCCCGATTGTGCCGCGAGGCGGGGCCGCTTGTCATGACGGTTGGTGGAGCTGAGGGGGATCGAACCCCTGACCTCCTCATTGCGAACGAGGCGCTCTCCCAGCTGAGCTACAGCCCCCCAACAACCGTCCTGAACGACCCGGAAAGAGCCTGAGGATCGCGCGGATAATGGTTGGCGGCGCCCCTGTCAAGCAAGGCCGCCTGTGTTAGCGTTGCAGGGCGTTCGTCGAGGAGAGCAGCAGTGGCAGATCACAGCAAGAAGACCGTCCATTCCGATGCCGCGCCCAAGGCGCTCGGCCCCTATGCCCAGGCAATCGTCGCCAACGGGATGGTCTATTGCGCCGGCCAGATCCCGCTCGATCCGGCGACCGGCGATCTGGTCGAGGGCGGCATCGCCGAGCAGACGCACCAGGTCCTGAAGAACCTGCGCGCCGTGCTCAAGGCGGCCGGCAGCGACCTCGACCGTGCCGTCAAGACCACGGTGTTCCTGAAGGCCATGGACAGCTTCGCGGCCATGAACGAGGTCTACGGCCGGCCGGAATATTTCGGCGCCCATCCGCCGGCACGCTCGACCGTCGAGGTCGCCCGCCTGCCGCGCGACGTGCTGGTCGAGATCGAAGTCGTGGCGCTCGCCTGACCATGGGAGTCGTGGCCTGGCTCTTCGGCCTTGGCGCCTTCGTCCTGTTCGCCTTCGCGATCGGGCACCTGCTGGTGGCGCTGGTGCTGATCATCCCGACCTGGCGCATCTGCACGCGTGCCGGCTTCTCCGGCGCCCTGTCGCTGCTCCATCTCGTGCCGGTGATCGGCAGCTTCATCGTGATGGCCGTGCTCGCCTTCAGCGACTGGCCGAACGGCGAAGCCGTGCGCGGCCGGCGCTGACAGGGGCGCGCACCGACATGGGTCCCGACATCGCCTCCCTCATGGCGCTGGCCGGCATCGGCAGCGTCTTCGGCCTGATCGGGCTGATCCTGGCCGGCTGGATGGCCTGGCGCATCGTGGAGAAGGCCGGCCTGCCCGGCTGGACCGGGCTTGGCGCCATCCTGCTGATGCTGACCGCCGTCGGCACCATCGTGCCGCTGATCCTGCTCTGGGTGTTCGCCTACATGCGCTGGCCGCGCGACGAGCCGGCCGCCGCGGTGCTGTTTCACGGCGCGCCCGGTGCCGCGCCTCCGCCCCGCGCGCTCGACGCGCCCAATGCCGCCCTCGCGGATCGGCGTGCCTGGACGCTGTCGGGCAGCCTGCCGGCGGGCGGGATCGTCGCCCTGGTCATCGACGGGTCGCTCCCCTCCTATCTCGTGACGGGTGGACACGGCTCCCATCCCGGCGAGCTGTCGCTGATGGATCCATCGGTCGGCCGGCCGCATGCCCGGCTGCTGGTCGCCCCCGGCCGCCTGGGGCTGGAGGATCTCGGCAGTGGCGGCGGCACCTTCATCGATGGCGCGCGCCTGCTGCCCGAACACGGGCCCCGCGACATTTCAGTCGCCCGCACGGTTCGCTTCGGCGCGGTGGAGCTGGCCCTGTCGCGGTCTTGAAATTGGCTTGAGATCGACAATCCCCGCCGAGTAGGGTGCAGCGCGCTGAGGGCCTGCCGGCGCCAACGAACGGAGAGGCGATGTTGTCGCTGGCGAAACTGATCGACGAGATCATCAGCATTTACACCTGGGTGGTGATCGGTAGTGCGATCATGAGCTGGCTGGTGGCGTTCGGCGTCGTCAATGTCCGCAACCAGTTCATCCGCGTCATCGTCGACCTGCTCTACCGGCTGACGGAGCCGGTGCTGCGTCCGATACGGCGCGTCCTGCCCAATCTCGGCGGCGTCGACATTTCGCCCGTGATCCTGCTGCTCGGCCTGTTCTTCCTCCGTGACCTGCTGTGGGAATATGTCTGGCCGGCATTGATCACCTGACGGTGGCACCCGCGGATCCCGCCTTCCTGCGCCGCACCGGCACCGGCGTCACCGTCGAGGCGCGCGTGCGGCCGCGGGCGCGCCTGACGGCGCTCGACTGCCGCGACGGCGCGCTGCGGGTTTCCGTGACGGCGGCAGCGGAAGGCGGCAAGGCCAATGCCGCCGTGATCGACCTGCTGGCCCGCGAATGGCGCCTGCCGAAATCCAGCTTCGCCGTGTTGAGAGGAGAGACCGTGCGCGACAAGGTGCTGAGCATTGCCGGAGAGCCTGCGCTGCTGTCCCGCGCCATCGCCGACTGGGCCTGCCGCCATGGCTGAGGCGACGCTGATCGACGGCAAGGCCTTCGCGGCCGGCCTGCGCGGCCGCGTCGGCGACGGCGTCGCGGCGCTGGTCGCCAAGGGTGGGCCCAGGCCCGGGCTGGCCACGATCCTGGTCGGTGAGGATGCCGCCAGCCAGGTCTATGTGCGCAGCAAGGGCCGCACGGCCGCGGAGCTCGGCATGGCGAGCTTCGACCATCGGCTGCCCGAGACCACGACCGAGGTCGAGTTGCTGGCGCTGATCACGCGCCTCAACACCGACAAGGCCGTGCATGGCATCCTGGTGCAGCTCCCGCTGCCCCGGCACATCGACACGGCGAAGGTGCTGCTGGCGATCGACCCCGCCAAGGACGTCGACGGCTTTCATCCCTTCAATGTCGGCCGGCTGGCGTCGGTGGCGCCCGGCGCGCCGCTCGATTTCCCGGTGCCCTGCACGCCGCTCGGCGTCTCCATGCTGCTGGCCGACGTCCTCGGCCCGATGGCGGGTGCCGACGCGCTGGTGATCGGCCGCTCGAACCTGGTCGGCCGGCCGGTGGCGCAACTGCTGCTGCGGGCCGATTGCACGGTGACGATCGCCCATTCGCGCACCCGCGATCTCCCCGCGCTGGCCCGCCGCGCCGATATCGTCGTGGCAGCGATCGGCCGGCCTCGCTTCGTGCGCGGCGACTGGCTGAAACCCGGCGCCACCGTGATCGATGTCGGCATCAACCGCGTGCCCGCCGAGGACGGCAAGAGCCAGCTGGTGGGCGACGTGGCCTTCGACGAGGCCTGTGTCGTGGCCGGCCACATCACGCCCGTGCCCGGCGGCGTCGGACCGATGACGGTGGCCTGCCTGATGTACAACACGCTGCAGCAGGCGCGGCTGGCCACGGGCTTCGCCTACGCCGCGGCCGCGGGCGGCTGAGGCCCGGTTATCCCGCCTCAGTTCTTCAGCATGCCGGCGGCCAGCGCCGTCACGTTGTGGCGCATCATGGCCTCGTAGGTGGGGGCCGGTCCGTCGGGGCCGGAGAGGGCGTCGCTGTAGAGCCGCGGTCCCACCACGGCGCCCGATTCGCGCGCGATCTGCTCGACGAGGCCGGGATTGGTCATGTTCTCCACGAACAGCGCCTTGATCTTCTGCTCGCGGATCTGGCGGATCAGCGCGGCAACGTCCCTGGCCGATGGTTCGCTCTCGGTGGTGAAGCCGCGCGGCGCCTGGAACTGCACGCCATAGGCCTTGGCGAAGTAGCCGAAGGCGTCGTGGCCCGTGATGACGCGCCGCTGCACGGAGGGAACGCGGGCGATCTCCGCCCTGACCCAGGCATCGAGCTCGGCGAGTCGACGGTCGTAGGCCGCGCCGCGCTCGCGATAGAAGACCGCATTCGCGGCGTCGGCGTCGGCGAGTCCGCCGACGATGTTGGCGACGTAGCGCCGGGCACGGCCGACATCCTGCCAGCAATGCGGGTCAATGGCGTGGCCGTGGCCATGACCATGCGTGTGGCCATGATCGTCCTCGTCCTCGGCCTTCAGCGTCGGCACGCCCGCCGACGCGACGACGGCGCGACCCTTGAAGGGCGCGGCCTTGGCCAGCCGGTCGATCCAGCCTTCGAAGCCCAGCCCGTTGCTGACCATGACCCGCGCGGCCGCCACGGCGCGCGCATCGGCCGGCTTGGGCTGATAGGTGTGGGCGTCGGTGTCGGCGCCGACCAGCACGGCGAGCTCGATGCGGTCGCCGGCGACCTGGCCCACCAGATCTCCCAGGATCGAGAAGGTGGCGACCACGCGGGTGCGGCCCTGGGTCACCCCCGGGGTCGCCAGGACGGCCGCTCCGCCGGCCAGCAGGGAACGTCTCAACATCATGTTATAGTATAACATTAAAGAGGAAAGTCGAGCCAGCTCACCGTGTGGCCGGTCGCCAAGAAGAAGCGCTGGAGGTCGGGCCCGGCGATCGTGGTGGTCATGGTGTTGACCAGCGGATGGGCGTTGACGGGCTCGCCGTCGGCCAGGGCGCGGTCGAGGGCGAGGCGGACGTTGCGGTCCCTGTCGTTGGCCAGGGCAAGCGGCGTGACCGATCCGGGTTCGACGCCCAGCACGCGCTTCAGCCTGTCCGCGCTGCCGAAGGAGAGTTTGCCCGCCCCCAGCGCCTCGCCGAGCCGCTTGAGGTCGATCGGCCGGTCCTCCAGGGCGACGACCAGCCACATCTCCTCCTTCCGGTTGCGCAGGAAGAGGTTCTTGATGTGATGGCCGGGCAGGTCACCGCGCAGCGCCTTGGCCTGCTCGACGGTGAACAGGGGCGGATGAGTCACGGTCCAATGGGGGATGCCGAGGCGGTCCAGCCTGGCGAATAGTTCTTGCGGGTCGAGCATTGCGTCGCGTTAGATCGTGGAAATGAAGGGAATCGTCCTGTCCGGCGGCAGCGGCACGCGCCTTTACCCGATGACGCGCGCCGCCAACAAGCAGCTCCTGCCGGTCTACAACAAGCCGATGGTCTACTATCCGCTGACGACGCTGATGTTGGCGGGGTGCCGTCACATCCTGCTGGTCGTGAACCCGCAAGACCTCGACGCCTATCGCCGCCTGTTCGGCGACGGCGGCCAGTGGGGGCTCGAGATCGAGTATGCGGTGCAGCCCAAGCCGGGCGGAATTGCCGAGGTGTTCCTGGTCGGCCGCGATTTCATCGGCAAGGACCGCGTCGGCCTGATCCTGGGCGACAACCTCTTCTACGGCGATTCCCTGCCCGCCATGGCCGAACGCGGCGCCATGGCCACGGGGGCGGTGATCTATGCCTACTGGGTGAGCGACCCGTCGGCCTACGGCGTGGTCGAGTTCGACGCCGCCGGCCGGCCGGTCGGTATCGTGGAAAAGCCACCGACGCCGCGGTCGAACTGGGCCGTGACCGGGCTCTATTTCTACGATGCCGACGTCTGCGACGTGGCGGCGACGCTGCCGCGGTCGGCCCGCGGCGAGCTCGAGATCACGGACGTCAATGCGCACTACCTCGCGGCGGGGCGCCTCACGGTCGAGAAGCTGGGGCGCGGCTACGCCTGGCTGGACACCGGCACGCCGTCGAGCCTGCTGCGCGCCGCGCAATTCGTCGAGACCGTGGAGGATCGCCAGGGGCTGCAGATCGGCAGCCCGGAGGAGGTCGCCTGGCGCAAGGGATACATAGACGATGCAGGCCTGGCGCGGCTGATCGAGCCGATCCAGGACAGCGAGTACGGCAAGTACCTGCAACGGCTGCTGGCCCGCGGCTGACGCCGCCGGAACGGCCTCGTCCGCCCCTCTTGCCAAGGGACCGGAAAAGCCCTATCCACACCGCCTTCCGGCGACGCGCCGGACCAGCGGAGCGCGGGCGTAGCTCAGGGGTAGAGCACAACCTTGCCAAGGTTGGGGTCGAGGGTTCGAATCCCTTCGCCCGCTCCATCGACCGGAGGATGGCGATCCTTCCGGACGCCCTGCCGTACGAGCCGGCGGCGCCCGCCTCTCCGTGAAGATCTCCCACGTACCGTACTATGTCACCGGCATACGCGAAACCAGCCGACGTTCGGGCTGGACGCCGGCCTTCAACTCGGGCGAAGGTCTCGACGAAAATCTTCGCCTGACGGCGCGGAAATGAGAAAAATTTGCGGCCGGTACCGGCCGCCTGGGTTGAGGGATGGATGTCTGTCGTTATCGTGACCGGGTCGTCGCGGACCTGGCGCAGCGTCACCGGCCGTGACGCCGCCGACCGCACGGCAAGCCCCGCATGATCCTGCCGCGCGGAATCCTGACAGTCTATCGAATGGGGCTGGCGCCATGAGCGACGAGCGCATCGACTACTCGCGGCCCGTGGGCGACCAGGTCGCCTACACGACGTGCTACATGTGCGCCTGCCGCTGCGGGATCAAGGTCCATCTGCGCGACGGCGGGCTGCGCTACATCGAGGGCAACCGCGACCACCCGGTCAATCGCGGCGTGCTGTGCGCCAAGGGGTCGGCCGGCATCATGAACGTGCTGTCGCCTGCGCGGCTGCGCAA